>Ga0100403_1000766_pt1 | contig 31368 bp, 42 predicted proteins | sample CryGeymet201501t_FD_83663 | JGI IMG/M metagenome (GOLD analysis project Ga0100403, IMG submission 83663) | Groundwater microbial communities from Crystal Geyser aquifers in Utah, USA - Crystal Geyser metaG 2015-01t | ecosystem: Environmental > Aquatic > Deep subsurface > Groundwater | place... | reverse complement strand
TACAATGGTCAATAAAATAATCCGCGCCGAGTGAGTTGTGGTTTTTAACCCAAACGGCGCGGATTATTTTCCCCTACTCTTTAAATCCCTGGAATAACCTTGACTTATTCTGTTTTGTTTTGACCCCAAGGGCCCTACAAATTCTGTTAAGATCCACAGGGTTAGGGTGTTCGTATTGCTCCCAAAAGATTTTATGGATTTTGCTAGGCGAGCATTTGAGTAATCTTGCAAGTGCTGATCGATTTTTTATGTCTTGCTTTATCATTTGCTCGGTCCAGTAAATTCTATTTACTTTTATCGGGTTCATCTTTCCCCCTTTGTGCAAAAAGTTCGCCTGCGGTAGGTCCATCTATTACATTTTTATTTTTAGGTGATTTGACTTTCTCAACAACATTGAACCAATCATTACGCTTTGTAATTCCATCGTTAAGGCTCCTATATATGCCTGTATATTCAACCAGATCATCTTGAGTCATTTTCGCAACTTTGTAACCAAGCCGCATTTCAATATCATCTTTCTCTATTCCAAGTTTTCCAAACGCCACAATCATGTCTCTTACCCTATCCGTTAATGGTTTATTATTCCCACCGGATAATGTTTTCTGGCATTCGGTTACAGCTGCTTCTACAATGTCACCTGGTATGATTTGTAAAATACAGGCTCTTAATCTTCGCGCGCCATTGTTAGCCGTCATTTCATATATGTCTCGTGGGTCCGAAAGCTCGGAGTTGCCAAATTTTTTAGAATATCTTATATGGTCAACCCTAAATTGTCTCGTAGCTTTCACGTTGTTTTCCATATCCCAGCAGAATGCTTCCATGATAGAATAACCTTTGCCTTGGCTTAGTTCTCTTATCCCATAGTCAAGGTGCTTGTAGTTTCTGGCCAATACCTCAGCAAGCCGAATGCTTGGGCCCGATACTGTTTGCCCACCCCTGGGATAAGAATAAATTGCAGTTTCTGCAAGGCCTGTCCTTTGGCATTCTTTTAGTATTGCATTGTATGTAACATTAATGTCACGCGGGAACTTGTTTGCAATAATGATCGCCCCCTGAACTTCTTGGATTGCCCTCGATGATTCTACCTGATATAGGTCTTTTGTCTCATTCTTTTGCAGATCTAGTGATTCTTGTTTAACTGTTTCGATTTTAGTCATTGTCATTCTCCTTTTTCTTTTCTGTGATTCTTAAAACTCTCATTTTTGTTATTGTTTGATACTTTTCTGCAATATCAGGCTGTTCTTCGGCTAACCGCTTGACATCTATTGACTTTCTTGTTTGATTTTTCCAGGTTATTCTATAGTCATCTAGCTGCGCGGTTTCGTGATCTTGCATGTGATATTTAATCACATTCTCACTCTCTTTCATTCTTGTCGTTGCATCGTCGATCAGTTTTTTGTCTGAAATTCTTTGCTCTATTGCTCGTTTAACATGTATTGATTCATCTCCAAATTTTAGGGCGGGCTGATTTGCATTTGGAAATAATGCAAACAAAACGTCAGAGTCTCTGGACGTTACGACTTCCGGCATTGCATCTGCCAATATGTGATTGTTCCAAAATTTAACCTCTGCGTCGATTAGATGCGAAATCTGGTTTTTGTGTTCGTCTCTATTTATTTTCTTGATTTTAAATTCGTGATTTCCGATTAAAACTGCCAGATAGCATGTTTTTGCTCGTGCAACTGCCAGATAATGATAGCACTGTAAGAGATATTCGACCGGTACATCGTCATTCCATTCTGAGGCCTTATAAGCGCTGCAGGTTTTGGCCTCAAGGATTGCATTTTCTCCCACAATACGGCGGTCGATGTTAGCACATAAAAAGCTATGCTCTTTATGTGTAATAACATCATTGACGCGACGCACATTTAACCCTGTCTCCTCTGTGAATAGCTCACAGACGATTTGCTCTAGCCTGATGCCTAATTTTACTGGCAGCTTGTCGCTAATGTTTCCGGGTTCGACCCTACCCGTCTTTTCAGCCCACAATGCGATTGGACTTTTCCATCGACTCAAACCCATAACGGCGGCTGCGTCGCTCCCGCCCAGGTAGTGTCGTCGTTCTATGTTCATTTTGTCACCTCCTTATATATTTTTACTGTTGTTTCATTTGCGTTTTTTTAACACTATGCAATTGCTCGCGCCTGTTCTGGTTTAATGTTCATAGATCCGTAGACGTTCCGAATCTGCGACATATCCCATTGATTATGATGGCGTTTAACGTATGTTGCTGGTCACCAATACCACATTTGTTTTTTAGCTGCGTATCTAAGCCCAGCCGATTTTAACTCATTTTTGTGTGTTTTGGTGTTTCCGCTGATACAGAGCCAGGCGCCGCATATTTCTAGCGTTAGCCCAGATAGATGTTTCAATTTGTTGACCAAGTCTTGTATTATGTCATCTAGAGGTGTGTCGCTATTAGCACTGTCAAATGACCACTGGCCATAAGTTTTTTTTAGTAGGTCATACGCTGCATTGATTAGTTTCTGGATTTCTAGTCCGTCAGGGTTAATGTCGGGGTGATATTGTTTGCATTTTGTCTTCCACGCCGATTTGAGTGATTCGGATGTGTTTGAGTCTGGCCTGATAATGTTTATGGCCTCTTGGATTGTCATAGACGACCTCTTATTTTGTTAATCATAGGAGAGGTTATAATACAGCAATCACAATATGTCAAGAAAAAAAATCAAAAAAAATCAAAAAAAATGTATGGGCGGGTGGAGATTAAATTAATGTGTAAGATGATAATATTAAATGGGAATCGGTTATATGATCATGTATTCATGTGATTAGGAGTTTTTGACAGTTTTTGCAAATAAATTTATGATCCAATATATGATAGATTTGTTTTTTAGTCCCATTTGCGGTTAACATGTGGCCGCGTGACCTCTGGTATGTCGCTCCCCATAAAGCACGGTGCACAGCGGTCCTCATGTCGACATGTATGCCGCCGTTTGGCCGCCACTCTGGATATAGGCCGACACCGCGGAAATCCAGCCGTATCGCCTCGATATACAGATCTAGGGTATTGACCCCTGATGCGTATATATCAGCTGCAATGCCGGCCCCGTGAGTGCCTGTATCGCCGTCTCGATAGCCGGACAATATTATGATAGGCCCGCGGATAATGGTTCGCAATCGCTCCAGTTCCGCAATTAATACATGCTGCATCATGTCAGGATCACCCCAGTTTTCAGATGCGGTAAAATATTTATACTGCGTCCAATCTATACATGGCTTCGGGGTTGGTGCATGTTGGTTAATTGCAGTGGAGTGTTTATCAATATATACACTAGTAATGTCATCGTAGGTACTCATATTTGTTCACTTACCCTATAGGTGCTTTATCAATTTGACAATTATCGTACCGATTCCGCCGGTTAGTAATGTGAGAGCTGCTAAAATCGCACGATGCCAACGTCGATCGCTCTCAATGTTAGATTCGATTGTTATCAACCTGTGTGCGTGATCGTCTATCAAGTCCCATTGTTTTCGACTACATGCGTGTATTTCATTGACCTTTTCTCTCATTTGGTCGTTGACTGTTGTTAATCGCGTGATCTCCTTCAATATTTCGACTGTATCATGTGAGTATTTGCGGCCGTCTGTCATTTGGTTGCCTCGCTTTGCTTAATTTTGATGATTTGCACTAGCATGTTTGATATGTCGTCATTGATTGCACCGGTTTTGATAAGAGACGTAATGAGATTTTTTTTCCCATCTCTATCAAGCCCTTGCATTTCTTTGTATATATTGACTGCTCGCTCGTTGTCGTTGCGTCCAAACATGTCTTGTGTCATAATTTTGACACTTAGATTCTTGCCTTTCAGTTTGGCTTTGATGGCGTGTAATAGCGGTTTGTTGTTATCTAGCGATTCAATTGCTTTGGCAGCGAGTTCTGGGTTGTTTTTGCGCATCTCTTTTAGTTCCATAATCGCGTTTTCAGCTGCGATGTTTAGCGTTTCCTTACTTTCTCGCTTGCTCATGATGCGATTGTAAGCGGCTGCCTTGTCTTTTAATGCTTTGATTGTATCTGATTGTTTGGCGCCTAATACGGATCGTTCTTTGTTGTGATATTCTTTTGCCTGTGGTGTCGCATAAGTTCCAAATATACCGCCTTGAATCTTGGTTCCCATTGTGTAAGGTAATACGTATCTAATGCGACCGCTAGGTGACTCACTGTAACCCTGTATTGTGTCTCTCAATCCTTCATATGTTTTTTTCGACTGCACTCCTGCGGGTACGTATGGCACTAAAGCATTGCTAATTGATCTGCCGCGTTGCTCCATACTTGGGATGTTTCCCCATTTGTCACGCGCTCCAATTATGGTTTTTCCTATTTCCAACGGTGCTTTAATAGCTGGCGGTGCTCCAAAACGGAGCATTGGGATAAAGTCTTTCCATTCCATACCAATTGCTTTGCCGATAGTTGCAGCTATAGCAAGAGATCCTAGGCTATATCGCATAAGTCCAGCATAGTCTTTAGTGTGGGCCATTTCAGCAAGAAACTCGCCCTGTTTGAGCGTGTAAGTTTGGAATTGTGCTAATAGTTTGGCGATGTCAGATTGTAGGGCCACTGGGGTGTCAATACTTCCAAAAGTGAATTGTGTATCTCTTACAAGCTTCTTTGCGTACTCAATTGCTTCGTTTTCGCTCATTCCCATTGCCAAGGCTTTGGATTTACCGCCATAATATGCTGCTCCACGGTTAATTTTCTCGACTGAGTCAAACAAGTAAAACAATTTCCTGTCAAATTTTTCCCAAAATTTACGCGTAGAGCTAAGAGCGCGGTCCTGTATAATATCCTGTCCTAATGCTCCGTTCTCAATTAGTTCTTTGGTCCCTTTGGTTAATAGGTCGTAATATCCTTTAATTGTGTATTTTTCCCCAAGTTTTGCGTAGGTATTAACCCCCTGTGTCAAGTTCTTTACGGCTGAACCAACATTTAACCCAAGTGCACCACGGTATATCATTTGCCTAGCAGTTCTTGTCAGGCTGGTAACTGGTCGTTGACCAAGTTTGTAACCGATAACGCTTTTAATTGTGTTGTCCACCAAGTTATCTAATTTGGTTGGTCGTAGATTAACGCGGTCAATATATTTCTTGACATAGTCATATTGGCTTTGTTCTAGCCCCTCGGCTTTTTTAGCAAGTGGTTTAAGCGCTACATCCATGTTGTATTTGCGCGTTGCACGTTTAACGTAGGCATCTAGTGCGCGCCATGTGTCTTCAATATATCCTTTTTTACCAAGTCGTTCTTCCAAAAATGGATCGTAAACGCTGCCTGGTACTTTATCCTTAATTATATTGGCAAGGTCTTGGTCAAATTCCTTTTGGATGAAGTCGGGCTCAAATATGTGTGTAATATAATGCGAGATTCGCTTATCTTCAGGGAGTTTGAGTTTTTCCGCCCACTCTTTCAAGTATGCTTTGACTTCGCTGGCAACCTGCATTTCTTCCGGTGTCAGATTAATAGTAGTATCTCCGTCAAGATAATTAAATATCTTTGCATTGCCAATTTTGCTAACTCGCTTAGACCATGCCGTGACTTTATCGATTTCTTGCGGTAATTCTTTAATGTATTTGTCATATTGTCGCCTCAATAGTCCTGCTTCTTTTTCGAGTCCAATCTTTTTAAGCACTCTGTCTGGCGTTCTAATGTAATCTAGGAGGTTAACCTTCTTTTTGACATCTATGTTTCCTTTTGATATAGTTTGGCCCAATGATTCAGCTTGATCAAATACTTTGGATTGTCCCATTAATTTTTGGGCTACCGTTTCTGGCGTTGCAAGCTTTGTGCGCAATTGGTGTTGTTCAGTGGATTCTGTCACATCCTGAAGACCTTCAAGAGCAGTTCGCTTTGATTCTTGTGCTAGTGGCTTCATTTGCTGTGGCGGTGTATTGATAGAAACATTTTCAGGATTATATATTACGGTTGTAAAATCTTTTTTAGATTGTCCTTTCGTTGTTAATCCATCATATCCAATAGAATTTACAATACGGCCTATTGTTGATGTATCTTTTGATTTTCTTAGATGTCTGTTTATACTCATGACTATGTCTCCAGCCGGCCTGTCGAATGTATCAACATTGCCGATACTGGTTTTAATCCATCCATCTTCGTATATTGCTTTTATTCCAGCTTCATTTAATTTATCAATAATTTTAGAATAATCAGCGTCGTTTAATATTTTAGATCTGTCATAAATATCCAATATGTTGAGATTTTCAGGAATTGTAGTATCTATAATATTTCTTCCATACCTTCCTGCTTTTTCCTTACTGTTTGTTAGGTATATTCCTTTACCATATGCGTCGGTTTTTATTCCTTCTGATAGTTTGAATTTGTCAAATTCTTTATTTGTACCGTGATAAAGTTTATCGCTTTGAGCTTGTTCTAATGGCCTTGTAACTTGTATACTTCCCGCCGTGGCTTCCATATTTGGCTTTAGAGCGGTTTTTGCAGTCAGACCCTTGTCTTGGTATTCTTCGAAACCTGCTCTTTCCATTATTAGATCATACAAATCGATTTCACGCTTGTTTTTTGGTTTATTTTCAGCTCCGCTCAATATGTGATCAGTAACTTTTTTAATTAATTTAGAATCTCGCATTGATGAACCAGCTTCTTTTGAGTATTCTGGCAACCAATCTGGGAAGGTTGATTTTTCTGCATTAATCAATTCACCTTCATTAAAATATTTTTTTCCTGTCGATGCGGATCTTAGGTCGCGGATTATTTCTGCAAGTGCAATGTCTTCGTCGGAATATTTTATTTCTGGCTCAATTTTTTTATTTTTAACACTTTCAAAGAATTTTATTAAGTCATCCAATGAGTCTTCTGTTATTTTTTCTTCTACTGTAGGGTCTGCGAATTTTGTTAATATTTCGTCGTTAGATAAGTTCTTTGAACTTCCAACAGTTCGTTTTTTGAAAAATTCCTTAAACTTGTCAATCACTGGTTTGCCTTTTTTAAGTAAAGGCTTTGCGGCGCTAATTGCAAATTCTCCTCCGGCTCCAAGTACGCCATATGTTGCGCCTGTTATTGGGTCACCGCCTGATTGCATTAGCCCAATTGCGCTCGATGCGATTCCCTCGTCAAGTGCTCTTCCTATTGCTGTTGATGCTTTGTATGTGGTCAATCTTTTCGCAAGTGTTTTTTCTGCGAGCTCTCCGGCTGCTCTTTTTTTTGCTGCTTTTTTAACCAATGATTCGGTTAATAGTTTACCGGCGCCAATTGCTTTCGTTGCTTTTAACGCCGGAATGAATTGTGATACTTCGCCGGCGATTTCACCTGTTGTTCTGGCAGCTTTTTGTAAGCCAGTGAGTGAGTCATATGGCATATTATAGGATGACATAAGGGATTGATCATTTGGCATTGTATAATCGCCCAACGCACCACGGCTAGCATAGTTTGCTATATCCATTGATGTTGATGCGAGTTTTTCGAAAGGTCGTAAAAATCCACCGCTTAATTGGTCGAAAGCGCTTGTTTTATAATTACGTTTTGATCGTTTAGATTCTAATTTTTGCTGTTGTTTAAGCAATTCTGGGTCATATTGTTGATCATATTTTTCTGGTGCGGCTCTAAGCTCTGGTATGTTTGCAGGAATGTAAATTTCAGGGGATGAGCCTATTCTATCTTCATCGTCTAATAGGTTATATCCATCAATTGATTTTTTGCTTTTTTTTTTAATTCCATATAGCTACCCTTGTATTTATTTGTCTAGTAGATTCAGAAGCTCTTCAGTGCTGCCTGAATGTTTATAGTATTTGCCAAGCTTTCGTTTTTTTAATTCTTCTTCTCTTCTTATTTGTTCATCAAAACTTATTTGTCCTTTTTTCTTTGTTTGTGTCTTAGGTTGGTTGTAATATGGGCCAATCATTTCATTTTTATATTTTAACTCTTGTTGATAATCTTTATCTAATTTATCTGAATATTCTTTCTGTTTCCGTATAAAATCAGCCTCAAGTGCTGCTTTTCTTTTTGCGTCTTCGTCGCTTTGTTCATATTGCTTGTGCTTCTGTTTTCCATATTGTTCAAGACCAGCCCCGGCACCTGCTAATAAACTTGCTGCAATTGCTTTTCTCCAATCCATGGCGGTTCCCTTTATTATTGTTGTGCGGTTGTGCGTCTTTGCATGTTTTTTAATGATGTGGCTGCCAGTTGAGGTCGGCTTACAGGATTATAGCCACTTGTCTGGGTTCCTGTAGTGCTTTGTTTTGTTGTATCTTGTTGGCTCGTGTTTTGCGGAGAATAAGTGCTTTGTTTTGTTGTACCTTGTTGGCTCGTGTTTTGCGGAGAATAAGTGCTTTGATAAGTCTGTCCATAAGTCTTATTTTGTTCTGATTCAGGTTGATTTTGATTATAAGTTCCAATTGTTGCAAAGTTTGTCCCTGCACCTTGAGCGCCTGATTGTAAGGCATTGGCTCTGCTATAATATTCATTTTGACCTGATTCATAACCATATTGACCAAGATTGATTTTATTGTAAGCCTGATCAACTCCAGAAATATAAGCTTTTTCTTGTTCATCGGCGGTTAGCATTTCCCTTTCAAGTTGTGCCTGGTTCCCGTATTGATTTTCTTCTGCTTGTGTTTGGGCAACGTCAAATCCTGCTTGAGATCCCTTCATTCCAAGATCGGCAAGGTATTGAGCAGCATCAACATCGTAACCATATTTTACAGCATTTTCAGAAGCTTGCGCGGCTTGTTGTTGTTGTGATAAATTCGCTTGTTCAAGTCCGCGCGTCGCTGCTAAAGATTGAGTTTGTTGAGCGATTCCAATCCCTTGGTTCGCCTGTTCAAATCCAATGTTTTGAGCCGATTCTGTAAGTGCTTGTTGCTTCTGAATACCAATATCTTTTAATAGTGCAGCCGCTTGTTCTGGTCTGGTTTGACCGGAAGCCACGGCTTGTTTAACTTGACCTTCAACATCTTGATATTGTTTAATTATTCGTTTGTCCGCAAGTGACCGTTGTCCTCCGTATAATCCTTCTGCTACTGGATTTACGTCCTGCAATGCTTCGATTTCAGGGGTAGTAAAATTATATTTTTCATATTCACTTGGGGCATTATACATGCTAAGATAATCAGTATTTATGTTGCTGTAATCATGGGGAGTATATTCTGGTGTTGTGTAGCTATAAGGCTGATAAGTTCCAGCGCTTTCGAGTTGCGATATGGCTTCTTGTGTGTTGTAGCTATTTGGTTTATCCTGCAATTGGTCAAACAACATACTTTGATAATCTGACATTTGTCCATAAGATTGCTGTAAATCTGTCGGAATATTAGTGCTAGTAAGTGCAGGATTTGTCGCACCTGTAGCAATATCCACTAAATTCCCAGAAGCGTCCTTAAAACCAGTGGTATTCCAGTTTGTCTGTATTTCCGAAGAACTTACAGGTTGCCCAGATTGTGCATCAAAATATTGCATATTTGGATCGAAATTATTTATGTTTACAAAATTCCCATTTGCATCTTTGTAAAATCTACCATTACCTATTCCGTTCCACATATTATTTACCTCGATTTTTAGAAATAAGATCTAATACCATTTGAGTGTTATATCTAGGTTGAGGCCTTGGTTCTGCAGGGGCGCCAAAAGAAGATTGCGCCATAGATTCGCCAAAAGTAGGTTGTTTGTTTTGTATAGGTGGTGGTTGCTGCTGTGGCAAATTAGGCATTCCTCCAACATTCTGATTTACTTGTGGTTGTTGTAGTTGTTTGTCTTGAAGTGGCATTTGTTGTTGCGGTTGCATCCTATTTCTCATTTGCGCAAACACATTTTTGTTGTCTTTATTGTTTTGTTGGTAGAATGGCATTGTTTATCTCCTTAATAGTGATGCGGCTAGTGATTCGCGCGATTGTGGTAATGATTGCCTAGGTTGCAAATAGCCCCTACCAGAAGGAAGATCTGCGCTAATTTGTCCTGGTCCTGATGCTGGTATTGATCTCTTAGACTCTTTATCATCTTTTGCCAATAATGCCTGAGCTAGTGTTGATAATGCAGTTGAGCCAACCATTGCCAATGGTACCGCCCATGGATTACCTGTGGCTGCTGCCACTGTTCCCGCAGTCGTAGCGCCTATCATACTACTCCCCCTTTATCTTGTCATTTATCTTTTTCTTAACTTCTGGCTTATTAATTCCATCTTCTTCCATATTAGCCAATGCTTGCTCATATATTTCTTTTTCATTCTTAAAATAGTCTAACTTCTTAAATTTTTCAAGTTTCACTTGAAGTTTTGCTATTTCTAATGGATTAGTACAGTTTTCCATTTTGTCATATAATCTGTTAAGATGTTTGTGAAAAACACAATCAGTTGGCATAATATATTTTTCCCAATTGTCATCTGATTTGATCTTATCTTTGTGTAAAAACTCTTCGCAATAAGTTGGGCATGGTTTGTCTATGAGATGTTGAACTTCTTCGATTTCGTGGATTGACATTTCGCAATCTTTTAAATGTTCTGGAATCGTACAATCTTCAACTGTTAGCTCTCTTTTCTCATATCCCTTTAGCACTTCATTTTGTTCATATCCAATAATTTCCTTTTTATATCCAAGTGTAACGGCATCGCTATAGATTGGTTTAGAATAATCAATTTCTAGTCTATGTATAGGTTTTGTTTTGTCATCGACAAACTTTCCCCCTTGATATATTTCGGTAGGAAAATCGTAAACAATCATTCCATCTTTCAATTTAAATAATCTAACTTTTTGCATTTTATTGCTCTCCAAATATCAATATATGATGTGTACAATCTCCGCCATAACCACTCGAAATGTTTGCGGTTCCCGATGAAACGGGGTTAACAGCCACAGTTGAGAGCGGCACTGATGATCCAACAACAGTGTATGTAGTCCCACTCATAGGATTTGCAAGATTAAACTGTACTATAGTCGACCCCGCAGTTTTTGCAACACTAGAAATATTATGCACGCTTCCGGACGTACTGACTGCCGTTGTTGCAAATGTGAAAGAAGCTTGTGCCCATGCTCGTGCCGATCCTCTTCTTGTCGTATAATTTCCCATTTGTGCAACGTCTGGTGGGAGTATACCATTATTCGAAATTCTTGTCGCATCCGCTGTATTTATTTCAAACACAAACGCGCCTGCAGATGGCACTTCAAACCACAAATTCGGCGTGCCATAAATCCCATCCGCATCAGTTGTTCCACCACTGTATGCCACATCACCAATTCTGATATAATTACCAGAGACCGTTCCGCTCGTAAAATTTGTATAATCTGGTTTAAACTCAACCGTTGAGTTGCCGCTTGGGTTTAATACATAAAGACTATAAGGCGAATCGGTCGGCAAAAATATCCCACCAACATTGTCACTTCCACCTTGAAAATGGAGTTCATTAAGATTCGTTATGTCCGATGTTTCTGTATCTGCAAACGCCATTGACACAACACCTGTAAATGTTTTTCCATCTATTGTTTGTGCACCAGTTGTTCCAACTACGGATCCAGTTACGCCATGGGCGCTTGTTGCTGAAAGATGAGAATCTATTTGCACATGAGTGTTTGTTCCAATAGATGACAAGACTCCATGATCAACAGTTCCCCCAGTGGATAAAATTGCATGATTGTGTGTTGCATTAATAAAATTAGCAATAGAAGGAGAAAGCAGTGTCTTGTTTGATAGTGAATCTGTCGTTGCTCTTCCGACAACTACGTCATCAGCATCTTGGAATGTCATTGTTCTTGTTGCTGTTAGACCAGCATGATTCAAATTTAACTCATTGGCTGCGCCTTTGCTGATCTTCCAATAAATTGTTTCAGTCCCATCAACCTGATTTGCGCCAACTCCCCAATCAATCTTGGTAAAGTTTACTGAATCAGCTACAAGTTCAGCGGTATCAACCGAGTTTTCCGCAAGGTTGTCTGTATCTAAATTACCATTTACCAATGTGTAAAGAGTATCTAGAACAGCGTTTACTTCGGTTGCATCTGCTGCGGTTCCATTAGTAAATGTGTATGGTTTTACTACTATTGCCATAATTAACCATTCCTATCTGATAAAATTTGAAAACAAACTCCGTGGCCATCCCAGTAAAATGGTTCTCCACCTTTATCATTTCTATATTTAATGGAATAAAATCTATATTTTCCAACAAATCTTATTCTTTGTAAAGTGGAAGATAAAGCTCCCCACAATCCACTTCCCCAAATCAATGATCCCCAATATGATGTTGAGGATGTCAGTGAAATCGTATCTGAACCAGAGGTACCCGACTCAAAGTCTTTTCTAAACGTGACATCAACGTCATAGGCTCCTGTTTGTCGCACGTATGGAACTATCCATCTTAGCCGCTTCCACCTGTTTTCATAGTCGTTTGAGTTCCAAAACTCTTCTGCATATCCATCGATTTGAGCAATAGAATATTGTGTTGTTGTGTCTGGATTTGCTGCCCAGGTTCCAACAATTGTTATCTGTGTTGCAGTATTAGATGCGATCCTTCTTCTTTGATTTTTACCAGTTCCATCCCTTAAAAACACTGTAGCGCCAACAAGTCCGTTTACTGTCCACGCCTGTGTCGTATCGCTTATAGTGTTTGCCGTTGAAGACGTTGCATTTCCATTTAATTCATCACTATTTAAATCATATCCATCAGCGTCACCGCTGTTCCACTTCCAAATATACCCATACCCGTCACCGAATATCATTACATTGCTTCCAGAGTCTTGGTAATTAGAAGCACTATAAATGTCTGTTCCAACCTCGTAATACATCCATTCACCGTAAGAGTCTGATTGTGAAGATCCAAGTGAATAGTCAAAAACAAGTATTTGTGAATTATAATTCGTTGAGCTTGGAATAATTAGGTAAACATGTTGTGAAGCTCCATGGCTGTAATTAAACATTTTTATTCGGCTTGTGTCTGACCAAGGAATTGCCTGCTCAATGGTTACGACATCACGTCCAATATAAATATCTCTTAAATCTGCATTATCATAATCAGTTGGAGTCATTAGGTAGATGCCATCGTTTGACAATCTAATGACATATCCATCAACGTCAGAAATAGATGTTCCATAGTTATTTGTTCCGCGTCCGCTAATTCTTGCCGGAATGCTCGAAGCAGGATTACCTGTCAAAATAAAAACACCATTCTTTTTATGGATTATAATAGAATTTAAGTGCTTTTCTAGTTTTAAAATACGTCCACCGTCTTTATCGCCTATAGTGTGATAGTTTGCGCTAGGAAATGCGTGCGGTTTGCTTGGTTGAGAATAAACGAGCAATGTTGGATCTGTTTCATCAACCATTAAAATTCGGTCTAGGTATTCAATTATCAGTTTAGATTGTGGCGGCGGTGTGTTTCCAACATCGATTGTACCAGTATCATATTCGATTTCAATTGTTCCTGATGTTAATCCAGTATCATCGTAAGTCGTTCCTACGTATGTTGTGTAAGATATTTCAGCAACTCTTGTAAAGATTGTCTCCTGTGGATTTCCTGCATTATCCTGCACCCACATTCTGTAAACTCGGTATTTGTCCGCCGATTCCCCTGCTCCTACTGTTGGGAACGGACCAAGTCTTGCATCATTTGTTCCAGTTGCTCCGACATTTACTGCAGGTGCAGTTGTAATATCAACAGGATTTGATTCAGCTCCACGAGTAGAGTCATAGAAAGTTACGACATATTGATAGATTCCATCAAGGGTAGATCCAGCATCTGCATTTGTAGCGACGGCCACATGACCGCTTGGGGCGGATAGTCCTATTTTAGTATAAGTGGTTCCATTATAAGTAAAATTATTATTAACTCCATTAACGCCAAGCAATCTATCTTGGTAAATCTGGAATCGCCATTCTGTGTCTACGGTTAGGCCTGTTATCAGTGCGCTAACAGCAGCACCATTCCACGAATACATTGTTGTATTTGCAAAAGCAACGACTTCGCTTGTCCCATTGCTTCTATGGTAATCTATTAAGGATAAGACCTTGTTTGTGACTGGGAGATTAAATAATTTAGTATAACCCTTGCGTTTGGATTTCCCACCACGACCATCAAGGTTCATATTTAAAACAGATAACAATGAACCAAAAGGCATATTGGTGATAGCATAGGATTGTTTTAATCCATATATTGCATCAAAATTCTTTTCAAAGAATCGCTCTTTCATTAAGCGGCTCTCCTCCAAAGTTCTTTCCAAATAGATCCTGATAGTCTAAGACATACAGTTACGTCAACACCAAATGTTAGTCCAGCTCCTCCTGCTAATTCAAAATTACCACCATCCGCAATTGTTGTTGAATTTGTTGCGCTTCCACCTCTGACTATTATGATTTGCCCTTCATGTCCATTTGTGAAGTTTGTTATAGCGGTAGCTCCACCATTTGCAGAAGTTACCCATGCGGGATTTTCACATAATGAAAAAGAAACATCAACAGTTGTCGCATCTGCAATTATTATATTGTCTGCCTCATTTCCACTTCCATAAATTCTAGTTCCTTCACCTGGCGAACAATAACTTGGATTTGCTCCATCTATCGAACAAACATTTGATCCCATACTTGTTGTTACTGCGGTGCTTGTATATAATCTGTATATAGACCCTTTACATGCCCAAATCAAATAGTCTGCGCTAGTTGTTCCATATATGTTTGGCAAATCAATATAGCTTCCACCTGTCAATGGATCAGTTGGAACAACTTCATCTAATCTTGGTTGAAATCCACCTGAGCAATTAAAAAATCTAATATATGCAGTCGATCTGTCATATGATGAAAAAGTATGACTTATCTGGATTCCATCGGTTCCAAGATTAGAAAATACGTTTCCCCCTAAAAATCTAATGCCAGCTTGATTCCTAAATAAACATCCGAGCGTAGAATTTCCATCGATGACATTGCCATAGGCTAATAGTGTCATGGAGTTTTCGCTCGCTGTTAACGTGTAATTACTTGAGCTTTTTACATAACAATTATAATATTGGACAAAAGAATTATTAGACGTGGTAGCTGTAAGCAATTGGATATTACACCTTTGAAATCTTAAAACAGAATACTGTGTTGCAAACGCTGAAATCGAGCTTGTGAATTTAATATCTCTGAAAAGCCATTTGCTTGCTGCTTCTGCAGTGTAACCGTCGCTTTCAGGAGTATATATCAATCCTGTGCCAGTCGTTAGCTGTAGCGTAACTGATTGCTCGACAATGTCAAAAGTGTCTGTTGCAGCTGGTGTAGTAAAGGCTGAATCTTGAGTAATAAAGCTAATATCATCAGCATCATTCCAGTATATTACACCGTATTTCCCGTTTAATGTTCCTGACGTAAATTTGACCATTTTGCCAATATGTGCATTTGGAGTCCATCCAGGTGAAGGCACTACTCGAAGTGTGGTCCCATTTGGCTCTGTATTTGCAACCATTGAATCTATTGTATGGCTGGAAACAGTAGACAAATCGCCGTACATTTTATGAAATCCCATATGGAAAGAATTGCAAACTTCTAATGGAAAAACATATGTTCCAGCAGAGAATCTAATTGTGCAACGATAATTTGACCGTACTGAAATTTCATATAACACGCGGTCTGACGTTCTAAAAGGAGCGCCAGAAGTTCCGTCGCCAGTAGTGTCACTTCCAGTTGTTGCAACATAAATGTTATAATCAGTGTTTCTCTGTTCCTGCAATAAATATTCAGTAGAATCTAATCTATGACCAATATCTAAAAATCTTGCTACACCCATCTTGGTCCTCTCTTATATTTATTTGTTATTTTTCATGTGATAATAAACAGCATAAGATGCGTTTACATTTGAATCAGCTGCTGTTATCGTTAATCTTAAATACTTAAATATATTCGGCGATATTAATAGTGTTGTAGATCCTGACACTCCGGAAGTTGTTGTTGAAGTTCCGGCTACTGTGTCCCAGTTGCTTCCATTGTTTGACGTCTGCAAAACAAATGTTGAAGTACCCGTATGAGTAGACCAAACTATTTGGACTGAAACAATATCTGGATAATTATTGCAATGAATAGTTGCACCAGAATTTGTTCCATGGGCATCAATTGTTTGTGATATATTGGCCTCTTTTAAATCATATTTGTTAGCCATTTAATACCTCTTCTTTTTTAGATTTTCTTTTATTTTGTTTCACGGACTTGTTTGCTATAAAGTTGTCTACTATTTCAATTTCTTCTGTAATAGAATTTTTGTCAGTTTCGTCGTCTTCGTTGAAGATAACAACATTCGGTTTGAATCTTTGTAAAAATGCAATACTAACCCTTGATCCAAATTCTTTTACTTCACCTGGTTCTATAAAAAAATTACTTGATCCCCATGATAACATTACTTCTTTTTCCGATAGATTTTTTAGTTTCATAATTAAATTACTCCCATGTTGAAATTACTCTTCTGGATTTTTGTGTGTTTCGACTTTCCATTGATTGCTTCATATCTTCTAATAAAGGTGAATATAACTGAGCTAAAACCATTATGTCATCCTCTGTTTTAGCCTTTGCTCTTATAGATGCCCCATAAGCTAGTAGTTCATGAAAATCGTCAGGGATAGGACTGTTAATTGAATAAACTGAAGTTGCGTCTGGTGTTGTGTTCCAATTAAATGCGACTGTTGCGATCCTGGTTGATCCAACGTATTGAATTATTTTGTTTAACTGTCCTGCACCTGTTCCAGAAATTATTTCAATATTCATTCCTGAATAATAGTTGTTTGTTGGAGAAACTGTTCCGAGTGTTGTTGCTGCACCACTTACACCAAGTGTTATTGAGTTTGATGATCCAGTGATTGCGGTTGCTTTATGTAAATTTGGAGCGGTTGGGATGTAATAGATTCTAAAATGTCTAGAAGAAGAGGTATCTGTTCCGTTCGTAAAATTAATTGTATTTTCATAAATATAATAGGCCTCTGCATTTCCAATTACTCCACGCTGAGATAAATCATATATTTGTCCTTGATCATCTAAACTTATCTCATCGACAAGATATTTTTCGCCGTTTAACTCATCATAAGACAAGTTTGGATATGTTCCTGAGACTCCACTTGGAAGCACTTCTACACGTCTAATCATGAATACATCTAATGGAAGATGATACTTTAATGTATTTGTGGTGAATTGTGTGATGGTTTCACGACCAAACCAGTCTTCATACGTTTGGCGTACCTTGCTAAACATATTTTTGTGTTCACTATTAATGAACATCAACAAGTTGGCATCCGAATAGTCTGCAGCCTCACTTGGAGGCTCATCGACATATTCCCTTGCCATTGTTATAATATCTGATAAGTTCATTCTCCACCAACAATGTTTACATATTCATGAGATTCAATATTCATATTTTTAGAAAGTTTTTCGTTTAGTTTCTCATGATATGACTTATAAGACAAACAAGCCACAAAAGTCGCACTTTCTATTGTTTTATAATTCTTTAATAAGAATGGATTTTTATCCGCACATTTTTTTTCGCTTTTAACAAGGTTGTCTTTTATTTTTTTGTAATCATAAATCAAACCATTATCGAAACAATCCTTACAGAAACCTACTCGCATCAATGAATTAGAAACACTGTCTTTGTAATAAACATCATAATCTTTGTTGATAATATATTTTTTGTTTCTGGGTTTTCCGCAATTAATGCACCCAAATTCATGGTGTTCCATTAAAAGACCCCCTTGTAATCAGCATCTCCACCATCTTCAATAAGTTTTATTAATGGCTTCCTTAATTCTTTTGCAATATCTTTTGCTAAATCTTTTCTGTTTTCTTCGAGTTTCTTCTCTAAATTTGAATTATTTTCATCCATTTTTCTTACAAATTCTTTTGTTGATGTGTTTCTTAAATCTGTTTTTTTAAGCATGTCAACAATCCAAAGGCCTGGTTCTTTTCTCATTCCAGTTTCTTCGTTATCTTCTAACGCCCAAACTCTACAAAATTCACCTTTATCCTTGCCATTATAATATCTTACAAGATGCCATTTATGATCTGGTAAATGGTACTTAATATCAAGAAGCTCATCAATTTTTTGAATCTTTTCAAGAATTTCTTGGCTAATTTTCAATGACAGAGAATATCTATCTCTAAAAGGTACTCCTATCCATTTAAAATTGTTTGGATCTTGTACTATTTCTATTAATCCCATAATAGTTCCTTTGTGGCCCGCGTCACATCTAACGCGGGCCACATAAAGTAGTTTAATTAACTAAACAGGTAAAATGCCTTTTAAAATTCCATTTTGTCTACGTGCAGTTGTAGCAAATTCCATGTCACAAACGAGAGTCGCTTCATAGGATTCAGTAGCACCCGCACCAACTTGACGAGCAAGGATGTTTCCGTCTTCTTGCATCCAATCAAAATCAGCCATGCGGTAGATTTTTAATGTGTCCATAGACAAGAAAAACATTCTTGTTGCTGTGTCATTAGATTGACAATGTTTATCCACGGTTATTGGAATACCGTTAAAATCGATATACTCAAAACCGCCTTTTAATTTTGTAGGCGCAGGATTACTAAAGCGCACCTGACTTGAAAGAATGTTTATATATGCATTCCTTCCTTCGTGAGAAGTAATAATAAAATCTACTTTCCCGCCTTTTTTGTCACATGCATCAATCACTTGTTGCATATCAGATTGTGTTAATGCAACTGGGGCAGAATCATTACCATAAACATTGCCTTTCCACTCTGAATAAGATGCAGTTGTAATACCTTCAAGTGTTCCAGTATTATTGGTGATTAATGCCAATCCATTTAATTCATCCGTAGTACCAACGCCAGACAAAGTAATAGGGTCACTACCAGCAGCAGTTACAGTTGCCGCTGCTGTGAATACTGTTGAAGAATCTACCGATGAAATCAGTATTGCAACAGAAGATCCACCGCCACCAGCATTAAAATCAATATACATGCCGGCCTGAAGATACTGTGTAGAGTCGACGGTGATTGTAGTTGTACCAGTTCCAGAAGCATAAGTCGCCAATGTTCCTGATCCATCTAAATAAAGCTGTCTGTTAATATCATTGGCTAAGTCTTTGGTCATCCCTTCTATTTCAGAAGTTGCTGCTCTTAGAAATGCGCCCTTGTCTGTTTTTGTTGCACGAATGGTTTTTCCATCAAATTGAACTCTGCCATAAACATCTTTGGTAGCAAAGCTTGTTGATTTATATTGTTGGTTTCTAGCAGTTGGAAGCGTACCTGTTCCAGTTGTTCCTCTTGCTCCAATGCCCCAATTTCTTCCGGTATGAAGTGGAAGTACAACAGAAGATCCAACGACTTCCTTTGTAGATTTTTTTAACTGTGTTAATAATACAGTAGCGTTGTTTAATTGTTCTCGAATTGGTCCAATATAGTCATTTTTGAGGACCGATGCGAGTGTTGACATAGTTGTTGACATAATTACCTCCGATTAAATATCAACGCCAAAAACACTGCTTAGGCGTTGATTAACTTCGTCAAATGTTTTAGATGGTCTTGATTCTAAAGGAATGCTATTTCCAGAAGGCTTTTGCACTTTCTGTTTTTGTTTATCCTTTAAATTGTTTATATAATTGTTGTATTTATCATCAATCATAGATTGAACTTTAACATTCATTTGTTTTGCAATATCTTCTATCGCCATGTTTTCTAACGATTTATTGGATGCCAATTCAACCAAAAGATGATGTTTTTCAACATTAGGATATTTTGACAGTGCGCTGTCAATTTCACTTTCCAGTGTTTGTAATTGTTGATTATAAACAATATCCTGCTCTTGCTTAATCTTGTCATAATGAATTTTATTCAATGTTGATTCAATCTGTGAAATTTTATTCTGGAACACTCCAAACTGTTGTGCATAAGGATCAATCTGTTTTGATTGAACTGGTTCACCAAGTTCTTTTTTCCATTCAATAAATTCATTCCACTCATTTGCGGGAATATTATTAATCTTTAATCCATTAACTAGAAGATCATGTGGATGAAATGCCGACAACAATAATTGATCAGAATAATGATGTCTTAATGCGCGAGGGTCTTTCATAATTTGTTCATGTGCATTGATAATATCCAATGACTGTTCTCTTTGTTCTGCTATTTGCTGAGTTTTCTTTGTGTAATCACTTTCACGCAAAAAACTCCTTTCCAATTCTTTGAGATGCTCGGCTGTAATTTTGTCACCAAGTTTTAATGACATATTTTTGCTGAGTTCAAATGTTGGAATGTTTTCTGGAACCTCTGCATTTGGTGTTTCATTTTTGACTTCCATTCCATCATCAACAGCTTCTTTGTCTTTGTCGTCAAATGCATTCATAACATTCTTTTCCAGCTCTTCGCTATCAAAAGAATTTATTTTATCTTCATTTTCTTCCAAAGTTTCTTCTGCTGAATCTGGCGCGTTGTCCAATAATTCGTCTTCCATTCTTTACCCCTTTCCCAGTCTCAATATTGATTACGCGTTAGGGCCAACCATAGGCGAAACAGGTCCTTGTTGTGAGGGTGCCTGCTGTGGTTGAGCAGTGCCCTGTTGCATATTCATTTGATTTTGAGGTGCTGGCTTGTTATTAATCCCCATAAAATTTTCATGCATTTTGGCATGATAGTCTATAGATTGTCTCTGTGTATCACTAAATGAGCGATACCGTGGAGATCGTCTAAGCTTATTGTGTTCGTCTAAATGTGCCTGATGATCTTCAAAATACAACGCATCGATTGAATATATTGTCATCCCTGTTTCAGGATCAACGAGAGGTTTCAAGTTTAGGAATTCTGTCAACAATTTGTTTTCAATCCTTGCCTGTGCGCTACTCTGATTTTCGTCCTCATATAATTCAGAAATGTTCCCAAATTCCAATAATTGAAGCAATATTTTGTTTGTTTTTGGATCATCTTTTTTTCCTAAAATACCCCTGTCATAAATATCCATTATCACTTCTTGTTGCACTCTTTTATTCGATGCGATAATGTTTTCTGACTGTATTCTTACGTCTTTGTTTAAAGATTTTATCTCTTGTTCACTTATTTTCACCTGCTCAATGTCAAGAACAGAATCACCAGTTATCTGCAATGTTCGTTCTTCTGATTGGTATAATTCATAAAGTTTTAATATCTTTATTCCAAGTCTTTCAAGACCTCTAAATAATGACATTTTATTTGGTGCAAGCCTTGTATCATCCTGCTCTTGCAACGCCATGATTGCCTTACCAGATTTTATACCAGAAGGAACCTGTGCATTGGACACCTCATGCATGCCAGACACATCTTCGAAAGCATTATCAAATAAATGAATTAAATTAATTACATAACTTGGCACCTCAGCTGGTTGCAATTGATGTGGTTCGAATCCGGAATTAAACTCGACGATTTCATTTCCAGTATCATCATATGAAGTCTTTGTCATTCCATGGCCTTTTGGAGCCATTAACTTAGTATTTCCCATTGCATTTGCATTTTCCATTAATTGCGAAAATGACTTATTATATCCTTTTTGGATCGGGGTTGCATTTTCCATGCTCCCCATTCCCCAGAAGCATCCTGAAATATCAATGTCTTTAAATTGAACCAAAGGGATGTCGTCTTTATCATATGGCATTGGTCCGCTTTCCAGCAAAACGCCATTTGCATAAATTACCATTCTCCCTTTAGGATATTTTTTAGAACTTTTTTCGAATAATGTTTTTAATGTGGCAAGTTTTTCTTCAGATTTATATTCAGGTGAAAAATACTCATTTGTCACCCCGACCATTGCCTGAAGTTTTCTTTGATATGTAGCTCTTGTTTTAAGGTCTTTTTCTTCTTTTACTTCTTCGCCTTTTTCAGGCCATCTCATTTGAATTTCATCCAATGTCATAGATTGTTGAATAATTACCCATCTAGATGATTCAATATCAGAAGCCATTCCATCGTTTACAACATCAAAAGGAACAACGATGTCGATGGCGACATCACCAATCGACATTGTCTCCATGATTCTTTCACCAGTATCGTCGATAATATAGCCTTCCTCGTCTATGTGATAGGGCTCATCTCCGTTTATTGGTCCTTCATGGCGTTTATAAACAGGGATTTCTGGACCTTTGTTAATGTCCCATCGTGGCATCAAAAATATTGTACCACAATCCACGTTCCATCCCTCAAGTTTCACAATCTTTTCTGGCATTTTTTCATTTTGCCAAACCCAATCTAAAAGCTTTGTCCCTTTTCTTGCAAGGTCTTTATCTTCTTCTTGAGGTGAAGCTGGAACACATTCTAATCTTGGAATGTCTTTTATTATTTTAGATAATCTTGTTTGATGAATACCAAGCATTTTATTTATAACCATCCTCACCCTACCTTCAGAAGATGGGTTATAGTTAATTTTCTTGGTTATTCTGTTATATTGTGCCCATTGTAACCCTTTGCGCATTGCAATATTCATAAGCCACTGCTGATGAAAAGATTCCAGCAGTGGCTCTGCATTCTTAATTTTTTTTTCTATATCAGAAATAATTTCGAGTTCATCAATATGTTCGGCATCATCCAATATAGATTCTAATTCAATCATTCTTTCATTGCCTTCTTAGGTTTACCCATACCAATTATAATCGCGAGACCTTTATCATGTGCAGTGTCAAAGTCTTTAATTTTATTTTTCTCTTCATCACTCATATCGCCAGCATTCTCTTCATGATCATCTTCTTCCGGATCAATTTCCATTTGTTCGCAATTACTCTCGATTAATTTTTTATCTTCATCTGATAATTTATCAAATGTTGATTTGTCGACAATGTATTTCATATAATCCCCTATGAACCGTAAATTGTTGCTTCAACGCTTACGGTTGATTGATCTGTGCCATTTCCAACCTCCGCTGCCGAAGCAGCGGTAATCGAATGAGTATGGGTTGCTTCGGCAGCGTTTGATCCTGTGGGTGATGTGCCAGGATTTGCCCATTCCGGAAATGCTACCATTGACATTGCCAATGTAGATACAGCTGAGGTTTCATTCGTTGTAATTGTATTTAAATTAGGATTCCAAACAGCAACTCCATCGGATGCGGATTGACTTGGTCCAGCCAATAACATGGCGTGATTTACTCCACCGCCCTCTTCAGCTACAACATGGACTCCGTGACCAGGAATTAATAAGCCATCGTAGTTGACTGGTGTTCTTGTAATTGTCTGAGCTGCTGCTACACCAAGATTTCCAGAAACCGCATACAGGTAATTGTTTCCAAGGACTGTAACGTCTGCGGCTGGAACTGTTCCACCAGCGGCACCTGTATCAACAAAACATAATTGTGCATCTGCGGCACCATTGTCATCAAAATATAATGGCTTGTAAGTAGCTGCACTCGCGTCATGCTTTACAAGGACCCTGCATGCATGACCAGGAATCCCACCTGCGGCCATTTCAAAAGGCATCACAACATAACAATCTGTTTCACTTACAAAATTAGCACTCAATTGATCTGACGCCGATTCATTAATGTAAATTTGGACACCAGCTGGTGTTAAATTGTGTTTTACAAAAAACCTACAAGATGCGGCAACGCCACCACCAATTCCATTTGCTGTTTCACCTAAAACATCTGTGGTTGCGTTGCAATTTGATTGCAATACACCAATATTCGTTTGAGAATCACCATATCCCTCTACAATAAAAAGAGGGTTTGCGGATAAAACCCCGACAGGATCTGCATTATGTGTCAATGCAATAGTTGGTTTCGTAGAAGCACTTGTGTCGCTTTCATAAAAAGGACTCACATTACTTATTGCATTTGTAATTGAATATCCCTTCTCACTCAGATATCCAACTTCAGAAATCAACGTGATGTCAGTATCGTCAATAAATTGACTCGTAGAAGTTAATGCTGAGAATGGAACAAATGTTACTTTCAATGAGTTCCCGTCAATGCCAGCGTTAGTGTCAATAGAAGTGTTCCCAGCGTCATTAATATCTAATGCATATTCACCTGCGCCAGGTGCTTCCCCTGAAGGGATAGGAGTAAGAACTGTTCCGCCGGTACTGTCATAAACATATTGTACCAATGCGGCTCTTGTTGATAAATTCACCTTAGATGCGCTTGCAATAACAGGTTCATCTACAATTAGATTATTTGTTGAGAATAATGTTCCAGATCGTTGTGTGAAATAAGTTACTCTGACAGAAGTTACAGCATCGGCCGCAGCGAAAGTTAAGGCGCCAGTTGTAACGTTTACAGCACATTGTGTGGTAATAGGAGTTTCCCCATTTGGAATTACGCTAAATGCACCTGTAACACCACCAGCGGTAACATCTATTGCTGTAATATACCTAGGTGCTTTTGCTAACGTACCAACATTTGCCGTAACGGTAACGACTTCTTCAACAATCAATGGCTTAGAATCGGCGTTACCAGTAAATGCATGATTATGTGAAGTCCCAGCGGAAGTAGTACCAGTTGAAGAACCGCCACTATATAATTTTATTTTTTTGTTTGTTTTGTCATGTTCAAATATCTTTCCACTAATCGATTCACCAAATTCAACTGATTCAACAATTGATAATCCAAACAATGACGCTAAATAGGATTCTCCTCCGGATGGATAAGAACTATCAAAATTAATAGTCCCATTTGCGATTCGTCCCAATGAAGTCACTTTTACGGGCGAAGTTGCTGTAAATGTTAAAGCCATGATATATTCTCCTTTTAATAATTTGAACCTAAGACAGGATCATTAATTGATTCCTTTTTTTTAGTATCAATTGAGGTTTCAATTTTTTTATTTTTGTAAATAGAATATTCTTTGTAATCTTTTGACATTATTTTATCTGTCAATTCCTTGACGATTTTACTGTAAATAATGAACATAAAAGATATGAATAGTAATAGAAATGCAATAATTGAGCTAAGAATTATTTCAATCATTTTAACCCATAAAAATAATTACCAATCTTTTCCAAGAATATTATCATAATTTTTGTTTATTTGTCTAGATAATTTTCTCTTATGTTTTTCATGCCATATATGCACTCTTTCGTCATAACTTAAAATTTTTCCGTCTGCGACAGGAATGGTTGTCCTTGGCCTTGACATTAACCCATATCTAAGCATGTCATAGCAGTCGTCTCCGCCAAATAGATCTGCATCTGTGGCGTTTACCTTTTTAACATCTTCTGGTCTTTTATCATCGTGAATCATCCGTGTTATCGTATCAATAGTATGAGTACAATTCTCAAGAATGAAAAGTCTAGGGCCAACTGTTCCGTTTGGCATATTTTTATAAGCTAAAAACGATCTCACATGAGCTGCTCCTTGGATTCTGTCTATATTTGCCTTTTTCATATAGCACCCAAGTTTGCTAAATTGATCTGAAATTGTTGGTCCACCATCTCTTTGTATTGACCAAAGATCATGCCCGCCATCAATATATTCGAGATTTTTAGAATCAGGATAATCGTAAATCATAGTATGGATTTCTTCCGGCCTCTTACCTCTAACAACAAGTTCACGATATAAAAACACTTTTCCCTCTTCATCGCATGCGAACCATCCAAAAACAGCCGGATGGGTATAACCTGAATCATATGCACCAAACCTTATCCAATGTTTTTCCATGGGAAAGTCTGCTTTTAATACATGAACATCCCTATTAAATTCATTAAAAAATTGCCCTGCAAAAACATCCCAATCACCATAAAGATAAGCGCGCCTTAACATATCGTTAGGCTCTGCCTCTAATCTGGAAATATAACCAGGGTCGTTTTCCATTAAAAATGGATTGTCGTAGACGGTAGATTTAATAAATTTGTAGTCTTCTGGTATTTCTTTTGCTTTAAATTGCTTATCTATAAATAGTCTTTTCAGCCATTTATGGCCAATTCCTCCTGGATTTCCAGTCAATATAGTTACTGGTATTATACCTTGTTTGCTGGTTCTGTTTGATCCTCTTAGTGTATGGAATGTTGAAAACTCCCATTGTCCTGCCTCATCGATGGCAATTATTTCATACTCTCGACCCTGATACAAGTAGACGTCTTCATATCGTTGGCAATAACAAAACTCTATTATTGACATGTTAGGCAATCGGATAATGTGTTCTGATTTATTGTAATATGGCCTAAGTTCTGGATGCTCAATTAGAATTTTGTCGATGTGATTTGATCGAAGTTCTGGATATGTTCTCCTGAATATTGCTATTGATATTCCTGGATTTTCAAGTGCCATCAAATATAAAATTGTCCTTAGACCATGAGATTTGCCTCCTCCTTTAGCACCACCAAAAAAAATAACGGAGTGTGTTTTCAACGAATCATATAGTTGAATTTGCTTGCTTGTAAGTCTTATTCTTTTAACTTCCAAGTCAGCCTTCCTTTGGTTTGGAATCGTATCTTTCTATGATTATCTTGAACGGTTTTTCTTGATTTATATTGAGATCTTGTTTTTCTAGTCCGGCATATTTGAGGGCTTTACTCGCTGCATTTATAGCACTTGGCATATCATGAAATCTGTCTTTCATTGCATCAACCAAAGTTTCTATTGCAAGATCCTCGGTTTTATCAATAAGTTTTTTGCGTATACGATTAAGTGTGGCTTCTAGGTCATCCGATATTTTTTCGAACTCCTCACTCATCTGTTCTTTTGTTATGTTTTTTTTACTAGATTTCATTATATTTACATGTTAACATGAACTAATACAAAATGTCAAATGGTTGACACATGAAATTGCTTATTACCATTCTTGGAATTTTTATTGCATTAATAAAATATGTTATAGACAAGGTTACTCCAGATAGAGGCATTGATTGGACATGGGGACAAATAAACGAAAAGACAAAAGAAATAAAAACTGCACTGAGAGAAAATGATCACATACAAGCCCAAAAACTATATGAAGAGCTTGTAAGCAAGTATAAATTGTATAAAAAAATTAAACTTAAAAACAAGAGGTGATTATGTCAACATTGATTACTTTTTTATCAGGCAAGAAAACTTTTATCGTTTCATTGCTCATATTTGTTGTTTCAATTCTGAAATATATGGGAATTGTTGATGAACAAACTTTTCAGTTTTTAATTGGATTATTGGGTTCCGGCGGGTTTATCACAGCAAGATTGGCAATCAAAAAAATTGAAAAAAAATGAAAATTGTATCCATGTTATTTCTTCTGTCACTATTATCATGCACTCCAAAAAATCTTGATTTTGATTATATAAGGTTGCAAGATCGAGTGTTTATTGGTGATGCTACCATTTGCACAGATAAAACACACATATTAGTTCCTGATGAATTAATAAAATTATGTTACGAAGTAAATGTAAGGATTGTTTGCAAGAAGACTGAATGCTTTAATGGAACTCATTGCTTAATCAATGATGCTGATTATATTTATTGCTTATCTAATTTATTCAGCAACCTAATCGACTTTGCAAACTCGTCTGACGCATCGCTATAGAGTGGCCGGTTTTTCCCAATATACTTCACCCATCTTTCAATGATGGCTTTTTTGACAATTACACGATGATTTCTTGCATGTCCTAGTTTTGATAATGGAATCTTACAAATCGTATGATGCCATTTTTTGACAGTGTTAGCAGAAACCCCGATATATTCACCTATTTGCCGCCATGTAATTAAAAACGGGCTGTTTTTATTTATTGGTGTTTTTTTCATCATGGATGGCCTTTCTCATTTTTTCAATCCCAATTTGTAGCAATCCAAAGTTAGGGCATTTAGTGTTGTGGCAAACATGGTGGAAAAACTCGCCTGTTGTAGTAAACACCATTTCGTCACCACATTGTACACAATGGGGATGATTTTTTATAATATTAGTCATTTGCAGCTGCTCTTTTTTTCGCTTCATATTCCTCTCGTTCCTTTTCCAATAATATTTTTAATTCCAATGACATCGCATTTCTAAGATTTTTGAGTGACCTATCAAACTCGTTTGTCATTGTGTCAAGTATAATGTTCAGCGATGATATTGTGTGTTTAGTAAAATCAGATTTGATTCTTTCAAATACTTTTTCCATTATAAATCCTTTCTGTGATTGTTATAAAAAAAAGGGGCGGATATGATTAACAAAGAGAGGAACGGTCCCGCCCCATATTACAGCGTTTATAAAAATTACGCTGGCAAAACATTTTTCTTTTTTTTAGCCCTTTTGTAAACTGATTTTGTGGTGTATACACATCCTTTTTCAATTAGAGGTAGTGCATACTTCTTTGCAATTCTCAGAACATTGCTTTCATCTCTTATTGTAATTAATTTTTTCATCTTGTCTCCTTTTTTCGTAGATTAAATTTGTTTATTAATTCGTTATATTCGTGACCCTGACCATGACTGTGACGATGCCCGTGCCCATGACCCTGACGCTGACCTTGCCCCTGCCAATGATCCTGACCATAACCATTCCCCCGACCTTGCCCGTGCCCGTGACGCTGCCCCTGACCATGATATAATTGATTTTCTACGCCCTGCGCCTAGACTCATAATGCTAGCCCGTACGATTCTATTTTGGATACCCTGATATACCGTTGCTTCAACCCAAATGTTTGTATATCTTTGTAGCCTGCTTCATTGAGCGGCCCCGTTTCATATATAATGCTCGCATTATCAAGCAATATGTCATTGTCATTTACCCCGATCAATTTTCCGTGGTAAATATAGCACTCACACCAGATTTCTACCATTTCTCCGAGAAGACTTTCTAGTCCCTCGCCTTCAACTTGTTCAATTAATTTTTTCATTTTGTCTCCTTTGTTAAATTAATATTACCTGTTTCCGCAAATTTAATCAGGTACGGCAGCAGCTCCTTCACTTGATCTTGTGTCAGGTGCATCCGCGTTGTCAACAGTACATCTGAATGGATTGGATAGTCCACCCATCCAGCATTGCTTAATACTTTTGGGATTGCATTATGGATGCCAAACCATATCGCATCAAGTGATGCGATTGAGCTTTTTTGTAATGAGCATGATTCCCCATAATAATCATCAAATTCTATTAAATCGAAACCTCGTTTAGTTATTGTAGTTTTCATTCGATCTCCTTTCCTTTTATTTGTTGTATGCAATTATCTGGCGTTCTTTGGAATTATAAGCGGTTGCCCCATACTGGGAAAGGGATGGCTACCTTGTTTGTCCAGAAGCAGTAAGAGCAACCAAACCACCGTTAGACAACCACTGTAACTTTGTGCGCACTCCATTACAGTAAACTTATCTTCTGCCTATAAGTGCAACCACTTATAATTCCAAAGAACGCCATACATAATTCATTCGCTCTCCTTGTTAAAATCGAATAACATATTGTCATCATTTTTTTTATATATTAAATTATCTTTTGTGTAATGCTTTCTAAATTCATCTTCTGTAATATCCATGTAAATTATTGTTATTTGCAGTGCATTTACATCATCCCATCTTTTTACACCAAGGCCAGTTGTTATTTGACTGTCATCAACCCAAAATAGACCCGTCATTGAGTCATATAGCAGCTTATTCAGGTTATCTATGTCTGGCTTATTTATCATGCGCTCTTGTGCGCAATTTTTTAGTTTGCCACGTTTAGTATAATGTGATGGCGGTCTTTTGAAACAATATGTCGCGCGTATGCAAACCGGACCAGAAAACGGGTTCTTTGGCGCGGCCTTTTTTAGCAACCATCCAATATTTATTTTGTCAGGCTTAGATGGATCATATTTCCCGCCATTTTTTGCGTCTCTATGACGTTTTTGCGCAACGGGTTTATAGTTGGATAATACAATAACTACTTCTTTATGTTCGCTGTCTATATTTACCCATACTTGTTCTTTATTCATATCAACCTCAAAACGTATTTTGCCTGACATTTCATATTATCATCAGATATAAAAATGTAACTGCTATCTAAAATACCTCTCTCACTTACGAGGTTCGATTCTGACAGTTTTATTTTAATTGTTACATAGTCACTATCCAAATCAATGTGAAAATCGCTGTGAAATCCATTTTCGTCGCCGTAGAAAAATGAGAATGAGTCATCTATTTTAATCACGTTGATTTGTTTACATAATTTATCCGATATTACATCAAAACATTCGACTGGTTTCCAATTATTCATTTAAATCACCTTCCCGACTTAAACTTTTCCTATCAAGTTTTTTACGTTTGGTTCATTGTTTTCTATTTGTTTTATAGCACATTGTTTTTTATACGATAAAAATCCATCAATGAATTTATTTTGTAAAAATTGTATCTCTTTTTCTTTGGCCATTCCAATGGCGTGCCAACCTCCTGCGTAAAGTACAGCTTTTTTAATGACTTGATCGCTTGCGGTGGCATCTTGACATCCAACTCTTTTTATTTCAGCGAGCACTTCTAACCATGCATCCATTGCCAAATTTTTATCATCCTTAACTAGATATGACTTAATCTGCACTGGTTTGGGTAGAAAAATGTTGTTTTCGCATGCCTTTCTTATTGCTATACACACATCCCCAATCGTAAATTGTTTTAGAGAATCCCAATATATTTCTATTTTAGGAACCGTTATTTCTTTATCGAACAAATCAAACATCATTGCCAATGTAAGATTGAATTCCTTCATATCGCTATTTTTCATTTTGCTTCCTTTCTGTCCATTTAGCGGCGACCTCTAAATTTTTAATGGTTTGCTTCGACATCCCCACTGGTGCATCTTGATTCAATAGCGCATCCCTTCCCCTTTTTGCTAACCAATTTTTTGCGGTTAAGAATAAGTTTTTGTAGTTAGTGTTTTTCCTGTAGTTTGATATGTCATCGAGTATCTGATCAATTTGTGATTTTGAGTAACCAAGTTCGGTAAGTTTTTTAAATTCATTTTCTGTAATTTTCAAATGATCAAACTGCCTATATAATATTTCTTTTACATTCTTTTTTATTTTTTTACATTCTTTTACATTATTGTCTGTGTTCATCTGTTGTTCATCTGTTGTTCGTTTGTTGTTCATCTGTTGTTCGGTTAGCTGTTCACATTTCTGGTATAAATTCCAGTTACATATTGTAATTATTGAGTATTTATTCGTTGTTTGTTGTTCAATTAGCTGTTTGATTTTTAGCATTTTTAATATCCTAAAAATTTTAGAACCGTGAACATTAGTGTTTTCAGATATTTGCTTGCGTCCTGTTATGAATTGTCCAGGTTTTAAGCACACCTTAGAGCCGTTAAAAAACACCTCTTTTTCAGTGTGATTTGCGCGCAATAAACAGTAAATCCATACGTGTAAATATTCCGAATTTGTGAATATTGGATTTTCAATAAGCTTCCTGTGAAGCTTTATCCAACCATTTTTCATTAGCAGCCCTCAGACCGAAGTTCTTTTTCGAGTTTTTTAAGATGCCATTTTGGGATTTTTCTCCCGTTCATCCATTGTCTTATTATGGATTCGCTTTTTAAACCTAATTTTACGGCTAATATTGCAAACCCGTT
>Ga0100403_1000765_pt1 | contig 31379 bp, 25 predicted proteins | sample CryGeymet201501t_FD_83663 | JGI IMG/M metagenome (GOLD analysis project Ga0100403, IMG submission 83663) | Groundwater microbial communities from Crystal Geyser aquifers in Utah, USA - Crystal Geyser metaG 2015-01t | ecosystem: Environmental > Aquatic > Deep subsurface > Groundwater | place... | reverse complement strand
GGCCTCCTGGACGTCCTCAGGCGCGTCCTGGGTACCACCGGACTGGTAGAAGGCGACCAACTCATCGATCATGGTGGCCGTGTGCGCACGGGCCGACACCTCGGCCATGCCCAACTTCACTGCCTCCTTCACCAGGATCTTGATCTGGCTGCGGGTCATCGCCTCCAGCGCCTCGCGGGAGGGACCGTTGGGCGTCTCGGTGGACTCCTCGTCCTCCTCCTGCTCGTCGGGGTCGGCTTCGAACTTGCCCTGGGCCTGGTCGATGAGTTCGTCCGTCTCCTCCTGCTCCTCGTCCACCTCCATGAAGGAGATCCGGTCGAAGCCATCGGAGAGGTCGTACGCCTTGACGCCCTTCTCGTCAGCCGCCAGCAGGGCCTCGTAGCCGGGGTCGCCCTCGTAGTCGTCCTCCTCGGCCTCCTCGTCCCACAGCAGGGCCAGGACGCCGTCGCCCTCCTTCAGGGCCTCCACGACCTTGCGCTCCACGCGGGTGACCTTCACGGCCTCGGTCGCGCCCTTGATGATCACGGCGAGGTTCTTGTCCTCGGCCGCGTCGTCGTCGTGGATCGCGACGTAGGGGTACTTCCGGTCCGAGATCCAGTCGAAGATCTCGTCGTGGGTGGCACCCCACGTGAGGTCCACGGCCAGCACGAATCCGACCCGGTCATCGTCACCGATGAAGTCTTCCAGCAGTGCGATGCAGTTCTTCGCGGGGATCTGCCCCGCGCCAACAAGTCCGATGGTGGTGGACATGCGCCTGTGCTCCTTCCTGTCGTCTTACAGGAAGCAACACGCTAGCGGGGCTCGCAGGGAATTGCAAGACATCTTCGAGAAAATCTTGCGCCCCAGGAAGGATTCGAACCCTCGTATAGGCGGGTAGAAGCCGCCCGCGTTATCCAACTACGCTACTGAGGCAAGTGTTTAAACGTGCACGTTCTGTAACAGATCACGCAATCGTGCTGCTCTCTTCTTAATTGCGTAATACCTGTAGAGCAGGAAGAAGAACTGGAAGATCAGCGTACCGATCACCCAAACGCGGAGCCTGCAAACGCCAATGCGGCACCTGCAAGGTACCCAGTGGTCCAGAGAACCATTTCGATCTTCGTAAATACTCTATCCATAAGAGCCACCGGAAGGATTCGAACCCACTCTTCGGCCGTACAAAGGGCGCGTGCTCGCCATTGACACTACGGTGGCGGAAGGGGCGGTAGGGATCGAACCTACATTAAGGGCTTCAAAGGCCCCGGTCTTGTCCATTAGACGACACCCCTAGGTATTCAGTTGTTGATCTTGGGCTTCTTGTACCGCTCCACGGGGATGCACGCCTCACCCTGTTGCTTCAGCAACTTGTCCAGATCACTGAACGAGATGCGCGCGTCTCCGTTGATTCCCCAGGTCGGTCCCCAGGAGTTGTGAAGCGTAACGTACTCACCCTTGATGTTCACGCCTCTAGCCACGATGGCGTGTCCACCGACGATGTTGCCGTTGACGTTCACCCACTGCTGGGACCCACGAGCCTCTGTCTGGTACATCGATGAGTACCACGGGATCCCCAGAACAGCGGGACCCTTGTAGCCCAGCGCGAGGATCAGATCGTTTAAACCGAAGGCCCATCGGTACTCACCGATGTACCCACGGAACACCATCGACTTCGCACCCGCGAGGATGCTCGTGCCGTCGTACACCGGACTCGCGCCGGGGTAGGTACCTCCGGGCCACTGATCGATACGCTGCGCCTGGTGGTACACCTCACGCGCGAAGCGTGCGTCCAGGTCAGGAACTTCAGCAGGGCGGGCCAGGAGTTCGTGGGTCCAGGCGAACCCGACACAGGCTCCCTCACGTCCCTGGTCCAGCGCGCCGTTGTTGATGCGCCAGTGGTAGGAGCGCGGCTTCTTGGCCTCGATGCCAGCCGTCACTGGGTAGTTGCGGGATCTCTCATCGAAGTGAGTCAACCGACCCAGACGAGGATCTTCAACTCTGGTTCCATCTCGAAGTTCGAACATGGAACCAGTGTAACTAACTCAGGTGAGGCACCGGGGATTCGAACCCCGATTGTTCCACTTTGGAAGAGTGGTGCCATAGCCAATTAGGCGAGTGCCCCAGGTATTCAGTTGAAGTAGCCGGTGAGGGAATCGAACCCCCGTCGTCTCCTTGTAAGGGAGCGGCCTTCCCATTAGACGAACCAGCCATGCGTACCGCCCCAGGGATTCGAACCCTGACTGACTGGTTCCTAAGACCAGTGCCTCTACCGTTGGGCTAGAGCGGCATGTGTCGTTTAAACGACAGTAGAGGCGGTGGGATTCGAACCCACACTGAGCGGATTTTAAGCCCGCTGCCTCTGCCGTTGGGCTACGCCTCCATGTATGTAATTGTCTTGCGTAGCGCCCCTGGGATTCGAACCCAGACTTTACGGCGTTTGAAACCGTTGCCTCTGCCGTTGGGCTAGAGCGCCAAAGCAGTCCCGCAGGGAATCGAACCCTGTTCATGGGCTTGAAAGACCCAGATCCTAGCCAATAGACGACGGGACCAAGTGGAGGCCGACCGTGAGCATTAGTGGAACACCACAATCCTAGACGCGATTTCAGGTCGCGCGGACTGCAACCGGATCCGTTTTCACACGGGGGCTAGTCGGCCAAGTCTGTATGAAGTTGTACGTAGTCCGTAGGGGATTCGAACCCCTGACCTTCACCTTGAGAGGGTGACGACTTTTCCGCTCGTCCAACGGACCATGCTGGTTGTAGGGTCTGAGCCTAGCATGCTGGTTGTAGGGTCTGAGCCTAGCATGCTGGTTGTAGGGTCTGAGCCTAGCATGCGCAGACCAAGTATAGGTCGAGCAGGATTTGAACCTGCGATCTCCTCTTTATCAGAGAGGCGTCCGTAACCGGGCTGGACCACCGACCTATGGCTCCTCCGCTAGGGCTCGAACCTAGAACCTTCCGGTTAACAGCCGGACGCACTGCCTATTGTGCTACAGAGGAATAAGGGTATTACCTAACGTGGTAGATGCAGGGATCGAACCTGCGCATCCGTAAGGATGACTACGGTTTAGCAAACCGTTGCATTACCGCTCTGCCAATCTACCAAATGGAGGAAGGTAGACGAATCGAACGCCACACCTTGCGGTGCCCACGGGGTTCAAACCCGATTTGTCTCCGCTGACGGTACCTTCCAAATTGTTATTGCGGACTGCCTGCACGAGTAGGGGCACCAGGATTCGAACCTGGGATCACGGAGTCAGAGTCCGCTGCATTAGACCGGCCTATGCTATGCCCCAGCGGTCCCTACGGGATTCGAACCCGTGATCTTCGGCTTGACAAGCCGCTGCCTTGAACCAACTAGGCCAAGGGACCAGAGTGTGAGCCTTTTTGTGTCATGCTCAGGACCGAGTGTTGGGCAGTTTCTTGTCCATTGTGCCCAGGACGGATAAGTCCCCTGTTTGTAAGCCGCTCACCACCAGAACCGGGGTTGATCTGTTGTGGCTTTCGCGGAGAGCGCCCGGAGGGATTCGAACCCCCAATCTACTGGTTCGTAGCCAGTCGCAGTATCCGTTGTGCTACGAGCGCGAGATGGAGCGGGCTTCTAGTCAGCCTTACCCGGTCCAGAGGGTGGTTCGCAACCAGCGCGAAGTTTAGTGCTGGCCCTGACTAACCACTCGTGTTCCCCCGAGGAATCGAACCTCGATGAACCGGGCTTCAACCGGCTGCGTAACCATTCCGCCAAAGGAACATGATCTGTTTAAACGATTCCGAGGATCTTCAGGAGCACCACGAGGATGACTACGACAACCAGAAGATGGATTGCATTCATGAAGATTCCTTTGGGTAGACAGTCTGTGAGGACTAGTGTACCCGCGTGCCCCCGGAAGGATTCGAACCTTCAGTCACGGATTAAGAGTCCGATGGTTTAACCGTTAACCGACAGAGGCGTGGGTGGACCCGAGGGGATTCGAACCCCTAACATTCTGCTTGCAACACAGACGTTCTACCGTTGGAACTACAGGCCCAAGTTGTGCATCCCTATGGAGTTTCCAAGAGACTAGGACGGGATTCGAACCCGTGTCAAGCGGTTTTGCAGACCGCTGCCTCACCGCTCAGCCACCTAGTCAGAGTTGCGCGAGTGGGATTCGAACCCACGATCTACTGGTTATGAGCCAGTCGGGATAGGCCAGACTTCCCTATCGCGCATCGGATCGGACACACTACCACAGCCACACGAGGGGTGTCAACTATTTTGGTCGGCATCTTCCAGGATGCCAAGATTCTTGAAGTGGCGTCGAGTCCACACTTCCCCCGCGAGATCCTTCAGGGTGTCGTAGGCAACGATGGCGTCGGGAACCCAGACTGGAATACCACCGTGGATGAGCGCAACCGCGCGGTTGGCTGACGCAGCGTACTTGTGTCCGGTCGTCTCTCCAATCCGGAGGCTGGGGGTCACATAGGTGCTCACTTGGATCCTGTCACGATCTTGGCGGGGAACTGCTTACCCATGAGGTTAGCCGCGATAGCGCGGTGGTGTCCAGAAAGGAGGACATTGCGCTGGTCCCGGCGTTGGTAAACCACGGGGACTCGGTTACCCGCCTGGTCCGCATCCGCGAAGGTCTGGCCGGTCTTCCAGTACTTGTCCCCCAGGTAGTACTCCACACCCTGTCGGGTCGTACCGGCTTGTGCAGCATGGACCTGCCGGGGGTCCACTTCAGTCAGTGGAAAGTCCGGGTCGTGAACCGCATCGCGCACGTTGGTCATGTCCACCGCTGAGTGATCGGTGTAACCCATACGACGATTAGGATTCTTGATTCTTGGATGTTGGATTCCCGGAAGGGATGCCCGCTGAATGCGGTCCGCTCGGTTCTGGAATCCAGGCGCGTTGCCGTTTAAATGAGACGGGAGTTCTGCCGCATTCTTAAACGAACCGCTGCGGGAACCGAAGAAGGCGTGAAGAGGTTCGAACCTGTTGAAGGTAAGACGTTCTTCTGGTGACGCATCCGCCTCACGGAACTGAGAAAGTTCCTCCGAAGTGGGGTACTTGAAGGGGTTATCAGGATTCCAGTGATGACTCATTGGATAAGTGTAACGAAAGGTGGTACGAGACGGAGTCGAACCGCCACAGCCTAAGACGTCTGGTTTACAGCCAGGTGAACTCGCCAATGTTCAGTCGTACCGGGGTGGCCCACGGGATTCGAACCCGCTCCTTCTCCGTCACAGGGAGATGATGCTGCCGTTACACCAGGGCCACAGCGCATCCCCAAGGATTCGAACCCTGACCTAGCGGGTTTGGAAGCCGCTGTGCTGCCGTTACACCAGAGACGCAAGTGGTGAATATGCGCGTCCCTTGACGATGACCACCTCGGGACACGGTTTGTAGCCGGTCCCATGAAGAGACTGGCTTAGGTGTGATACCAGTGGTGGAGAGTCATCGTCGTCTTGGTGTCGGGGGGTTGACGTACTCGCGGATCGAGAGTCCGACGGTGCGCAGCATAGCAGACGAGCCCGCCGACGCAAGTCCAATAAGAAGATCCACCCCGAACAAGGCAGCCAGACCGAGTCCGACCCCTGCTGACATCAGAGGGAACACCGCGCCGGGGAGCGCGTAAGGGACCTCATCTCGGATCCCGTACACGGCCTCCATGGCGACGAGTACAGCGAAGGACAGGTAGAGGAATTCCATACAGCAAGTTTAAACGCTGTGCTAGTTCAGCACAGACTGTCCCCACCCTCGGAAGGGAAGACCACGGTTGAGATTCAGATTGAACTCGATCAAGTTTCCCGTGAAGAACGATGTCTCCAGAGTGTCGTTGGGGTACAGGGACATCTTGGGGCGGATCTGTGTTGTTGAAGCGGTGGAGGTGTCCAACAACCTCTTCACCCCGAGCACTTGTCCACTTGTCATTGCGTACCCGTTGAGATCATTGTTCTCATCGAGTCCTTGAAACATTACTCCATCATTTGCATCAAGACAAACACCGCCGTACTTCAGCACCACGTTATGTGAAAGATCTAAACGATTTGCTGAAATAAGAGACAACCCCGGAACAGAACGGATAGCAGTAGTCAACTTATTTCCACTACTACCGGCCTTGTAGATGGCGATCCCTGCGCGAAGATCACGCGTCAAGAACACATCAACCCATGATCCGGTAGAAGGCAAAGTAATGGACCCACCAGAAACGACAGAGGAAAAAGGACCGTCAACAGTGAAATTACCAACACCCAAGTTGGTTGAATCTTCACTGATGATTGCGTAGCGAACAGAAGAAATTCCGTTCTGCATAAATCCCACAAGCAGTGTGACGTTCGAATCACTCAGCCGGGATTGACCATCACCGTCGTGACGAAAAGCCAACCCTCCATCGAAGTTTGACGCTGTCACGAGGTTGTCGGGATCAGTGAAAAGAGTGATGTTTGTTGATGAACTTGACTGTTGAAATCCTGACTGGTTGTAGCGTCGGAACCCCAGGTGAACCTCAGCATCTCCGGTGACTACATCTTCTTCAGCCCACAACGCAGCAAAGATTGTCTCTCCCCGGATGTTAGGTCCACGATCGTTAGCAAATGCAACAAGATCCAACATCCGCGCATTGGGCTGTGTAGTAAGTACTGATGTATCAGCCGTCACGGAGTTCACACGGTCGGCTGTTTGTGTGACGCTGAATGCGGTCAGTCTAAGACTATTGTTCTGATTCAGTACACCGCTGTTGTCCTTGTACGCAACCCCGAGGGCATTTCCTTGTAGCGTGTCACTGTTTGGTCCTGGAACGGACATGGCAACAACAGAGCGACCGCCCCCGGCGTCAGGCAGTGCAGCCACAATGTCGAGATCTTCGGCCCAGGTGACGCCCCCGTCTTCTGAATAGAACCCATGCACAGACGAGTCGCTATCGGTGGAGAACACCCAATGGCGTCCGTATCCATCACGCTGAAGGGCGTGGCGGGGGTACTTGGCTTCGAGGTCCGGCGGATTGCTCCCGCCGCCGCCGATGGTCCCTACTGTGGTACCCATTACGCGCTCGCTACCTCAAAGAGGATGTTGATGGTCAAGTCAAACATCCCGATTCCCACATCAGAGGCACCTCCCGGACCGATGTCCAAAAGGAGCACATCCCCCGTGGTGACGGTGTTCTTGTCAACGTCGGGAACCTGAAGAACCTCGGTAGACGCGGTGCCCGCCAGGATGGTTGGCTTGTTGGTGAACACCGACGCCCCGTTGACACGAAGATCTAACTTAGTGTCGTTTGTGGAACCAGCGGTTCGCGATGCGGCAATGACACCCTTGATCACACCATCGAAGGGCACAGGCCAGGGACGATCCCCCGAGAGCACGTCAACCAATCCCTCATAGAAGAAGGTCACCACTTCCAGCGCCTGGCCTGGTACCTGGGGAGTTCCGTGGATGTGATCTTCCCGCGCGAACGCGGTGGCCGTTCCGGGGTCCGGGATCAGACCGAATGCAGTCGCTGGAGACACCGTGACACTTCCAGGAGGAATCAGCGATTCGATGTCGGCAATTCGCTCTGCGAGTGTCGGGGATCCGCCCTCAGGAGAAGAACCTGGACCACCGAGAACCGTGATAAGCGTGTTGACGGCAGAGGACAGGTTGTTGTGGATGATCTCGTGTCCGGGATCACCGACCTGGAGGTTGGTTGGCTGTAATGATGGCAGTGGCATTAGGCTTCAGCCTCCACGTTGGCGTCGATCAGACCGTCTTCACGCTCATCGTATTCGATCTCGTAGACCATGTTCGGTGGCAAGAAGTCGGGGAGAAGTTGGATCAATCTTGATGTCTTGATCTGGATACGGTCCCAGAAGAAAGACTTAGAGGTGTTCGGAATGATTTCCCAAGTGTAGTCGTCAGCGGGAACACTCGAACCATCGAAGTAGTCCCGAAGAATCGAAGACTGTTCCAACATGAACGCGTCTACAAAGTGAACCTCTCCTGCGTCACATTCATGGATTTCCATAGCAACGGAGACAAACCGTGCATTCTCAGGTGCGGTAGCAAAGAGGTTTAAACGCTTCCAGGCTCCGGGCGTTGTCGTGATCGTTTCGGTGACCGCGTCAATTGGAACCCGATCCACGTCGTACCAAATCACCGCTAGTGTCACCGGTCGCGACGTGCTCTTACTCTTCACATGCCCAGCGAACACGTAACGTCTCAGCGCTTCCGCATCTGCCAGGTCGAACGCACTGACGCTGGCGTTGACGTCTCGCGGCTGGTCGTTGTACAACTTCTGACCATAGAGGGAAGCGCCGTACACCGCGTAGGCGTAGCCGGATGAATCGGGCCACACGATCAGAACACTACCGGCATTGATCGCTTCTAATCGTACAGACTGGTTCCCGTGGAGCACGTTGTCCTGGGACAGGTTGTGCACGTCGTTGTCTGATAGGTAGTTCTGCCGCACGGTGTCATCATCAGCGTTGATGTAGAACGTGGTCTGCGTGCGGATCCAATTGGGTTCCTCGGACACCAACGCTCCACGCTGAGCCCAACGCTTGAACTCCTCCACTTCATCGGATGACAACTGTGAGTTGACCAATACCACTGCCTGTACGTGCTCAGTGAGGAATGGGGCTCCCCCGGCAGGTAGGGCTCCAATAGAGAAGTTCTGGTTATTGTGGATCGACTGGTACGGGGTCTTGGTTCTTGTTGCGGAGGTCTGGTACGTGTCTTGTACCGTCATGGATAACGTGTCATCCGCGACACGGATCTTCAGAACATGTGCGTTCCATCCACTGGTTGCGGACACACCAATGGCTTGCCCACCACCCCCGGTGGTTTCATCGGTGATGCCATCAGACACCAGACCAACGATCGCGTCATTGGTCTGGTTTCTTAAGAGCCACCCAGCGCTGGAGGACTCTGGCCCAGCCTTGTGCGACATGATGGTCTGGTGGCTCGATGGGGTCACTCCAGAGCGGTTCCACACGACTAACGCGGTCAGGTTGTTGGTGTTTAAACTCTCCCGCGCGGTCGCGATCAGGTACTCCGAACCTGTGAATGCGAAGCAGTTCCGGTCGAGGATCTTCGAAGAGGGGGTTCCACTTTCGTTGATCAGCCACTGGTTCCCCTTCGACCCCACAAACGCTGTACCGGAGGTGTAACGACGCGGGTCGAAGTCGGCGACCAGGGTACCGCCGATGCCGCTGTAGACACGCGCGCGGGTCACCGCGCCCTTGAACGGGGTGGTGGCCCCGTCATCCACCGCTCCGACAGAGAGGTCCGCAGTGCCCGAGAAAACGGACGTTGGTCCCGACGTGTTCGCAACCGATCCGACCTCAGTCCAAGGACCACCGATGTTGTCAGCAGCGTAGAACGACACGACGTACCCGGATCCGGGGAATTCCAGGTGGACCTTGAACGCTTGCAGACCTCGTTCCACATACGCGGAAATGTCGGGTCCTACTGCTGTGAACTGAGTAGACCCATCAGCGGTGAACGCGAACTGGAGAACTCCAGAACTGTTGGTGTAGAGGCTCCAGGATCTGTTGTTCGTTGTTGCGTCCCACTTTGCGATAAGAGTCTGTTGTCTATCCCAGTCGTTGACCGCGCCCTCCCATTCCACCTGGAGTGGGCCGGTGATGTCAAGGGAGGGCTTGTCTACGGTGGAGAAGTAATTCCCCGCCGTACCGGGAATCCAGGCAGCCTTGGAACGATCCCAACCTTCCAGGTCGATCAGGAAGGGGGACGCAACGTTCAGCGTCTCGATAGACCCTCCGTATCCCCAGTCTGGGTCTGACTTGACTTCCTTTGACGGGGAGGTGTTGTCATTGATCGGGTCCCCGTTGCCATCGAGGATCTTGGTTCCCCACGACTGGATGTAGTCATTGGGGTCCTCGGGGTCCTCCGCGAATTCAAACGAGGGGTTCGGTAGGAGGTTGATTCGATCCGGGTGTACCCGGATGACCACACGTGGGTTGGCCCCCGCATTGGCCTCATCAGGGTTCCAGCGTGCATCGTTGGACCATCCAGTAACCGCGCTGACCAGTGCCTCAACCCCGCGCAGGGATCCCTTGCGCTTGTACACGAACAACGCATTCTGAAGGAACCGACGCGTCAAGGAGACGCCCAGAAGGGGCTCGATGGTGAGGTTCAACTGCTGCGACACCGGCCCCAGCAACTGAGCAGGGACCTTCTCGAAGTTGTTGGTGTTCCGCAGGTTTTCGTATTCGCTACGGATGTAGTCCAACTCCTGGGCGAAGACCTCCAGGAACCTCTGAAGCGGACCCTTATCGTGATAGGTGTCGATGGACGCCGCCACCTGGTCTGAGATGCGGTACGTCTCCGGAATCAGTTCCCAGAGGCGGTCGCGGTAACCCCAGTCCTTTAATGGGGTCCCCTGACCAGGTGCAACGAAACGCCACAGACCGGTGGACTCCAGGACGAATAAGCCGTAGTAGTAGACCTCACCAGGCTCGATGTTGTCCTCATCGATGTAGGAATTGCCATCGGTTTCACGCGCTGATTCGTAGACGGTGCGTCCCTCATCAATCACAACCGGGGGTCCAATGGATGAACGAACTAGGCGAATGTTCGTCCAGTCCGGTCCAGAGGGGCTGGGCCAGGTGATGATGAGTGACCCATAGTCAAACGATTCAACTAAAAGCCTGTCAACCTCAAAGTCAGGGGCATCCTCAATTCCATAGTGGAACTGGTCCCCATACTGCGACAGCCCGTAGTATGCGTTGAAGGTCATGTTGTTATCCTACAGCGCGCCTTCCAGCGAGAAGTTGTCAACCCCAGCGCCGTAGGCTGATTGGTTGTTTCGCCCCCCGAAGGAGATCCCCTTGTTTCCTGGGATGTTCCCGAAGTACCCGAACCCGTGGCGAGTCGCCGACTGAAGTTCAGTGTTGTCCGTGGCAGTCAGGGTGTGTCCCGCCACCGTTGTCACGATCTTTGGACCCTGCGCTTCTACAGTCATCCCCACCAGGGATGGTGCAGATGACGTGCTTAACCGTGCGCTGGCCATAACAGCAGGCGAGTTGTTTTGAACCAACACGAGGTCTGCCCAATAGTGGTTTCTAGTAACAGTTCCCGAGAACACAGTTCTCGTATTTCCTGTGGCGTACGGCCCCCCAGATGCAGTGTGGGACACGGATGCCGCTGCTGTTCCCAGACAAACTTGTCCGACCTTCACAAACCCACCAGTTTGTACAAAGTGGCTGTGTGCTACAGAAGGAAACGATGAACTACCGTACTGGGTTGCGGTGTGAGAGTGAGAACTGATGTTTGTCTTACAACTTCCGTTTCCTTGGGGGATGAACGACCCTGTCTTAGACGTCACTGATGAGTAATTCTGCGCAAACTCAGTTTGGGTGTCATACAGCGCCTGAGAAAACTGGTGGTGAGACGTGACCAATGCCCAGAAGTTAGAACTGTTGCGGTAGCGGAACACTAATCCGTACGCCCAGTCTCCATCCATCTGGATGCTCACATTGCGGATGAGGGTGTCCACATATGCCACGTTGTGGGAAGTACTAGTCCCTACACTCCCAAGTGCACCAAGATGTACCCGTGCCTTGTTGTTTGTAATTCCAATGAGTGGAATACTGCTGCTTGTGCGGAGAGAATTGGCCCACGAGAAATTAGACGAAGGAACATTTCCCAGCCCGTACACCAGGTCGGGGGAAATTGAATCCGATACCAGATCCCCGGTGCGCTGAAAGTCGTCAAAGAACGTGAAGATTCTCTTTGCGTTACGAAGTGTGTGCGCAGCAATCATTACGCAAAGTTCGATCCCGTGAGAAACCCAAGCCAAGAACTTCCTGCATTAAATGACACGAAGGTGTACATCGAGATTGCGCCGAAGTCTCTAGCGAGTGGTGGGATAATCGATTCGTTCCACAAGAATGATGACGGCCAGGTCAGATTGAACCCTCCACCGGCACCGGTTTGGTTGATCACTACGGTGAAGTGGATCCACTCATTGCCAACTGCGGGGACGTTCGCGAGAGTGACCGTAGACACAGAGTTGCTGAGATTAATGACGAAGTTGTTGTACAGGGACAAGTCCAATGTGATTGATGACCCTGTGGTGTTGATCACCTGACCCTTTTCTCGGTAGTTAGTGACCACGTCGTTCGCACGGTTCAAGTACTGGGTGTGCGCATCTGCTGCTGTGCGGTTTTGTAGGTCCGCGTGATCAGCGATTGTGATCGGATTCCAGGATGCGCCATTGTCGTAGTACAGGATCGTCTCATCAGTGGCAAAGTAGACCTTTCCATCGCGAGATGCTGCCGGTCGGTCGCCCAGAAGTCCTGATGAATTGAGAAGATACTGAGAATGATCATCAGTCAGCGATCCGTTTACCCATTCGGCGTGGGTACGGACGTCCAGAGCATTCAGGTACTCCCCAACTGTCGCGAAGGTCGAGGAGGGATTGACGCCCAGTTCGGTTTCAATCGCAGTGATTTCGTCTTGGAGTGCGTTGACATGCTCCGCATCCACAACCTCAATGAGGTTCTGGCGGTCAGGCTGCCCAAAGATAGCGCCGGGGTAGACGGGATCGTAAGCCATTGTTTAAACCTTACGCGCGATTGGTGATTGCACTGAAGGACCGTGTACGAGTCCAAGAGTTGTTGGTGTTGTAGTTACCATAGATCTGAAGATGGAATGTGATGTTACCGGTAAGGTCGAGAGCCGGTGTAGAAGACAGACCGGTATAGGTGTTCGAGTTGTAACTACGGTAGTTGCTGGCCGAACCTTCCCATGACGCCCCGGATTCCAGGTTGCTGGCAACCAACTGTCCCCGAATGTTAGACACCCCTCCCTGAGTAAGGGCATACAGATCAAAATCAGCAGTCCACCATCCGGTACGGCCAGTAGTTACTGCCCAACGGTTACCAATCGCTGCCATCGCAAGGGTCTGGGAACCATTGATCAGAACCCGTAGGTTTCTATCGTTGTACTGGGTCGTACCTTCAAAGTAGTCACCCGCAAGAGTGATCCGGAGGTGGTCCCCGTGCTCCAACGAGCCCGCTGGCATGACGAAGTACAGCAGGTTCTGCCACCCAGTGGTGCCGTACACCAAGGTGTTGGGGTTCTGTGAGAGGATGACCCTCGCACCACCATCAGGCTGAGGCAGGGGTGACCACTGCAAATCGCCACTACCGTTCGGGGTCAGGTAGGTTCCCGCCGCTCCTCGGTTGAGGGTCTTAAACCCCGACGCACCTCCCAAGCCACCCACCAGCACTTGCCCACGACTTGTTGCGAGGTTGTGATTGACGTACTGCGTGTGTGGGTTTCCTGAGGCCAGGTCTGCAAGTGCGTTGTGCGAGATGGCAGAGTGAAGGCTGTTGTTGTGGTCGCTCTCTGACACCTTGTCTGTCTGAAGAGTGTTTAAACGCTGACGCACTGACCCTCGGTTAACACCGTCAGCGTCGATGTTTACGTTGGCTCCCAACGCGGTTTCGATCGCAGAGACTTCGCCCTGGAGTTCGTTGACGTGCGAAGCCTGGACCGAGTCAATGACGTTGGTCTTGGAGAGGAAGGTCTTGATTGTTCCTGGGTACGCAGCCATTACTCCTGGATACCTCCGCTGACGTTGACGGTGATGGTTCCTACACGTGGGAACTCATCACCAATGAATTCGATGTCGCCCACACCGTTTAGTCCAGTGCGCGCAAGAATGTCCACCGCCCCGTAGTCAACTCCAGAGGTTGATTGGATCACGTTGTACACAGCGGACACAGTCAAGCGGTGATTGAAGTCTACTCGGTCAAAAGATAGAAGCCTCGCAAGGTTGAGTTCCACGGCTTCCTGTACCCGCTGCTGAGAGAAGTTCTCTTGCACTACGACGGTCACCGTGATGTCCACCTGTACGTCCGTAGCGTCCACCACGGTCACCAGATGGTTGATCATGGTCCGTTCCTGAATGTACTTACGTACCTGCTCCTTGAGCGTAGTTGACGCGTTGTTACCCCCGGTGGCCTTGACCACCAGATCGATGTTCTGGGTGTTGGTGATGACTCCCTGATCCACGGCTGTGGCACGCGCCACGCCAGGAACACGGAGACAGAGGTTGGCGTGGTCCACCAGGCTGACCGCACGTTCTAGGGTGCTGAGCGCCTTGGGTGCGTTCACACGGATCTCGTTCAGCGACTCCGGGTCAGCCCCGCCGGACGCGGGTAGTGGATTGGTCACCGAGAGGACACCCTCCAGGGGCTCTACCAATCGGACCAACTTGTTGGCCTCGACGTTGCCCCGCTGCCCTCCACCGACGCGGTAGTTCGCACGAATCTGGGACCCCACGAGGGGCACTCGACCGTTGCGGTCGTCACCGAAGCGGATGACCGTCACACCGGTTTCGTCGGTCAGCAGGGAATACGTAGCCTCGCTGGCCCCACCCTCCAGGAGGTTGTTCACCCGCTGCCACAATGTGAATCCAACACCTTCGTCAACATAGATCTCCACAGTCCCTTCGATGACCGGAGACTGCGCCAACACGAAGCGCTGGTTGGCCGCTCCTGAGGAGACACCCAGAGACTCCTGCTGGACCTTCACACCCTCGGTCGCGGTGACGTTGACTGTGTCGTTCTGCCCCGGCGTCAGGGCTGTGTCAAGGAAGGTGTCCTCGTCTAGTTCGAAGATCACCGGAGCGGAGTCCACGTTGTCCTTGGTCTGCACCTGAGTGCACGCGGGGATGTAGAAGAGTTCGTCAGGCGTGTTCGTCGCCCCGTCCAGGATGGAGAACTGAAGGGTGACGGTCGCAGCGGATCCACGAGACGGGATGTAGCCCAGCATGTTGGCGATGTCCAGCACCGACCGTCGCTGGACAGCGGTACGCAGGTAGGACTCGTTGGCGATCCGATCACCGTAGAAGGACAGGATGTCCCCCATGTAGGCGAACAGTTCCACCAGGAGAACACCGAAGTCAGACGCCTTTCGCGTCTCCCACTCCGGGACCTTCTGTTGCGCCGCGCGCAGCATGAACTCGCGGAATCCAAGCCAGTCCCGTGACGTGTAGTCCACCGGAGGCACAGGCGCTCTCGGGTTCTGTGCCATTACTGGTTGACCACCTCTCCACCGATCTCAATCACGGCCTCGTAGACTTCCTTCTCACCCTGTTCGTTGAAGATGGAGAATGCCACATCGAGGTTTAAACGCTCAGGGGCAGAGTCATCGATGCTGGAACTCACACGGAGAAGGGGTGTCTCGCTTTCCCAGAGGTTCACCGCGCGCTGGATGTCACTCATCGCGATTCCGATGTTGCCCTTGTTGCGGTTTTCGAAGACCATCTTGCGTGCGTCGGTCCCGAAGTTGGGACGCATGACGCGCTCGCCGTACTGGGTGTCGATCAGACCAGCCAGGCGGTTCACGGCCTGTACCGCAGGATCGCGCGTGAAAGCCACACGACCAAACCCGTCGAAGTGGAACGGGGTATCGATCGCGGTTGGGAGACGTTCGGTGATCGCCATTACAGCGCCAGTGCGGTGACTCGGATACGTACGGTCATGGTCCACTCACCCGCGTTGGTGAGGTCCATCGTGAAGGAGCGGTCGTAGGGTGCCGACCCACCGGACCCTCCGATGATGTTGGCGACGTCAGTGGGGGCGGTGCCCCATAACAGCCCCGCCTTGTAGATCGGGAAGGCAACATCCACGTTGGTCCAGGTGGCCTCGCCCTGTCCATACGTGAGCGCGCGGGACGTGTTGGTCAGGGGCTTGATGTTGTTCGGGGTGCCAAGCGTTGTGGTGGACGCGGTCACGGCGGTGTTGTCACCCCCCAGCCCGATGTGTGAGAGTCCCGTGTTCGCACCAGTCAGGGGTTCGAAAAGACGGTCGATCACCCGTTGTAAGCCCTGGGTGAGGAAGGCGTTGTGGCGCTTCACGATGATCAGACCATCGTGGTCAGATACGTCGGCACCCTGAATTACAGCCCGCTCAGGGAACTGGGCCTTGATCGCGGCGGTGAGTACGCCGCCGACCTTCATCTCGTCGCTAAGTGGAGTCTTCATGGTTCGTCCTATAGTACATACAGGTTGTTGAGATCGGCCCTTGGACGCCGCTCAGGCAGAGTGCTGTAGGGCACACCGATGATTCGGATGTCCGCGTCAGTTTCTGTGGATGAGAACTCGTACAGAAGGTAGTCATGATTATTGATGACGTCGTCTGCCGTGGTGCCGATGAGTCCGAAAGGCTCAAAGGCGAAGGTGTCGGTGTTGACGGTATTTGAACCGGTAGCAATCAACGACTTAGTCCCAAATGGCAGTCCACCATCATTGGTGTTCCACGTGTGGTCAACAAGATTGGGTGGGTTGAAGTACCGGTAGGCCGAGTAGGACAAGGTAAACGAAGTTCGGAGATCTCCTGTAGAGGTTTGGTACCTCGCGTAGATAGAAAAATTCTGGGTTGATCGTGCCCCCGTAGGGCTCGTCATGGTGATGTTGCTGAACATCCCAAAGTCAAACCCAACGTACGCCTTTGCACGGTTGCCCCCTAGTGCGGCGGGACCCTGGACATTAATAAAAGAAGAGGTAGATCCCTTTGAGGAAGGACTACTCTCCCGGATCCATGTGCTCTCACGTGCTACAAACGAGAGCGAGGGAATGTGGACTGTTTCCTGTCCCGTACTAGAATAAAATGCGAAGTCGTCAGGTGGTGTGATGTCTCCATTAACAGTAAATAACTCATCATCAAGGGAGTTCTGTTCAGGTAATTCAACAGTGGTTTCAAACTCATCACTGTGGGTGTTTTGTACCTGATTCGGAAAAGTGAGTACGTGATCCAGTACGTCCGACAACTGACTCTGATCCTCTAACTTCGCATTAGGACCAGTGTTCAGGGGACGCCACCCGGACCCGGTGTAGTAGTACGGGAGCATCTTCCCAGTGTGAAAGAACGTCTGACCAGTCACCGCGTTGACGGGGAAGGTGTTTAAACGAGGCAGGCGAGGTCTGTTGCTCATGCTTCCAACCAGGAGATTCCGTTGAAGTATCTCCACTGTCCCAGTACAGGATTGTAGTAGAAGTCTCCGGGTTCGCCGTCTACCGGATCCTCGTTTCCAGAGAAGAACACGAAGCCAGCGGGTCCGGTCTGCAACTGGTCGATGACGAACCCGCGCGTGGCGGCGTCGGCCTCCAGGACCGGCTCCCCGACGTTCTGGATGCGGAAGCCGCCCAGCGATAGGTTTGCGGTGGGGACCAATTCGTTCAGCGCGTGTTCGACGTCATGATTGGCGATCTCAGTCGCCACGAGGTTGTCCACGTAGGTGGTTTCCGCCAAGGGAGCAACTGCGTCCGACACACGCCCATCTACATAACCCTTGTTGGTTGCGTCCTGCGGGTTCACCGGGCTGCCGAGGCTGGTGATCTTACGGGTAGCCAGGGAGAGGTCACCCGTGAGGGCTAACTCGTTGAGGGTGTGTTGGGTGTCGTGACCCGCGATCTGCACATCCACGTACGAGGTTGACGCCAATGGGGCTACCGCAGTAGATACGGAGTTGTCCACGTACGACTTGTTGGTCGCATCAGCAGGCAGTGTGGGAGCACCCACGTTGGTGATCTTGAACCCGCCGACGGTGACATTCGCCACGGCGGCGAGTTCGTTCAGGTGGTGCTGGTTGTCGTGGTTCGCAATCTGCGTGTCCACATAGGCGTTGGTGTTTGTGCTCGCTGTACCCACGCGCGCTTCGAGTGTGCGAAGGTTGACCGCGTCCTGGGCGAAGGATGGGTCGCCCACGCTCGTGATCTTCTGGTTCGCCATCGACACAGCGCCGCTGGGGGACGCCATCTGGTTCAGGCGGTTGGTCCGAACGGCTGTGTTGAAGTCGGAGATGGTGCTGGCCGTCTGTGACCCGGTGTGGTTCACCCGGTCCAGTAGGTACGCAGGTGCCCGTGTTCCTACAGTCGCAGCATCAATTCCAAGGCCATCATGGAGAGCCTTGGTGTGGTTGGTGATCTGGATGAAACGATCGTCGTGCTGACCGTCGTGCGTTGCGATCTGGGTGTCCACGTAGCCCTTGGTCGCCGCATCCGCGCTCAGCGTAGGAGTCGCGAGATTGGTGATCTTCTGACTCGCCATGGACACCGCAGCACTGGGGGCGGTGAGTTCGTTTAAACGGTTTGTACGAACAGCAGTGTTGAAGTCCGAGATGGTTGCAGCGGTCTGTGTGCCGGTGTGTGTCGCACGATCACGAAGTTGTGCAGCAGTCGCAGAACCTACGGTGCCCGCGTTGATTGACAAGGAGTCATGAAGGGCCTTGGTGTGGGTGCTGGCGTCGTAGTACCCGAACCCATCATGCGCGGTCTTGTTGTGCCCACTGACCGTTGACAGTGGCTGGGTGCCTGTGTGGTTCGCACGCGCAACGAGGTATGCCACATCTCTTGCAGGCGACGTTCCGTCCTTGAGGTTCGCTGCGGTAATGTTGAGGCCGTTGTGCGCGGCGGTGGTGTGGTTGGCAATCTGAACGAACCGGTCATCGTGGAACGAATCGTGGTTGTTTGTCTGGTGGTCAACGTACCAGCGTGGTGTGAGGGTGTTGGGTTCGGCAGCCCCCGCGAATCCCGCGTTGGTTAGTTGGACTCCATTCAGGTTGATGTCGGTGGTGGGTACAGCCATTTCACTGAGGCGGTTGGTTCGCACCGCCGCATTGAAGTCCGAGATGGTGCTTGCGGGCTGGGTTCCGGTGTGGTTCCCGCGACCAAGCAGGGCGGTGCTGTTTAAACCCCCAACCGTTGCCGCGTCAATGCCCAAGGCGTCATGGGACACCTTGGTGTGGTCAGATTCATTGACGTAGACGGCATCGTGGTGGTGCGCGTCAAACGCCGTCTCCAGCACGTACTGGGCGTGGGGGTCACTGAGGGCTACGTGGTTGGTCACGACGTCGCTGCGGGCGAACTGGGTGCTATCTAGCCCGTCCAGCGTCCCGGCGTCGATACCAAGGACGTCGTGAAGCGCCTTGGTGTGTTCGATTTCCTTCAGGTACCCAAATGCATCGTGGTTGGTCTGGGTGTGGTTGTCAGCCAGGAAGTATTCGGTGTGCTCGTGCCCGCCGATCTGGGTGTCCACGTAGCCGACGTTCGCCGCGTCACCGGCACTGGGGGTGGGACCAACTGTGACATTGAGCACGCGCTGGTTGTTGAAGTCCAGAGTCGCACCAGGCTGGACGAACTGATCCAGGCGGTACCCGCGCACCGCAGAATCAAACCCGCCCACGTTGGCGACAGGAACATCACCAGTCTGGTTCGCACGGTTAAGCAGGTATGCAGCATTGCGGGTTCCCACTGTTGCTGCATCGATCCCAAGTGCGTTGTGCGCCGCTGTGGTGTGGTCGGCTGACAGGAAGTACTGACTGTGGACGTGGCCCAGTTGTGAGTACGTCTCGTCGTGTTCGTGAACAAGTGCATCGTGATTGTGTCCGACGATACGTGTCTCAACGTAAGCGCGTGTTGCTGCATCTGCATCTGCAACTGGATCCGCGACGTTGGTAAGGCGCTTGGCATTGATGTTCAGGTCGGCTGTCGGCGAACCAAACTGGTCCAACCGGTTGCTTCTCACCTGGGTCTGAAAGTCCGAGATGGTTGCGGCGAGTTGTAGACCAGTGTGGTTCGCACGATCTACGATGTAGGGGTAGGAACGCTGGTTACCCCCGTCCTTTAAGAACGACGCGGCAATGTTCAGTGCGTCGATGTCAGCCTTGGTCTGGTCAGTGGTAGCACCTGCCTCGATGCCGTCCAACTTGGTCTTGTCCGCAGCCGACATCGACCCCGCTGCTGACGTGGTCGCAGGGAGGATGGTGATGATCGGGTCACTGCCGCCCGTTGATTGGATCGGCGCGGTCCCACTGACGGAGGTTACGGTTCCTCCTCCACCCCCTCCGGAGCCTCCGGTCCCCCCGGTGCCCGACCCGGAACCACCCGCAGGTCCGATTCCGCTACCGTCAAAGTCCGCACCCAGAGACGCAGTTGTCTGGAGTGGGGTGACTCCCTCGACCGGGTGGCTGTGGTCGTGCTCATGGAAGTGGTCAGGGTTGGGTGCAAAGACGTCCCACGCACCAGTCGGCGGCTCGGTGTTCTTGGGGATCTTCCCCCCACCACCAGGACGCGCGATGTAGGTGTAGCCCTCCCACGAGACGACGTCACCGTCGTAGTAGTCGGTGGAGTCGATCCACCCGCCCCGCCACGCCATCTGGGAAGGACGCTGACTCCCGTCGTACTGGGCTGTTCCCATCCACACCGGCTGTTCGGGGTTCCCACCTACGAAGGACACCCAGACCTCGTGTCCAACTGGGAGGGTGTGCTGACCGTGACCCCGACCTGGAAGACACGGCCACGCCCAGTCAGTTACCTCATTTCCGGTAACATGCGGGACACGCAGAATGAGACGACCCCTCTTTAGGGGGTCGTCATTGTCCGAGACAATTCCTCGGTAGATTCCGGGGTAAGAGTTAAGAGTCATCTTCGGTAGGCCATTGTGTGATTCCTACCACCTTACTTCTCCATTCACCGGATGAGTTGAAGGGTCGTGACTGGACAGGACACGAGGGGGCACGGTGCATGAGCACATCCTCGTCAATCACCAGGGACCCATCGGCTGGGTCGTTCCCGAAGTCACCGGGGATGGTGGGGAACGGGGAGGTCCCATCCTCGGTTTCGGTCGGATTGGTCGGCAGAAGGGGCGGCTCAGGGAGTACCAGCACTGGAAGATCGATGGGGAACGGGTTCGTCGGATCTGGTGATGTGTACGAGGGATCAGGGCGTGAAGATACCGGGGGATCCACCGGCACCATCGGAACCAGCGGGGACACCCAGATGGGCCACGGACGGCGGGAGTCTTCGTCCAGGGATTCCTTGGAGAGGATGCAGTCCATGTAGTAGCGGTCGGTGGTCAACTTGTGCTCGACCTTCTCGACGTACCACAGTCCACTTCCCCGGTCCAGTCCGAGAAGGTTGACCACCATTCCCTGGTGCACCTTGGGGTTCCCGGCGAGACGAGCACGCGCCTTGTAAGGGCGACTGTTTAAACGACGGTGCGCCCGGAGTTCGTCCATCAGTTCGCCCAGGGAGTCTGGGTGCCACCCATTGTCCGTGATGCGATCGATGAACGACGTGGTGTCCTGCGATGGGCTTGAGGAAGGTGACTGCGGTCGACCGTAGTGCATCACTCGCGCGGAGTCCGCGCGGGAGTACCCGTCGGAGATCTGGAGCGCCTGATCCACACTCAACAGTTCTGCGTTGTTGGAGGCGATGTAAGCCAGCCCGTTCTCCCGGCTGATCGGATCATAGAACCACCCGTCAGAGGAGGTCCCCGCCCGCACACCCCGGAGAAGGTCTGAGAGCATGTCAGGACGGGCCACATTGCCCCCGTCTAGGCCCTCGGTGATGTGGAACCGACGGATCTCCCTACGGCGCACATCGAAGACCGGAGCGAAGCGATAAAGACGGTCTGGGGGTGAGTCCCGACGGTACAGACGCAGGGAGGTTCCCTTGTTGTACAGCGTGCAACCACTGCGCTGCGCAACCTCCACCAGGAATTGCCAATCGGTCTGGCGGGTGGTCTGCATCAGACGACGGAAGCGACGGAGGCGCTTGTTCTGTGTGTACACCCCGAAGTAGTGCCGCTCAGCGTGCCACAGCACGGGGTAGGTCGCCGCGTCGTCCAACCACAACTTGTTACGTCGTGTGCGCATGCGGTACGTCGCACCGATCAGCGTTACCTCCATGAGACGACGTCCTGGACGGTGTTCGAAGTCTGTGCTGTGGACGTAGCCGTAGAACGTTGAACGGCCCCCGTCCCCAGACGAGTAGCCCCAACGCAACTTCACGGGACGGAGGTGACGGAGTGCCTTCCGCAGCGAGTTGTTCGGGCGCACGCGGATGATCGCAACGTCGTGCTTGTACTCCTCCTGGTGGATCTCCATCGATGCCACGTCAACCTCGACAGCCTCGTGGCTGTACTTGGCGTCATCGATGCCATAGATCAGCAACTTAGCCTGCGCGGCACGCGGCCGGTAGGAGGCGAACATACGCTGTTCGTTGGCGTACGCGACTAACGAGTTACTAGGCAACGGGAATCCTAATTACGTCCCCAGGTGTGAGATCTTCGGGATAGAACACTTCAGGGTTTGCATTCGCGATCACCCACCAGTAACTTGAGTTCCCATAGAACTTCTCCGCAAGAAGATCAATTCGATCTCCCGCCTTCACTTGATACCGACGATACGAGAAAGCATCAGGGTATGGGTCATTGGTGTACAGCGCAGGATGACGGAAACCCTCAGCAGTGAGAACGCGGTAGAGGTTTGCGTTCTCATAACGCGAATTCTTGAATACGGCCATTTAGATCCCCGGCACGTTTGGCTGATTGTCACTGGACCCGTTGTCCGTGACTTGGTCAGGTCCGTTGGTGACCGCGCTCGGCAGACCTGTGGCGTCATCGATACCCGACGACCCACCACCAGCACTCCCAGGCAGACCCGGTGTGGTGAACACAGAGGGGTCGTTAGACATGATGTTGCTGGTCCAGCGTTCCTGGAAGGACAGGTTGACCACTGCGCGCATAGGAATCATACGTGGGTTGAAGTGAGTGTAGTGGATGTCGATTCCGGTGATGTACCCCGTCCACACGATGGGGTTACGTAACTTGGACCAGTAGAAGTCCACCAGCGTGAACTGGGCGGGTTGCCCCCGTTCGAAGATCCCCACCAGGCGCTGGAGGTACAGGATGTCGTAGTAGACGCCCAGGCGCGTAGGACCCATCTCCAGGAGTTCTGTGATGGACGTGTCGAGGTTGGCGGAACTGACCACGTGGTCACCGCCCATCAATTCGAAGGTACGGTCCAGGAACAGGTCGAAGGAGAATGAGCGGTTGGACTGCGAGGAGCCAAAGTAGTTGGTGGCCTGGAACTCATCCAGGTTCTCGATCGGCTGAAGGGATGTGTCCACGTTGATGGACATGTTCAGCGCGCTGGGGTTGTACAGGAAGTTGAACTTGAAGCGCACGTCATCATCCACACCTGTGTTGGTGTAGAGACGAGTGTTGAATGGACAACGGTTGACGATGTGACCACGAGAGATCCCACTGAAACCTCCAGACCCGCGCCCTGCTCCGGTGATCAGGGAAGTGGGTCCGTACCCGGTATCGCTGTTTCCCCGCCCGTTGGTGTTGAAGGCAACGTGTGATTCATCAACGGTCCCCTTACCGATGCAGTCCTGCGCGATGTCAGTACCGAAAGGGCTCTCATTGGGGTCGTTGCTGCCCGCACCAGAGTCCTCCGGACTTGGTGAAGACGACGGGGTAGACCCAGTTCCTTCAGGAATCATTTACATGCTCGCTAGTTCGTTGACGGCGTGACGACGCTCTGCGTGAGCATCGACTGCCTCAATCATACGTACGATCTCTTCGCCGTTCGGTAGTTGCGCGTGGATCGCCAGGTTCGAGATGTGGATGCACTTTCCTCCGTGCCCTCCACCGCCACGTGAACCTTCGTGTCCGACTCCGGATCCCATGGTCATTCCACCACCGACGCTGAGGATGGGATCCCCCGCCATCACCGAGACATTGCCGCCGCTTGGTGAGGAGATCCCGGTAGGCATCTCGGGAAGAGGCGGGTCACCGACCATCCCAGCAGCGTCCAACACCTTGCTGGCGTAGGTGTTCCCGGTGTGTCCAGCGTTGGCACCTGGCAGGGTGATGTCCCACTCTGCGGGGTCGTCGGCGTAGGCCGGGTAGATGTGGTCCACCGCAGCCGCACGCCAGTTGCCGTACTTCTGGTATGCGCGCATACGGTCTTCACGGGCGCGCCGGTCCTGGATCTCAGGCGGTGCAGCAGCAGCCTCACGGTAGCCCGCGTAGTTGTTCCACGTTCTCTTGAGGTACTGGTAGGCACCCGTGGCTGATGAGTTCGGGTTACGGGCGGTGTAGTTGTTGGACGATTCCACCTGGCGCAGACCAGAGAGGAACTGCTCAATTCCACCATCAGACCCCACGGCAGCACGACGCCCTGCACCTGTGGTGGAGTTGTTGACCACACCACCTTCACGGGTGCGTCCACCGGAGAGCAGAGACGCGGTCGCCTCAGCCTCGCTGACGGATCCGTACATCGATGAGGGAGCGTTCCGCGTCCCTCCACCACCACTGCCCTGTTGGACTGTGCTGCTGTCAGCCGACCCCTCAGGAAGCATCGCCCCGACGAAGGGAAGGTTGCGGTTGTGGGTGGCGACGTGGACGTGGTTCCAGTGGTCACGCCATGCGGTCCCCGACTTGTTCGGAGGATTCTCCTGACCGCTCGTGATCCACTTCTGGTTGTCCGGAACGCCCGACAGGATCAGTTCACGCAGGTGGCCCTTGATCCGCCAGAAGTGCTGGAAGATCCGGCGCAGGCTTGAGTCACCCCAACCGGCGCGGGTGGGGGTTGGACCAGCGATGTCGATAGCGCGCGCTGAGCGGTGGTTGGAGACGTTCCCTGATGCGGTGGTGGACCCAGGACGATACGCACTGGTGATCCGTGCCTCGCCCTCACCGAACGCGGTGCGCAGATAGGCAGCCAGAACCGACCCAGTCTCTGACCGCTGCATGGACGCAGGGACAGGGTAGTTCGGAAGGTTGAACGGATTGCCCCCGGACGTCTCCAGCGGAGGAGGGTTTCCTTCACTTCCACCGCCATGCTCTGAGCGGTAGCGCGAGAAGTCGTTACGGGTACCGGCGACCTCGACGTGCCACGGCTCTCCACGGTGGGGGAACTCCAGTCCCACCTTGGGCGCGTTCTCCTGGAGCCATCCAAGTTCGGTGGACGGCCCGATGTCAGCAGCAAGACCACGCTCGTGACGAGACTCCTGGTGACCCGGCGGTACGTTGGTCACACCCTTGCTGAACAGGGATGCCTGCTCACCCGAAGAACGCGCGCCGCTGTTTAAACGCAGACGAGGGTTCATCTGCATCAGCGCGCCGATTCCCTGACGCAGTCGTGGGTCCATCCGAGTGGAACCAGACAGTGGGGGGTCACCGATGTTACGTCCCGCAGTGGTGACCGATTCGATCATGCCACCACCGGAGTTGGTTAGTGCATTCCGGTATGCGTCACTTGACAGACCAGAGAAAGCCGTACGGAAGTTGCCGGTGAACAACGCACCTGCACGACCGACGACCTGCTCGGTGAGCCCGAAGTGGTCGTCATGGCCGACGTAGTTGTCATCGATGAAGTTCCGGTAGCCCTCGGAGTTGTTGTACGCAGCGGTACCGATGTTCCCACCAGCAAGGACACCGCTTGCCACGGCGATGGCAGGACCACCGAGGCCCCCACCACGAGGACCACCACGTGGGCCACGCGGACCGTTACGACCGGGGACGGGCGCAGGAGTCGGCCCCCCACCAGGACCACGTCCTCTTCCCATTCCCTGCCATGCCAGGAGTGCGATACCGAAGGTGTTCAGCAGTCCGGTGACACGCCCGATGGCGTCACCCAGCGGTCCCAGGACACCTGTGACGTTACCCAGTCCCGCTGCTAGTCCGCTCTCCTCGTTGAAGCGGTTGACGTCCTCCAGGAAGCCCTGGGTACGTGCGACATCGTCGGTCATCGCCTGGGAGAAGGCAGACTGACGTGCGGTACGCTCTGCGCCCGCTCCCTGCACGGAGTTGACGAGTGAGGTGCCGGTACCGGTGCTGTCACGGTCACCCTGGCGGGTGGGGTTGTAGTTGAAGTTGGTCTGGAAGTTCCCACGGATCTGCTCCACCACGGCCTGGTGGAGGGGAGTCCCCACGCCACCGGTAACCTCGGCTAGACCACGAGACGCGGGAGTGCCCTCGGTCATCAGGGCGTTGATGATCCCGTTCTGTACACGAGGGTTACGGATGTTCTGTCCACGTAACTGCGCGGTGTTCGCGATCTTTCGTGCGACGTCCCGCGCGATGTCAGTGTCACTGCGCAACTGCCCATTGGACATGTTGGAGATACCGTTCGCGCGCAGCGCGTGGGACGCGGTTGCAGAGTAGAGCCCTGGCGCAGCCTGGGATGCCTGGGCACCCGAGATCCCGGTGATCGTGGCGATGTTCGATGCGGTCTGGGTAGCCGTCGCAAGGTTGCCCCCGATCCCGCCGTTGGCACCGATCCCCGTGTACGCACCGATCCCGCCGTTACGGAGCCCCTGGACGGAATTGACGAACTCTTCCTCGCCGCTGAATCCACGGTTCATCCGTGGGTTGTCCGCGAACAGGTCACGTGCACGGTCACGATCCTGACGAACCATCGACCCCGGAGTCAGCCCACCGTTCCCCCGCGCCCCCGCTGAGTACGAACCGATCTGGTTGTACAGCAGGTCGCCCGCGATCACATGGTCCTGAGCGTTGTTGTACGCCACTCCCGCCACCGCAGCCGTACCCAGGACAGCGGCTGTTGTCCCCGCGACAGCACGTCCCTGAGGAGTGCTCAGGTACGAGCGGAAACGGTCAGACCAACTAGGGCCTGAGAGGTTAGGCCCATCGGGACCACCAGGTCCTCCACCACGTCCTCCACCATTGGTGCGCTGGACCCCGATGACAGTGGCGGTGGTTCCCCCGTGCCCACCGTTGTTGTTCCCGCCTCCGGGCACAGGAAGACCAGCGGTGGACCCGGAGCCCCCGTTGCCCCCTCCACCACCTGTTGATCCCCCGAAGCCCGCGACCCCTGCGTACTTGGCCTGGTGCTCAGCGAGATCCTTGGTGTACTCAGCGAGTTCCTTGACCTTCTTGGTCCACTTCTCCAGAGCACTCATACCCTGACCAGAGATGTGCTTGGTCAGCTTTTCAGTCTTATCCAATACTTCGTCAATAGACTTGCTCGTCGACTCGAAGCTGTAGGAAAGACCACGCGACCCGCCATCGAATTGGGCGGGCCGCTGGAGAGCGCTGTCTACGAGTTCCATCTCCCCGTGTCGGGAGAGATTAGGTTCATTAGATGTGACCATGAATTAGTCCAGAGCGTTATCAAAGGCTTTTTGGGCATTGTACGCGCGATGATGACTCGCCTTTACCCAGTACTTTCGCTCTCGACTTGTTAGTTGCTTGATCTCCAATAGTGACCAGCCCTGGAAGACGCGGGCGATGGCCTCGTACTCGATCTGGATGAAGCGGTAATTACTAGAGGCGAAAGAGGTCCGCTGTGGACAGGACCAGTGGGAACTTCATCCCACACGAAGAGCATTCGTGCTCGACGTCCTGATAGCGCAGGCCGGGATTGACACGGTCCACCTCACGAACGATCTCACGACGGAGCCGCATGGACATGTTCCGGACATCCGCAGCGCGGGTGATGGGGACGTTATCGATGCTGTCGATGATCTCGGTCAGGAGGAGGGTGTTCGCCTCCGCGATGTTGGACACATCAGCATCCACCACCTTGGTCTGATCACCCAGGGTCGGCAGACGGAACTTGACCTTCTTGCCGTCCTCCGTGGTGAATTCGTAGACCTGCTGTCCCTTTTCCCCCAGAGGCTTCTTTACAGGAACATCCTCGGTGAGATCGTAGGAGACGTCCATCTCGTACTCACAGGCAGGACAGACCAGATCGTTTAAACGGATCTCGTTGCCGAAGGTCACCTGGCGTACCGCACGGACGATGACATCCGCGTCAGCCAGCGTGATGTCCTGGATGGTGTACGCACTCACCTTGTGGTCACCCAGGCGTACGAGCGCGCGCTCAAGGATGGCCTTCATGTACCGCAGTGCGGTCTTGGTGTTCGCAGGCTGCGCCAGGAACTCCTCGTCCTCACCGGTCAGTTCACGAACGACAGCGGTGAATGCCATCTCTCCCTTGACGGGAACGCCTACAAGGAGGTCCACCGACCCGTCCGGAGGAAGGTCAATGATCGGGTGTTCAGCCCGCTCATCTGGTTCCTCTGCCGCCTTCATCGCCTTCTGAGCGAGTGCGTTTGCCTGGGACGGGTCGATGTCCTCCAGACCGATCTGGTCAGGGTCTACGACCTGCGCGCCTTCTGCTGTTCCCATGTTGAATGGGATGTCCTTACTCACGTTGTGTCTCCTATTGAGTTGTGCGTGTAACTAGAGCAAGATTACGCGATCTGCGCGATCCGGCTTACCTGGTCATCGTTGTAGTCGGCGGCAAGCAGCGGCACCCAGCCCTCGTGGGCTAGAACCATCTGGTTGACGACTACGGCGTTACCACCAGCGTCAAGGTCGCTGAAGGCGATGCTGGTCGGCCAAGCGTTGAAGACCTTGAACGACAGCAGGGAGTTGGCCTGGTTGGCTCCTCGACGGCCCGACGGATGTGCCAGGACGTGGATGTACATGTCCACCCGGAAGTCAGCCTCACGGTTGGAACCACCACCCAGAGGTCGTCCCTGTACGACGTCGAAGATGTCCTGGAACCAGTCCCATCCAGCGAACCGACCCAGGATGACGCCCTGGGTGAAGGTCAGGTTGGAGTAGTTGGCCTGGCCTGGCATCTTCCGAGGAGTGACGTTGTTCCCGCCCTCGCGGTAGGGGATCTCTTCGATGTTGACGTTCAGTCCAGATACGCCCATGAACCCGAAGCGCAACTCTGCGTTGTTCATTCCCTGGAACGATGGATGACCAATGTCCACGATGAACTTGAAGTTACGGACGGGATCAGTCGAAAGGTTGCCCTTCGAGCGGTGATCATAAATCGTCTGTGGCATTAGTACCTAGTCCTTAGATGTTATCGCCGGTGGTGGTTCCACCTGCACGGATCTGGGTCAGAGTCACCACAACGAATTCTGCTGGGTACTGTAGGGCGACACCGATTTCAACATTCAGGATACCCTGCTCGATTGTGATGTCGGTGTTGTTGCTCTCATCGCACAGGACGTAGAACGCTTCATTCGCGCTCCCACCAGCAAGACCGCCTGCCTGCCACAAGTCCTTGAGGAACTTGGTCAGGTCGGTGGTCACCCGACTACGAAGACGGGAATCGTTGTTCTCGAAGTGTGCGAACTCCAGTAGTTCACGGGACGCACGCTTCAGGTAGATCAGGGTTCGACGCGGACCGATGTAGCGGTCTACCTCGTTGGTCTTGCGGAGCGTACGACCACCGTAAACAGCGATCCCGCGACCGGTCAGAACGCGGATCGCGTTGACTCCAGCCAGGTTCAGGTTTCCCAACTGGTCCGCAGTTGGCTTGACCTCAACATCCACGACACCAGACAGAAGGTTCCCAACACCCGCAGGGGTCTTGAACACTCCGCGAGTCAGGTCAGTGGTGACGTACTGACCGGCCACCATGCCCGAGGGTGGTACCAACTTGGTTGCACCACGCGCGGTGGAGTTCGGGTCAGGCATCTTCACCCATGGGTAGTAGATGGCTGCGTGGGAGTTGCGCGTCAGGCTGTCCGCGTAGGTGATGACAGCCGAAGGGCTCTGGGCAGGGGGGACATCCGCGATGTAGAAGATGTCATCGCGGCCCTGTGCGTAACTAATGATCCCATTGACGTTGCTTGCAGTGAACTCACCAGGCACCACGAGGATGACCGGCTGCTCGATCGCGTCTAACTGCTCCACAGTGGCTAGTTGCTCGGCTGCGGTTGGGGTGTTCCCATCCAGTCCACCGACAAAGGGAGTGTCTGACTGAACAGCGGGAATGTTGTTCGGCTCAGCGGTGTCGTTGTTGACGTCTACAGTCGCCTTGATGTAAGTACTGTTCCCATTGACAACGGACTCCACAAAGCGGGGGTGTGAGGGGTCGGTTGACAGGTCAATCCAACGCTCCACGGTCGCCGCGTCCCCGGTTCCCTGGAACTTGATCAACAGGGTGAACAACCCCTCGTCGGTGCCATCAGCCACCGATAAGGTTAAGTCGTTCCCCCATACACCGATGTTCAGTGCCTCGACCAGGAGGATGTCCTGTGCCGCACCCGCAGGTGCGTTGGTGGTGACAGCGGTGTTGCGGTCCTGGAGCACCGGAGCAGCAGCCACCGCGCCGTTGGCACCAACGACACGTGCAATGTACGCCTCACGGCCACCATTCTGGAAGAACGAGAACACGGAGTACGGGAGGAAACTGTCGCTACCTTCGAAGGCACCGAAGTACTTGGTGTACTCAGTCCACGAGGTGATGCGAGTGAAAGTGGTGGGTCCCCGGAACGCTTCCTGGACGAAGGCCACAGGAGGAGACTGCGGTCCCGTGGTTACGCGACCAGGCAGCAAGGTTTCGGTGATGTACGTACCCGGACGGGCCAGTGCAGTCGTCATTTATCTTTCTCTCCTAGAAGGAAATGGTTTCGGAGTTACGTAGATTGTTGATGTCTACGCCCCACTTTGTGGTCAAGTTGATGGTTTCAATGTCCGCTGTCTTGCGGTACGCGATCTCCGGGGCTACTTCGCTCTCTAGTCGTACCGTGTAGGTCTTGCGGAAGGTGCGCTTCTCGTTGTCGAGGAAGTCTGCGGTCTGCATGCTGATGAGTTGGAGCATTCGCACCGTTTCATCAACGGGTACCCAACCACCACGATACGGGATCCGACGACGAATTAGTTCGCGTTGGATCTCCCGATCATGTAAATCATACCGCGAGTAGGTAGAGACGATGTAGTACAGGTCGTGAGGAATAGGAAACTCAGCCCAGACGATCTCTCCCTCGTTCGCACCTCCTGGCTGATAGTCAGCCCAGTCCTCTTCATCGGGGATGTAGTTGTCCGCGTGGAAGGGGATGATCCCCCGCATCTCACGAAAGTCGGACTTCCGGATGCTCGCCAACTGAACCACGATGAAGGGGAACTCCCTTGCCGACGGCTCCTTGGCGGGGTAGGAGAACTTGACATCCACCGGGCGCTTGTTCTGGGCAGAAGCAGAATCGGTCACCATGATGCCCTCAAGTTGTTCCTTGAGGGCTGCGTCTTCTGCCAGGATGAATGCCATTAGCGTGCGTACTTTGCGAAGTCGGGGGCGTTAACGAGTTCGTCGGGGTCTACCTCTGCGCAATCCAGACCGACGATGACCTCGTAGTCACCGATCTGACCGGCGACTCGGATCTGCTCCGGGGAGAACACCACGTTCTGGTAGACGATTCGATCCTTGAGGTGTGTGCGGTCTTCCTGGAGGTTGCCCAGTCCGAAGTCCCTAGCCGTGCGGGAAGAGAGCGTAACGTTTAAACGGTCTGTGGTGTAGAAGCCACTATCCCCAGGGGTGCTCCCACCCTCGTACTGGAATGCCACGAGGACGGGGACCGTGATGGGGGAAGCCCAGTCAGTGGTGCCACCTGGGAAGGGCTCGTCGTATACGGGGTGGTGCTCCGATGTGCCCTCCAGGTAGCGGTACCACTGCACGCTGGTGCCGATGGGCTCCTGGTAGTCACGCTGGAATCCGTTGTGGATTGATGTGACCTCGTACAGGCGGTCGAAGTACTGACTCATTACGATCCCTCAGCAGGCGAGACGTAGTCGTCTAGGTTCTCCACAGGGAGGTAGTCGGGGCGTTCGTTTGTGGCGGGCTGGTCGATCGGTGGG
>Ga0100403_1000764_pt1 | contig 31382 bp, 11 predicted proteins | sample CryGeymet201501t_FD_83663 | JGI IMG/M metagenome (GOLD analysis project Ga0100403, IMG submission 83663) | Groundwater microbial communities from Crystal Geyser aquifers in Utah, USA - Crystal Geyser metaG 2015-01t | ecosystem: Environmental > Aquatic > Deep subsurface > Groundwater | place... | reverse complement strand
CTATTAGCATGGCCTTAGACATTGCGAATAATAGGTATTATGTGGCTAATTTTGGTAGTAACACAGTAAGAATTATGGATTACACAACTAATACCCAAATCGCTTTAATAGCCGGGTTTAGTCAACCTCGTAGTATCTCCTTAGACATTGCTAACAATAGGTATTATGTGGCTAATGGCACAGGTACTATTCAAATAATGACACAGAAATACCGCTAAAATGATATACATACAATCAAATCAAAACGGAATTATCGGTGTGATAAGTTGGGAAAAGCCTAAGACTTTTACGTGCGAAATAGAAGCGTTACCCGAGGACTTAATGTTTTATCTAAGCCGAGGCAAATATTTGGCGAATGAAAATGGCCTTTATATTTCGGACGGATGGGCAGATTATACACCGGAAGAAGTGACACAGATAAAAGCCTATGAATCGGATAACGAAGGCTTTCAAAATTATGAAATGTATAAAGCCGCAAAGCGTTCTGAAACTTATTCTTTTTTTATTCTGCCTTTAGATTTAGTTCCACAAATCGCACATTACAGCGGATGGGTAAAAGAAGCCTATCCAGAAAGGATTTTTGACGTTGTGTTAAACAGCGAAGATATAGAGGTAGAGGGGCAAATGGTAACAGTACCAACGAACATATTAAAAATGATACCCTGCGGGATTACACATTTTAATCCAGAAGGCGAAATGTTGCTTGATGCAGTTATTGAAAGTTGGAACACAGAAGCGCCGGGTAAGCGTATTGATTTTAACGTGAAATTTTATAAATTAGACGATTTAAACGCATTTATTGAAAATGGGAAAGTATAAATATGTATTAGAAGAGGATTATAAATTATATGTACCAGAACTAACTGGACAACATCTTATAACTGCTTATTTTACATGTGAATACGGACACTGTACAATTAAAAAAGGGTATGCATGGGATGGTTGTACTGGAGTTCCTGATACATCTAAAACATATTATGCTAGTTTAGTACACGATGCGTTATATCAATATGGTAAAGTAATAGGGTTAAAGCAGTTAGTAGCTGACAGATGGTTCTTATACCTACTTAAAAAACACCAATTCAGATTGTATTGGTTATATTATGCAGGTGTAAGGGTATTTGGATGGATGTATTATTTAACTTAGTATACTATAAGTACAATAAAATTAATAAATTAAAATGGCAAATACAACAATTATACATGTACCAGTACAGTCTGTTAACGGGCTTACTGGTACTGTTGTACTAAATAGTACAAGCATCGGAGCAGCTCCTTTAATGCATACCCATACTGAGAATGATATAACTGATTTAGGTAACTACATAGTGGACGCTCCATCAGATGGTAAGAGGTATGGTAGGAGAAATGCAGTATGGTCTGAAATAGAGTCTTCTACAGGAATAGAGGAAGTTCCAGTAGGAGCATATTCGTACGTAAGAAAATACGGGCAATGGACAAGACCTAGGATTATATCTAGTGGGGTAAGTTCTACTACGATAGGAATACAAGTAGAAGGATCTGATATATCTGATCAGTACTCTATACCTTCAGCAACTTCCTCATCTGCTGGTTTAATGAATGCTTCTGACAAGGAAAAGCTGAACGGTCTAGTAAATATCTCTAATACAGATTCTTTATCTGAAGGAGCTATAAATAAATACTATACGGATTCTAGAGTTTCATTAAATACTAGCGTAGTAGCTAATACAAATAAAGTTGGAATTCCAATTGGTGGAACTACTGGACAAGTACTTTCTAAAAATACCTCCAGTAATTATGATGTAACTTGGACAACTCCTTCAGGAGGGGCGACTGGAACTAATTTATCTATTACTCACAATGCAAGTACAGTAAATATAAATTCTAGTACAGGTTCTGATGTAATCTTGAATGCGGCTACTATTTCTTTAGCTGGAGCAATGACATCCTCTGATAAAGTCAAATTAACTAATGTAAGTACCTATACTAGATCCAGTACGGTGAAATCCTTTTTACCATCTGAAACTAACGAAGATATACAGGATTACTTTAATGCTTTGGACTCTAATTTAAATGATAAAATATTAAATATTAATTTTGGCACAGGAACCCGTACTTTCAAAGGAGCAGGTTTAACCCATGAATTTTTAAATCTTAGTAAATTTTATAACGGTATTGTAATAATAGATTTATCTACATTAAGTGGATTTACTTTTAATTCTGGTAGTACGGTATTTATAGTATTACCAAATAAAGAATGCGAAGTTGTAATAAAATTAGGATCTTACACTGCTAATATAAATATAGATACTGCTAATAATAATGAGTGTGTTATATTTGGAACAGATACATCTACATCAGTTGGACGTTCTGTTACTATAATAGGAGATACTTCTAGTACTTCTATTATTAATTTAACTCTTTCCAGCATTGAAAAGTATAAGCTGTTAAAAGGACATTTTAATAATATAAATTTTAATAATTTTAGTATACAAAGAACTACTGTTGCCGATACTACCTCAGGGTATATTATAGCAGGCAGTTTATCTTTTGAAGCTAATCATAATATTAATATTTACATGTCTAACATAGAAGTATCTGGAGGGTTAACTGTTATGTATTCTCAAGGGAGTAGCTATGCTAGTAATATTGTATTTGCAAGAGTTGATACATTTAATATAGTTGGTATTACTATACCTTCCTCTAACCAGTATAACTTTGTAACTAATTTTTAAAAGTAATGATAAATACTATAAGAAATGTAATATCTCTATTAGCAATAGTATCTACAATATGGTTAGGTGTATCTAAATTTAAAGGGGGCAAAGAAATTGATAGGCTAACTACTAATCTTACCTCTACTACCACTCAGTGGCAGGATGAAAAAGGCAGACTAGTTACCGAGGTATCTGAATTGAGGTTTACTAATAAGGAGTTAAAACAAATAGCTAAACTAGATTCTACTAAACTAAGTTATACTCAAAAGCAATTGAGGGAAGCTAGTGAAGTTATTAAAGATCTAAGGATTAAAGCTAAGGACGTAGAGAGTGTCAATATAGTCGATTTAAGCGTGTCTAATGACTCTCTGGTATCTATACCTACCTACAACGAAGATAAGTCCTTAAAAGCGCTTAAACCTATCAAAACAGAGCACCTAGAGATCACATTTGATGTGAAGAAAGATACTGTTTTAGTTAGTCATAAATACAAGGCTAAACTGAATACCGTAGTGAGTAGGGAGGTAGATATGACTACTGATAATGGTAAAAGGAGATTCTTTATTGCTAGATGGATTAATCCTAGGTATGAGTACTCGGCTAAGAATGTAATAGATGATAAAAAGGCAGAAATAAAATCTGCTATACATATTAATTTTCAACGACGTAAAGGTAAAAGATAATGGTAAAATTTACAACACTTAATAATATAATTACCGACCTGTTGGAAATGATACGGGGCGGGGAATCAGTTAGGACTGAGCCTATACCAAAGACTCAAGTTGAATCTTGGGTACACCAGTACAGGGTCAAGTTAATTAAGCAAGACCTTGATAAAGGTAAACTTATTAATCCTGACTATGTACAAGTAATACCTACTATTTCTTTAGTAGCTTCGGGCACAGATAAGTATGTAACCTCAATAGAGTTGCCTAATACTATATTTCGTAATTATGAAGACGGCTTTACTTGGATAGGTAATTTAGAAGGTAAAGAGTATCAGTATATGACCGAACAGAGAAGTACATGGAGCCAGCATAGAAAATATACTAGTGAAGAACCATTTGTGTATTTAAAGTCTAATAAACTTTATACTAATAAGCCAGAGAATATAGAAGTTAGAGGAGTATTTGAAAATCCAATGGAAGTGATTAGGTCTATTACCCCACTTGCTAATATGGACTTTCCATATCCAATACCTGCTGATCTTATACCTACCCTTAAGGAAATGGTACTTAAAGGGGAATTAGGTATAATGTCCCAAGCTCCTAATGATAATACCAATGATAGTGCTCACAATATAAATTAGATATATGTACTTTAGCCGTGGCAAAAACCGTGCAGTGAATCCCTATACAATGCCAGATTTTTATGAGGCCTATATTAGGGAAGTAGAGGAAAGCGATGGGCCTTATCAAATCTCATACGAAACTTATCGTGATATATGTGAAGAGTATTATAAAGAACTAATGGAATACATATTTGCAGGAGGATTATATATCTTCCCTTATAATGTTGGGGAAATATCTATCAAGGGTATGAGGCCTAAGAATTTCAATAGTCGTACTTTAACTATAAACTGGGAAGAGACTAATAAGATAGGGAAGAGGGTATACCATTTAAATGATCACAGTAACCACTTTAAATTCAGGTTCAGTTGGTCTAAGAAAGACAAACATATAAAACATAAGACAGACTACAGGTTGGTTTTTACTAGGGACAATAAACGTAGATTAGCTAAGATAATACAGTCTGGCGATTATAACTATTTTCAACATGACTAATAGAGTAAGTATAAAAACAGTTATTGCTAAGGTCTTAGCTGATAACGATATGCAAGAAGATACATTGCGTATTAATGACCTAATCGAGTGGTCAGCAGAAGCGTTAGCTCGTATAGGTGCATTCCTAGAACTAGATCATAAAGTATCTGGTAAAGGAGGTGAGCCTGCTTTAGAAGTAGTTAATCATCAGGCAGCTCTACCATCTGGTCTACATTCTATTATACAAGTAGCCATGGCTAATATAGAAGAAGGTCCTTATATTGCTATGCGTATGTCTAGTGGTAACTTCGACACGGTTAAGGGAACTACTGAAGTAGACAATACAGACCCATTGAATCCAGTATATACTGCTGGAGATGAGATAGATAGTATTAGATCTTATGATCAAGACTTGACTTATACACTTAAACCTGGGTATATAAATACTAGTATTAAAGAAGGGTATTTAAGAGTTGCCTATAGGTCTATACCATTAGATCCCGAAGGATTCCCTTATATGCCAGATGACCATGGATTTGAAGATGCCGTATATTGGTATTTAACAATGAAGTTATTGTACCCTAAATGGGCAGCAGGACAAGTTAGGGATGCAGTGTATTACAATGCTAGACAGTCTTGGAACTACTATTCTAAACAAGCCTACGGTAATTCAATGATGCCTTCAGTTGATATGATGGAATCTATTAAGAATACTTGGAACAGGTTAATACCAGAGATGGGGGAACATGCGGGATTCTTTTCTAATACAGGACAAAGACAGGAAATTTATAATCAAACAAATTTAAGTTATGCAACAAATAGGAACTCTGGGGCTAAGTGGTGGTATTAATACCGATATGGACAAAGCGTTCTATGACGGTAATACATATTTACAGGCTACAAATTTTACAGCAACTCCAACTGGCGGTAATACTCTAGGGGCACTAGAAAACGTTAGAGGCAACGAGTTGGTATCAGATATAGTATTTGCTGCAGGACATGAAATGATAGGGTACGCTAATATAGTTAGAGATGTGGTATATTTCACTACTGATGGTACAGACTCTAATATTTATCTCTACTCCAATAATACACTTAGCTTAAAGTATTCTGATACAGCTTCAACTTCTAAGTTGAATTTCAGTTTAGATCCTAAGTATAGAATAGTTGCAGTAGGCAGGCAGGAGACTGACACTATTAGTAAAGTATATTGGGCAGACAGTTTAAATGAATTTAGATATATAGATTTAAGTAAAGATTATACTGGAAAAGAAGCTACTGCTTTTGATGCAGTGCCCATTAATAATTCTTTGGTTAATATACAAACAATATTAAGGTCTGGTGGAAATTATAAAACAGGGGTAATTAGATATTCCTATCAACTTTATAATGTAAACGGAACGTCTTCTACATTTAGTACTTTATCCTTCCCTGTTAAATTAAGTGAGTATTCAGGACAATCAGAAGGTGGAAATGAAAAAGATGAAAATACAAATAAGGCAGTGTCTTTAAAAATAGGTACAATTGAAAATCCTTTAAGTTCTGATTTTAATAGAATTAGAGTAGTAGCATTATATGTATCTGAAGACTCTTCACTTCCTAAAATAAATATAGTAGGTGAATACGAGTTAACAGGTGGTATTTTTACATGTTTAGATATAGGTAATGTAGTTGGTGAACTTACATATGAAGAATTTCTTACATTTAAACAAGTTACATATAGTGCCAAAGCAATAGAAAGTAAGAATAATATATTATTTCTAGGAAATGTAAAAGAGAAATCTTTTACTAGTTCTGTTTTAGATGATTTTAATAATACTAATTATTGGGATGCTAGAGCTTATAGATTTGATGATAGTGGTAACTATTCTAAAGTGTTTACTTCTGATGGTATTTATACTATGCGAATATATGGAAGTAATGAGGCTACTCCTTTTAAAGTACATGTGGTAACAGACAATAACAATCCAGATTTTGGTGAAGACTTTACTCTTCAAGGGGAGAGGGTACCTTTACAATTTGATTGTGTCAATTACTATAATTCTATTTATAACAGTTCATTATTTTTTAGAGCAGGGGATTTATCTGGAGGTTACAGGCATGTTGGGAATGGGGCATCAATAGGAGGAGAAGGAGAAAATGTAAAATATGAATTTGTAGAGGCAGAAAGTATTATAGATACAGATTCTTTAAATCCTGGATCTGCTAAACTTAACAAAGATAATGAATACACAGCTTCTTTATTTGAGGATAATGTTATAGAATGTCAAAGCGGGGAAGTATATAGAGTTGGCATAAGATTTATAAATAACAAAGGACAGTCTAGTTTTGTAAAGTGGATTGGGGATGTTTTATGGGAAGAACTTTTAGATTCCTCTAAAGTACAAATGAGTGTAGTAGAAGGAAATGTTACTAAAAATAAGATTAAAATGTTAAAAGTAACATTAAAATCTTTACCTCAAGATGATAGTATAGCAGGGTGGCAAGTAGTTAGAGCCAGACGAACTAAGGCTGATAAATCAGTAAAAGCTAGTGGTATATTACAAACCATGGCTATACGTGGTTCTGAAGATTTTCATAGGCCTTTCTGCGAATATACAGGTACTACTGAAGTACAACATTCTGATCCTACTAAAGTAACCCCATTTTTACCTATTAGTAGGTACTCTATATTTTTAGATGCAGAATATTCTTCTATAAATAAAAAATTATTTAAATTTATATCTCCAGATTTAATATTTAATAATAATGGTACAATTGAAGGGGGCATAGATAAGTATAAAGTTAGGATGTATAATTTTATAAATTCTAAAGTAAATCGTGGTAAAATTTATGGCACCGAAAAACATTTTTTAACAGATTCAAAATACAATTCTTTAATCGGGGCATCTGAAGTAAATACTTTAAAGAATTTAAATTCTATAGTAGATTATGCTTATTCTGCTCCTCAACATAGTCAAAACGGTAAAAAGGAGAGTTTTAAAAATATAGATACGGAAAGGATATTAAATCAAACGCACCTCCCTAATTTTTTTAATGGCACTTTAAAATCTGGAGCATGTTCTAGCTTATTTATAAAAGTGGATAATGATATGGAAGTCGACGATGAGGCTTTGCTTAATCCGTATTATATTATGTATGCATCTTTAATACAAGATGTAGATACTACTAGATACGGAGGAAATAGTTATTCTGCTATAAGAAATACAGAATATGTACCATTTTCTAAAATATATAAAATTGAAGGGTCTCCTTTATTAAATCAATCTATAGAATGTATATACGGAGATATGTATACTACACCTTTTTCTTTTATTAACCAATTATTTTGGGATGATGTTGACAACAGTTTAGAATCAGTACAAGAAAGAATTACGTTTCCAGTAGAAACATCCCTAGATTTAAGATATAGGTTAGATAGAATTAACGAATTTGGCATATTCTCTACTGATTATATAAATCAATATAAAAGTATGATGCTACAAGAAAAGGTAGTTGAAGGTATTGAGTACCAAGGTACTTTATATGATACAGCTGTAGGAGATTTATATAGATATAATCCTGTTTATTCTAATACTGATTTTGGAGAGGTATATTATTCTTACCCTTTAGATTTTTCTAATGCTGTAGATTTAAATACTAAAATTATAGCATCTGAAAAGAAAAGTAATGGGGAGAATGAAGATAATTGGACTACATTTTTAACTAATAATTTTATAGAAGTAGATACCGCATACGGTGGAGTAAATGACTTAAAGACTAAAGATACAGAGTTATACTTCTGGCAAGACAAAGCTTTTGGTAAACTGGCGGTAAATGATAGGTCACTTATTACAGACTCTAGCGGTGCTCAATTAGCTTTAGGTACAGGGGGTGTATTAGAAAGATATGATTATATATCCAATGAAGTAGGCAATGTAGATAAGTATAGTATATCAACTTCTGAAGATGCTATATACTGGATGTATTCTCCAAAGAATTGTATATACATGTACAACGGTCAACTTCAAGAACTTAGTACTTCACAAGGAGTATCTAACTTCCTAAAGCTTAACCCTACTACTAATCCTATATCAGTTAGCGATTTTAAATCAAACGAGACTTTATTTAAAGTAGGTACTAGGATATTAGTATATGATTGGATGACTAAGAAGTTTACAGGAGATTATACAAGCTATGACGAGTTGACAGAAACGTATTACTACCCTAATTGGTTTATCCCTGAATTTGATGGTAATGTAATATCAAGTAGTGATAGTGAAACTATCTATAGGCATAATTCTGATAATGTAAGAAGAGGGCAATTCTATGGAGTAGATAATAATTCATCTATTAAACATATATTTGTAAAAGACTTTTCAAGTACTAAAGTCTTTGACGTATTAAATTGGCATTCAACTTCTTTATTAGACGGTGTAAATCAATATGAAGATACGTTCTCAAATTATAGAATATATAACGATTACCAAAATACTGATTGGCAACCTATTAGCTGGAAAAGAAAAGAGCGTACATTCAATACGGTAATACCAAAGGACAGGGTTAACACTTCAGAATTGGTGAGTAATGTAGACATTTTCGATAACGATAACCTGCAACCTGGACAGTCCTTTGCACGTAGAATACGAGATAAATACATCATACTAGATTTAGAGTATGAAAATAAAGATAACATAACATTCTCTGTGCCATACATCAATGTGGGCTATCGGAGTTCTATTAGATAAGATATGGCTAAAAAGAAATGGGTACAAAAATCTTATAAACATAGGGGAGGCAGTGCTTCCCCTTTGAAGATTACGCCTAAGACATTTAATATGAAAAATGGCGGACTTCCCGAATATAGTTTAGGAGGGGATACGTTAGGTGGAGCAGCTAGTGGAGCTGCAGCTGGTATGGCATTTGGCCCTGTAGGGGCAGGAGTAGGAGCTTTAGTTGGGGGGGTTGCTAGTTTTATTGGTGGTAAGAAAAAGCAAGAAGCAGAAGCTGCAGCTAAAAAAGCTCAAGAGGTAGCTTTAGATAAACAGGCTGCTTTTGCTGCATACGAACCTGAAGGACAGGTATACAACTCCATGTTTAAAAATGGAGGTACTACTGGAAAGAAAAAGTATACTAAAAAAGAGATAGATGAATTAGGTATTCAAGGATATACTCTTAAAGGGGCGTTAGCTGAATATAAAAAAAGACACGGATTAGATGCAGTCACGTATAACCCAAACGATAGTACAGTATCTGCTGTTATTAATGACACTGGAGAATTAAGGACTGTACAATCTTCCCCTGAAATATGGAAGAAGATGTCTGAAAGTATATTACGAGGAGAAGTCAATGGTTATGGAACTCCTCCTGATCCTACTAGTATTAAGAAATTAAAGAAGTATGGCCCAGCTATTGATTATACTAAGAATAAATTTGCAGAAGGAGGACCTGTAAGCTACGGTTCAATGGTCAGAAAAAAGAATGGCCTCACATCCAATTTTAATGCTGCTACAGGTAAACTACTTTCTAATAGTAAGAAAGGTACTCAAACCGCTGTTAAGTATGGCAATGAGGCTTTAAATGGGTTATTGACAAATTCTAGGTACTTAAACCAAGGAGACCAGAATGAGTTAAATTACTTTGGCAATCTTTCTAAAAGGATGGCTAGTGAAGAGATGTCACCAGAAGAAATAACTACTCTATTAGACGGCAATAATTCTTTAAGGGGCATATATAATAAAACAAAAGCAGCTAAGAATATACCATTTTATAAAAATGACGTAGACAGCTTAGAAAAATATAATCCAGAGTTTGTAGATAAATACAATGTAAACATGATTAAGCCATTCTTAAAAGATGAAATGATAAAATATGCTATGGGAGGAGATATTCCAGGTAATGGGATTCCAGTAGAGTTAGAAGGTGGTGAATCAGGTATAATGCCTAATGGTCAAGACTTCAACGTTGAGGGCCCCAGCCATGCTCAAGGTGGCGTACCAATGGAATTACCTGAGGGTACAGATGTGTTTAGTGATAGACTTAAGCAGAAAGGAACTAACAAGACTTACTCAGATTTAAATAAGCAGATCTCTAATAAAATGTCTAAGTTTAAAAAGACAATGGAAGATCCTGAATCAACTGGTATATCTAAACGTACTGCAGAAAGAATGCTTAAAAGATATGAAGGGCAGCAGAAAGATTTATTTATTGACCAGGAAAGGTTAAAGTTTAATAAAGGAACGCTCCCGTCTAAATTTAAAATGCCTTTTGGTGGACCTGTTCCAGGTTTAATGCAAACTAGTGGCCAAAGAGATTTAGCAGCGTTTAATCCCAAGAAGGTAGGAATGGCTTCTACTAGTCCACAATTCGCAGACAGTAGTTCTTTTGCAGGAGATGCTTTAAGAGGTATTGGTGGGGCATTAGGTAAAGTTGGCGGCGCAGCTAGTGGATTAGCCACTGCAGCTCCAGCGATATTTAATATAGCACAGGGCTTATTTGGTAAACCAGATGTACAAGATCCACAAACGACTTCAAATGTAGCAGGATTAGCAGCAGTTAATAAGTTACAAAATAGAAGATTTAATGTAGACCCTATGCTAGATGCTAACAGGCGTTCAGCTGCTATAGGTAGAAGAAATATAGCAGGAGGAGCAAGGACTAGAGGGGAGTTATTATCAGGATATGCAGCTACTTCAGCTCAGCAGGGAATAGCAGACTCTCAAGCGTATGCACAACAGCAGAATATGAACAATCAATACCAAGGTGAAGCAGCCAGTGCAGCTATGCAAGTAGGGGCGGGGGAAGCAGCTAACATGGGAAGAGTTCAAGACTACAATACTAGGGCACGTTCTGCACAGACTGGCTATTTACAAGAAGGTCTGTCTCAAGTTAGTGGGCTTGTCCAACAAGGACAGAAGAATGCAGGAATGCAAGATGCGGATAGAATACGTATAGACATGCTTAGGAAATGGTTTCCAAACCAAACTTTTTAATTATATAAAATGGCAATAACACCATACGACAGACCTGCGCAACAGCCTATAATGGATACATTTACCCCAATCCCATTTCAGGAGATGGTGCAAGCAGGTGCAATGACGCAAGCTAGGCAGGTAGAAAATCAAACTTTAGAATCAGATTTATCTAATCAAGTGATGCAATTAGATGCAATTGATAAAGTAAATCTCCCTGGACTATCAGGACAAAGTATTAAGATGGGGGACCTTAATGCAGTTAAATCTTTACAAGATAAATGGGACCAGCAATTACAAGAAGTAACCAGTAGCATTCCAGATGCTTCTTCGCCAGAACGTACAGCTAAACTTAGAGCTGTAGCAATGGATATGAAGAGGCAATTAGGGCCTAATGGTATAGCAGGTATAGCAGCCCATAATCTATCTGAGATTAACAACTTCAATAAGATGTTAAGGGATAACCCTAAGTTGGCCAATTCGCCACAGATGGTACCCTTTATACAGAGGCTTAAGCAGCACGAACTAGACACTAGAGATGGTAATATAAAGAAACTAGATTTATCAGGTGCTCCTGGTGAAGATGTCGATATTACAGAAAGACTTGCTGGATTACTTAAAAACTATGGCGAGAAAGCAGGAGTTCCTGGTATAAGAAGTGTACAAGGATTTGACGGGTTAATACAACAAATGCAAGTTAGCGGTATATCTAAAGAGGAAATCGCTAATACTGTACTAGGGTTTATGACTACTGATCCCATGATTAAGACTCAAATAGGTTTACAATCACAGTTCGATCAGATGAAGGGAATTAATACTACACCTGAGGATTTAATTGGATCTTATGCTAATATAATGGGACAGGTATTTAGCGAGTCAGATATAAAATCTAGTTTAACTACTGATCCTTCTTATAGTAGGAGAATGGATAAACAAGAGGAAATAGATAACTTACTAAGCTTTGATGTAGCTACTTTTAAACCTGGTAGTGGTATAGCTAGTCCAGCCAAGCTAGCAAAGGGTAAAGAAGCAGTTAATACTCAGATTCAATCCTATAAAGAACAGATGCTAACAGATGAGAACTTAAAAGGTTTACAAATAACTGAGAATGGGATGCCTGCTGACTATAAGGTTAATGGAGTAGATAAGACAGATTATATTAGGAAATACTACCTAGAACCAATTAGACTTGCAAATGTGAAATTAGGTAGTTTAAAAGAGTTTGAAGAAAGGGGTAAAAAAGAAACTGGTTATGTAGATCCTATAGATATGTCAGATGAAAAACTTAAAACTTTACCTGAATATGAAAGCATTTACAATACTGAACTTAGAAAAGCTCAACAGTTAAAGTACCAAGCAGGCGAGAAAGGCGGACGTCCAGATATTACACCCCAAGAAGAAGAGCAGATTGCTTTAGATAATACTAAAGAGAATATAAGAACTGAGACTCAAAACTATGACAAATATAAAAAATGGTTAGAAAAAGAAAACAAATCTGGCTCATTTATAGCAGGTGTTAAACCATTAACTAAAACTTTAAGTTCTAATCTTGAAAATCATCTCCTTTCTAACTATGCTAACAAAGAGACTAGTATAGGTAAAATAGAAAGTATTCTTTCCCAGAATAAGGGTAAAGTATATGGTAAAGAAGATTTTAAAAAGATCTCGATTAGCAAAGATACACCCCCTGTATTTGAAGGGTATATGGTTAATTCTGAAGGGCAAGGTAAACTAGTTTATACTGTAAAAGATGCGGATAATAAACCTGTTGATAAAGTAGCTATAGATGCTCCTCAATCCTTTACTCAAGATTTATTTAAAAAAGGATTAATGGATGAATTTGCTTACATGGTTAATGCAGAAGTATCTGGGGAGACTAAAGCATTTGGTAATCTTATTACCAATCAAACTTTAAGTTTAGATCCTTATTCTTATGAGGGCAAATACTCTAATGATAATCCAGTACCTACAATAGAAATACGTAGAGATACATCTATGGGCGATGAAAGGATTATGGGCACAGTTATAGTAGAAGGGCAACCTACTGAAATAACGTTTAATAGTAAAGCAGAATTAGATACATGGGTAGCTAATTTCAGAAAAGTAAAAGCAACAAGAAATCCCAAAGAGTAATCTTAATAAATAATAATTTATAATAATAAATATGTCGAAAGGTTTAACTAAAGAGGAATTTGATTTAGCTGGAGAAATGTCTTCTGCTGAAATTAATCCTGTTACTAACCTTCCCGAAAATACAGGAGCCGGATCTAAAAAGTCTGGCTCTTTGTCTTTAGAGGAGTTTGGGTTAATTAACAAGGTTACAGATTCCCAAAGTAACGCAGTTTTAGGCAAGGGGGACCTTGGCCTGGATCCTGACGAATTTGACTTTCAATTAAAGCCCAATCAGGATAACGAGGAATTAAGGGCACAAGACCAATCTGTTATTGGCATGCTTGCTAAAGGTACAGGGAGGCTTGTTACCTCTACTGCAACTAAATTCTTAGCAGGACTTGGTTATTTAGGGTCAGCTGTACCAGCTATCATGACTGGTGATATGAGTACCATGCTTGATAACGGCTTTTCTGCAGCTTTCAATAGCTTAGAAGAGACTGCTAAAGAAGCAATGCCTATATATAAAACTAAGAAATACCTAGACGGTAATATCTTAGAACAGATGGCCACTCCTGGATTCTGGTTTGATGATATCGTGGACGGTACTGCTTTTATGATTTCTTCTATGATAGGCGCTAAAGGCATGAGTGCAATTGCTAAAGGGGCAGGTACTTATAGTAAAATTGCAAAGGCCTTTTCAAAAGCTACTACTGCTGCTAAGACAGGTCAAGCCGCTGAATTGCTTACTGTACCTATGCAGAAATTTGTTGACGCATCTACTTTAGCTACTATCTCTACTTTTAACAGTGTTAGTGAGGCTGCATTTGAAGCTAAGGATACTAAGGACAGTGTGCTTGCATCATTGCAAAAGAAAGTAGAGTTAGGAGAGTTATCTGCAGAGGAAGCTAATATAAGAGCATCTGAGGCAGCTAAGACTACGTTCTGGACTAACATGGTACTATTAGCCCCATCTAATCTATTAGAGACTAGTATGTTCTTTAAAGGTACGGAAAATGTAGGTTTAGATAGAGTATTTAAAGAAGGTGCAACAGCTGGTAAGACTGGTAAGGAGATTATAAAAGATATTCCTGCAGCTCTAACTAAAAAGCAGATGGCTGGTACATTTGCTAAAGATGCTTTGCTTTCTTCTGTTACTGAAGGTGCGTATGAAGAGAATATGCAGTCTGCTTTACAAAGTTATACTCAAGCTAAAGCTGAGGGTAAGGAAGAAAATACAGGGTTAGTTCAAGGCTTGATGAGAAATTGGGTTGAGAATTTTGGTACTGATGAAGGACAAAAGGCAATAGTATTAGGGTCTATTATAGGTATAGGTCCAGGAGGTTACGGTGGCGTGCAAGAAGCTAAAAGTAAGAATGCTGCTACCATTAGATTAGCTAATGCTAAGGCCCAGTATATGGACATGGCTTCTACTGGTATCAATGACCTACTTAAAACTAGAACGGAGAAAGATGCAGAAGGTAATGTAATAGAGAAGGCAGGGCAATACGAGACTGATGAGCAAGGGTATCCACAATTAGATCCTGAAAAGGTTAAAGCTAAGTATGGTAATTCTCAAATACAATATGTTAGGTACTTAGAAAGTTTAAAGGCATTAGCTGGTGGTAATAAAGGGGCACATGATTTTATTAAGCATGATACGTTCTCAGACTACGCATTTAAAGTATTCAATGAAGGCGGAGATACTGATGCTGTACAAGGTCTTATAGATAAATTTGCAGCTAGGGAAGTTGAAGACCTTACTGAGGCTGGATTTATAACAGAAGACAATAAGGAGCAAGAAGATTATATAAATGGTTTAAAAGATAAATATTCTAAGACTGCTAAATCTTTAGATGAGATATACAGATCTATAAAGAATAATTACGGCGGTCTTAATAATTTTGGTAAAAGCAATGGGGATAGAATTCGCAAAGAGTTAGTTACTATTGAGCAGTACCAAGAAGCTTCTAAGCAGTTATTCCTTAGTGAGAAAATAAAAGAACTAGAGAATACAGTACGTAAAGGTGAAGCTGCTGGTAACGGTAGAATAGCAGGTGTAGAAGCTTTAAAGAATCTGAATTCTGAACAGGAGATTAAAGAAGGTAAAAAAGCCGCTAAGTTATTAGAGCAGGCTAAATCTGAACTGACTAATTCAGAGTTAAAGCTAAAAGACTTGCTAAGCTTTAAAAAGCAAAAGGATAGGTATATAGAAGAACAGCGTATACTTAAAGAAGAATCTGAAGGTAGAAATATTGCAGAAGATAACGATTCTGTTGCAACTAAAGCAGCAACTACTAAATCAGATACACCAGTCAAAACTAATCTATCCCCTACTCTCTCTACAACTACGCTTACACCTGCTCAAGCACAAGACAATGGTTATGTAGCTGACTTAGAGAAATCTAAAGTAGTTAACGGAGATATGGATTCTACTAATCCTTCGTACTTCTATAAGAAGAATGAGAAAGATGGTAGTGTACATATTATATATACTGATGGTACTGAAGAGGGAAATATAGTTAATGAGCGTACCCTGATAGCCAAAGAAGTTCAAAGTAATGTTACAGGTAATAGGGGTAGACTTACTCTTAACTTCATGCAAGATAAACTTGAAAAAGCCTACACTACTGATTTTGAAACTGGCGAAGTTGAGTATCATGACTTGAATAGGATAGAGAGGACTTTAGGTAGACCTGCAAAAGTGTCTGATTCTGCTATGGTATTCTATAATATTATGCCTCAATTAGGTGGTAAAGAGTATACTAAAGATAAAGTATCAACTATATCTAACGAGTCTATAAATGCTTTAGGGGACTTTGAAATACAACAGAAAAGTTTAGAGCAACATAGAAATGATGCTAAAGCTGCTATTACAAGTCTGGCTCAGGAAGTTACTACAAGGAGTAAGGAAGATGCTAAGGTTGCCTCTAAGGATGTTAAAAATACTAATGCTGTATACGGTGTAGAGAAGATGACTCCTAAAGAGTTGTTTGAAGTAAGTATGGATACATATGTTCCTGCTGAATATAATGATAAACTAGGGTACATTAAACAGAGCGAGGGTAGTACTGTATTTGTATCTACTGAGGAAGGCAACAAGGAATATATAATAGGAGGTGCTGAGTCCAGCTTGTCATTTCAAGAATTGGGAGTTAGTCCATTATCACATACTTCTATAGGAGTCGAGTATGAAACAGATCGCAGAGTCTATCCTATACTTATTAATGGCAGATATTATAAAAACCCATTTTACGGCAATCCTAGCGACTCTATTAAGGTTCGCAATGGTGTACCAGTCAGTGTTACTCTAGTGGACGTAAATGGCGTTAAACACGTCTTTACAGAGGATACTGTAGTACAACCAGTAGCTTACTTCATTGAGGTAAACGAAGCTGTCGAGGAAAGGATATTTGATTATCTAGTCTTCGGTACAGAATCTGATGCCCTAATAGTTCGTGATCCTAAGACTGGTGTAGACTACGCTGTGTATAAATCTAATGGGCAGTATGAAGTATACTACCTAAGAGAAGGAGAAGCTACTAAAGGTTATAAGAAAGTTAAGCCTCAAGGTTTAATTTATAATAGGATAACTAAAGAAACTAGAAGTTTAATTAACCAAGCTATAGATGCTACAAGCAAATCTAAAGCTATAACCCTTAAAGAAATACAAAATGAAGTTAGATCAAATGTTAAAGATGTTAGACCCGCAACTGCAGGAGAAGCTCTTACAATCCCCAGCCAATCAGAGGTTTCAAGTTCTCCGAGAGTGGCGCCAGAAGCAGCAGAGAAACAAACAACTGAGGTAGAACAAAAGACCACTAAGCAATTAGAAGAAGAAGTTAGATTAGCTGTAGAAGAGAAAGCAGCTATAGAAGCTGAAGCACAACGTAGATTAGTTGAGCAAGAGACAGTAACTGAGGAAGCTACCGAATTTGACAATACAGTTAAGAGTGGAGATACTGTAGAGTCGATGAACGAGTCCGAGTCTAAAGATCAAAGTAAAGATGACGAGTTCTTCTCTGGTGTAATTAATTCTAATGATGCCTTAGCTTACATACATTTTGATAGGGATTCTAAACAGTTTAAAGTCAACAATGTTGAGTTCTTAACTCATGCTATTAACAATGCTGTAGGTAATGCAACTGTTACTGCTGAGATAGACTATGACTACAGAGAATTTTGGAATGCGTATCCTAGACTAGAGGCTTCTATAAAAGCAGGGTCAGTACCTGTAGATAAAATAGAAGAGACGTTAGATAAAGATATAACAGATTCTAAAGTACTAGAAGCATTAAGTAATGAATACAAGGAGTTTAACAAACTTGTAGACATGATTCCTATTAAGTATACATATCAAGATGGTACTGTAGTATTTGAAAATGGTATATATGCTCACCAATCTAATTACAAACACCTTACAGTAGAAGCAGGGGAATTAATAGGCCTTAGCGAAAAAGAGGCTATGGATGCTAGATTATCTTCTAAGAAAGATAAGATGATGGCTATGAGAAATACTAGAAGACAGATTTTAACTGAGAAGTTAAAAGGTAATTCTATAACATTTCCTGTAGAAAGAAAAACAGTCGGCCATTACAATACAGATCCTAATACTAACATTTCCTTATCCCAACTCCTTGAACAACTCGGGGATGCGGCAACTAGCCAAGAGATAGGACTAGGTTTAACTGACGGTAATATATATATTGCAGGAGATGAGCGTAGAGCAGGTAAAGGGTCTAAAGGTAATATTTATTGGCGTACTAATCGTACGGCTAATGGAGAGTCTGTAATAGTTAAATTAAATCCAAGTAAGATTTCAAAAGAACATGCTAAGATTGTACTAGAAGCTCTTAAACAACAGGTTAAGGGTAAAGGTAATGACAAGTTTGTAGGCGTAGGAGTTACAGGTGGACTTAGAGTTAAGGATGTACTTAAGCATCTAATTACTCATGGTAAAGATGTAACTGAAGTACCTGCTAATAACAAGTCTAAATCTAGATATATCCAAAAGCAGTTATGGACTACTCCAGAAGGAGGCCTTAAATTTGGTGAAACTTTAATTGATCTAAATAAGATTACTGCAGAGCAAGAGAAGGCTTTTATAGAATGGGCTAGTATCAATAAGAATTATCCAGTGAGCAAACCCTTTTTAGGAAAGAAATTAGCAGCTAGAGAAGACTTTACTATTGGTTCTACAATGTCTTATAATGTAGAGACTGATAACTATGCAAGCTTCTTGATTAACTCTGATACATTAATGACTAGATTAAGAGTAGTTCCTGGTACTAAGTCTATTACTAATAATCCTACTATTATACTTAACGAAACTGCCCCTTCTATTACTGAGAAGAAGGTTGTTAAAAAGCAGGTAGCCCCTATTACTAAACCTGAGATTGTAGAAACTGCAAAAGAATCCAATCAACAGGCAACTAAAAAGACTACTGAACTTAGAGTTGCTAAAGTTAGTAATATAGCTAAGATACAAAGAAGTGGTACTACAGTGTACTTCTATAATCCTCAGGTATCTAATACTAAATACTATTTAGGTACAGTTGAAGATGGTAAATTTATATTAGAAACCCAGTTTGAAGGTGTACTTGAAAATCTAAATGACAGGGTTGCCAAACTAGGCGCTATAGATTTAACAGATGCTGCATCGTTTAAGATTATAGAAGAAGATGCTAGCGCTTTTCAACATCTATTACATGCTGATTTACCTGCCACTACTGTAGAGGTAGTAGAGAAAGAGAATGAAGCTGCTAAAGTAGTTACTGCCGAGTCTGTTATAGATGAAGCTAATCCAGTTATTGAAGTAAAAGGAGACGAGTTACAAGACCAGAGTGTTAATACATCTAACGAAATAGATCCTAATGGGCCTACAAGTTTAGAAGATATAGATACTTATTTTAGAACTGTACCAGATTCTCCTATAGATCAAAGACCTTACAATCCTACTAAAGCTACAAAATGGCTTAGAAGTAAATTAGGTAAAGACTTCGATATTGAAATTGTAGATGGGTTAATAGAGTTGGCTCAAGATAAGCATGCTTTTGGACAAGCTAGAGTAGATTCTATATTATTATCAAATGCAGCTGAAATAGGTACAGAGTATCACGAAGCGTTTCACAGAGTATCCCTATTCTTAATGAATGAGGTGGATAGACAAGCGATATACAAAAAAGCTAGAATCCAGTATAAATTAAAAGATGCTACAGATAAAATAGTAGAAGAACATTTAGCTGAGGAGTATAGGAATTTCATGTTATTAAAAGAAGAAGGGTTTGAAAAGAAAGGTATTATCCCTACTATTAAAAGGTTCTTTAACAATATATTTAACTATATTAAAACTATATTTGTCGGAGCAAATAAACTATCAGAAGTTGACATACAACAACTGTTTAGATACATTGACGAAGGCAGGTTTAGATATAAAAAAGTAGATAAAACTAAGCTAGAATCTTTAAAAGGAAAGTACGCTAACTATGAGATAAGAGGTAAGGCGTTTAGTAATATTCAATCAGGGGAAGAGTACAGAGAAGTAATTAATTTCTTATTTAGGAATTTAATGCAAGCTTCCGGACTAGTAACTGCAGCCTCTGACATACAGACACGTAAGGGGGTTATAAGTATAAATCTTAAAGAAGGTACTCAAGATATTAGTAAGTTATCTTATTCACTACTTAAAGAAAGACTTATAAATCTTAAAGGTCAATATAATAATGTAGCCGCTTTAAGTACAAATACTGCTGAGCAGATCAAAGCGTCTAAGTTTAGAGATTTGATTAGTGAGATTATAGTAGATGAAAATTTTGATATTATTAAACAAGATCTGGAGAACTATCTGAATAACCTTAATATAAGGAGAAGAGCCGATAGTCAAGAGATAGACGAAGAATCTGGGGAGGTAGTGGCTAAGGCTGAGATCTTTGGTATACCTTCATTTGAGTCTTCTGCTAAAGATAACGTAGCAGCTAATATTAAACTATTACTGTCTATATTACCAGACCATCAATCTAATAATACTAAAACTGGTTTACCAGCATTTGCAGAGTTTTCACCAGTTTGGGCTGAATTATTAAGGTCTAGTACCAACGTGGTAACTACTCAGGATCTTATGGATATACTGGAAGAAAAAGCTAAAGGTAGTTTTACATTTGAAACTTTACTTAAGTATATTAAACAAGATTATAGTCTTAGAATACAATTATGGAATACAGTATCTCAAGCTAGATTAGACTTTATTAACAGTTATATTACAGAAGAGAATTTTGAAATCAATATATACTTTGGAGATGCAATGGTTAAGACTGCTGCCTCAGAAGAAGTTAAATCTTGGAATCAGAACTTTGCAAGAAACAGTAAGTTATTTAGTTTTAATCAAGGTAAAGACCCTATACCAAATCCAGACTATTTTAATACTCTTAGGAAGAAGTACAATATCATAAAAGATAAGGTAGACTTCCAGATGAAGAAGTATAATAAGATATCTAATTATGCAGTGCTTTTAGGCGATTTAAAGGCATTACTTAATGAAGTGGGTATAACTATCAGCGAAGAGAATTTAGGGGCTATAATGAGCTCTAAAGGCCAAAATCAGGACACTGCATTTGATGACTTCATCAGCAACAAAATTCAGCATATATTTAGTGACTCTGGCTCTGTATATAAGCTTATGAATGACTTGCCTGTTAATAAAGGGGTTACATTTAATAATGTACTTAGAGATGAAAAAGGAGTTGCTTATATTGCTAACCAAATATCTGCATTAGACCCAATGTCATTAGGGGAGTCTCTGTTAGCGCACCAAGGTAAGATGTTCTATTTAGTTACTCAGCATACAAACTTAACTAATCAGATTAATGACTTTAAGAAGAATCCAGAAGAAACATTTGCACAAAAACAGAAAGCTGTTTATAATACAAATTCAACATGGATTAATTACTTTAGAGAGAATCCTTCTAAGATTTCAGAATTACAATTAAAGACAGTAGCTTCTATATATAAGGAGAATGAACAAGACGAAGGTAGGGGATACCAAGATGTAACTAATATTGAGGAATATCTTATAAGACTTTCAGCTAACTTTAATGGTTACACTACTTTACCTACTCCCGCTGACCGTAGTTCGTATCAGTATTTGAAAGGGGTTCCTAAAGTGGAAGTACAATTGGATTCACAGGGTAACGTTAGCGATAATGTTATTGAACAATTTGTAAACTACTTTAAAGATGAAAGAGAACGTATTATACTTACTAAATCACAAGTAGAAAACGTACTTAATGCTATAGATGGGGCAGACGGTTCGGAAGCATTTGATGCAACTGATTTAGTAGAGAACCTACACTTTACAATGAAAGATCCTTATAAAGGTAGGGATGTTGTAAAAGAAGGAGAAGTTGTAATAGCTACTAATGAAGTTGGAGAATGGGTTAGAGTACCAGTTGGTAGTAAAGCAATACATGGTAATGGTAAGCTGCTTAAGACTGAAAAGGTAAATGATAAAGGAGAGGCTACTTGGGAATATGCAGGTAGAGGAGCTAAGTTTATAACCTTTACTAACCGTTCTGGGTATAAATCGGTGCCAGCTTACATGCAAGGCATACTTAAAGAGAGAATACAGAAGTCTTTAGACTACGCTGTTGAAAATGGTGTAATAACTGAATCTAATGGGGTATATTATAATAACCTTATCCCTAGTACTATAATAGAATCTAAGTTAAGAGAAGAGGGTGCTACAGTAGATAGTGCAATTAGAAATATAATAGCAGATAATACAGTTAATACTGTAGTTGCAGGCTTGGAAATGTCTAAAATGCTTACTTCTGATATTGCATCGTTTAAATCTTTCGATGATTATATTAAGCGTATTACTGGGTATACTTCTACTGGTAGTAATTTAGCTACAGAGATACCTGCTAACACTTACCAGAACGATGAATTAATTATAGCAGATCAATATAATGTTACTACATTTAATTCGCATGTTGTATCTTCTTCTCTATACGATGAATTAGTAGAAAGACATGCAAAATACTATGTAGAAAAAGACGGTATTTCAAAGGAGGATGCAATAGAAAGAGCAGAAGAGAAGCTGTCCAGTTATAAAGCTACTGACCAGACAGATGCTCAAACTTACATTACTAATGAGATGTATAGAGCTCTAGCTGTTAAACTAGGAGAATGGAACGATCTTAAAGAGCAAGCATATCAATTACTTACTAGCGGTAAAGAATTGAAACATGCTCAGATGATCAGTTTATATAATCTAGTATCAGAGCCATTGAAGCTTACCTATATGAAGACTTACCAAAATGGTAAACAATCATATTCTGTATTTGATAAAATGTCCTTAGCTACTCTTTATAGACCATTTGTTGAAGGTACTCAATTAGAGGAACTAGTAGATAGAATGGAACTTAAGGGTAAATACGAAGGTAAAGGTTTGGACCCTATTCATCAAGTTAAATTTCATACAGCTGAGAAATCGGGTAATAAAGATAGACGTAATATATTCAAAGATGGTACAGAAAAAGAATTTACAGATTTAGGTTTAGTAACTGTGTATAAACAAGACTTTAAGAACTTACGTAAGCAGTTGAATACTGCGCCTCACGAGACCTCTCATATTGCTTTAGGTAGCCAGATGAGGAAGATAGGAATAAGTAATGTGGACTTTGAAGCTGACTATGTTAATAAATTTGACGATAAAGAGTCAATGAATGGCAGACAAGTAGTTGAAGAGGTACATAGTGTAATAAGTGAATTATCAGATAGAGGAGTAGAAGATTTCAAAAAGGATATGTATTTAGACGATAACTTCCAGATTTCAGATAAGGCAGGGTTTATAAATAAGTTAAAGGCAGAGGCTAGAAAAGCTAATATGCCTCAGCATATTGTAGATTCGTTAAAGTTAAATAGTGACGGTAACAACTTCTATTTAGATTTAGACTCTATGCCCGATGCTAGAAAATGGATTCAATCTAGGATTATATCTTTAATTAAAAAGGCTACTATAGACACAGAATTACCAGGAGGGTCATTTATACAAATGTCTGATTTAGGTTTAAGAAGTATAGATAAATCTGATGAGTTAAAATGGGGGGATAAAGATGGATTTATTGAGACATTTGTTTCAGTTAATTTATTTAAACATATTATACCAGGTTTTGCAACTAAGACTCATGAACAGAGGGTAGAGTGGTTAGATTCTAATCCTAATAGCGTTGCTATGGGGTATAGAGTACCTACACAGGCTCAGAACTCTACAATGGCTTTTAAAGTTAAAAAATGGTTACCTGAAAATATGGGGGATATCATTGTATTACCTAAAGAAAACCCAGCAGTTACAGGTTCAGATTATGATGTGGATAAAGTGTTTGTTGTACGTCATAATTATAAGGACGGCAAGAGAATTAAGTATCTTACATTGGACAATTCATCGTCTATAGAAAGAGCTAATGCTTATACTGATCTTGCACTTAAGAGTGAATTAAAAGAAATAAATAAAAAGTACCGTGAAAAGGCAGGAATTGCAGTAGAAGGGATAGACACAGAAGATTATAAGGAAACTCTTAAGATAATACGTAAATCTCATAAAGATTCCATGAATTTAGAAATTCAAGGTATTAAAGACCAATGGGTAAAAGATAACTTAGCAGAATTTGAAAAGAGGCCTATCATAAAACAAAATACTACAGAAGCTGTACAGAATAGGTTACTAGATATGTACTTTACAGTATGGCATAGTGATAGCCATTTAATACATAGAACACAGCCTTTAGGTTATGGTACAGAGATCCTTAAAGATTTAGCTTATGAAGTTAGAAATACATGGGAACAACAAGAAGACATATCAGGTTCTCCATTAGCTTATTTATCACCAGAGGAACAAGTAGATGTTAAATCTAGGTTTAAATTTGGTGCAAGAGGTATTGGCCCTAATGCATTGGCTGGAGCACATCATATACTCAGTCAATCTGTGGATCTAGGTCTTTTTGAAGATATTGGGGCAGGTAATACTACTAAAGAGAATATTGTAGAAACTTCCTTCCCTGTATTTGAAGGGGATTTAAATATTAAAAACATATTTAGCGTCAACCCTATTAAGAAAGTAGATGTTAAAGCTAAAAGTAAAGCTAAAATATCTACTAAGTATGCAGGATTCGGACCTAGTGAGGTTGTGAGTAGCACTGCTACTTATGCGGAACAGGCTAAAGAATTGGCTAATACTGGTAATTATACTTCTAAAGACGTAGTATTTGTTTCTGTACCTGGAAAAAGAGGTGGGGAAGATGTTTATATGCCTGCTATAGATAAAACTATTGCCGAAGTTAGAAAGGCTTTAAAAGGTGGAGCAGCTTTAATTACTGATAATATACAGTATACAGATAGTAACTCCTATAATATTGGAGAAAAGAAATTAAAAATGTTCTTAGAGAATTTAGGAGTTTCTTATACTGAAATAGAAGTTGATGAAAATTTACTTGGCGTATGGAATACAACTCCTCCATCCTCTGTAAAAAAACTTACTTCATTATCAGGACTTAAAGGTAAAGATAACGAATATATAACAGAATGGTTCTCAGCTTTACTAGATGCCCACATGGATATTGGTGCTGATCCATGGATTGCATATTTGAATGCAAATGCTTATACAAATCCCGTCATTACCCTACTCATTAGAGCTGGAGTTGGTGGTAGAGAAACATTCAGATTTATAGCTCAGCCTATACTTAAAGATGTATCAGAAACTCAAAGTAATAAAGACAACAAATTAGGTATAGATGCTAAAGAGGCTAAAGTAGAAGCTCTTAAAAAGTATAAACAAGAGTTCATAAGGCTCGGTGGGAATATAGATTCTATACCTAGTGGAAAGTTGGCTTTTGAAAGCATGATACATAACCAAGAAGGTTTAGTAGAACAAGCTAAAAAAGCAGGAGAGAACAGGAAGAATGGCATACCTTTAGATATAGATTACTATAGAACTCAGTTAACTATATATAATGGATTTGAATACTTACTGACTTTCTCAGACTCCTTAAAGCAAGCTATTCTTGCTAGTAGGGCGGATACTAAGAGTTTTGGATCTCAACTTTCAGCGGTTAATTTATTCAGGAATAAGATAGAGAAACTTAGTATTGAATCTAATTCAGGGTCTGGTATTAGGAATTTTGACAGGCTATTCAGTGATACATTCTTAGGCACTATGACAGACAATTCAGTAGGTATGGTTCAAGACTCTGTAGGAGCAACTCTATTGGAAGGCTCTCCTGCATTTGTTGAATTGCATAGGAAGATATTAGATATAACTGGTATGACTTATGCAGCTGATGAAAAGTTTGTTAATAAAGTATCTAGTGCTATCTATACACAAGTAGCTTCTGAATTCTTTGTATTTGATGCTAATACTAATCCTACAGGCATGAAGCGTGAAGAAGTAGATAAACTATTTAAAGGTAATACTTCAATTCCTAAGATTATAGAGGAGATACAAATGGGTACTAAATGGCCACAAGCTAAAGGTAACGCTATATTCTCTATATTTACACCTGTATATAGGCAGGATGGCCCTAGTTTCTTATCAGTTAGAAAGCCAGAAGATCCTTTTCATATCAATAATATAGTATCAGGATGGAGAGAATTATATGTAAATGAAGATACAAGGCAATTTGCTTTAGATTTATTTAAGTATTCTTACTTTACATCTGGATTTAAATCAGGTGCCAACTCTTTTCATAATCTAGTTCCTGCTGAGATACTTATTGATACAGGATATAATGACTTTATAAAGAGGAAGAAAGTAGCATCTAGACAGTCAAGTGCATTTGCATATATGATGGACGAGATAATGGTAAACTCTTGGTCAGAAAAAGAGATTGTTTCTAACTTTAAGTCTAGCGATATACAAGAAGGTATAGGACAGAATAGTATGATTACACTTCCTTATGCTAAGTTTGGAATTGGAACTGGAGATGGTACTGTATTTGGTAAACCTTACCTTAAGAATATGGTGGAAGGAGATATACAACTATATAAGTTTGGTGGTTATACTGTAACAGGTGACGAAACTAAGTTAATTTACTACCGTATACCTAAAAAGAGCATTAAGTATGATAGGGTATTTAATATTGTAGAGAATGGCTTATCTCGTAGTACAGAGAAGAGGAATTATGATATCCCTTATAATATTAATGAAAGTACTTTCTTACAAATGGCTACACAAACTAGTAATTCTACTGGTAGATTCTTAAATGAAGTTATTGCAGGTGCTATACAGGTAGATTCTAAAAACGATAGAATTGTGAATACTAAAGAAGAAGAAAATAACAAGAGTTCTGATCAACTATACACAGCTAGGGCAACTAATCCTATACAAGCTGTACCAGGGATAACAGAAGGTATTATACAAATGCTGACTGAATTAGATGGTGAAGTAGGCATGAGTATGGAAATACGTACAGGGATTTATTCATTACCTAATAAGCAAATGATTCACTTGGAGAATCAAGGTAATGGCCAGTATATAGTATCTAGTAGGACTACAATCTCCCCTACATTAGAAGAGGTTAATAAGCGTATAGAAGAATGTTAATAATATAATTAATTAAAATATAGTATAATGGCAAAATGTCCAAATATTAATTTAAAAGACTGGAGTGATCTAGTTGACAAATTTGGTAAAGACGGTGCGTACTATATCTTTATGAAAAATGGTGAAACTGTTCCCTATCTACAAGGTAGGGAGCAAAACCAGTTCATATGGAATGTAGAGAATGAGCTAAAATTATTAAATTGGAAAAGTGATAACGGTAAGCGTACTAAGTTATATAAAGGATTTAGTAGGGATAAAGCCGCAGACTTGGTAAAGCAAATAAGAGAAAACTATGTAGGAAATTATATTATTAAATATGTAGCACCTGATACTAAAGGGGAATACGGTATTAAAATTGAAGGCTACCCATTACCTAGGAAAGCAGTTGAAGAATTTGCTAAAGAAACACAAGCAGATGCTAATGATACGATGGCTACTGAGGAAGCATACAAAAACTATCAGGAATTTAAGCGGAGGGAAGAAGAAGCTAATGAAGATATACTCCCTATTAATCATATTAGTAGTAGCGATATTCTATATAATAGCGAGTCCAGGAATTTAAACAGCTCCACAGAAAGATTTCAAGAACAGCAACAGTCTGAATTAGAAACAATTCTCCTATCTACTCTCCCACAGGTATCAGAGGTAAAGTACGATAACAAGTTAGAATCTAAAGGTGTACTAGAGCCGGGAAACGTAATACGTGTCAACCCTGAGACTATGACCAAAGACACTGTAGGGCATGAGTTTGGACACCTTTTAATAGACCTTAGAGGCGGTTTAAGCGACTCTTTCGTTGTAGATGGTATAGAACAGCTTGAAGGTACTCCAATGGCTAAAAAGGTACGTGAGACTTATGCAGATCGTACTGAGGAGTATATTAAGAAAGAAATACTTGCTACTGCAATAGGTATGGAAGTTGCAGATATATTTGATAGGGAAAATAACCAATCTAAATTTGAAATCTGGCTTAATAGATTCTTTAGATGGTTAATGTTTAGAACTGGACTTACTAAGAATAACGCTAGAAAGCTAGCTAACGATCTACTTAAAGGTAAGCCTTTAGACTCTAGTAAATACACTGGTAAACAGTCTGTATATAGCCAAGAATCAGTTCCTTTAGGGGATATTACAGAGGAAGAGGATGTAACATTTGAAAAAGACCCGGAAGGAGATTATGACTTCATTAAACCTGATAGAAAACTATTAGATGAATACCAAAAAATTAGGCAGAAAGCTACTAATATTATAACTACTAGGATTAGTAAAGCGCAAGCAGGAGGTAGAGCAGAGGAGTTATCTGAACTAAGAGCTTTACTATATGAACTACAAGAAGAGCATAATAGGGATAAGAATGCTATATTTCAATTTGTAGCTAATTCGGCTAGTTTTATTAATCGTGAGTATTCTATATACGAGACTAAACAAAAGAAACTAGAAGCTGGAGATAATGAAGCGTTTAAATTACAAGATCTGAGTAGATGGAACGACTTAATGTCCTCGTATGATATCCTTGACGATGTAGTTAACTTACTTACAAATGAGAATTTCTTAGGTACAGAGGGCAAGATTGAAGGTAAGATTTTCAACCGTATGAAAAGAAAGCTTCAAGAGATAGTAGCTAAAAAGAATGACCTTAAATCTCAGTACAGGTTAAAAGGTAATGAGATGAATTCTAACGTACTTAAAAGGTATTCAGGCAAAGTAAGTATAGAGGTTAAAAACCTTAAAATGAAAGAGTGGCGTGAAAATAATAAAAATCACGGACTTTCAAGGGCAGAAGCAAAGAAGAAGCAAGAAGATTATGCTGATACTTACATGAAGAAGAATATAAACGCTGTAATAGAAGATACTAAGACTTTACTATTAACAGAAATGGATTTAGCTTCTGAGGATGTAGGCAAAGTAACTGCTTGGTTAGATAACATGTTAGATACAAATGACGCTGTTATGGGGGCCGCTGTTAAGCTTATTGTACTTAAAGATAGTGAGACTAGGGTAAGATCTGTAGAGTTTAAAAATAAGGCTTGGAGCCTAGTTAAAAAGCTTTATAAAGAGTCTGGGTATGTATATGGCAGTACTAACGTAGCTGACGTATACTCATTCATGTTAGAAACTAATAAAGAAGGAAAAAGAACTGGGTACTTTATAAATAAGCATATAAGTGAAATGGATAAAGAGCGTGAGCGTATTAAGTTAAGCCATGCACATTTACCTTATAAGGACGCTGCTCAACTTAATTACAGTTGGGAGAATGAAAACAACCCTTTAGATATAGTAGAGTATAATAAGGCTTTAAGAATTCATATGGAAACTCTTATATCAGAACATAGAATGACCGAGGAAGATATGCAAAAGTATTTCTTATCACAAGAGATTCCATATGCTTATAGGCCTAAGTTATATGATGTATTCGATATAGATAGTATAGAGGCTGCTAACGATGTAATGAGATGGATAAGAGTTAATAAAGATACTTATAGAAACCCAATTGAGAAATGGGTTAACCCTAAATGGGCTGCATTTGAAAAGTTTTTAAAAGACAATCCTAAATCTGCACAAGCTGAATTTTATAATCTTATTACAGATACTCTTACAAACCTGAATTCCGAATTACCACATGATAAAAGGAAAACATACCAATTACCATTCCTACTTAAAGACTCAGTAGAAAGGTATACAGATGGTCAACCTGTTGGTAAAACTTTGAAAGAAGGTCTTAAGGATATGACACAGCGTAGACTTGACGATATAGAAAGAGGGCAGTATACAGATGAGAACGATAAACCTATAGACTTTCTTCCTTACTATTACAACAGATCAGCTGAAACACACGAACACATAGTTACTTATAAGCTAGTAGTCAACGAGGACAGGCAGAAGTTAGCAGAGGCTAGAGGTAAAGAGTTTAAAACTCATACTAGAACTGTAAAAGCAAATACTGCTGAGGAGGCTATTAGTAAAACCATGCTTAATGTAGTAGGGGTAGATGTTAACTCTATTAAGGTAACGCATTCAAAGTCTATAGAATGGAACGATGCTGACCAGTCTTATGACTTGATGAACTTATACACTAAGTATCATACAATGGCTGATAGATTTGTTACTATGCGTGATATATTACCTGAAATAGACCATGTTATGTATATATCTAAACAACGTGATTATACTAAGAAAGATGCTAATGGTAATATTATTAGAAAAGCCTTAGGTAAAGACAAAGTAGGTTCAACTGTAACTAAGGGGGTAGATGCAAACCTTCCTGGTATGATGGAAAGCTTTGTTAAATCTACTATGTTTGGCCAAACTAAAATAGATGAAGGCTCATGGGATATAATGGGTTGGAAGTTAGATAAAGCTAAGATGGTGGACGGATTGGGCAAGTATGCAGCTTATAATATGTTAGGTTTAAACTTAATACAAGGTATATCTAACGTATCTATGGGGGAATTACAACAAGTAACAGAAGCTATTGCAGGAGAGTTTATAACCTTAAAAGATTTACACACAGCTTCTATACAATACGGTAAAGAAATGGGTGTAATAATGGGCGACGTAGGAGAAGTAACAGGTGAATCTGTTATAACTCACTTGAATGAACAGTTTAATATCTTAAATGAATACGAAGGTGGAACTTATAAAGAGAATAGCAAATTTGCTAGACTGATGAAAACCAGTTCTTTATTCTTCATATCTAATATAGGGGAGCATTTTATGCAGACTCGTGTAATGCTTGCTATGCTTAATAATGTAAAAGCTAAAAATAGTAAGGGTGAAGATATCGGTACTATTTACGAACATTACTCAGTAAAGGATGGACAACTAGTTCTAAGTGATAAAGTTGATAGAGTAAAATCTAACTGGACAGAAGAAGATTTTCATTTATTTGGCGCTAAGACTAAGAGATTATTAGCTAGGCTACATGGCGAGTATTCTGAGTTAGGTAAAAATGCAGCACAAAGGACTATGGTTGGTAGAGCTGCTTTCATGTTTAGAAAGTTTATTGTACCAGGATATAAGAAGAGATTTCAAAGGCAAATTACTAATGAATTTTTAGAGGATTATACAGAAGGTAGTTATAGAGGCATAGCTAAATTTGTCATTAATTCTACTAAAGAAACTAGAGCATTGGGATTTGCGGCTTTTACTGAAAATTGGAAAGAGTTATCTCCTAGAGGGCAGTCTAATATAATTAGGGGGGCGTCAGAATTTGGATTTGCAATGCTGTTAACTGCACTGTCAGGACTATTCCTTACTCTTAAAGGCG
>Ga0100403_1000763_pt1 | contig 31429 bp, 40 predicted proteins | sample CryGeymet201501t_FD_83663 | JGI IMG/M metagenome (GOLD analysis project Ga0100403, IMG submission 83663) | Groundwater microbial communities from Crystal Geyser aquifers in Utah, USA - Crystal Geyser metaG 2015-01t | ecosystem: Environmental > Aquatic > Deep subsurface > Groundwater | place... | reverse complement strand
TTTACCGAGGCCGGGGGTCCACTGGATTCGGCGGAAACCCGTCGAGTTTGGTGGACGGTGTTGGTCCGTTGATGCTGGGCTCGGGTTTGTAGGCGAAAGATGAGGAGTCCAATGAGGACAATTACCAGGGTCGGTATGGGTCCGATAATACGAATGAGCTGAAAAATGAGAGCGAAAATAAAGGCCCCGTCGTTGCTACTCCCACCACTCGAGAAGCCAGAGCTTCCCGAGCTTCCACCCGCTCCTCCAGCCCGGGCAAAGAGAACAAGGTTCCCCAGGACCAGGAGCAGTAGGAGACTTAGGCCGACAATTTTTGCCCCTCGGGACAGTGGTGGTAGTTTCATAGGTGGGCACCTCTGGTATCTAATTTTTCTGTAAGTCGGTCATTGCACCGCAATGACTTACGGGCGTCAAACTCATGGAAATAGTAGTTTCCAGAGGTGCCCTGGTGGATCTCCGGGCCTAGAGTCGAGCCAGAATTTCGGCTTTTTTTGTGTCGAATTCCCCTTGAGAAATGAGTCCTGCATCCAGGAGTTTTTTCAGTTTTCCCAGGGATTCCATCGGATCGTCGGCGGCCGGACTGTCGCCCCCGGAACCAGCCCCCGAAACGGCCGTTTGGCCACCTTGGGGCTGCTGGCCAAACTGTTGGCCCATCATCTGTCCAAAGGCCATACCCGCTCCCATTCCCATACCAAGGCCTGCCCCACCTCCGGGGTTTGCGGCTGCAGATTTCATGGCGTCCAGCTGCTGGAGTTGAGCATAATTCAGACCCGCAGCGGCGGCCGCTTGAGCCTCGGCGCTCATGTCGGCTATTCGGTTAATCCTGCGCATGGTATCTTCGTCGAAGCTAGTTCCCTCAATTCGGAAGTCTTCGAGGGAGAATCCTAACAATGAGAACTCTTTGGTCAGAATCTCTTTGAGACCTTCGCTGATTTCGGTTCGATTTTTGTCTATGTCGGCGTAACTAAATCCGCAGGTGGCCAGGTAGTCCGAGAGGGGCGAAATGATACGCGCTCCCATAACCTTTCGAAAATCGTCGGCCGTAAAGGATTGAGCCCCACCCACAACATTCGTAAAAAAACCTGCCGGTTGGGTAATGCGAAAACTGTAGTTTCCGAATCCCCGTAGGCCTACCGGAAACTTATATACCGGGTCGTTGTACTTCACAATTCCCGGAGTACCCCATTTTTGATCGAGCATTATGGTAGTCTTAAAAAAGTACAAACCCACCTTATGTTCGCTTTCGAAACCTTGCATGAGTTTGGTAATAGTTGTCCAGAATGGAATATTGTCGGTCTCTAGATTATAGGTGCCCTCGGTAGTATAGACACCTTCAACTTTTCCCTCGTAAACAAAGATACAGCCCTGACCGGGGCCTACGATGAGCTTTGAGGCATCCTTTATTTCATCGCCCGTCCCGCTCCATCGGAAAAACAAGTCTCCTGAACCTGGGGTATCCCACTGAATGACCGATCGTAGTTGTCCTCGAATTCCACCAGAAAAAAATGGCATAGGTTCCTCCTTATCCTTCGGTAGTGTAGTCTAAACTTCGTAATTTTGACATAATCATATTACTATGGCGAGTACAATTCACGAAGTCAAAACATACCTAGAACAAATGGCAGAAGAACTCAACGACCTTGCCTCTTTCGACCAGATGGAAATGTACCGACTTTTGAGCGACACAGGCAAAAACCTGCCCGGTCTTCTGGAGGGAGAACAAACCGAGGAAAACTTCGTCCAGGGTTGTGTCTCCAACGTATATATTGCGGCGAATAGCCAGAATGGGCGGGTACTCTACCGGGGCAGTTCGGAAGCAATGGTAATTAAGGGATACGTGGCTATCCTGGTTCACGCTCTTTCGGGACTCACCCCCACAGATATTATAGATGCGACTCCCGAGCTCATTACCCATTTCGCCGAGCACACGAATATTCGAGCAAACCTTACCCCGAGCCGAGCAAATGCCTTTGGCAATATTTACGAGCTCATGGTGCACCACGCCCGCAGACTGTCCTAGAATAGGTCCACCCGTGCCAAGCCCGGGAAAACCTTTACAAATCCGTTGACACCTGATACCTTTTCTGATACATTCACCGAGCATTTTGCCCGCCCTTGTAGCTCAGTCGGTAGAGCACCACCATGGTAAGGTGGGGGTCAGCGGTTCAAGTCCGCTCGAGGGCTTTCCTTGGTCGTTGGCAGAATTGGCGACGGATCAAAGGGGAATAACAAAGGCCTATAGCTCAATTGGTAGAGTATCGGTCTCCAAAACCGAGGGTTGTAGGTTCGAGTCCTACTGGGCCTGGATTTTTCACCGGATGGTCCTGGGGAATGAGAATATCATTTGCCCGTCTTTTGGTCTAGAGGAGGAGAATTTTTCGGTGCCTGTACACCCAAGGCGCGAAAAGTAGTTCCTGCCCATAGCAGTTGCCTAGGCTTTGCTGAGCAATACCCCGAGTTTCCGGGGTATTTTTGTACTATTTGTATCCTAGGGTAAAAGGAAGGTTACATGAAACGCCTGATCCAGTATTTCAAAGACAGCTATGCCGAAATGAAGAAAATCATGTGGCCTACTCGAGACGAGGTAAGTTCCAGCACAGTTGTTGTCCTCGTATCGGTAGTATTTTTTGGGGTTATGTTAGGGGTAATTGATTTTCTGTTAGCAAACGCAATCGAGCTCCTTTTCTAAGAAATCTGGCGGTAAATCCCAGGTTTGAAGGTAGGAGATTGGCGGACGGCGCCCTCCGTGTAGGTGGTCATTTTTCTTTTGCCCTAAAATAGTAGGGCTAGAGTTACCGGGCCGTTCGTCCAAGGTTTTGTAAGAAAAGGGGATAGTATGGCGAAAGGCTGGTACGTTCTTCACGTTTACTCGGGATACGAGAATAAGATCGAAAAGACAATCCGTCTCATGATGGGTGATGGCGAGTTTGATGACGCAGTCTTGGACTTAAAAGTTCCTTCGGAAAAAGTTGTCGACGTAAAAGATGGAAAACGAAAAGAGCGAATTCAAAGGGTTTTGCCCGGATACATTCTTATAGAAATGGATCTGCCCGAGCTTTCATGGAAATCCGTATGTTCCAAGATTCGAAGAATTCAAGGGGTTACGGGATTTGTTGGGGCGGCGCCAAATGTGAAGCCTAACCCGATTGCCAACGAAGAGGCTCGCTCCTTACTCGCGCGAATGGGAGAAATCAAGGGTGATTCCTCCTATCGACCGAAGCAAAATTTTGCGGTGGGCGAGGTGGTACGTATCATCGATGGACCATTCGAGTCATTTACGGGTACGGTAGAGGACGTAAACGCAGAAAAGGCAAAAATTAAAGTCATGGTAGGAATCTTCGGTAGGAATACGCCGGTTGAGCTTGAATTCCTCCAAGTAGAAAAGATGTAATTACCCGGTCTAAAGCCGGTTAGTTGTGGGAGTTTGATCCTTGGTGGCCCCTTCGATCGAACGCTTATTTTCCATTCCTTCCCTAGGGTTGGAAAAGCCTCTGCTTGTGCGGGGGTACTACCACAAAGGAGAATATAATGGCCAAAAAGAAAATTACCGCGATGGTAAAGTTGCAGGTGCCTGCTCAAAAAGCAACCCCTGCACCTCCGGTTGGACCAGCCCTTGGACCCCACGGGGTTAGTGGACCCCAGTTCGTTCAGCAGTTTAACGAAGCTTCGAAGCATATCGAGGCCGGATTAACGGTTCCTGTTGTCATTACTATTTATGCAGACCGTACTTTCTCTTTCGAAATAAAGAGCCCCCCTGCTGCAGTACTTATCAAAAAGTACCTCGGATTAGCTAGTGGTTCTGCCGAGCCCCATAAGGTGAAGGTAGGAACTATCACGAAAGCCCAGCTCAAGGAGATTGCTGAAATCAAGAAGGCAGACTTAAACGCCAACGATGTAGAATCGGCCATGAAGATTGTAGCTGGAACCGCCCGTTCGATGGGTGTAGAGGTGGAGGTCTAATTATGAAGCGAGGAAAAAAATACCAAGAAGCCCTCAAAGCAGTCGATCGAACGAAGGTATACGCCAAAAATGATGCGGTAGAGCTTATCAAGAAGCTTTCCTACGCCAAGTTTGACGAAACCGTCGAGCTCTCGATGAACCTTAACGTAAAAAAGAGTACCACAATCCGAGATACTCTCGTGCTTCCCCACCAGTTTCGGGGTGAGAAAAAAATTCTTGTTTTTGCTAAGGGTGATAAGGCCGAGGAAGCCCGGAAAGCCGGCGCCGCATTCGTCGGCGACGACGACATGATAGAGAAGGTAAAGGGTGGATGGACCGACTTTGACGTAGCGGTAGCTACCCCCGATATGATGAAAGATGTGGGTAAATTAGGACCCATTCTTGGTCGCCGTGGTCTCATGCCAAACCCTAAGACCCAGACCGTAACCTTCGATGTTACTGCAGCGATCAACGAGTTGAAGAAAGGTCGGGTCGAGTTCCGGAGTGACAAGACCGGGGTTATTCACATGCCTGTCGGAAAGGTCTCGATGGAGATTGCTCAGTTGTTAGACAATATCAACGCTGTTGTGTCTGAGGTAGAGCGAAAGCGTCCTTCAGATACCAAGGGTGAATTTGTAAAGTCTGTAGCCCTTTCGGCGACTATGGGTCCCGGGCTGCGAATTGCCCGCGAAAGCGAATAAGGGGAGGAAGCAAAAATGTCCGACTACGCTGTAAAAGTAAATAAGGCAAAAGAAGAGGCTGTTACCTCTATTCGAGAGAGCTTCAATGGGGTCAAAGACTATATTTTCACCGACTACCGAGGCTTATCTGTCGAGAAAATTACCATCCTCCGAAATAAGCTTCGTGCCTTAGATGCAGATTATCATGTAGTAAAGAATAACTACGCAAAAATCGCCTTCCGGGATCTCAACCTGGATGGGGTCGATCCTTACCTTGTGGGTCCCACCGCGATTGCCTTGTCTCGGGGAGATTCTGGGGCGGTCGCCAAAGAACTGCTGGCTCTAACCAAAGATTGGACTCTTGCTGTGAAGGGTGGTCTTATCGATGGCAATGTATTCAATGGCCAACAAGTAGATGCTTTCAGTAAGTTGCCTTCGAGGGCGGAACTGCTTGCAAAACTCATGGGTACAATGAATGCGCCAATGCAGAATTTCGTCTATGTGCTCAATGGGGTAACTACCAAGCTTGTACGAACTTTGCAAGCTGTGGCTGATCAAAAGGCTGGGAACTGAGATTTAGAGTAAAAAATAGTCCTGGGTTATCCACAGTCGTTGACTGAAACTCAGGAACTAAAGCCCCGGGGTTAGTCTTCCGTTTACGGAAGTGCCTGCTATCGCCGGGGAAAACATAAGAAAGGAGAAGATAATATGGCACTTTCTAAAGATGATATCCTCAACGCTATTGCTGCGATGTCGGTACTCGAAGTATCCGAGCTCGTGAAAGCAATGGAAGAGAAGTTTGGGGTAACTGCTGCTGCACCTGTGGCCGCAGCTGCTGCTGGTCCTGCTGCCGCTGCTGAAGAAGTAGAGGAGCAAACCGAATTCACCGTGAAGATTGCTGACGCTGGCGCCAAAAAGATTGACGTTATCAAGGCAGTTCGAACCATCGTTAGTGGATTGGGACTCAAGGAAGCCAAAGACCTCGTTGAGGCGAATGGCGTCGTGAAAGAGAACGTATCGAAAGAAGAAGCGGCAGAAATCAAGAAGACTCTTGAAGCTGCTGGTGCAAAGGTAGAAGTCAAGTAATTTGACCCTTATCTCGTTTTCTCATAGTTTTTTAACCGAAACTCGACACCATGAGAGGCTTGCCTCTCGTGGTGTATCTTTGTCTTTAGCCCCTGGGGAGGAGTTTTCATGTTCTCAAGAAATCAGATAATAAACCGTATAAACGTGGGACATAATCCCACCGAGGTCATGGAGTTGCCAGACCTGGTTGATATTCAATTATCCTCTTACGAGCGGTTTTTACAGCGTGAACGTCTGAAGAACGGTGAGGCTGTCCTGGTTCAGGGTCTGGAAGACGTGTTTCAGACTACTTTTCCAATCGAAAGTCCTGCAGGAGATATGCGGTTAGAGTACGATCACTATTCCCTCGACGAAGACAACATGAAGTTTTCCGAACAGGAGTGTAAACTCAAGGGGCATACCTACGCCGTCCCCATCAAGGCTCGTATTAATCTTCTCTTTTCCGAGACCGGGGAAATTCGCCAGAAAGACATTTATATGGGCGATATTCCTATTATGACCGATCGGGGTACCTTCATTATCAATGGTGCTGAGCGGGTTGTGGTAAGCCAAATCCACCGATCCCCCGGGGTAATTTTTAGCCACGAAAAGGGAGTGTTTTCCTCCCGTATTATTCCCTACCGAGGAAGCTGGCTTGAATTTGAAATTGATCAGAAAAAAGAACTCATTTACGCAAAAATAGACCGGAAAAAGCGAATCTTGGGAACCCTCTTTCTGCGGGCTCTCGGATACGAAACTCGGGAAAGAATAATCGACCTCTTTTATAAGACTACCGAAGTCGTCATAGAAGATACTCGGGAGTTCAAAGATCGGTTAACCGGCAAGGCCTTTGGAAGAAATGTCTTTGCCGAAGAAGATGGTAAGATGAAGAAGCTTCATCGGGCGGGAGATCGCATCCATCCCCATAACATCGACGAACTTATTCACTCGGGTGTTACCTCGATCCAAATTATCGACGACTCTAATCCCGAGGGGCTTCATTCGGACATAATTCTCAATTGTTTTGATCGAGAAGAAAGTAAATATTCCAAAAACGACGACCACGACGAGCCTACCAAGGAGGCTGCTCTCTCGGCGGTCTATGCGGTTATTATGCCAGGAGAGCCAATTACCCTCGAAGGAGCAGAGAAAGACTTTAACTCGATGTTCTTTACCGCCCGTCGATACGACCTCGGTCGGGTTGGGCGGTACAAACTTAATAAGAAGTTTGACTACGCCAATCCAACAGACGATCACATTTTAACCAAAGACGACATCGTTAATACCATGGGGTTTTTGATCAAGGTTTATATCAATGAGGCCTCGATTGACGATATTGATCACTTGGGAAATCGCCGGGTCCGTTCGGTGGGTGAGCTTATGGCGAACCAGCTGAAGACTGCATTTAGTAGGATGGAGCGAATCGCCAAAGAACGAATGAGTTTGAAAGAGCTCGAGACTATCAAGCCCCAAGACCTCATTTCGATAAAACCTGTCGTGGCCGCTATTAAGGAGTTCTTCGGTTCTAGTCAGTTGTCCCAGTTCATGGACCAGGTTAATCCTCTGTCGGAACTTACCCACAAGCGTCGATTGAACGCTCTCGGGCCGGGAGGCTTGAGTAGGGATCGGGCGGGATTTGAAGTGCGGGATGTTCACTACACCCACTACGGCCGAATGTGTCCGATCGAAACTCCCGAAGGTCCAAATATCGGACTTATTGTAAGTCTGGCGAACTATACCCAAATTAACGACTATGGTTTCCTCGAGACTCCCTATCGGAAGGTAGTAAAAGGTAAGGTTACCAACGATATCCAGTACCTGTCGGCCATGGATGAAGAGAAATACTTCATTGCCCAGGCGAGCGCCGAGCTGAATGAAGATGGTACCTTTAAGAATGAGCTGGTAGCAGTGCGTAAAAGTGGGGACTACACCTCAAAACTGCCCCACGAAATCCAATACATGGACGTTTCGCCCAAGCAGATTATTTCTGTATCCGCATCGCTCATCCCCTTCTTGGAGCACGACGACGCGAACCGTGCTCTCATGGGTTCGAACATGCAGCGACAAGCGGTCCCCCTCCTGTTCCCAGAGCCCCCACGGGTTGGAACCGGTCTCGAACATAAGACCGCCTATGACTCCGGAGTGCTGGTAAAATCGAAGCGAGCAGGGGTTGTATCGTATGTTACAAACTCCCAAGTAGTAATTATCCCCGACTCACCTACAATTCAGGGCGAAGTAGATATCTACGACCTCTTGAAGTACCAGCGAACGAATCAGGACACCTGTTACGTACAAAAGCCGGTGATCAAGCTAGGACAGAAAATTTCTAAGGGTACGGTTTTGGCCGATGGACCTTCCACCTACAACGGTGAGTTGGCCCTAGGGCGAAACCTGCTCCTGGGTTTTGTGCCCTGGAATGGGTATAACTACGAAGACGCGGTCCTTATTTCAGAGAAGATTGTCAAATGGGACATGTTTACCTCGGTGCATATTAAGGAATTCCAAATCGAAATCCGCGAGACCAAACTGGGTCCCGAAAAAATTACCCGGGACATACCAAATACCTCCGACAAGGCTCTCGATCAGTTAGACGAGGAAGGAATTGTTCGGGTTGGGGCCAAGGTTGGCTCGGGTGGCATTCTGGTAGGAAAGGTAACTCCCAAAACCGATAGCGATGCAACCCCAGAATTCAAGCTTTTGAATTCGATCTTCGGCGAAAAGGCCAAGGAAGTTCGAGATACGAGCCTTAAGGTGCCTCATGGGGTCGAAGGAACCGTCATTGATGTTCAGCGACTTAAGCGATCGGAGGGGGATGATCTTCCTCCGGGAGTGGATGAGGTCGTTAAGGTGCTCATCGCCACCAAACGAAAGATGCAAGAAGGGGACAAGATCGCCGGACGGCACGGAAACAAAGGGGTTATCGCCCGGGTTCTGCCCGAAGAAGACATGCCCTATATGGCCGATGGCACTCCCCTGGAAATCTGCCTAAACCCCCTCGGTGTACCGAGCCGGATGAATATTGGTCAGCTCCTAGAGACAATGCTCGGATGGGCTGCGGTTGGAAACGACGAGTGGTACGCTACACCAGTCTTTGAATCGGCAACAGGAGAAGAAATCGAGCGAAGGCTCGTGAAGGCAGGATTGCCGACCGTCGGAAAAACGACCCTCTACGATGGACGAACGGGAGTGGCCTTCGAGAATGACGTAATGGTTGGGTATATGTACGTCCTCAAGCTTCACCACTTGGTCGACGACAAGATGCACGCCCGATCCACCGGCCCTTACAGCCTGGTTACCCAACAACCCTTGGGAGGAAAGGCTCAATTCGGAGGCCAGCGACTCGGAGAAATGGAAGTATGGGCCCTTGAGGCCTACGGTGCAGCCAATACTCTCCAAGAGCTTCTTACGATCAAGTCCGACGATATGAATGGTCGAGCAAAGATATACGAAAGCATTGTAAAAGGTGAGCCTGGAACTACAGCGGGTATTCCCGAATCCTTCAATGTATTGGTACAAGAATTGCGAGGTCTTGCCTTAGATATTTCGATCTACGATACCAAAGGCAAGCAGGTTCCATTGACCGAACGAGACGAAGAACTCATCAATCGCCAAGGGACCAATTTCTAAGCTGGGACACTCTGGAAACTACTGCTTTTGTGAGTTTGACGGATGTAAGTCATTAAATAGTTTTTATCGAGGGCTCTGGAAACACGGTTACCGGAGCTAAGGATGAATCCGCAGCCATTGGCTGCACGAGGGAGGATGCATGAGGGAAATTCAGGATTTTGACAGCATAATGATCAAACTGGCCTCGCCAGATCAAATTCGAGCCTGGAGCTACGGCGAAGTTAAAAAGCCTGAAACTATTAACTATCGGACTCTGCGGCCGGAGAAAGATGGACTTTTTTGTGAGCGGATTTTTGGAACTACCAAGGAATGGGAATGTTACTGTGGGAAGTTCAAATCGATCCGGTACAAGGGAGTTATCTGTGACCGTTGTGGTGTCGAAGTTACCCATCCAAAGGTTCGAAGGGAACGCATGGGTCATATCGAGCTGGCCTCCCCGGTAAGTCATATTTGGTACTACCGATCGGTTCCTTCCCGTATGGGTCTACTTCTTGATTTGACAATTGCGGCTCTGCGATCGATTCTCTACTATGAGAAATATATCGTCATCGATGCCGGAGATACGGATCTCAAAAAGATGCAGCTTCTCAGCGAAGAGGAATTCCTGGAAGCTAGAGAGCGACACGGGTACTCCTTTACTGCGGGAATTGGTGCCGAGGCTATTAAAACCCTTTTGGAAACCCTCGATTTGGAAGGGCTTTCAAACGAGCTTCGAGCAGCTATGATCGAAAAAGGAATGAAGTCGGACAAGCGATTGCTAAAGCGTATCGAAATTGTCGAGAACTTCCGGGATTCCCAGAATAAGCCCGATTGGATGATCCTCAATGTAATTCCCGTTATTCCACCTGAACTGCGACCCATGGTCCAGCTCGACGGGGGGCGCTTCGCTACCTCGGACTTGAACGACCTGTACCGTCGGGTAATCAACAGAAATAACCGACTTAAAAGACTTATGAATCTACACGCTCCGGATATTATTATCCGGAACGAAAAACGAATGCTTCAAGAAGCCGTCGACGCTCTCTTCGACAATAGCAAGAAAAAACGAGTGGTAAAGGGGGCATCCAATAGACCCCTCAAGTCTCTTTCGGACATGCTCAAAGGAAAACAGGGTCGATTCCGCCAAAACTTGCTCGGAAAGCGGGTAGATTATTCTGGCCGTTCGGTAATCGTTGTTGGTCCGGACCTCAAGCTTCACCAATGTGGACTTCCGACCAAGATGGCCTTAGAACTCTACAAACCCTTCATTATGAAGAAGTTGGTCGAGAAGGACGTTGTGTACAACATCAAACGAGCCAAGACCTTGGTCGAGCAAGAGACCCCCGAAGTATGGGCGGTGCTTGATGAGGTCGTTAAGGAGCATCCGGTCCTTCTCAACCGAGCTCCAACCCTTCACCGCCTGGGTATCCAGGCTTTCGAACCCGTACTGGTTGGTGGTAAGGCAATTCGGCTCCATCCCCTGGTCTGTCACGCCTATAACGCCGACTTCGACGGGGACCAAATGGCAGTCCACGTTCCCCTCACCCAGGCGGCCCAAATAGAGTGCTGGACCCTTATGCTCTCGAGCCGAAATCTCTTGAACCCTGCGAACGGGCAGCCAATCGTATTCCCTTCCCAGGACATGGTTTTGGGTATCTACTACCTCACTCGGTCCCGCGAAGGCGACAAGGGCGAAGGAAAACGTTTCTCCAGCGTAGATGAGATCATTTATGCTATCGAAACCAAATCCGTAAGTTACCACGCTCTCATTAAAATTAAGGTAGATGGTGAACTCATCGAGACGACCCCGGGACGAATCATTCTCAACGAAGCAATGCCCAAAGAAGTAGGCTTTGTTAATTATCAAATGGGTGATAAAGAGCTTCGAGCCCTGATCTCGAAGGTGTTCGAGGTTCATGGCCCTGCGGTTACTGTTCGCATGCTCGACGTAATTAAAGAGACCGGTTTCCGGTATGCAACTATCTTCGGTGCGACAATAGGTGTCGGCGACATTATTATTCCCGAAGTTAAGGGCGAAATGATTACCAAGGCCAATACCGAGGTCGTGTCGATTCAAAATCAATACCTCCAAGGACACATTACCCACGACGAACGGTACAACCGGGTTATTGAAGTATGGTCCAGGACCAACGAAGAGTTGACCAACCAGATGATGGACTTCCTCAAGGCTGACCGCCTGGGATTCAATCCGGTATACATGATGGCTAACTCCGGTGCCCGGGGTAGTCGTAATCAGATTCGTCAGCTCGCAGGTATGCGGGGTCTAATGGCCAAGCCAAATGGCGAAATCATCGAGCTTCCCATTCGAGCAAACTTCAAGGAAGGTCTATCGGTAATCGAGTTCTTTATTTCAACCAACGGTGCTCGTAAGGGATTGGCCGATACAGCCCTCAAGACCGCCGACGCTGGTTATTTAACCCGGCGGTTGGTAGATATAGCCCAGGATGTCGTTATCAACGAAGAAGACTGCGGAACTATCAACGGCATCGAATACGCAGCTCTCAAGGATGGCGAAGAAATCGTCGAGCCCCTCAAGGATCGTATCGTTGGCCGGTTCACCATCGAGCGAGTAAAGCACCCTATCACCGGCGATATAATCGTTGGGGTAAACGAAGAGGTGACCGAGGCAGTAGCCCAGGAAATCGAAGAGGCTGGTATAGAAACCGTTCGGATTCGAACGGTACTCACCTGTGAGTCGAAATATGGGGTCTGTCAGAAGTGTTACGGACGAAACCTTGCGACCAATAAGAAGGTAAATATTGGTGAGGCGGTAGGTATCATTGCGGCCCAGTCGATCGGTCAGCCAGGTACTCAGCTGACCATGCGTACCTTCCACATCGGTGGTGCGGCTACCAAAATCAGCGAAGAAAACCGTACATACCTCAAGTACCCAGTTGTAATCCGCTCAATTCAAGGAAATACCGTAAAGCTCGATAACGGCGACCGACTGTATACCCGTAAGGGCTACGTCATGGTGAGCAAGGTTCTCGAGGTTGTAGCGGTCAAGCCTAAGGACAAACTTCTGATTGGAGACGATGAGAAGGTGCTCAAGGGCCAGGAAATTATTACCCGGGGAAGCGAGGCAATTCATGCAAAAGAAAACGCCTATTCTCTTGTTCGCGACAATACTCTCTGTCTTATAAGTCAGGAGCAACGGCACGAAATTCGAAACGGTGCACTCCTCCTGGTTGATGTGGGTGATGTTGTTCCCGCCGAAGAGTCCATCGCTACTTTCGACCCCTTCTCGGAACCAATCTTGGCCGAAGAAGATGGTGTCGTTGCCTTTGTCGATATCGACAAGAACACTATTAAGGAAGAAGTGAACGAAGAAACCGGGCTTATGGAGAAGAAGGTATCTGAGAATATCGTCGAGAGTCTTCAGCCACGAATTGTACTACGGGACGAAGAGGGCAAGGATCTCAAGACCTACTATCTGCCTGGTGGTGCTTATTTAAACGTGACCGAGGGAGAAAAGATCCAAGCGGGTAAGAGTTTGGCAAAAATTCTAAAGGAGTCGGTGAAGACCAGTGATATTACCGGGGGTTTGCCTCGGGTTGGTGAGCTTTTCGAGGCCCGTCGTCCCCGGGTACCTTCGGTTCTTGCTCCGGTTTCCGGGCAGGTAAAATTCAAGGGCATAACCAAATCTAAGCGAGAAATCGCAATCGAAGACGATCATGGAAAAGAACACAAGGTAATGGTTCCTATGGGCCGTCACCTCCTGGTTCGAGAGGGAGACCTTACCCAAGCGGGGGAAGGTCTCTGCGATGGATCGCCGGATCCCCACGATATTCTTCAAACCCTCGGCGAAAACGCCCTTCAGCGTTATCTCGTAGATGAGGTACAGGAAGTGTATCGTCTGCAAGGGGTAGATATTAACGATAAACATATCGGCGTTATCATCCGTCAGATGATGCGAAAGGTTGAGATTGTAAAGGTAGGGGATACGAACTTTATCTTTGGCCAACAGGTAGATAAGTCCCGTTTCCTCGAAGAAAATCGCCGGGTCGAAAAAGAGGGGGGGCTTCCTGCGGTTGCTCGACCTCTTCTCCAGGGGATTACCCGCGCGAGCTTGAACATCGATTCCTTCATCTCTGCTGCGTCCTTCCAAGAGACCACTCGGGTTCTTACAAACGCAGCAATAGCTGGTTCGGTAGACCACCTGCGAGGACTCAAGGAAAACGTTATTATTGGTCACCTTATTCCTGCGGGAACCGGTATGCGAGCCTATCAAAATGTTAAGCTCTATGATGAGAGTCGAGAAGATCTCGACGCTCACGTTCAACAAATACTCGAAATTCGAGAACGGGAGAAATTGACTGTTCAGGCAGTACCTACCCCAATCGACGAAGAGGATTACGAGGACGAGTAGAACCGTAACTAGCTTGACAGGAGAATATTGGATTTGGTAGCATCCAGGTCCATTGTCGTCCGGAGCGGACGTGCTGACTTCCAAGTTTTCGGAAGGTCTTGCTCCATGGTTTGGCCCCCAAGGGCTTATTTTGAATGGGTCGATTTCTTTTCGGGTGCTCAGGATGAATACTCGAAAGATATGCCCCAAAAAGGGAGTTTTCACTCATGCCTACGATTAATCAGTTGATTCGGAAAGGGCGAAAGGTTTCGGTAAACAAGACCAAATCCCCTGCTCTTCAGGCCTGCCCTCAGAAGCGGGGTGTGTGTACCCGTGTAATGACCGTTACCCCCAAGAAGCCAAATTCGGCGCTTCGAAAAGTAGCCCGAGTACGGTTGTCAAATGGTATCGAAGTTACCGCTTACATCCCCGGAATTGGTCATAACCTCCAAGAGCACTCGGTGGTACTCCTTCGGGGAGGCCGGGTAAAAGACCTTCCTGGTGTACGTTACCACATCGTCCGAGGCGCCAAAGATACCCTCGGGGTCGCCGATCGAAAAAAGAGCCGGTCAAAGTACGGTGCTAAGCGGCCAAAGGCTTAAGGGAGTAGAAAGATGCCAAGAAGAAGAGTTCCGGAAAAAAAGACCGTATTACCAGATCCACGATTCAATTCCACAGTAGTCTCAAAGTTCATCAAGCGAATGATGCTTGATGGGAAAAAAGCCGTTGCATCGGGAGTTATGTACGATGCCATGGACCTGGTTGAACAAAAAAGTGATACAAAGCCCTTAGAAGTATTTCTTAAGGCTTTGGAGAATGTAAAACCTGTAGTTGAAGTGAAGTCTCGTCGGGTTGGTGGTTCGACCTACCAGGTTCCCGTAGAAATAAGGGACACTCGACGCGAAGCTCTTGCAATGCGTTGGATTATTCAAGCTGCTCGAAAGCGTAGTGGCAAATCGATGAGCCAGAAACTTGGTTCCGAGTTACTCGATGCGTTCAATAGCACAGGTACAGCGTTCAAAAAGAAAGAAGATACCCACCGAATGGCAGAGGCCAATAAGGCTTTTGCCCATTATCGATGGTAATTACCGTTATTGTGTTGACACGGCGGGAGTCCTAGTGGTATCCTGCCGGCCAATTGGTTTCCCTTGTAGGGAAAAACTGATCACCTTGACCTTTTGAGGTCTTGATCAACCAAACCAATCACCTGATGTGGCGAACCGACCAGATTCTGGTTAGGCGCTCTTTGATTAGGGTGGTGAGGTGGTTGCCGTGCTAACCTTCGTCAGTTTATGACTGCGCGGATAACAAAGAACCTGTACCTTTGGGGTTGCAGTGTTCCTCTGGTTACGCTGGTGATACTCCTATCGCTTCTCAGACAGACCGTGTGACGGTTTAGTTTCGTCGAGCATACCCACCCCAAATTAATCATCGAAGAAAAGGCCTGGTCGTGGAGCCCGTAGGGTTTTCCATGTCTATGGTTCAAGACATTAATTTTTGTTACGACTTTTGAGGAGGGCGTAATGGCAAAAGAAAAGTTCGAACGGTCGAAGCCGCATATTAACGTCGGTACCATCGGACACGTAGACCACGGTAAGACCACCCTAACTGCAGCGATCACTATGTATGGTGCTAAGCTCATAGGTGGTAAGGCAATGAACTACGACGATATCGATAATGCACCGGAAGAAAAAGCCCGGGGAATTACGATTAATACTCGGCACGTTGAGTACCAGTCGGCTAACCGACACTATGCTCACGTAGACTGCCCGGGGCACGCCGACTATATCAAGAATATGATCACCGGTGCTGCTCAGATGGACGGTGCTGTTCTGGTTGTTTCTGCAACCGATGGTCCGATGTCTCAAACCCGAGAGCACATCTTGTTGGCCCGACAGGTAGGTGTTCCTGCGTTGTTGGTTTTTGTTAACAAGGTAGACCTCGTGGATGATGAAGAGTTGGTTGACTTGGTAGAAGAAGAGGTTCGAGATCTCCTAAACTCCTACGACTTCCCTGGGGATAAGACTCCTTTCATTCGTGGATCGGCTTTCGAAGCTATGAATAACATCGATGATCCAGAAAAAAGTAAGTGTATTCTTGAGCTCATGGAAGCAATGGATTCATACTTTCCGCTCCCTGAGCGAGCGGTTGATAAGCCTTTCTTGATGCCTATCGAAGACGTTTTCTCGATCCAAGGTCGTGGAACTGTTGTAACCGGCCGGGTTGAGCGAGGAATCGTTAAGGTTGGAGAAGAAATTGAAATTATCGGTATCCGAGCTACCAAGAAATCGGTAGTTACCGGAGTCGAAATGTTCAACAAGCTCCTCGATCAAGGGGAAGCCGGGGATAACATCGGTGCCCTTCTTCGGGGTGTAGATAAGAAAGACGTTGAACGGGGTCAGGTTCTTGCCAAGCCCGGTTCGATTACGCCTCACGCAAAGTTCAAAGGAACTATCTATTGTTTGAGCAAGGAAGAGGGTGGTCGACACTCGCCTTTCTTCTCAGGCTATCGGCCCCAGTTCTATTTCCGAACTACCGATATTACCGGAACTGTTACTCTTCCCGAAGGAAAAGAAATGGTTATGCCTGGTGACAATACCGAGATCCTCGTTGAACTCATTCACCCCATCGCGATGGACAAGGGACTTCGGTTCGCTATTCGCGAGGGTGGGCGTACAGTTGCCTCCGGTCAAGTTATCGAGATTGCTGAATAATAGGTTGTTTGAAATGAGAGGAGATTTTCTCTGAAGAAAATCTCCTCTTTATTTGGAGGAATAATGTCGAAGGAAAAAATTCGGGTACGACTTCGCGGTTTTGATGTTGAGTTAATCGACCAAAGTGCAAAATCGATTGTCCAGACCGTACAGAAGTCCGGTGCTAAAGTGTCGGGTCCTATTCCGTTGCCTACCCGGATCAATAAATATACTGTCCTCCGGTCACCGCACGTGAATAAGAAGGCTCGGGAGCAATTTGAAATGCGGACCCATAAGCGGCTTATAGATATCATAGAGCCTACCTCAGCGGTGATGGATGCGCTCATGAAGCTTGAACTCCCTGCGGGTGTAGATGTAGAGATCAAGCAGTAATCGTGTCACACGTATCAAATAGATATCGAGGGAAAGAATGATAGGGCTAATTGGAAAAAAGGTCGGAATGACCCAAGTTTTTGACGAAAAAGGGAAGGTTACTCCTGTTACGGTCGTACACGTACAACCTAATGTCGTTGTGGGTCACCGAACTCCCGAAAAGGATGGATACAGTGCGGTCATTCTTGGCGCAGACGATGCGAAGGCATCTCGAGTCACGAAGCCGTATGGTGGTCAGTTCAAAGAAGGTGTTACACCCAAAAAATGCCTTATCGAGATGCGGAATTTTGAAAAAGAAACCCAGCTTGGTGAAACTCTGCATTTGGAACTGTTCCAAGACGTATCTTTTATAGACGTAACCGGAACCTCGAAGGGTAAGGGTACTCAAGGGGTGATGAAGCGATGGGGCTTCGGTGGTGGGCGTGCAACCCACGGTTCGAAATTTCATCGAGAAAACGGATCAACTGGTCAGTCTACGACTCCCGGAAAGACAATCAAAGGTCTGAAAATGTCCGGGCGTATGGGTTTTGATCGGGTCACGGTCCAGAACCTAAAAGTAATTAAGGTTGATGTTGAAAAGAACATTCTTCTTGTGAAGGGGGCAGTTCCAGGTCGGAAAGATACCTACCTGATTGTTTCCAAAGCTGTGAAGAAAGGGTAAGGGTAGATAACTATGGATAAGAAAGTCCTTTCCAAAGATGGAAAAGAATTACGGACCATTACCTTGGACGATAGCGTTTTTAGTAGAGAAGTGAGTGAAGGTTCTATCTACCACGCCATTCGGAACGAACTTGCAAATATGCGGGTTGGTACTTCGAGTACAAAAACTCGTAGTGAGGTTGCTGGTAGTCACAGAAAGCCCTGGAAACAGAAGGGTACTGGCCGCGCTCGTGCTGGTACGAAGCAGTCTCCGGTTTGGGTTGGTGGGGGTATCTCTCACGGGCCAAGACCTCGCGACTACAGTTATTCTCTTCCTCGGAAGATAAAACGGTTGGCTATGATTTCATTGCTCAGCCTAAAAAACAAGACTGGCGCTTTGCACGTCGTAGAGACTTTTGTTTTGGAAGCGGGAAAAACGAAAGATTTGGCTTCGATTCTTAAGAACTTTGGTGGAGAAGAGCGAACGGTTTTTATCATTAGTGATGATGATAAAATGGTGAAACGAGCCGGACGAAATATTCCATGGCTTTCTACTCTTTCGTACAATCGACTCAGGGCTCATGATTTATTCTACGCAAAGAAGCTCGTGGTACTCGAAAGTGCTGCGCTCAAGCTGAACGACTTCTACGGAAGTCCGGTTTCGGCCGAATAACGGGGGTAGGGACAATGAGAGCCGATCAAATAATTCTTGCACCGATCATTACCGAAAAGACTACCGCCCAGCGAGAGTCTGGAAAGTACGCGTTCGTTGTGGACAAGCGAGCCAATAAGATTCAGGTAGAGTCCGCAGTCAAAGAACTCTTCGATGTGAATCCTGTCTCGTGTTCAATTTTGAATGTAAAGGGTAAGCCGAAGCGGGTTCGCTCGGTAATCGGTCTTACTTCGTCCTGGAAAAAAGCTGTTGTGACTTTGCCTGAGGGTGAAACAATACAGATTTTTGAAGGGGCCTAAGGGTACGGAGAAATAGTATGGCAATAAAAACTTTCAACCCGATTACCCCGGGTACAAGACAGAAAACTTCACTCTCTTACGACGAAATTACGAAGGTTGGACCGGAGAAGGCCTTAACCAAAGGTAAGGGTTCGAAAGCGGGGCGTAACTCCGCGGGACGAATTTCTGTACGCCGTCGTGGGGGTGGTCATAAGCGAAAATATCGAGCAGTCGATTTCTTGAGGAACAAATACGATATTCCTGCCAAGGTTGCAGCCATAGAGTATGACCCTAATCGAACAAGTAACATTGCGTTACTCCATTATGCAGATGGTGAGAAGCGTTACATAATCGCTCCGAAGGGTATTAAGGTTGGCGACAGCCTAATTAGTGGTTTGGCTGTTGAGCCAAAACTTGGAAATGCAATGCCTTTAGAGGTTATTCCGTTGGGTTCGGTCGTGCATAACATCGAACTCCAGCTTGGTAAGGGGGCCCAAATGGCCCGATCTGCTGGAGCTTCGGCTACCGTAGTTGCAAAAGAAAAGGATTATGTTACCCTTCGGCTCCCCAGTGGAGAAACCCGCATGGTATTTAAAAAGTGCTTTGCGACTATTGGAGCAGTGGGTAACGACGATCACATGAATACATCTTTGGGCAAGGCTGGTCGTTCCCGCTGGTTAGGTCACCGGCCGAAGGTTCGAGGGGTTGTTATGAATCCCGTGGATCACCCTCATGGTGGTGGTGAGGGACGAACCAGTGGCGGACGTCATCCAGTTTCACCTTGGGGCATGCCAACAAAGGGCTATAAAACTCGGAAGAAGAGAAAGCAATCCAGCAAGTTCATCGTTAAGAGACGAAAGTAGGAGCGTAAGGTGTCTAGATCAGTTAAGAAGGGGCCCTTTATTGCAAAGAGCCTTTACAAGAAGGTTACCGAGGTGGCTAAGTCCGGAGATAAGAAGATGCTTAAGACCTATAGTCGATCGTCTACGATTATCCCAGACATGGTTGGGCTCACAATTTCTGTCTATAACGGCAAGACTTGGGTTGCGGTATATATTACCGAAAATTTAGTCGGTCATAAGCTTGGCGAGTTTGCTCCCACCCGATTATTCCGGGGACACGCAGGTTCGGACAAGAAAGCCGGAAAGCGATAAGGCGAGGTTAAAGAAATGGCAGAAAAGAACGGATTTCGGGCCCATGCAAAGTACCTGCAGATATCCCCTACGAAAGTACGACGGGTAGCCAATGAGGTGCGAAAAAAGCCCTATGTCGAAGCCATGGCGATTCTTGAGAACCTTCCCCATAAAGGGGCAAAGCTTTTGAAGAAGGTTATCCATTCAGCGGCATCGAATGCTCTGTATCAGAATAAGAGTCTTGATGAAGGAATGCTCTTTATTAAGGAGCTCTACGTTGATGAAGGGCCTCGGATGAAGCGATTGTGGAGGCGAGGTCGTGGAAGGGCAGATATTCTTGCTAAACGCATGAGTCATCTGACGGCGGTGGTCGACGAAATTTCGAAGGCGGGAGAATAGAGTGGGACAGAAAGTAAATCCAATAGGAATGCGTCTTGGTATCAACCGGACGTGGCGGTCTAAGTGGTATGTAGATCCAAGAGAATATGCAGATACTCTTCATGAAGACTTGAAATTGCGAAAATTGATTTCGACTATGCCCGAAACTGCAAATGCGGAGATTTCCGAAGTCGAGATTATTCGTCAGCCCCAAAGGATCACTATCGTGATTCATACTTCCCGTCCCGGCATTATTATTGGGAGTAAAGGTGTCACTATTGAGAAGATTGGAGACTTTCTCCAGAAACAAGTGGCTAGTAAGGTTCAGTTAAAGATAAAAGAAGTCAAGAAACCCGAGGTAGACGCCCAAATCGTTTCGATGAGTATCGCGCGGCAGCTCAAATCGCGGGCTTCATTCCGACGGACTCTTAAGATGTCCCTTAACAATGCCATGCGAAATGGTGCTCAAGGTATAAAGGTTGTTATTTCCGGTCGACTTGGTGGTGCCGAAATGTCGCGGACCGAGAGTGTACGGGCTGGACGAGTTCCACTCCATACCTTAAGGGCTCATATAGACTACGGCTTTTCGGAAGCCAATACGACCTTTGGAGTTATTGGCGTGAAGGTATGGGTCTTTAAGGGCGAAGTACTTAAAAAAGAAATCAAAGAAGATGCTGGCGCTGTTGTGAAAAAGAAGCGTGAGCGAGTGGAGACAAGGGGTTAATTATGCTCAGTCCAAAGCGTACTAAATATCGAAAACGCCAGCGACATATAAACACTACCTTATTAGGCAAAGCCTCTAGGGGGAATACCGTTTCTTTCGGCGATTTTGGGTTGGTTTCCTTAGAGAATAAGTGGATCACCAATCGTCAGATCGAAGCAGCTCGTATCGCGATGACTCGCCATATCAAGCGGGGAGGCAAGGTTTATATTCGGATATTCCCTGATGTTCCGTACACGAGGAAGCCTGCCGAAACCCGGATGGGTAAAGGTAAGGGTAGCCCAGAATCGTGGGTTGCTGTCGTAAAGCCGGGCACGGTAATGTTTGAAATAGCAGGGGTAGAACCTAAGCTAGCAGAAGAAGCGATGGCCCGTGCGGGTTCAAAGCTCCCGATAAAGACCAAGTTTGTACTTCGGTCACAGGAGTAAGAAATGAAAGATTCCTTTAGGGACTTGACCTTAGACGAGCTGAAGGTCAAAAAAGACGAACTTCAAAAGAAAGTTTTTGATATCCGGTTTAATGCGGTCATTGGGTACTTAGATAATCCGGTGGAGAAAAGAGTGATTCGACGAAAAATTGCCCGGGTAAATACCCTTATTCACCAGCTTCAGACTCAGTCTGAAAACCTTTAGATAGGAGACCGGCATGGAAACAGCGGAAGTAAAATCAAAGATAAGAAATCGTAAAACGTATAGCGGTGTCGTGGTCAGCGATAAAATGGAAAAAACCGTGGTGGTACAGGTTACTACTAAAACCCTCCACGGCCTCTATAAGAAGTACGTTACGCGAAGCAAAAAAGTGAAGGTTCACGATCCTGAAAGTAGCGCTCACTTGGGTGATACGGTGAAGGTCGAGGAATGCAGGCCTGTAAGCAAAGATAAGACCTGGCGGCTCGTTCAAATAGTTGAACGGGCGAAATAAGCCACAAAACACGAGGGTATTTCTATGATTCAGATGCAGACCTTTTTGAATGTGGCAGACAACAGTGGGGCAAAAAAAGTGCAGTGTATTAAAGTACTTGGTGGCTCGAAGCGAAAGTCCGCTGGTGTTGGTGACATTATCGTAGTGGCAGTGAAAGATGCTATACCAAATGCGCCAGTCAAAAAAGGCAAGGTTGAAAAAGCCGTCATCGTCAGGACCAAACAAGCCTTTCGACGTCAAGACGGCACGTATATTAGATTTGATGACAATGCTTGTGTCATCATTGACGCAAACAGCAATCCGAAGGGGAAGCGAATTTTCGGGCCAGTTGCCCGGGAGTTGCGAGATCTCGATTACATGAAAATCGTATCTCTTGCCCCGGAAGTTCTGTAGGGGAGTCTCATGCAGAATAAGAATACTGTATCAACAAAGTTGAAAAAAAATGATCAAGTAATGGTCATTTCGGGAAAAGAGAAGGGAAAGACCGGGCGCATTCTCTCTATCGACCTCGAAAAAGGTCGGGTAGTAATCGAAAGCGTTAACATGGTGAAAAAGGCTGTTCGAAAGAAGAAGCAAGAAGACCGTGGTGGCATTATGGAAATAGAGGGTAGTCTGCATATTTCTAACGTAATGCTTGTGGATGAGTCTGGCAAACCTACTCGGGTTGGTTACAAGTTCGAGAAGAATGAGAAGGCTCGAGTATCAGTTCGGACAGGAGAAGTACTGTAATGGCTGGAAATGTACCTGTACTTAAAGCGCTGTACAATGGAACAATCCGGAAGGATTTGCATCAAGAATTCGGCTATAAGAGCGCCATGCAAATCCCCAAGATCGAAAAAGTCATTGTAAGCATGGGGGTAGGTGAGGCGATAGCAAACAAGAAAATGTTAGAGACCTCTCTGTCAGAACTGGCACTCATTACTGGTCAGCGACCAGTAAAAACGAAGGCACGGAAGTCAATTGCTAACTTCAAACTTCGTGAGGGCATGGAAGTAGGTCTGAAAGTAACCCTCCGGGGTGACCGGATGTACGAGTTTCTTGATCGGCTGATGAATGTCGCTCTCCCACGAGTTAAAGACTTTCGAGGGGTAAACCCTAACGCTTTTGATGGCCATGGGAATTTTTCCCTCGGAGTCACTGAACAAATAATATTTCCCGAAATCGACTACGATAAAATTGACAGAATTTCGGGTATGAATGTGGCGGTTGTAACGACCGCATCGACTGACCAAGAGGCGAAAAGTTTATTGACCCGTCTTGGAATGCCGTTCAGAAAATAGGGAGAAGGTATGGCTAAGAAATCAATGATTATAAAGGCGCAGCGAACTCCTAAGTTTTCTACGCGGAAAGTAAATCGTTGCAGAGTATGCGGACGACCAAGAGGTTACATGCGAAAGTTTCAATTGTGTCGTGTATGTTTTAGAAAGTTTGCCAGTGAAGGTTTGATTCCTGGTGTAACAAAATCGAGCTGGTAGGAGAAGATATATGAGTCTTTCTGATCCCGTAGCAGATATGCTCACCAAGATTCGGAATGCAAGCCAAGCGAGTTTTGAAAAGGTTGATGTAACCACCTCAAAACTAAAATTGGAAGTAATCAAGATCTTAAAGAATGAAGGGTACATCAAGAATTTTAAGAAGGTTACCCAGGAAAATATCAATATGATTCGTATTTTCCTAAAATACGACGAGAAAGATCGTCCGATCATTCATGGTCTTCAACGGATCTCAACTCCTGGCCGCCGAGTTTACACCGGCTACAAGGAGCTTCCGAGGATTTTTAATGGTTTTGGCACGGTCATCGTATCGACCTCTACCGGAGTTACTACCGGTAAGAAAGCAGCAGAGAAGAAGGTTGGCGGCGAGCTAATCTGCTCTGTGTGGTAGGGGGAATACATGTCACGAGTTGGAAGATTACCAGTTACTATTCCTGCTGGGGTAAAAGTTGCAGTTGCTGACACCCTTTTGACCGTAGAAGGTCCGAAAGGAAGGTTAACCCAGGATTTTAGTCCGCTGATTATAATTTTGATTGAGGGCAGTCTTGCCACAGTTTCTCGGAAAGACGAAACCAAGGCTGCGAAGTCCTTTCATGGACTTTATCGAAATCTATTAAACAATATGGTTGTTGGAGTAAGCCAAGGCTTTACGAAGACTCTCATGATAAACGGAGTAGGATATCGAGCTGAGCTCAAGGGGAAGATTCTTTCTCTCAACCTTGGCTACTCGAACCAGATTGAATACCATATTCCCGACGGAGTGGTTATCGAGGTCGAGGGTCAAAATAAGGTCTTAGTCAAAGGGATCGACAAGGTCGTTGTGGGGCGTATCGCTTCGGAGATCCGTTCGATTCGCCCGCCGGAACCTTATAAGGGTAAGGGCGTTAGATACGAGAACGAGCACGTACGACGAAAAGTCGGAAAATCGGGAATTAAGTAAGGTGAACAAATGAACAGAATCAAAGACAAGATCGCCCGAAAAGTGAGAAGAAAGACGAGGATTCGAAAGAATCTTTCTGGCTCGTCTACAAAGCCCCGGATTAGCATTTTTAAAAGTAACAAGCATCTTTACGTTCAGGTCATTGATGATTTAAGCGGTCACACCCTGGCTTCCATTGGGAATGTTGGTGAATTTAAGGAGCTGAAAGTTACTGTTGGGGATGCGGAGAAACTGGGTATTGAGTTGGGAAAGAAGCTTATGGCTTTGAAAATAGAAACCGCAGTTTTTGACCGAAACGGTAATTTATACCATGGAGTTGTCAAAGCCTTTGCCGATGGGACCCGAAAATCCGGGATCCAGTTCTAAGGGGGATTTTTGTGGAAAATCGTGGCGGAGATAGAGATAGAAATCGAGATCGAGACAGGGATCGCGATCGGGACAAAGAGTTTACCGAGAAGTTAATTACTCTTAATCGGGTTGCCAAGGTAGTAAAGGGTGGACGACGATTTTCATTCTCTGCTCTTGTAGTAGTTGGTGACAAGAATGGTCGAGTGGGATATGGATTCGGTAAGGCTAATGATGTTTCCGAGGCAATTCGTAAGAGTGTAGAGAAGGCCAAAAAAAGCATGATTACCATACCCCGCAAGAAGGCAACTATACCTCATGAAGTTGTAGGATCTTTCAAGAGTGCGAGTGTCATTATGCGACCCGCAGCCCCTGGAGCCGGTGTTATAGCCGGTGGAGCAGTGCGGGCGATTCTCGAGGTTGGTGGCGTTAATGATGTACTCAGTAAGAGCCTGGGATCGCGGAATTCTATTAACGTAGTAAAAGCCGTGTTCAATGGGCTTGAGAATCTATACGATGCCAAAATCGTAGCAAAGAATCGTGGCAAATCTATCGCGGAAATGTGGGGGTAAGCCATGAAGCTGTCAATTAGGTTAATTAAAAGTCCAATAGGTCGCAAGCCGAATCATAGAGCAACAGTCGAGGCTCTTGGTTTACGTAAAATCAATCAGGTAGTCGAGAAAGAATCAAACCCAATGATCTTAGGAATGGTAAATACTATCTCGTACCTGCTTGAGGTTCAGGAGATTAAGTAATGAGCATGCTCCGTAAGCCCCTTGGGGCGACAAAACAGAAGAAGCGGGTAGGCCGAGGACAGGGTACCGGCAATGGTACTACTGCCGGTAAGGGTAATAATGGACAAAACGCCAGATCTGGAGGTGGAGTACGACCCGGATTCGAGGGGGGGCAAATGCCTCTTTACCGAAGAATCGCCCGCCGAGGTTTTTCTAACTATCCTTTCAAGGTAAAGTTCACTGTCGTTGATGTTTCGTCTTTAGACCGATGTTTTAAAGATGGAGATGTTGTATCGATTGATACCCTTCGGGAAAAGAATCTCATTAAGAATTCGGAGATCGAAGTTAAGATTCTCGGAACTGGTGAAATCACAAAGAAACTCACCCTTGAGTTTGTAGCTGTTTCTGCTTCTGCCAAGGCGAAAATCGAAAAAGCCGGCGGCGTCGTAAAAGAATTCGAGATAGTACAGGACGAAACCAATGGCGAATAGTGCTTTGTTGGATATCTTCCGGATAAAAGATTTAAGAGATCGAATCCTCTACACTCTTGGGGTTTTAACGGTATTTCGGATTGGTACTGTCGTGCCTATTCCGGGAATTAACGTTTCTGCCCTCAAGGCGTATTTTTCGACCCAACAATCTACCGGCGGGGTGTCCATCGAAGGGTTTCTTGACTTTTTTAGTGGAGGAGCCTTTACAAACTTCTCGATTTTTATGCTCGGTATTATGCCGTACATTTCAATGTCGATCATCATGCAGCTTGTATTGCTTGTCTTTCCGAGCCTAAAGAAGATTAGCGAGGAAGACGGGGGTAGGAAGAAAGTCCAAAAGTGGATTCGATGGGGAACAGTTATTGTAGCCCTCGTCCAATCTCTAACGGTTACATTCTATGCCAGCAGTATTCCCGATGCGATAACAATCAATCGTACGGCCTATACCTTGGTCGCAATGTTGACGGTAACTACCGGTACGGTTTTTTTAATGTGGCTCGGAGAGCAAATTAATCAGCGTGGAATTGGGAATGGCATTTCGTTGATTATTTTCGCTGGTATTATTGCTCGAATGCCAAACGCGGTATGGCAGCTTTTCCAAGCGATCCAGAATCAACAACTGAATCCGGTGTTTGTTATTTTGGCCTTCGTTATGTTTGTGGCGGTTGTTGTTCTCGTCATCTACGAACAGCGAGGTCAGAGAAAAATACCGGTAAATTATGCGAAGCGGGTTGTGGGCCGGAGAATGTACGGTGCTCAAAACACCTATATACCGTTTAAAATTAATCCTTCAGGGGTAATACCAGTTATCTTCGCATCGTCGATTTTGACCTTTCCCTTGCAGATTGCCCAGTCTTTAGGCCCAAATGTACGATGGCTCCAGAGCGTGGCCGATGCCTTGAATCCCAGTGGTGGCTTGTACATTGTTTTGTACACTCTACTCATTGTGTTCTTCGCATTCTTCTATACCCAGGTCACCTTGAACCCTATTGAAATTTCTCGGAATATCCGGGAGAATGGCGGTTCGATACCGGGAATTCGGTCGGAAAAGATGGAAGAGTATTTGACCCGAGTCCTTAATCGGATTATCTTGCCTGGTTCTTTGTTCCTTGCCTTCATAGCGGTAATTCCTACTATCGTTCAGTCGGTCTTTAACTTTCCTGCGCAGGTTGCGTTTCTCATGGGAGGTACGAGTCTTCTGATTTTAGTTGGTGTAGACCTGGATCTGATGTCGCAAATCGAAGGACAGTTGAGAATGCACCACCACGGTGGTTTTACCAAAAAAGGGAAAATCCGTTCGCGGAATCTTTAGTCCACTGAGTGTTGGACCAGGGGGAAATGGAAAATGAAAGTACGTGTAAGTGTTAAACCAATTTGCGATAAGTGCAAGGTTATTAAGAGACGCGGTGTAGTGCGTATAATCTGCGAGAATCCAAAGCACAAGCAGAGACAGAGATAGGAGGACATTGAATGGCTCGTATTGCCGGAGTGGACCTTCCGAATAAGCATGTAGAGATCGCGCTGACATACATCTTTGGTATCGGAAGAACATCTGCAAAACTCATTTGTGAAAAGACTGGTATTGATCCCAACAAACGGATTAACGACCTTACCGGAGAAGAAGTCAATGAACTCCGAACGGTCATTGAGAACGATTTCAAAGTAGAAGGTAGACTTCGGACCGAAGTATCTTTGAACATTAAACGTCTCATGGATATCGGCTGTTACCGAGGGCTTCGTCATAGACGCGGTCTTCCTGTAAGAGGTCAACGGACTTCTACTAACGCTCGAACTCGTAAGGGCAAGCGTAAGACAGTAGCAGGGAAAAAGAAGTAATCCTGGAGGATAGATACTGTGGCTAAAACAGTTAAGAAAAAGAAAGAAAAAAAGGTAGTTACCGAAGGGATGGTTCATATCCAGGCAACTTTTAACAACACCATAGTAACGATCACCGATATGCGTGGTAACGCATTATCGTGGGCCAGTGCGGGTGGCTTAGGTTTCAAAGGGGCGAAGAAATCTACGCCTTTTGCAGCCCAAAGTACTGCCGAGTCTGCTGCTCAGAAGGCCCTTGATTTTGGTCTTCAGGACGTTCATGTGTTTGTGAAAGGTCCGGGGGTCGGGCGCGAGTCTGCGATCCGTTCGTTAGGAGCCCTGGGTTTGCGAGTACGTACTATAAAGGACATCACTCCGATCCCTCATAATGGCTGTCGCCCTAAGAAAACCCGACGGGTGTAAACTCGTAAGTTTTTAACGATAAGGAGAGCAAATGGCGCGAAAAAGCCTTTTGAAGGGTTTTAAACGACCGGCAGGCATTCAATTTGAACATAGCGAAGTAAACAAAAACTACGGGAAGTTTATGGCCCACCCTTTTGAACGAGGGTTCGGTACTACAGTTGGTAATACTTTAAGGCGGATTTTACTGTCGAGTATCCAGGGATACGCAGTAACTGCTGTGAGAATTACTTCTTATAATGCCGAAGGTACGGCCCACGTCCTGTCGAGTGAGTTCGAGTCTATTCCTGAAGTTGTTGAGGACACCTCGGATTTTATAAACAGTCTGAAGCAACTGCGGGTCCGATTGCCTGAAGATGTAGAACAAAAAATTGTTCTTGTAAGTTTGAAAGGTTCTGGGGCAATTAGCGCGGCAGTCATTGCCGAGCAAACCGATATTGAGGTTCTCAATCCCGAGCTTCATTTATTGACCCTTATGGATAATGCAAATCTCGAGATCGAACTACAGGTGGATTTGGGACGGGGCTATGTACCCTCTGAAATGAACGAAAAGTATATCGAAATTGTAGGAACTATCGCTATTGATGCGCTTTTTTCCCCAATTCGTCGGGTCGTCTACAATGTAGAGAGTGCTCGAGTTGGTCATAGAACCGATTACGATAAACTCACCTTCGAGGTATGGACTGATGGTAGCGTAAGACCTGAAGATGCCATTGCCGAAGCGGCAAAAATAGCGAAGGATCACTTCACTGTCTTTATTAACTTCGATGAGGACCATATTCTCGGAGATGATGATATTGATGAGGATAACGAGCGTGTTCGGTCTTTGCTTGAGACGCCGGTGGATGAGTTAGAATTGTCGGTACGATCGAGTAATTGCTTGAAAAATGCGAACATTAAGACAATAGGGGATCTGACATCGAAGACCGAGGATGAGATCGCAAAAACCCGGAATTTTGGAAAAAAATCTCTCCAAGAGATCAAAGAAAAATTGAAAGAATGGAACTTGAGTCTTGGTATGACCGATTATTCGTCGGTCAAAAGTTCGGTCAAATTTCCTGAGAAGAAGGAAGAATTAGACGATGAAGCATAAAATTGGTTTTAATCGGCTCGGTCGAAAAACGAGTCATCGGGAAGCATTAATCAAGAATATGATTACGTCCCTTTTTAAGTACGAACGAATTACTACGACCCAAACTAAAGCTCTCGCGATCCGACAGAAAGCGGAGAAGATGATTACTCGGGCAAAGGTTGATTCGGTTCACAACCGACGTATGATTGGTCGGCGAATAAAAGATGAGGCTATTTTGGCCAAACTCTTTACGGATATTGGGCCCCGTTTCGTCTCTCGACCAGGTGGCTACACCCGAATAATGAAGCTTGGACAACGGTCCGCTGACTCTACGGAAATGGTGATTCTCGAACTTGTAGACCGAGTTGTTGAGGAGAAAGCTGAGAAGGTAAAGCCTTCGAAAGAAGATAAAGATATAAAAAAGACCGAACCTAAGACAAAAGAACCAAAGGTCAAAGAGGCTTCGGGGGCGAAAAAGGCTACAGCACCTAAAGCGTCCGCTCCGAAGGCGGCAAACGTCAAAACAGCTAAGTCTGCGAAGGTCTAGATTAGACCCCTTACTATTTTGCATGGGCTTAGAGTGACTAACCGCGGGACAAACCCGCGGTTTTTTTGTCCTTGCTTAGGTTCTTTGGGAATTACTTTTTATGTGAGTTTGGAGGTACAAATCCTGTGAGAATGGAAGAATTCTGAGGTACCCTGCCTTTCGGTTTGAACTTTGAAGGAATTAGGGTTAGTATCGAGCGTCAAAGACTGTAGTCTGGACTGGATTATTCCGACAGTATGAGTGGGGGATACCGGTCGATTTAGTTCAATGAAATCTGTTCAAAAAGTTTTACTCAGCTTATTGTTCTCTACCCTCCTAGCAGGGGCCTTCATTGTCGCTGGAGTCTTGGGCGTTTTTGATTCTTTAGAATACGTTTTTTACGAGAGCCGGATACAAAACCGTCTTGAGACAGACTTAAGTCAATCGGCGAACATCCTGGACTTTTACAAGGCAGACATTCTGGCCCGGACCGAAACGCTCGGAATCGACGAGGCGTTTTATCAAGCCTACCTCATAAACCAAACGACAGATTTAATAACCCGGCGTCGCGAGCTCATTCAAGAGGCCTTCCAATTGAGCCCTGGGTTAACGAGCTTACGCATATTTCAACCGGACCTTAGTCGGATGTATTACAGTACGCGTATTTCTGATTCTCTCGAATCGGGTTCCCAACGTATAGTATACCGACCGGTAGATCAAATTGAAGATCTTGAGTTTTTACGAAATCTGCTGGTAGACATTTCCGAAGATTACTATCCTCCGATATTCTTGATTCAGAGCGAGCGGCAACAGTTTTATTTAATACGACCGATCATTGATGATTTAGAAATACTACGGGGTCACGCAGTATTTTTAGGGAACTTCCGTCCTTTGGAGAATCGGCTGATTCAGGCGGGACTGCTATCGGTAGATAGAGGTGCGTTCTTCTTGAGCGATAGTCTTTTCCTTTTTAATTCTACGGATTCTATTCGGCAATCAATATCGCCGGCGGACTTAAATTTTTTGGACAACGAAGAGGAACTCTTTGGCCGGCTGGATCTTGGTGGCCAGCGATACGTTCTCATTTCCACCAAGTCGTCTTCTTTTACCCTTGCAACCCTTATACCTGAAAACGAACTTGTCTTAAGTGATGCACTTAAGGCAGTCCTCGTAGGGCTCATATGGTCATCTTCTTTTCTCCTGATTTTTCTGTTAGTAAACCTGAGGCATGATTCGGTAGTTGTCATCACCGATCGGATTAAGCGATTTCAGATTGGACTGGTCCAGGAGTATCTGGAGAGTAAACAAGATTTTGATGTTCAAAAATGGAAGAACGAACTACGGCTTCGAAAGGACGATGTTTTTGGTCAAATCCTAAAGGGACTGCCAAAGGGACAAAAAAACGATCCTAGTATCCAACAGCTCATGGAGAGTAGCTGGGAAGAAATTCTGGAGGTACTCGGAAGTAAAAAACTACTGTCAGGTACATCCCAACTCGATATCGATCGTATTGAGCAGGCTATGCAACGGGTAGTTAGCAGTCTTCAAAATGCCAATTTGAGCCCCACGGCAGGGGATTCCCAGGGCTCTAAGACCGCAATGGCCTTACCGTCCCCAACGAAATCAAAGATAGCAAGGCCGATTCCTGTTGGGTCTTCGATGCCCATAGACCTTGGTAAAGACGACGCCGAAGAGCTGGAAGATTTAGAAGAGCTTGGTTCCGGCGGGGTGGACAGCCGCGATGCCCAAGAGTCCGAAGAGCCCGAGGAATTAGAAGAGCTGGAAGATTTAGAAGAGCTTGGTTCCGACGGGGCGGAAAGCCCCGATGCCCAAGAGTCCGAAGAGCCCGAGGAATTAGAAGAGCTGGAAGATTTAGAAGAGCTTGGTTCCGACGGGGCGGACAGCCGCGATGCCCAGGAGTCCGCAGAGCCCGAGGAATTAGAAGAGCTGGAAGATTTAGAAGAGCTTGGTTCCGACGGGGCGGAAAGCCGCGATGCCCAAGAGCCCGAAGAGCCCGAGGAATTAGAAGAGCTAGAAGACCTGCAAAACCTGGAAGAAGCCGAGGAAGTACCAGAAGCCGAGGAAGTACCAGAAGCCGAGGAAGT
>Ga0100403_1000762_pt1 | contig 31439 bp, 55 predicted proteins | sample CryGeymet201501t_FD_83663 | JGI IMG/M metagenome (GOLD analysis project Ga0100403, IMG submission 83663) | Groundwater microbial communities from Crystal Geyser aquifers in Utah, USA - Crystal Geyser metaG 2015-01t | ecosystem: Environmental > Aquatic > Deep subsurface > Groundwater | place... | reverse complement strand
TGCTGTAGAATCATCAAAACTTTGAGTAACTGTATCTAAACCAATTTGATTAAAGATTGCTACTGTAGAAGCAATAATTTCTGGAATTTTATTTGTGTCTTCTACAAAGATCAATCTTTCTCCAAGAATCTTGGCCCAAGGTTGTACAATGTCTGATTTTTTCCCATAAGAACCATTTACACAGTGTAGATGGAATACATCAAACATTCTTTCTGCTGATCTAAGAAGATCGACAGAATTCAAATCTAACTCTTGATTGCTTCCAAAAATTTTCTTCAATGCATCTCTTTCTAGTTTTTCATGAAATGCTTCATCACCGATTGTAAAAAGTAAACCTTTTTGTCCTCGTTTTTCAAAACAATCCATAGAAATATACTGTGAAGCCAAAAGCCAAGCTAATGAATAACTTTCTCTTATTTGTCCTCCACCTTTCCCTTCTAGATAAGTAGATGTCAACCATTTGATTAATTCATCTGTACCAGATTCAAATTGACCTACTTGCAATGGATAACTATCTGAATAATGGTCTCCAATCGCAATAAATAAAACTTGAGCATCAGGTTGATTATTTTCAATCAAAGTTTTCATTAAATTTGGTAAAGTTTCTCTTACCATTCTTTCGGGAATCATACCCATACTACCTGTTACATCCAATGCTACCACAATTCCTTGTGTATTTGGGTGAACATTACTGTCTCTGCATTCTCTGATCTTGATATTTTTTGGATCCATATCATCAGAGATTGATCGGCTTTTATTTTGTTTAAAAATATCATCAACGTGTGAAGATGCTACTTTACTACTAAACGATCTATAAGAATCGTCACTCCATGTCATTCCGCCCATTCTTTTCTCCTTTTAAGTCTTTTTCTATTATATCTGTAATTAATACTTTAGTTCTACGAATTTTTTCTCAAAATTCTTAGCCAAAATATTTCTGAAATTCAAATAAGAATCTATCGAGTCATCTTCAGAACTTGTATAATATTTGAATAAATCATCTTTAATTTTTCCTTTCAAACTAGAACCCTGCCCGGTCGGATCACCAAGTAATCTACAGGCTAAATTTTTAGCCATTTCAATATCATAAAATTTTTCAGCCGTTTTAGTTCTAAACATTATAGATGGATAACTATTTTTGATCGCCAAATTATACGCTCGAACTTGTGTATTCGCTTTTACACTATAATAGAATCCTGTTATATAGACACCATGATTTTTAGGTCTAATCCAAATATTCATTGGATTGATATTCAAATAACAATAACCCATAAAATGATATGCAGTTATAAATTCCATGATTCTAGAATAAATCCAATTTACATGATCTTCGGAAAGTTTATCTTTCATGAAATATTCAAGAGGTAAACAAAAATCATTTGTTTGATAAAGTGTTGTGCTATTTAGTATCGTTTGCAATTCATTTTCAGGAATATATTGAGAAAGATTACCAGTAGAATTACTTTTATATATATGTCTTTGTTGTCTATCATTTTTGTATAAAGATAGATTGATTGGATTTTTTGTATCACAATTATAAGTTACTTTATTATCTAATCCAAAAGTAATATCACTTATACCATCAAATACTTTGTAGCCATTCTCCATTTGAGTTTTATAATCATTTAATTTATTTACGGCATTACCAGCACCAGCTTCTTTGCAAACATCTGGATGTAGTTGTTTTATGAGTCTCATATATTCTGCTTTCCAATCTTTTAAATCTTTAAAAAAAGAATAAGCACTCATGCTTTCGTTTATTTCGTTTATTATTTGCATTCTATTTAAACCTCAATTTTCTTAGAGTTATCAAACAAACTAAAGTACTTCATACCATCAACACCAGGATTAGTAAATATCATTGTGATTTCTTTACCTACATACACCCATTTGTTATAAAATCTTTGTGTACAAATTTCAGCTTGATAGTATTTGCCAGTTTTGTTTATAACATCATATTTGTCTTCTGCGTATAAAACACTTTCTCCATCTATCATCCAATACATTTCTGTGGAGTCATCAATAGGATAGATAACATAGTCCTCTACAAACCTACATGCTCATATATAGAGTTTATTGCCTCTTTATAATTTTTTATTATTTTCATTTCTCCAATGCCTCTTCTAATAATTTTAGTTCGCATGTAATTCTTTCTCTTTCTTTTTGCTCTATTATACTTTTAGTATTATGTTTTTTATCTATTTCTAAAAGCCAATCTAGTATTGGTGCATTTTTTTTACTTTCTTTGGTTTCCAATTCAACAATGCGTTGTGGAAAATTATCTGAAAAATTCTTATTGATTGCGATTTTCAGAGTATTTAACATTTTATTTATATTATAAACAAGCATTAGGGAATAATTTTCAAATTCTAAATTTAACTCGTAAAAACGAATAAGATCAGAAGTACTTTTTCTATTTAGATAAGAATTTATACTTATTATAATATTTGGTTTTTTAGCCGCTAATTTAAAATAATCAAATATTTTTTTTACTTCACCATTCATAAATCGCCGTAACTCCCTTTAAACAAATTTTTTGTTTCAACACTTTTTAAAATATTTTTTAGCTTTTCTAATCTTGAATACATAACTGAATTTTCCTTTTTTTCTTGGTGTTGAATTTCATCTGCGATTTTTTTATTTAAAAAATCTTCAATTTCTTTGGCATTTTTTTCATCTTTATAAATTGTTGTATCTATAGAATCTTCTAATGTATATACAAAGCCAAATTGTTTTAGAGAAAATTCTTTTTTCTCTAGAAGAATTTTTATTGCAATATGATTCTTTTTTGTATCTTTATCAAAAACAAAAATCATTTTATAATTATCAAAAATATAAGTAATCTCCATGGTATAAATAGAATTGGAATAAAAAATAATTGTATCTTTCAAATAATCTACTTTTTTGGCAATAGCAAATAGCGTATCAAATATTTCACTTATCATTTTTCAATCTCCATATTTATTAATATTCTTTTTCTATGCTTTACTATATCTATTTAGTAAAGCATGTTTCTATTTTTAGTACCAATTATTGAAAGCGTAAATTATTATAAGCATTCTCAAAGCTATGGAGGAAATACGCCAGAACATAGCATATTTATTTCTGTTGATATTGAATAAAGTATCTTTCAAATTTATTTTAGCAAATATAGTATAACTTTGTTTGAATAGATAAAAAGTTAAAAGCCAAATAAGAAAACTATTCATCGAAGTAAATACCAATGAGAATTATCTTCATCAAAAATATAACCTCTAGCTTTCATAAATGCTTTACCACTTTTTGTACCAGATTTAGTTACTATTTTTTTTATATTAGAATAATTTTGAAATAAAATATTGTTCATCATAGTTCTAATACCCTTTCTTCTATAAGATTTTGTTACAAAAGTATCTAAAACTTCAATACTTAAATCATAAGTTTCTCTAAAAAACATAATACCTATAGGCGTTGGATAAGAAGAGTCTACAATGTTCATCTGTAGAGTTCCAGGATTGGTTGCTACAAAGTCAATAGTCCAACTAATTTTTCCAATATCATTTTCATCTACCTTATTTTCTTCTTTATCAAAAAAATCTTTTAAGAATTCTAATTCTCGCATCATATTAGCTACTGCTCGATCTTCTCTGTATATTGAAAATACTTGTGTGTGATAGATGGATAAGTTCTTCAGCATTTTATTTAACCACTCTCTTCTACCTAACACCCAATCTATAACACTTAGGTGTTTATACTCTTCTCTAATCTTTATAGTATAAAAAAAATAGTTTTCCCAAGTATCACCAAGAATTGCTAAATCAAGATCACACATGATTTCACAATCGCTTATTAAATCTTGAGAAGTTACACCTTCTAAATCATCTACATTATGAGTTTTTGTAACTTTTATCAAAGTTTCTACATTATATAAAAAATTTTCTATCTTTTCTGACGGAAAAAGAAATTTAAGTTTTTCTCGTATCATGGTTCGTGCTAATTTTGTAGACTCTTCTTCATTGTCTTTACGTGTTGGATCATAAACAATATCGTGAAACATAATTGCATAAAGTAGGGGGCTCTCGGAATCTATATTTATATTATATTCTTTTGCTATATCAATCATGTATTCTGGATGTGACCATACATGATAGTGTCTATTTGGGCCAGAGTGTAATTTCTTAACCTTTTCTAAAAATTCAAGTTTTTCATTTTCCATCTTTCATAATCTCTCTAGTTTTTTTATCTACAGATATGATTTTATCTGTTTTGTTTGTTTCTTTTGTATACCAAACGCCAAGATGAACCTCTTCTGTTGCATAGAGTTTATTTAAAATTCCTAGAATGCTATAAACAGGCATATCCGGGTTTTTTGATTCTACTCTATTTGTTATAAGAGAATCAAATGCCTCTTGATCTTTTTGTCTCATATCTTCTAATAATTCTATTGCTTTTTTAATTGTTACTGATGTTTGTTTCATTTCAATCCTTCCCTAATGATCCAAACACTCTAGTGATATCTTGTAGCATTTCTTTTTGAGCCTCTTCTTCTATTGCTTTTTTTGTAGCAAACTGTAAAAAATCTTGATTTTCATATGGATTAGTAGATCGAAATTTTTCATCCTCCATATGAGTATTTAGCCATTCACAAAAATGTTTAGATATTCCCCAAAAACTAACACCACCAGAAACGCCAATCAATTCTCTGTGAGATTGGCGTTTTTCAAACTCGTATTGTAAAAATCTAGTTTCAATATTTAAGTCCACTTTCACATCTCTGCATCCATGACAGCCATCATTGCACTCACAATGTATTTCAGTTTCAAAAGTGATACTCCCATAGATTCATTTGATTTTATATTCCTATACTCTTTTAAAATTTGAACAAAGTCTGGTTCATAATCATTAAAAAGTGTATCGAATTTAGAAATGGTAGGTAATTTTCTATATTGTATTGTAGGTTGTATATAAGAATCAAAATTCTCTTGATCGTATTCTATATAAACATCTACTCTAATTTGCTTTTCCTTCCCCATTAACCTTACAATTTCTTCGTCGTGATATAGTGAATTATCAAACTTTTTCAAAGAAGTTTTAGTTATATAACTAAAACTTTTTTTGTCATTGCAACCCCATTTTACAGTTCCATCTTCTAAAGTCAAAGTCAAAAAACCAGCTTTATTTTTTACTATAGTCATTTTATTTATTTTCTTTGGTAATTCATCCAATCCAAAAAAACATTCTATAAATCTATCGCAAATAAAAGGTTTTTCTCGGCCTTCTTCTTTTAAATGATAAATAACTTCAATTTTTATTAAATTATCAAATACTAATTCTTTCACTTTATTTTCTCCATAAGTTCTAAATTTTCTTTTATTCTAAAATCTATTAATTGTCGTAAACCTTCATCTATTTCTTCATCTATCAAGGTTCTTTTTATTGCTGAAAAAGCTACGTTGTTCAAAAACAACGTAGCATACATGGAGTCTTTAGTTTTTTCCATTTTAATATTCGTGAGTTTCTCCAGTCTTCAATACACCTTTAAATTCTCCTTCATCTACTACTGGAAAAGTATTATAGTGATAGAGGTAAAGTTTCTTTTTGATTTCTTCGTCAATCTTTCTAATATCATCTATATGAGAGTGAACACCGGATTTAATACCAGTTTCAGTATCTTGATAGATAACATCTGCATCATCATAAAAAGTTTTCATAGTTGGAGGCATCATAAGCATGGTGTCCGTTGGAAAGAAAATCTTTCTATTTTCATTTTCAAAAAACAAACCAAAAGATGGCATATGTTTTGTTCCACCAATAACGTGAACAGATTGAACAGTAAAAAATTCCCAAATAACATCATCTTCTTTAATGAAGCATCTATTGTCACTTTTCATTTCAATAACATTGAAATAAGTCTGCAATGTTACATTTCTAACATTCTGCAAAGTGTTTAAACCTGCTTGTGCTGATTGCCACAGTTCTTCTAGAACACTACAATCTCCAATCATTATTGGTTTGAAAGCATCTGGAAGACTTTTATTTTTTTGAACAAAAGATAGGACATCCATTTTGTAATTGTTCATAATATCTTTTTTAGTTTCATTATAAAATGGATTGAAAAAAGTTGTTAGTGCAATTCCTTCTATTCCACCAATGTGATCTGAGTGAGGATGTGAACAATACCAAATATCAATGTCGTTCATTGATAGTCCATGAAATTTTAGTGAGTGTCTAATGTCACCACCAAAATCAATTACCATTCTCAATTTGTCTTTTTTAATTATAACACCCTTTTCATTTAATCTATAGAATGCGGCATTATCAAATTCAATTAAAACGTTACTTTGCCATTTCGGATCATACTTTCCGTTTTCATCATATTCACCTACACAAAATGCGTTATTAACGCCTAAAAATGTTACTTTCATAACTTTCTCCCATTACTTCTATTCTACTACACTTCTGTATTTTTGTCAAGAGTTATAAGGTCGCCACTTCCATTCATATTGAAACTTACAACTGCTACTTCTTTAGCTTCTTTCTTTGTAAAGTAAGTTTTAATATTACTATATAACCAAAAAGGTAAAGTTAGAAGATTAAAATAAAACAAAAGTTTTTTTGCTTTTTTCATAGTATCATAATCTTCTTGTGTAAGCAGATTGCTAGAACAGTTCGGACAAGGTTTATTCAAATGAGATTTTAAAGGCTCATTTTCTTCCAGTAATTCTATGTATCCACATCCATCACTAACACATTTAATACCTTCTACTGAAATTCTATTTGGTGATCTAAATATTTCTTTAAACTTCATTTTGTGCCTCGAATTTTTTTAATAATTCTAATGTTCTATCGTTTTTTCTTACTTCTTTTAAGTCTTTAACATCTTGATAAATCTTCTTTATTTTATCTAATACTTTTATTTGATTTGAATAAGTAGCTTCTTCTATATAAAAGTTATAAACAATACTATCTTCATAAAGTCTCAACATATGTTGAGAGTTTTCTGAAAATATGTAAAATGTAACATAAAAACCTGTAATGTTTTTATGTATATTCAATACAAATTCTTCAGATTGAATAGAAATGTGGTCATTGTCATTGTATGGAGAACAATTCCATTTTTCTACAGGGATTTTAAGAATAGTATCAGTTATTTTTTCTTGAAACTTATCTAAAAATTTTTTTTCTTCTATTGTCTTTTTTTTAAATCCCCACATATTCTTCTACCTTTTTTATTGTTTCTTCTAATAATTTCATTTGTTTATTTTCTTCAAGTTCTACAAGACTTGCATAGAATTCTTTTAAATTCGGAAGATAATTTATCAAATCTTTATGTTCAATAAAATCTACATACATATCGTATTGTTTAACACCCAAACTAAATTCTTTGTTAGGTTTAAAATAACGAAGAATTATTATGGAATTTTTGTCAACTGAATGTAGTTCAAAAGAATTTACGATAGTATTTTGTTTCATTGTTTTGTCTAGTTCCCAATCACTTGGTTTTGTAGCCATAATTAATTTTACCAAATTATAAACTACTTCATTTTTATTTTTCTTCATTTCTTTTTACTTCTCCAAAAGTTTTATTTTTATAATAATCAGCAGAAAATATACCAAGAATACAAACTACAGCTATATCTAACAATTCATTTGTTTGAGTGTATAAATTGTTTTTTCTGATTTCATCTATAAATTCATGATACTCTTCTGTCAATAATCCTAAAACTTCGTGAGGACTTTTTGTTTTCCATCCATCAGGATGCTTTTTCAGAGCATGTTGGTATCTCAATTTTATATCCATTAGAATTAAATCTATTGAATCCATATATTCTGGTTCTGGTCTTTCTTTCTTTAAAAAGTTTTTCTCACTTATAGAAAACTTTTCTGGATTCAACAAAACGTCTATATCTTCTTGTGTTAATGATCCTTCGCCCATTATTTATTATATACTCTATTAATATGATTTGTTATTTTTTATGCGAATTGATTTGCCCATGCTTCTATGTGTTTTTTATTTTCCACTCCTATAGGAGATAGTTTATCAACTCTTTCTAATTTTTTAGTATTCCATATTGTTTTCCCGAATATCTTCACAGGTTTCATATCATATTTATAAAAATCTTTTGGTAATTGTATGCACAAACAAATAGCATCGGGGTGTGTAAACCAATTATAATCAGCAAAAAAAAGTTCTGCTTCTTTTAAAATTAATTTATTTTTCTTTTCCATTTGCTTATAAACTCCAATGTTGCTTGAGCATTGCCAAGAGCATCATTCACAGGATTGTGATCGTGTTTAGCTTTTCTCAATTTCTTCCATTCTGAACTTTTAAATAAATTCATTTTATATCCAGAATAAATATCTCCTATTCTTCTACCACTATGTCCAAATGGGTTGTGATTTACAAATCTATGAAAATAAAAATTCATCCACTGCCAATCAAAAGCAAGATTATCTGTAATAAACATTTTTTTCTCTGCTTTGATATTTTCTGAAATCCATTTAGAAAAGTCTGCCATAACATTAGCAGGATTATCAAACATTTCATGTTCATCTCTAGTGAAGCCAGAAACGGCAAGTGCGGCTGGTTGCCAGAAATGAGAGATTGGCTTTGTTTTTCCATAGAAAGATTTATATGAACCATCTTTGGAAATTATCACAGCACCAAAACAAACCATTGAATATTGAAAAGGTATTGGGCCATCTGCCTCTACATCTACAAATACATAATTATCTAATAAACTCATAACTTTATAGCCTTTTGAATAAATGATTCCCAAAGTTTTTGTTTCTTTTCTTTTATTATTAACATTATAGTTTGTCTCATTCTTTTGGTTACTCTCAAACTATCTTCTGTAAATGTTTGTTTATCTAGTTTATCACCATACAATCTAACAATAATAAACATTAAAAGTTCTTTTCTTATTTGATTCTTATAGTAAAAATCATATTTATCGTCTTCTATACTAAATGTATAATTCAATTTATCGAACTGTTCAAGAAAAGGGATTAATATAGATTGAAATTCATCTACCATAATAGCAGATATTTTATTTTCAATAATATGTGTAATCTCTTTTAAGTGTTCGTTCCTTTCTTGTTCTGTTTTTTCAATTTTTGGTTCTTTTTTAAAAACTCTTCCATCTATTTTGACGCTCCATTCTGATTTTAATTTAGAACTATCAAAATCTTGTATAAGCATATATGGCATTTTTAAAATAGGTTCTTTATTATTCTTCATGTTTACTATTATACATTGATTTTTTATAAAAGTCAAGTATTATTTGTTCTATTTTCGATATTGTAATATCTTCTAAAGAATCGTACTGATCGTTTATAACACTCTTTAAATCTTTGATAAAATCTCCAAGACGTTTGCCGACTAATTCAGTTAGATTGCTAATCAAACTACCATTTAACTTTTCAGAAAGAAAACATTCTATTTCTCTTTTTAACTGAACTTTAAAGTATTCTTTCTCACATCCGAAACAATGTACTGCCTTTAAACTCCAATAAGATTCAAGAGTAGGATGCAAAGGAATCTTATTTTTATATTTTGGATTATCATCTAAATAATTAATAAAGTTCATATAAGTTGTTCTTTTGGCGTTTCTAATTCTATTTGCTTGATTTAATTTATCAAGATCATATTTTGTACCATTAAACAATTCAGAAGACATAACAAATTCATACATATGCTCAAAAGTATCAAAACCAGAAAGAAAATATTGACGATAACTATCAACATTAAATTTTAAAAACCTAAGGATTTCAATAAAGTCTGTTGAAAGAGTAATTTCTTCAAGCATATATAAATTTTGATAATCTCTAACTGGTAGCAATAAACCGAAGTGTCCAAATTTCAATCCAACACCTCTGGCTACTCTACCAATCAAATTACCCATATCATTGTTTGAAAAATAATATCGAGCTATTTCCATATATTGTTTTTCTGTGAAAATAAAATCTATTTGGACATCATCAATAGCAAAACTCCAAATATCTTTGTTTGTTGTAACACCTTGAAACTCTTCTTTGAAATAATCTTTAATCATTGCTTCAAGATAATTTTTTACATTTTTATCTACAAGAACATCTATATCACCAAAAGTTTCTTTAGATTTAATCTCTGGGATAAATCTAAATGTTACTTTATGTTTTGTAAACATATCGTTAATTTTTATTTGAAAGATGGTTTTTTCTGCTAAACTAATTCTTCGACCTTCAATGCCTATAATTTTTTTAATTGCTACGCCGCCCATTATTTTACTTTGTTATCCTTATAGTAATATTTTTATCTGTGAAATCTATGTCACAATTCTTGTTCAAGTTGTATTTCTTTTGCTTTTAAATATATTTCGTTTGAGTGTTTTCTGCAATCTGATATAAAAAATACTCCAAAAACTATTGCTGTTACTATTGCTATTGTCACACCTATATTGTGTATCTTTTCATCCATTCTCATTACTATTGTTTCTCCTTTTAAAATACTGCTTCTGGATCACCAAATCTATAAAGTGGTAAACCGATTCTATGCCACATCTTGCAAACTGAAAGTCTATGATCGAAAACTCCGACAACATCATTGAAAGGTTCTACGAAATTTCTGTAAATTTCTTCTTTAATAATATTATCCGCTCTGTTATCATTTGGAACTCTCATATATAATTTTAAATCATCATATTCGATATTAATATCAAAGCCATTATCTTTCAACCAAGCCATAGTTTTATCTCTTGCAACTCCATCTCTACCTGAAAGGAAGATTATTCTATTGAAAGTTCTCAATGATCTAAGAATAAGCAGTAAAGATTTATTAACAGTATCTTTATCTACTGCATCCCAATCATACCATCCTCTATTTTCAGTATTGAAAGCTAGAGTTCCATCAAGGTCTACAATGAAAGCTTTAGTCTTTCCACTTTGTCTTGGTTGATTGTAAACTCTTTGATCTCTTATCACTCTTTTTAAAGTCTCTCTGATTACTTTCTCTCCAACTGAGTTTTCTCTTTTACTATCTCTCTCGATAGCTTCTTCAAGAGAAACTTCAAATTTTTTTACTTTAAAAGTAATTCCCAATTCTTTTTCGAGAACTTCTTTTCTAACAGTGTGTTTTTGGGCCAAATGAGTATTATCCCAAATAATAAATTTTCCTGCTTTCACAGAACTTCTAATAATTGCTTCTTCAATAGCTTCAACTAATACTTCATTTGGCTTAGAGTAGTTATCATTATACAATGTTTTTCTCAACTCTTTTTTGTTTACTCTGACGTAGACGTTCGGATATTTATCTACTAATCCCTTTGCGAACGTAGATTTACCAGATGCTTGTAGCCCTATTAAAAAGTTATGTTCATGTTTAATTTTTTCTTTCATTTTATTATCCTATTTATTATTCTTCCAATGAATGATTTAATATATCTTTCATTTACTTTAATTGCTACTACTCCGAAATGGACAAATAATGTATAAAATACAAACATTGTAAATCCGGTTGTAGTTAATTCTGTTATTAAAAATTGACTCATTATCAATATATAAGCAAAGATAAGCCATCCAATTTTTTTTCTTTCTATTAATTTTTCGTGTCTAAGTTTTTTAATTCTTTCTCTAGATAATTCTTTATTTAATTCAATAGCCTCTTCAGATAACTTTTGACCTTCTCTCAAAGTTTCAATAAGATCGTAAGCATCACCTGGTTTATCAACAATCTCACTAAGAATTTTATATCTAGTTTCTTTGTTCATATCTCTTACCACTTTCTTCTACATAATCCAACAAATCTTTTCGCATTTTTTGAAGTTCTAACCAATCTTGATATATTAAGTTAGCTGTAATGCAAAACAAAATGATAGATAACAAAACTAACAAACCTGCTACAAATTTTTCTATTTTCATTCTTGTGTTCCTTGTATAAATGGCTTAGTAGCCTCTGGTTTTAATTGTTTCCAAATCAGCAAGTCAATATCTTTCTTATTTCTAAGTGCAAACAAAAAACTAGCAAATTCTTTGTATTCTGAGTTCACTGTGGTTGCAAATTCTTTTTGTTCTTCTATAGATTTTACTTCACGATAGATATCTAATATTTCTTCGTGTAATTTAGAGTGTTTATCTTTTAATTCTTTTTCGGTTCTTTTTACCCATGAATAAAATTCATCTGGTACTTTTTCAAGAAAAGAATCTAATGAAATTTTTTCTTTTAAACAATGCCAAATATTCACAGCATTTACATTTGTAAGTAGCCTATGCAATCTAAGATAATCTTCACCTTTCAATTTGCAGATTAATCCATTTACAAATCTCATAACATACCCTTCTTTTTCAGGATCAATTTGTTTTTTTAAAATATCAATATCTTCTTTAAATTCATATTTTTCAACATACTCTACGTATTCATCTGGTCTAAAATAAAATTTACCTGTAGAATTTTCTATACTTCCAAGATATTTTAACATTCTCTTACCATAATAGTCTACTACAATTCGATTCTCAGGATAGATAATCTCAAAAATTTCAGTATATCCATAATGCAATCTCATTCCAAGTTGGGCTTTCGCTTCGGTGCTAAAAGTTTCTTCAAAGATTTTTGAAGCTTCAAGAGCTTGCTCTGAATAAAAGGATCCTCTAGTAGAAAAATATATTTCTCCATCTTCTCCAAGATAAGCTATCCCCATTGATCCATCTGCTTTTTCATAAGAATCAAATGGAACATTAAAATTAACTTTTTGATAAACTTCTTCATAGTTGAAGAATTTTTCAAAAGGTCTAGCAATAATTTTATTTTTACCATTTAAAATCAATCCTCTAGTCATAAGAGTGATCGGGTCCCAAAGTTTATCAAATTGAACTCTTTGAGTATAATCATAAATATAGTAATCAAATGTTTCGTGTTTCTTTTTAGAAATTAATTTCTTGTCTACATAATCTTGTAATATTTCATTAGTTATTTTCATTTCTTTCTTTCGCTCTCCTTATAGCCATAGCGATAGGATGGTTCTGTGAAAATCCTACAGAAACTTTTCCATCCCAAGTTTTCATAAACTTGAAAATAGAATCTTCCAACTCTTCAAGTTGTTTATTTACATTCTCAAGTTCATCGCCTAATGGCTTTATATTTTCTATACCCAGTTTACCGTCTTCATATAATTCAGTTAAAATTTCTTGAGCCAAATTATTAACTACCTCTTGATCGGGATTTTTCTTCACGAGATCTGTAATTGCAGTATCAAACTCATAAAGTTTTTCTTGATCGTTCCAATTGATTTTGAATTTGTTTATCAGTTTGCACATATTGCCTTCTATTTGTATATAGGGCAAAAATCTATAAAAATATTTTTTCGTGTTTTCCATTGATTATTTTATCTGAATGATTTACGAAGTTTACATAAAAAAAGGCTAGGAAAAATTCCTAGCCTTTTGAGAACAAAAAAGTATTGCTTGCTTATCTTATTGGGCAAGCACCACTTTCACATTCTATATCAAGTAAAGAATCACTGACAGTTGAGGTGTTAATCACAATCTCTTTTAGATTTTTTATTCTATCTTCATAAACTTCTTTTGAAATTTCTTCATAAGGAGCTTGTTTAAAACCATGATCTTGATGTAGTAAAAATGAAACTGTTTTTACATTTTTCTCATAGTTTTCTTTCAACCATGCTTTAATTTCCGGTAACTCTTCTTTTTTATAGTAGACAGTTACAGATACCGATTGATCGGCCCAAACAGTTTGAATTTTCTTTACAAGTTCTAATTGTTTGATAGCACTCATATCTTTTGCTACAATTGTATTATCATCAAATTTACAAATAAATTCAACAATAACAGTTTCGTGATTTTCTGTCCCATCAAAGTTATAAAGACTTTCAGTTTTATAACCTGCCGCAATACACGCCGTAACTAATGGATCTTTTGCAGACATTCTTACTCTTCTAATATAATAAGGAGAATATCCAGGGTGTACTCCAGGCGTTGAGCCGCCAAGTAGAGAAAGAGTTCCGGAAGGTTTAACAACTGTAAGTTTAATACTTTTATTCCATCCTCTTTTTTTACTCCACTCAATATCAAATTGTTTTAAAGCTCTGTAAGTTGGATCGAGCCATTCAACTTTATCAAGAGCCTGTACAACTCCCGTTACTCCCAATCCAATACGCATATTTTTCTTTACGATTTTTTCTGTTTCTGGATAAAGTGCTGGTAATGTCAAAGCTGCTTTTTGAGTTTTGTAAAGTAATAAAGCACATCTGATAAATTCTTCTTGATTTGCAATATTATTTAAAAATATTTCTGCTAGATCACAAGGTTCTTTATCAGCGAGATTGGCCTCTGCACAATTATGTACCAATATGTTATCTCCAAAAAAATTATGATTATCTTCTATTGTTAAATCATAGACATCTTCATTTGGTTTTAAATTTATTTGTTTTATTTTAATTCTTTTTATTTCCTTAGTTGCTTCCATTTTATCACCTCTTTTCTATAATTGGAATCTTCCGTTATATACGGTTTAATATCTTTTATGACTATAACTTCTTCTTTTATAATATTATTTAATTGAAAATGTTTTTCTCTATCCCAAAATCCTTTAATCTCCACTATGTATTTTAGTTTCGACTTATTCTCAGAAAAGATAAAAAAATCAGGTTTATAGGTTTCATTATTATCTAGTGCATAAACTTTAATTTCAATATCCCACGGGATATTTCTTTTGTCTAACCACTTAGCGTAAATGAATTCCCAAGAACTTCTTAACCAAACATATTTATTAAAAGTCTTATTCCAATAATAACCTTGAATTCCTCTTGAAGTGGTATTTCTTATTTTAGTTTTTTTTAAACTCTCTTCTGAAAGAAACTCTATTTTATTTTTACTCTCATTCAAAGCTTTTATTTTTCTAAATTCTTTTAATTTGTCCGTTACTATTGAAGTGCCTTTTCTTCTTTCTATTAAATCATATTTTTCTAAATTTACAAAAATATTTCTAACTACAGTGTAAGTTAAACCAGTTAAAGAAGATACGGCTTTAAAACCGTATCTTTTGTTGTAAAAGTCTATCAACTCTTTAAATTGTTTTTTATTTTCTAAACTTTCTTTTCTTTCTTTTACACTCATGTTTTTATAATTATTTAAAAAAATTATGGTCTTATTGCTTAATTGCTTCATACTTAATCCCTATGTAAGCATGTTTATCACACAAGGATTAAAAGATTTATTTTTATTCAAAAGATAATAAAATATCCTCCGTTGTTAATTGTCCAGCTTCAATCCATCCTCGATTTTCAGTAAACACTTTATGGTCTGGAGTGAGTGTTATTTTTCCTGCATCTGTATGTAATTCTATTACATTTGCATTCTCTTTGGTTTTCCAGGCATTTTGAATTTTTTTGTATTCGAGCTTTTTTGTTATCTCATTATAAGATAAAGCCAGCAACTCCTCTTTTTCAAATCGTTCCAAAATCTCACCAACTGTTAAGACACCTTTATTGGTTTCTACTTTTGTATTGATAGACACACAAGGATTAACGCCTTCTACATCATCTTTAATTTTCTCACCAAGTCTGCCTTGAGTTCTAGCAAGATTCATATTTATAAATCCATACGCTTCACCGTTTCCATCGAATCCACTCCAAATATCATTAGAGATTTGTTCAAACGAATCTGCATCAATAGAATTATTTGACATCCCTCTCCAGTTTGGAATATTTCCCAAGTCCCATCTTTTAGCTCTACCGTATAAGTAATCATCCGGATCACCAATGGCAATCTCGGCACTTCTACGAATATTTCCAGCTACAACAATAGAACCTATAAGGTTTACAATATCTAATGCATCTATACTTCTAAGCTTTTTATCTTGTCTTTCTTTTAAAACTTTTTGAATATTAGAAATACCTTCAACTAAAATTCTATATCCACTAGATGTTCCACCAAAAGTTTTAAGTGGTTCACCAGCTTCTCTGATTAATATAGTTGAATAAGAAAAACTTTTACCAGTAACAAAATAAGATTCTAGAGTTTTTCTAAGTAACTCTACCCAACCTTCTCTACTATCTGGAATTATAAAGTCTGCATCTTTTGTTCTTTCGTGAGTAACAGAAACATTGTTTTTAATTTTTGAAAGTTCATGTATATCAGCTTTTCTTACAGAAAAACCAACACCACCACCAAGCATAAGATGATTAAAAATAAAACAAAAATCTTCAGGATTTTTAATATTCACATACCAGCAATTACAAAGCGAAGGTAAGCCAATTTTTTCTACAGTTTTAGTTCCAAGTTGCCAAAGCATTCTACCTGCAAAACTACACTTTAAATTAAAATGTAAATCAAACAGTTCTTCTGCTTCTTCTTTTGTATAACCTGCTCCAATTTTTTGAGCTCCGTTTATACATCTTTCAATAGTCTCATGCCATTCTTCTGTTCTTGTAATATTGTTTTCATCTACTATTTCTCTAGCATATGTTCTTTTATAAACAACATACCCAAGTCCGTTGAAGCCCCATGGCACTTTCTTGTTTTTATATTTGTTTACAAATTTTTTGTCTAGGGACACGAATTCTTTTGTTTCTGTCATTTCAATTCCTTTTGATTATTTTTTTTACGATTTGAGGTAAATCGTGTAGTAGTATATTATATGTACCACACAATAAAGTTTGCTATTTTTTTTAAAATATGATCGGCTGCATAAGTCGCCGCCCAGCTTTCTGGCTTATTTTTGCAATCAAAACCAAGAGCTGTAATATAACTCATAGCTTCTGACACAATTGTAGAAGATTTGAATTTTACGTCACTATTCAAGTCTAAATGAACTTGAAGGTTTCTTTCTCCTATACAATCTACAAGCTCTAATGCCAAACCAGATGAAAGTTCCACTTCTTTCCACAAACGCATTCTCAGTATTTTAAGTTGATCCTCTTTGTTTGCTTTTTTATCTTTTATTGATCTACCATAAAATGTATCTTTATATTTAGAATAAAAAACTTTAGCTCCATGTTTTGTATCAAAGTGAATAACTACTACAAGTACAAATTCAACAGAACGTGATTACACTTGAGAATCACATCCTATATAAATACTACTTTCATTGCTGGAAGTTTGTATAGCTGTTTTAATTTCTTCCATATTTAATTCTTTTATAGTCTTCATCATTTACTATTATATGCGTCTTTTTTTTTAATTTATAGATTTTTTTTTTATTTTGAAATTAAATATAATTGATAGAGGTAGAGGTAATGAAATCATTTAGAGAATATTTTGAAGAACAAGATGAAGAAGTGTGCTATTATAAAATAGGCGATAAAACACTTAAATTTGAAAAAGATGGAAAAAAATGGAGTGGTAGTGATGGGAAAACCTATTCAAGAAAAGAAGATATAAAAGCTTGGTTGCAAAAAGATTATCCAGGCAAAAAAATTATTAAATTAAAAGAAGAAGAAATTGAAGACTACGCAGAATCAGAAAAAAGTAATGACAGTTTAGATATTAGATATTAAATATAAAATTGGCGATAGAATTGTTGTGTTTAAGAAAATATCAGATGGCTGGTACTTAAAGGGTGATAACGATAGTACCTTTAAAACAGAAAGAGAAATAAAAAATTATTTATTTAAAAGATACTCAAATATGAAGCATATAAAAATCAAGTAGTTAGATACTACTTGTTTTTTTATTTTAATCTTTCTCTTTAAGCAAAAATTGATTTGAAATAGCTTTAAATGAAAATCCAGGGTTCTCATTACTTTTAAAAACTACCCCCTCTCTAATTGCATGATTCACAGATGAACCTTCTGCAAATTTTAGAATACTATCTACATCCATTGTAGCATCGAACTTAAACTTAGCAGTCAATAAAGGTGCATGAGTAAGTCCAAGTAAAAAACAAATTTTTCTGCAATCTTTGGGAGATACATATTTTTGATATTTAATATCATAAATATTAAATACAAAAAGTTTCAACTCTTGAAAATTTTCTCTGTTGCCTTGAATTCCTGGACCCATTAACTCACCCTGAATAGCAATGTTGCTGATGCCGTTTTGAATCAGTTTAAGTGGTAAACTCAATGTTTTAGCCATTTGCCAAAAAGAATTTTCTTCACTCTCTTTTAAATCTAAGTTTCTAGAACAAACTCCAAAGCCATTTTCATCTGTAAAGTAATACGTTGCAGAAGAACCATCCATTTTCATAGTAACCTCAAACGTATCGCTGAGAATAGTTTCCATGTTTCTTCTTTTACCCCAATAGTTTTGAACTCTCTCTAGATCTGTCTTTGGAACAAAAATTGGGAAATTACCTTTTCTTATTCCTGCCAAATTTGCAGGAATAGGAGGGTCATAAAGAATAACGCCAAAAATTTCAGATAGATCAGTTTCTTGCTCGTAAGCAGAAATAATATCATCCTCTGTAAACTCTTTTAGATTAGACATAGGCAATATAAGTCCTTGACTAATTTGACCTCTTAGTCTAATTGTCTTTAATCTAAATCCTTGTAATTTTCCCATTCTTTTAAAAGATGATTTTCTAAGAAATTCAAACTCTTGTTTTTCAGGCAGAAAAGAATCTATCTCAAAATAGATACAATAATCATCTACTTTAAATTCATTTTTCTTTACAACGCAATGCCAACCATCAACAATAGCCAATTCGATTGCATCAGCATTTTCTATGGGTTGTATTTCTTTTACTTTTCTAATTGTTACCAGTTTTCTCATTTGTCACCTCTCAATCGTGATCGTAGTCGTTTATATGAAATTTTTTTCCATCAAAAATAATTTCAACATGGTCTCCAAATTCAGCTTTAAAAACACTTTCTCTCAAATTTTCATCGACAGAACGATTTATACTTTCAAAGTTTTTTATTTTTTCAATAGTTGATCTGATTTTTTCATCTTTCAGTTTTTCCAAGTCTCGCACTACAATATATGCGTATTCTGTTCCTTCATCTTCAAGATACTCATACGCAGAACACAAATAACAATTTTCTTTGTCTTCAAGTTTCATCTTTTCCAGCAATTCTTTTGAAAATTTATATTCAAAATGATGAATTGAAAATTCACAAGCATCACCATCATTGAAGTGCGGTGCATATTGAACCCACTTAACTTCAAGAATATTTTCATCTATCAATTTTGGAAACTCTTCTTTTAAAGAAGTCTTAATAGACTCTTTTATTTTTTCATATTGTTCTAATAATTCTTTCATTTCTTTCTCCTATTCGTGATCGTAGTCGTTTATATGAAATTTTTTTCCATCAAAAATAATTTCAACATGGTCTCCAAAAGTTGTTTTAAAAATATTCTCTCTTAAATCTGCATCAAGAGAGTCTATCATACTTTCAAACTTTGAAATTTTTTCAAAACTTTTAATATTTTTACCTTCCATTCTTACTAAAGAATAAATATTAAAATAATTATCATCGTAATCTGATTGTGCTTTTTCTTTCTCTGTAAGAAGAGCCATCTGTGCTTCTGAAAATTCGTATTCGAAATCTCCCATACCGAAAGTACATTCTTCACCATCGTTGAAATAAGGCGTATATTGATTCCACTTGATAGAAATTATATTTTCATCTATCAATCTCATAAACTCTTTTTTAATCGCCTCTTGCATTTCTTCTTTTAATTTTTTAAATCTGTTTGTTATTTCTTTCACTGTATTAACCATTTTCCTTTTTTAATTTCAAAAATTACATCGAACGATAAAGTAAAAATTGATTCTTTTTGGCGTTCATTCCGGGAAAAACTAAATTAAATCTATTTCCCTTTAAGTCTTTACCATCTGCTTCTTGTATTTTTATTGTGTCTTTCATTTTAATCCAATATTCCTTGTCTTCCCCAGTTATCATCTTCGTCATCTACATCATCGAAAGCATCTGGTTGCAATTCTGTTGTTCCATCTTCCATTGGTTGAAAAAAATCATCCTCTTTTATTTGTTCTTCTGGTGTGTCAATAAGTTTATCAATATCTTCTAAAACTTCTTTCTCTTTTGATAATTTTTTGAAGGCTTCTTCGACAGTATCCTCAACTTGTCCTTTTCCATGTTCAAACATTTTAGGCATTTTTTTGAAGGCATCACTAATAGAAATTGATTTTGTTTTTCTTTTTGGCTGTGAGAATTTACTGATTGTCTCTATTGGAAATAAAGATAAAAATTCAGTCAATGCTGGAATTCTTCCAAGGTCTTGTAAAACATGATCCTCTCCAATATCTCTTACTTGAACTCTTTTACCATCTGAGTTTACTATATAGGTTCCAAAGAATTGTTCGCAAAGAAAAATTCCCCATGAATTATGTAGTATTGCTCTGTGTCTCATATCTGCATGGTGAGCTTTAGTTTGATCGAACCAATCATGTATCTTTTGATAATCACTTTCATCCCCACCATATTTCTGAACTGATAACTCAGCGTGTATATTTGGTTTCATTAATTTTCCTCTGTTATTTTAAATTCTGGGTTGTTCTGTATGAGAACTTCGATTACATTAAGTATTTCATAGTCTGTATAATTATCGAGTATCAACCAACTAGCCGCAAACATTTCAGAGTATTTTTCCCACATATTTTTTACCACATAATTATCAACCACGTAGTCTGCATCTTTTAATATTTTTTGTATCTTTTCAACATCTTTAATGTGACCTATGTGATCGGTATTCAATTGTATTCTTTTCATTAGTCTGTAAAAAAATCTTTTGGTTTATTTTTAGTTTCATAATACTCTTTGAGTTGTCTAAGACTATTCTCAAATTTAGAATCATCAAAAAAACAATCTGAATGTTCGCAGAGGTGTTGATAAGCTCCAGCATCTATCTTATATAAAGCATTCATAAAAAATTGTCCATATCTTTGTTCATTTGAAGATTTCTTAAAATATTTTTCTAATCTTTCATAACTTTCTTTTAATTTATCTTCCATATCAATTATTTAATTCCTTCAAGTCTATTTTTTTACATTTCACATTGTTATTTTCAATAGATGCAAATACATATCTGTATGGTTGTTTTTGACTATAGGTAGACAAACAATAATTATTGTAATCTTTGTAATCCCAATCATCAGAATGTCTAAATTCTGAGACATGGAAATTGAAAGGTAACAATAAAAGCAATGTAAATAAATATTTTTGCATATACTATTATATAAAAAAAGCCTAACTTTTGGCTAGGCTTTTTAAAAAAACTTATATTTTTTTTGTTACTTGATTGTATAATCGTAGATTACTTCTTCAATTTTATTCATATCTATTTCATAAATCATATGCTCTGAATTGACATACATTTTTTCATCTTTTTGAAGCATAATGGCTCCTACATATTTTCCACCATCAGTCAACTTAATCATTTCTAGTCTGCCATAATAGTTTTGTATTTCTTTATTGCTTTTAAATCTTTTTGGATTTTCAGCTCTACTTCTTATAAAATCTTTTCTCTTTGATTCTTGTAACGATTCTATTTGTAATTCTAATTTACGAAGTTCTAAACCATCATTTTTTGATGTCTCTATTAATTTTTCTGCTATGTTTGGTAAAACACTAATTACAGTAGCTAATTCTTTTTCTTCTTCCATATTAATTGTGCTTTTTACAAGTCTATATTTTTTATCTACTGTTTTAATTTCTAAACCTTCTGTAGCTATCACATCATAATTCTCAAGACTTGATTTATCCAACATCGCTAATCCAACTGATCCACTGTTTACTTTTACATTAGTTTTCCCTTTATCTACATCTACTATAAATGAAGTTCCTCTAACACCCGCAATAGTAGTAGGAGTAAGAATCTTAAATTCATCTTTTTTATTTATTTTGTTTACATTGGCAAATAATTTACCTGCTGGCAATGTAATTCGTATATAATTATGATCTCTAACTTCACTCTGTTTTATTAAAGCATCAATAGTTAAAACTGTACTTGGTGCAACTCTAATAGAAGTCCCAGTCATAAATTGAATATCTACTTTTCCTCTGTCATTTGTCTTAATAGTGTCACCACCTTTTACTTCTGTTCCAAGAGTAATAAATGTCACTGTTCCATCTGGTTTTTGTATCACATTGTCTCCAACATTAAATACTACAATAGCGCCCCTAGTTGCTTCTAAAGCCACTTCTGATTTCCAATTGCAAGTCTGCAAAAACATACAAACTAATACTAACATCATTAATTTTTTCATTCTTTTACCTTCTATTTTAATAACAATCGAGCATAAAAAAATTACACTCTTTTTATCTATTATATAAGAAAAATAGCAAATTGTTAAGTGTTATTGTTAAATATATATTTAATGGTGATTTTATTATGAGAACTTTTATGGAATATTATACAGAAGCAAAAGAAAAACATTTTCTTGCTGGTATTATTTTGATTGCTAAAGAAACTAATAAAATTCTACTTGTCTTTCCCAAGAAATTTGAAACCCAAAAAGGCGAAAAATTAACTAAAGAACAAAAAAGAAAATGGTCTATACCAAAAGGTCACATTGAAAACACTGGTAAAATAGAAGCCGCTAAAAAAGAATTAAAAGAAGAAACAGGAATTTCTATTTTTGGAAATCCAGAAAATTCTATAGAAGTTGCTTATGAAAAAAGCAGAACTAAAAAGAAACTCACAGCCTATGTTTTTTATAGTGATGTAGAATTTCCTGTTGGCAACTATGATAGAAAAGAAATTTCTAAAATAAAGTATTTCACTCAAAAAGAAGCTTTAAAAAAAGTTGAGCCTTACTTCAAAAAAATGATTAAACAAGCATTCGCAAAAAATATTTAATTTATACAATCATTCAAATATTTGCTATATCTGAATTCAGATCGAGCCATTCTTCAAAATTTAATGAACCACCTACTTTAAGTGGATCAGGAAACCACATATATCTAGTAGATATATGAAACGATGTAATCCATCTACCTTGCTCTACTGTATTTAAAATTGTATTTTTTGGTATGTTTCCATATTTATGTCTTTGTAATTCTTCGGACGACATATCTTCGTTACCACAATTCTTGTAAGGATCATAATGACAACATTTGTATGTATAAGCAGAGATTCTAGAAGTAGAAACTTGAACTCCTATTTTCTTTAAAACTTTTTTATATAACTCATCTGTTAAATTTGATTCTATTTGCTTTTTAGTTTTTTCTTTTAGAAATTTTCCTATCATATCACTTTCGCCATCATAATAATTGCTATCTAAATTTGTTTTTACAATTACATTGAGAGTAAACCCTTCTCGTTCTGGCGATATCCAAAAACCAGCAAAGTTATCAAAACTACTAATAATGTTATTTTCTATCATCTTTAAAAGAAAAAAATATTGATGTGATCTTGTTTTTTCAACCAACAAATTTCTTATTTGTTCATCTATCATTGCATTTCTTTCTTGTATTTGAATGTATTTTGCCATAACTTATTTTGATATTTTTGTCAAGATAAATTGGTGTCCTCTGAAGGACTCGAACCCTCGCCTTTCCGTTCGTAGCGGAACGATCTCTCCAGTTAAGCTAAGAGGACTTTTTTATTTTATATATATTTTTTCAATATAGCTTTTAATTTTTCACCAAAACCTTCTATGTTCCCACCAAATACAGTCAACTCTTCTGCAATGAGATTTATGATTTCATTGTATGGTTGAATATGTCTGAATCCCGAAGCAAGTTTCCCCAAACCATTTTCTTCTAACACTTTCATTATAACATTATTTTCTCTTGCAATTTGTTCAGTCCTGCTTAAAACTTTTTTTGATTTAGTTTTTCTTTTCTTTGCAACTTTCTTTACTTCTTGTATAACTATATCTGTTTTACTTACCCCAGGCTTCTTAGTTGCTAGTTTTTTATTTGTATAAACTATTTGTTTTTCTTGTTTGTGTTTTGTTACTCTTTTCAATTCTGTACTCCCAATACTATTAATTCATCTCCAGCATTTACCCAACCAGAATTTTTTAAGTAGAATAAATTATAACCAGTAAAAGGTGAAAAAACTTTATTTATTGTGCCTTCTAAAGGATTATAGATTTTACAAATCAAATCTCCTTTATCCCAGTAGGCTCTACCAGGAGTAGCTCTATTATCTATAACAATTCCTGAATAATGTGATTTGATTGAGAACATATTAATAAACTTTTCATCTTCTTGTTCCACTTCTTCTTCTACAAGTTTCAAATATTTTTTATAAGATTGTGTTAAAGATTTAATATACTGAAAACCTGTCTCTATTGATTCTGGAATAAATTTATTTAGACCGTCTACTTCAAGAGTAATTCCCAATTTGCTTTCATAACGGTTTACAAAATCTTTTATACTAGCGTTATGATTGGAAGGATTGTCAACTATTAATAAATTGCTGTAAGCTTTTTTAATATATTTATTTTTTTTATGTCCAGTAGTAACTACAATACAAGGTATAATGGAATCAGATGCATGTATATCAATAACTAAATCATAAGGTTCTGAGAAAATATTTTTTTCTAGCCATTCTTGTAATGGCTCTGGTTTTAGTTTCTTATTTCCGAACATTCTATTTATATCTGTTGTAGGTTGGATTGATGGTATTTCTCTTGTACGGTTTTTAATACCTTCTGCATTGACACAATTCAATAAATCTATAGTTCCAAAATCTTTTGAGATTTCTTCATGTTTCTGATCTAAAATGTATCTAAGATATAGTGGCGAAACTTCATTGCCATGAACACCTGTAATGATTAATAATTTTTTGAGTTTTTCTTCGTCTGAGTTTTTTGAACGTCTATAATTTATTTTTTCCATAAACTATTATATATGATTTATAGTAACTTTTTTTTTTTAAATATTACCCTTAGATGGACTCGAACCACCACTCTCCGCTTAGAAGGCGGATGTTTTCTCCAGTTTAACTATAGGGGTATTAAATTTATTTCTTGTCTTTTTTAGCCTTCTTGTCTTTTTTGACTTTCTTGCATTTCTTTTCTTTCTTTGATTTTTTCTCTTTTTTATTCTTCTTGTCTTTTTTATCTTTCTTTATTTTTGCTACACAAGTTTTTACTTCTGTAGCTGTAGCTGTAACTTCTGTTTCTATAACTTCATCTTCTGTTTATCTACATTTTCTGTGCATTCACAAAAGTTTTCTGTCATAATTATTCCTTATAATACTGGTGGAACTTGTGGGAATCGAACCCACCTGGTATCTTCGGTGCAAGCGAAGTAAACACCCCTAGCATTTCCAAGCCTCATTTCTGCGGAGTTTTTAGAGAACCCGCCAAACTCATAAAGACCTACTAAGTGTGCATCATAGAGAGGCATAGTAAGTATGTTCTTTGAAAAGTCTTAAACTTTTCTAACAACTAAATTTTAGTTCATATCAACTAGATTTTAGTTCATAGTAAAATTCAAGTAAATTGGTGCTCCATGAGAGAATTGAACTCTCGCCAGAAGATTGGAAGTCTACTGTGCTACCGTAACACTTATGGAGCTTGTTTATTGGCAGACCAGTAAGGATTTGAACCCTATCCTCAAGCCTTTGGAGAGCTGAATGCTACCGTTACAACACTGATCTATTTTTTGGGACGCATGGGAGTCGAACCCACAACCTGCTTCCATCTAATCTCTAAATTTCTTTTCTTTCATTTTGTTTTTCTCCTAGATTGAAAAAGTATTAAATTTCTTTTGTGTAAACGATCAATATAAATTTTATCTTCTTCTGGTAATTCTACACCATCTTCTAATAATTTTTTTACTGAGTCTGTTCTAACAAACTCGTCTATTATGGTTGCGATCTTTACTACATTTACTGGTGATGTATTTAAATTTTCACCTATCTTGGTTTTTTTCCCAAAGTTCAAAAATATCATCTTTCATATTTCAAACTCCGCAAACGAATCTTCTAAATCCATATCTCTAATTCTATTTTTTTTATATAAGGGCGTTTCCAATTCTGTTTTGCAAAACTTTTCTAATATTTACTCGGCAGTTAAATCTTCACCAGATATACTGCAATACAATTGTCTCGTTGCTTCTATTAATTCTTTCATATAATTTCATTACCCTTGGTCAGACTCGAACTGACACCTTTACAGCGTTTAAAACTGATGACTCTACCGATTGGTCGACTGGCCCATATTTTAATTTATTTATTTCGTGTTCTCAACAGGTGAGTGACACCACATAAATTTAATCCTATTCTCATATCATCTCCTCCTTATTGAGATTCTTTATATATTATATTTAACAACTACCAACAAATTCTTTAAGTACTTTTAGCAAGTCAGAATTTTTTTTTGTATTCATAACTATTTCTGTTTTTTCTAGCCAATTTATTTCAAATTGAGTCAAATTGTCTGCTCGATCTTTCGGTTGTACTTTTACAAGTGTTTCGTATCTATTCAATGCCTGATGTATCATAGCGAATGGATCATTCATAAAAGATGAAAAGATTAGTTCTTTAAGAGAAACTAGTTGTTCTCTTTCTTTTTTTAACACAAGAGCTCCATGAGTATTACCTTCGATCAATCCTCTATCAGTAGTATTTAAAAGCATTCTTCTGAATGGTTTTTGATTCTATCATAAGTGCTACTCTATTTGGAACATTCCATTTACTAGAAATTGCTACATGCTTTGCTTATATATTCTGTTGTTTGATTGCAGATACCACAAGTAATAGTCATTGGAATATCTATTATTCCAGGCCCGCATTTACAAAAATGTATTGCGTGTTCATATTGTATTTTTTGATTATCTTTGACCGTTCTGAAAATATTTTCTACAGGTCTTAAATTTACTTTTTCTATCATGTATTATTATATAATTTCATGGTGGGGAATAAAGGAATCGAACCTTTACTGTCAGTCTGTAACACTGAGTGACTACCATTATCAATGAATTCCCCTTGTTTGTTTCCCCGACCACGGATCAAACGTGGACTCTTGTGAGCCAAAATCACAGGTTTTACCATTAAACTATCGGGGAGTATTGTATTTGAAACGTGGTGGCTAGGGTAGGGGTCGATCCTACAACTTCAGGCTTTTCAGTCCTGCACTCTTACCACTTGAGTTACCTAGCCTTGTATCCAGCGTAGCTGGGTTATTTTTAATTTTGTTGTGATACTAAAACCACTAAAGTCACTGTTAGACATAGCTGTTTACCTCCTATTGTAAATTTCTATAATTGCGACACAGAGAGTAACTACTTCTCTGTGCGGGCTGAAGGTTGTTGTACGGTACCATACTTCTGCAATCTTCTCGAATTCTTTTGGAATTTGTAGAAAGGATTTAAACCTTGCCTCCCTTTTTATAAGAGGCGTACTACCTGATTATACGATTATAACTCTTTCCGTAAGACTTCTTTACCTATACAACTGACCTCATGGTCAATTGTTTCGCTTGAATCTCACAAGCTCATCAGTAGGTTTATTTTTTAATTTTTAACTTCTGTATTATTTCTTCCTCAATCTTTTCCCAACCTTCTCCATACAACTCAACTCTTTCGCTGATTGTGATTTTGTATTCACTTTCTAGCCAGTCAATCAATTCATTCACCCCCAAATTGTCGCAATATCCGGATCGCCACCACCGGAGTAGAGTAAGGTGTTTATTGCTTTTAAAAATTTTTTTACTTTCTTTATGTTACTATTGTATCACGAAAATTATTTTTTGTCAAGTTAAAAACCAGTATTTGGAGAACTAAAAATTTCTATATCTTCTATATCTTTTTCATCACTATCTTGAAATTTAATTAATTCTTCTGCTTCTGTTCTTGTCATCATTTTATCAAATTCACTTTTTTCTTTTCTTTTTCTACTAATTGTTCTTTTGTTGGATTGACTGGTGAAAGTAAACCAAGACCAATTAGCACTGTAAGATAATCAAGCCACTCATCTTGATTAAGTGTTTTTGTTTCCATATGATTATAAATCTTTTTTATAATCGCTTGAAGTGTTTCTACTTGTTTAGTCATTTTCTCTCCTCTTCTATCTTTATTATATCATTTACGATAACTTTTGTCAAGAGTAGTTTTTTATTTTTTGCTTAATCTCTTTAAAACGGGGATCAAAGTTTTTTCATATTTTTTTAAAAATACTTCTACTTGTTTAGTCATTTTCTCTCCTCTTCTATCTTTATTATATCATTTACGATAACTTTTGTCAAGAGTAGTTTTTGTTTGTTAAAATTTGCCTGCATAAACAGTTTCCACTTTCACCAACGAGGAGGTTTTTAACTTGAAAGCGTCCGTAAGACAGGAATTGAACCTGCATGATGTCCTGACCCCAAATCAGGCGACTTACCATTAGCCCACTTACGGATAATATATTTTTTTTGGTGGAACTTGTGAGATTCGAACTCACCTGGTATCTTCGTTGCAAGCGAAGTAAACACCCCTAGCATTTCCAAGCCCCAATAAAAAATTCAAAAATGGTGGTCGTGGTAAGACTCGAACTTACTCAACACAAGGGCCACGGTTTTACAGACCGCTGTGACTCTTCAACTTCACCGTACGACCAATTATATGAGTATCAGAATTTCTTCTGATACTCATAATTCTTTTTTAATAAACTCAAACAAAGAACTCTCGTTCCTTGCATTTATTATATTCTATTCTCTAACTTTTGTCAAGAATAAAATATTACTTCTATCACATTTCAGTGAACTTTCTATTATTACAGGAGAATACTCAATCCTATAAAATATTGCTGTCAAAGACCGCCCTGGGCTATTGAGTAAAGTGTAGAATGTTATTCGATTTTGTCAAGTAGGAATTAATAGCATAATTTTAATTAGATTTTTTTAGAATTGATTTTATTTTCTTGTGGATCATATTTAAAGGCCATTTCAAGCTATCCTAGACATAATCTTTTACCTCTTCTGGAATCATATGATTCAATACTAATTGTAGGAGGTAAAAGACCATGGGTTCAAAAGTGACAAGTTCACCGATTGCTTCTAAGGCTGCTAAAATTCTTAGCAATCCGAAAAGCACCCCAGCGCAAAGATCTGTTGCAGGATCTGCGCTGAGTCAAAAAGAAACCAAGAAAAAGTAATTAGTCTTAACGGGCTGACCTTTTCTTAGGTTTAAACTCCCTGTGAAAAATAAAATCAGGGTTGATTGCACTCCCAGGAGAAATCCTGGGATTTTTTTTTCACAAGTTCACATGCAATTCTATTTCAGTATTAAAAAAAGTACAGTAAAAAATGAAAAATAAAACTTAAAAATAAATTTTAATCATTTTTATTAATCAAGAATTACTTTAGCTTACTTTACTTTTACTATATCCTTTGCTCTCTTCAATCAGAAAGTATTGATTCGCTAAGCTTATTACATCCGCTTTTTCATGATGAAGCTGAGTATAAATAGAAGCTATTGCACTTTCATTTTTTGATACAAGATCATGTGGATTTCCAATCCTGGATAATCCTAGATAAACTGAATGCATCACTTCAGCAATATAGCAAAATGCATTGGATGTATCTTTAGGTATTGTAATAACCTTTGATTTATAAACTAGGATTGTTGATAGAGCTCCAACTTTGTGCCTATCTAATTTTTCCAATTTATGTTTTTCTTTGAAAGCCTGAAGTTCTTTAGGATAGTCTTTGTAAATAACTTTCTGCAATAAGTCTCTGTCGACTTTTACTTTACCTTGAAACTCAGTTCGATTGACAACAAGATCAGTTATCTGCTTTAAAGTGTTGGCTCTTCCTGTCCATTTTTCTTCTGGATGAATGTAACTATAGTCAATGGTTTTCAATCTTTTACTTTCTTCCAAGTAAAAGATTGAGAATTACTTGCTGCGAATTCATAAATCCATCGATTCCATCTTTCGCATTTTGTAACCATTTTTCATCATCAGTGTCCTCGTCACTGTTTGGTAGATTACACTCTCGAAGTCTATTTGCGTCTTCCTCTGATAGATCCATTAGTTGATCTACTGTCAAAGCTTCTCTAGTCTCGCTCATCGTTTGACTTATGTCCTTTCGCTCTAAGGCGGTTCTTTTTATCCAGCTCCTGCAATGAGCTTTTGAATTGGGTTTTTGTTTTTCTATCTTGATATATATTATACATCACTATAGAAAATTTTCTAATTTTTTTATAAGTTGTAGTAATTTTTTACAGCAGAGATTAAAAATTCTTTATATTGATCTTCACCTCTGTATGTGATGTTCACAAATTCCGCAGTCTTATCATCTCGTATAGCTACACGAATAGATGCCACTCTTTCTTTTGTTTGTCGTTTATCTTTCTTTTTAAAATGCAGTGAGAAAAGATATAAATCATCTGCAATAGTTTTCTTCTCAAGAAATATAGTTTTAGAAATATTAAAACTATCAACAACACCGTCAATAGCTTTTTTAAGTGCCTTTACATCTTCAAAGTATTCTTGAAAAGTTTTTTTCATTTGTCACGATACCCAGGAATCAAATTCATAAATTTCTTATTATCATTTTGAATTTTTTGTCCAGTATCTATTTCTTTTTTTAAACCATAAAGTTTATCTAAAAAATTTTTAAATTTTCCAAAGATAGTTTTTGCTTCTCTTTCATCTTGATTTTTCAATCTGTTAAAAATTTTTTCTCCTTTTTTCTCTTTATAAAACTCTTTTCCAAGTTGATCTTCTAAAGATGTAAATTCTTCTTTTATTGTTTGTAATTGATCTTTCAAATATTTGACAGTAGAAACTATTTTTTCATCTTTTTTGGCATAATCTGTAGAATTTTTGAGTGATTTTAATTTTTCTTCATAAGATTTTTTTATGTCATAATAGGTGGACCAAATTTCATTACTTTTTTCAAACCACTCATCTCTAGTCATAGCCCATTTTTTCTGTGTATTGGGTGTTTTCATTTCACTATATTCTTCTTTACTTGTATTTTTAAGTGCTAAGTATTTTAAAAATTTTTCTTTCTTTTCATCTGAGGTGTTATTATTTTTAATAAACTTTGCAACTTTTTGTTTTTCTTTGTCACTTAATTTTTTAATATAGTCTTTAAAGTACTCTTCTTTACCAGCTAAAAAAGCTCTTTTTGAATCATCTTCCATTTCAGTATAAACCAATTTATTATTTTTAACAGAAACTCCCATTTTTTCTAAATATGCTTTAGATTTTGGGTTTTTATCAAAAAGAATTTGCAATTCTTTTTCAATTACTTTTTTGTTCTCAAAAAATTCAAATGTTTCCCATTCAGATATTACTCTATCAAATTCAGCCTTTTCTTCTTTTCCAATAAGTGCTGGATCATTTACTAAATCTAAAAATCTTTCTTGAATAGAATGTGTATCTTCATTTATGATACCAAGTGTAGTATTTTTTGCTCCGTATAGATAACTCTTGAATTTTTGCTCAGGATAATAATTGATAGTTCTTTTCATGTATAATGCCTCAAACTATATTTAAAAAAGTACAAAAAAAAAGTTAGTATTTTTGATACTAACTTTTACTTTTAAAGTGATTCTTTAAGTTTTTTTTTTTTTTTTTTTTTTTTTTTTAAAAAATCTTTTTTTTTTTTTTTTTTT
>Ga0100403_1000760_pt1 | contig 31504 bp, 44 predicted proteins | sample CryGeymet201501t_FD_83663 | JGI IMG/M metagenome (GOLD analysis project Ga0100403, IMG submission 83663) | Groundwater microbial communities from Crystal Geyser aquifers in Utah, USA - Crystal Geyser metaG 2015-01t | ecosystem: Environmental > Aquatic > Deep subsurface > Groundwater | place... | reverse complement strand
GGTCGCCCTTGACGATCACAGGTTTATCAAGTTTTATCTCTAAATTGCCATCCCATCTATTTCGAGTTAATAAATAATAATCCTCTCTGTCTACAACAAATTCAGAATTTTTTTTAATTATATAAGTATTCATCTCTACCCTCTCTTGTTAAAAGTTTGAGCGGTATATGTTTCATGCCACATTGAGCCTACAGATTCGTTTCCGACTGATCTATGAACAATAACTGTAATCATCCTTCATCCCTTTTCTTTTCTTTGTTGAGGTTACAAAATTCATACCCATTAAAATGATGATCTCTAAAACAATTTTTACAGAAAGCAACAGTTTGACCACACTCGTAACAGTCGTGTGGGACTAAGTCGCCAAACACTCCATCTTGAGAAACCTGAAAATTATTACAAGGTTGCTTTCCCATCTGATAACTTTCTTTTTTTCCTTTCATCATCCTTCCTTCCCTTCAAGCCGGAGCCATGAAGACATGGCGGAGACGAGTTTCTTATGTCGTTAAATTCTACCCCATGACATTTTGCACATTCCATATAATTCTTTCAAAAATTTCCGGCGGTATTGGTATGCAACATTACCATCCTTTTTTTTCTATTGCTGTCTTGAGAAGTTTTTTAAGAGTAGATTTGTTGGTGCCGTAGCGACCGATGATACGATTTCCAATATTATCGGTATAAATTGAAATCAACTTTGATTTACTAAAATCAATAAAAATTTTTTGTGCAGTTACTGAAAATTCACCATTTTTTTTAAGATAAATTATGCGCGCTATTTTCATTTGGCATATATCCTCATGGTTCGTTTTCGTTTGGCCAAGTTTAATGAACTTTTATAAAGTCTGTATTCCCTCTCATTCTCTGTCTCCGCTGGTCGAAAAGCAAAATTGTTTAACAGATACTTTCCGATTTTCTTCCAGCCTTTTGTGATTCCGATTTTAGTCATTACTTATCCATGTGTCTTTGAATCAATTTGATAGCGTGTTGAAGGTAATCATTTTTATCTTTTGAATGTTCTTCAGCGCAAGAAATACATGTTGTAACGAATGACGATAATTGCTCAAGTTCGGATAATCGTTTTTTCTTTTTCATCCCTTCACTACTCGATATTTAATTTCCGGATAAATAGCTTTAAAGAGTTTCTTTATAATTTTAAAGTCCCTTGTTTCTACGCCTTTGGTTTCGTTTATTTCTTGACTGCCGTCGTTATAAGTGACCAGAAAATCCGGTTTGTGTTTGGCTATTAAAATTCCGTTAACATGGAGTTCAAATATTTTTTGACATTCGTAGTCTTTTATGTATTTGCTAATTTTTAAAAGTCTCAAACGGTCACAATGCCTAGCCTCCAACATACTCGGATGGCAATGATCGCTATGACATTTTGTTTTCTTCGCGCCGTATTTATGTTTTTTGAACATTGTTCTGCCCCATAAACGCCACACCCTAAAAAAACAGCCTTCGAGCGGGTATCCCCGCTCCTTATGTCACCACTTACATGGACTTTATCGGCCATTTGCCGAAAGGCTGAAAGTTTTTTCAACTATCCCAAACTGTTTCTTTTGACGGCTGAAGATTAATAAAATTGTCGGTCTGATTTCCGTTGTTCAGGTAAATATGTTTAACATCACATTTGAAATACTTTCCTACACAATCGGTTGTCTCGAAATTTTTGTCTTCATCAATGCTGACTCCAAGAGCCAGAAGCAAATCACCGACAGAGTTGGGAAAGAATCCTTTTGTAAAATTTTGATTTTTTTCAATGTCACGAAGTTTAAACTCGATCATATGAAATTCTTCTCCGGTTTTCTTCTTGAGGGTAACTTCTTTCGGTTCTTCTTCAATCATAAAATTGTATGAACCTTCCGGAATCAATTCCCTTTTCTTAAACCCTGCTGATAACTTTGCCATTTATCTCTCCTTTTTAGTTTACCTTTTCAGGGTCTGGAATAATAATATTCATTCCTGAAGCCCATATTTGTATTCGTTGAAAGTATTTAGAAAATTCATCCGTCTTTAAATCCGCTGTTGATATTCTTTTTCTGATATTTACGCCATTAACATTTTTTTCTTCAAAGCCAAGAAAAGTCTCAGCGAGAGCTGAATGTATTTCATCTTTTTCATAACCCAAAGAATCGGCGATGATCTCAACCGCTAACTTAAAATATGCTTTATTTTGCTGTATTGATCTTTGATTTTTAAAAGGCCCGACCGATACGGATAATTTCTCCGGCATTTTATCCAGCCAAGCGTCAAATTCCTTAACGTCTGTCGGGATGATGTTTTTGTTTTTGTTTAAACAAAGGAAAGTTTTTTGCATTAGAAGCCGAATCTTTCTTTGTAAGTTTTTCGAAGTTCAAGAAAGCCATTAAAAGACTTGTCTAATTCTTCTTTTGAAATAATCACAGGTTCGTTGAAAGGTGATAAAATGCACCCGGCTTCAATGTCGTTATCAAATGCCTTTGCGTAAGCGGCAATCTGCATTTTGTATTCTTCGAGAACTTTTCCTTTCAAGGATTTTGTTTTTTTAATGTCAAAGACTGTTTTTAATTTCTTGCCGTCAACGTTTATGTAACCGTAAACATCAAGCTCGCCGCAGTAAACATGTTCTTTACTGACGATTGATTTTGAATGTCCTTTAAAATCAAACGTCTTATCAAAGTTCCATTTTTCAATTCTATCGCTCATGGCCTTGTAAATTTCAGGCCATAAATTCCCGATATTCGCCTGATCTACAACCTCTTCTTTCGGAATAAAATTTCCGTTATCCATCCAATTTTTGAAAGCTCCGTCGAGAAGCGTTCCGAAATAAGCGTGTTCTGTGATATTTGGGATAGGCTTTCCATCTGGACAAATAATGTCTGTGACGTGTGGATAACGGATTCCATCGATAACTTTGATTCTCTGGCCTGCCTTGTCAATGCCTTGTCCTTTGTTATTTGTCTCAACAGATTCATCTCTTGCTGTGATCGTTTGATACTGCGCTTCCGGCAAGGTGTTGATTTCATCAGCTGTATACGGCATCCCCGCGAATTCGTCGGGAAACGCGAACCTGAATGCTTGAGAAATAGCAACTTTCTTAATCATTGTCTTTGGCTTCTGCGCCCAAAAACGTGTCGGTTTTCCTTCGCTATTCATAGCGACATACTCATCGTAGTCAACTTCATGTGATAACGGCTTTTCCCAATCCTTGCGATAGACTTCAACATGTCCTTTTAATGTAAAATCTTTTGCCTCCCCCGTTGTCCATGCCTTCATTCCGTTATATTTTCCGGAACGTTCCGCGCGTTTCAAGTATGTTTCGTATCCGACGAGAATCGTTGCCGGAGCTTTGCCATATTTGACAAGATAAACTTCTCTCTTAAAAGGGTTAAGTTGAAAGCTCTTACAAATATTCAAAAACATATACAACTCTTTTTCCGAAGCCTCTGGACAAAAATATTTCTTAACATCTTCCATGCTCATTGTATTTTGGTCTTCAACTTCAAACCTTTTAGCTGTTGTGTTCGTTCCGTTATTCATAACTCACTCCTTTTATGTTTTGGCGTTCCTTCAAACTTGCCAAAATAACCTTGATGGCGTCAACGCATTCATCCATATTATTCATTTTTTATCCTTAACAATTTTTTATCCTTAACAATTTTTTATATATTTCTTCCATTTTTCTGTGAAGTTCAAACATCCGAATGTCCAGCAACAAAATTTCTTCATGTTTTTTCGTTTTCAGTTCGTTAACGATTATCATTTGCGCTTCTATACTTTCGATTCTGTCCAGCAGAACCGTTTCCGTTTCCACTTCCGCTATGGCATCGAGTAAAGTTTTATTCATGCCATCACCCGCGTCCCTTACGCCTTCTCTAAAGCCCGTTCATATCTTTCAAGCATTGGGATATATTTTTGATCTTCTTTAGCTAACTCACCAAATTTAATGACTTGCTTCATAAATATTTCAATTCTCTTTTGGCGTCTTTCTTTTGTCATGATTCCCCCCACGTTAGAATTATTTATCTTTTTTCATTTAAAATAACTAATTCGCCAAACGCCAACTCACCTGATTTTAATTTTTCACAAACAAGCTGACTGTCTTCTTTAGTTGGTATTTTCCAAATACATAATCCAACAAAGATTCTTAATTTCGTAGATATCCATTTGCAACGAATACAAAGTCCGGCTTCGATTCCCCATCCGGCTTCGATTCCCTCTCCGGCTTTGATTCCCCATCCGGATTCGATTTCCTCTCCGGCTTTGATTCCCTCTCCGGCTTTGATTCCCGATCCAGCTTTGATTCCCGATCCGGCTTCGATTCCCGATCCAGCTTTGATTCCCGATCCGGCTTCGATTCCCCATCCGGATTCGATTTCCTCTCCGGCTTTGATTCCCTCTCCGGCTTTGATTCCCGATCCAGCTTTGATTCCCGATCCGGCTTTGATTCCCGATCCAGCTTTGATTCCCGATCCGGCTTCGATTCCCCATCCGGCTTCGATTCCCTCTCCGGATTCGATTCCCCATCCGGCTCCGATTCCCTCTCTGGCTTCGATTCCCGATCCGGCTTCCACGAGGATGTGGCCTTTAACGTACAAAAATTCAAACCGTACACATCCAATTTTTCCTTCAATTTCGACTGATCCATCAAAATCTTTTGGTATTTCTGGGCCAACATAATCAGACCAATACGATTTTGATTTTTTAAAATCTTTTGCTGTGAGCCTAAGTATTTTCATTTTTAACCTTTCTGGTTGTAGCACTCCTCACAAAGCGCTTCCGGCATCCCTTCAAGGACAGGATGAGATTCCTCAAATAAAACCGTTGTTTTACACTTATAGCACTCGATAAATTTCGGGTCTCCGCGGTTGAGATAGTCGTTTGTTATGTAGTCTTCGGTTTTGTCAGGTAGGTAGGTCATTTTTTCACCGTTTTATTGTCAAATTCAGTAAAACTTAGGATACCCCCAAAATTATGGCTCTAGATTCAACAGAAATGCCCCTAGAATCGATTTTTATCCCAAAAAGATGCTTGGCTACTTCCTAACAACTTTCTTATAGAAAATATGTTTTCCGATTTTGGCTGTTTTGATGCCATATTTTGCCCACCACGGATTGATATAATCCGCATGCCAGTGATCCGCGCCGTTTGTTATGTTGCTATTTTTGGATTCTTTCCACGCCTTATGCGCCTGTAGAACGGGATCACGCTCTACAGGGATGTAAAAACAGCCATCAACACCTTTAATCCGGCCTCTGTTACGCATGGCTTCGGCTACAGCTAACATGCCCTGATAGCCCTCGCCCCTGGCTTCCCCAAGAATGCAACCTATTGCCTCCTGTTCAGAAATTTCCGCCGCGTCCGCCTCCGAAATAAATAAACCGGAGAAAATCGGCGTTGAATCAGGGTCGCAGCTTTTGAGCCACAGAGCCAGAATAGCACATGGGATTATAATGGCGGCATAACATAAAATGTTTGTTAACAAACATTTAGCGTTATTTTGAACTGATTTTATTATGGGGGAGCCGGACATACGCTTAAAATTGTCGTAAAAATCGTTGATGGGCTTTGTTTGGTGAGTGAGTGACATGGTCTACTCCTGTTAGTTTCCCGCCCTAGCGTTACCGCCACAGGCTCTTGACCAAAAGAGGGGCGGGAATAAGGTCATTTTTTTGGTTTTTTGATCTTGTTTGGCGACTCGTACTCACGGCCACAATAGCGGCATTGGCATTTGTTTTTTCTTTTTAAAAATAGTGACTGATAACTACCACAGTCGGGACATTGAGGTTTTGTAAACATTTTATTTCCTTTTTTTTGGGTGGTAAAAAAAGCATACACTCACACACTAATTTTGTCAAGAACTTATTTCACATTTATTATTTTGCCGTTAAAGAACCGCAAAATTTCCGTCAGCATCGCCATATCCGCGTCCGTCATGTCGTGTTTTTTCTGCCAAGTTTTTTTGTCCACTCAAATATCCAGCCTTTCGGTCACATAATCAATCCATCTGTGGTATTGAACGAAATCAAGCACGCAACAACCAAGAATTTTTTTTATCGAGTAATATTTTTTCCATCTATTTCCACTGCAGTCGATTATTTCGTCAAGATATTCTTTAAGATTTACGGTTGCCTGATTGTCTTCCGTTCTTTCCAATAACACTTTTTGAAATTTTGAAAAGTCTTCAAATGCGATCTTCATTTATATCTCCTTCTGTTTTCCATCCGGCATCATTCGCTCTTTTCGCCCATTTAGGACATTTATACCACTCAAGTTCCTTATCCGCGGCGAACCCATCATTTGATATTGGGTAAATTTTATAATCTTTTGCGTATTCGTTGGCGGTTAAATCAAAATTTATTAGTGCCGCGTAATTTGATTTCAGGCCGCGCCGGCTTTTAACAAATCTGAAAAACGTCGGATATTGAAAGTTTACGTTGTCCTGCAGACTGTAACAAGGTGATAATATAATCGCTTCCGTGGCTATTTTCGGAATGTTGCTTGAGCCGTGAAAATCTTCCTGATCAGGCAACCCTCTTTCTTTTGTTTTTTTGCGTAAATGACTAACCAGAATCACGGGGATTTCGTGAATATCAGAAATTTCCTTACACGAACGTATGGCTTTGGAAATTTTTTCAGCCTCCGTTGCCCGTGTTCCGTCTTCGAAATCAAAATAATGCAAATGGTCAATAATAAGTAAATCAAGGTTGAATTTTATTTTGCCGAATTCCGTTCCGTCAAAGAAATTAACAAGGCTTTCATATATTTTTTTATATCCGACGATATTTTTATCATCACCGCGAGAAGGTGTAATGTTATAGATTGAAAGATTATCACGGAAAAGAGCGTTAAGATTTTTATCAACAGAATTTTCAACTGGTTTCAAAGACGCGAGTGAAGGATCATTAACGCTCCATAACAAATAATCCATGTCGATATAACCGTATGCTGGTTTGTTTTTATAATACTCATCGCAAATCATTCTCCATTTCATTCGACGGATAGCCTCATTGTGCCCGCCTTCAAGATAAAACACAGCCACTTGTTTTCCGTTTTTCGCGTTGTGGCTCGCAATGGAAAGGCTAAGCGTTGATTTCCCGGTCCCGCTATCACCTCCGATAACAATAAGATCATGCGGTAAAATACATTTTAAAGCGTGATCTAAGACGCTTATCCCGAAAGTACAAAGATCGCCTGTTTTTATATTTTCTCTTTCCGCCCTTTCTTTGGGAGCCAACTCTCCCCATGTTTGAAATTCCATCAGACCAATCTCCTGGATTTATTTTCAACAGTTTGAATATATTTATTTTCCAAAACCTTGAGATAGTTAGTGTCGTTCTCAATCAACCAATCAAAAGAAATTTTCCAACCTCGATCGTTTTTACCCAAAAGGAATTGTTGCTTTTCAATTGCCGCGAGAATTGTTTGAAAATCTTGGAATGATTTTGTTTCAAAACGTTTTTTAAGCTTTAGTCGGCGTTTATCTGAAATTTCTTGAATATTTGAAAGAATTGGAAATTTATCACAAAATGAATTCCAACTGGTCATGGTGGACTTTTCAAAGTCCACATAAGCTTTTATATTTACTTTCTTTTCCTTTCCTTTCCTTTCCTTTATAGCATTGCCATCGCATTGCGTTCGCATTGCGTTCGCATTTTTATTCCATCGATTATTTGCGGAAGTCCTTGCCTTTTCTGATTTTAACCGTCTTTCTTCTAATCGCCTTAAAACACTGTTTGACCATATTTTAGTTCCGTCATTTTCAAAAAGCTTATATTTTTCGATCAGGTCGTTTATAAGTGGTTTATTTGTTCGCAATGCCATCGCAATGCCATCGTAATCAAACTCCAAATATCCATTATTTTCGTAAAGCATTTCCACAATACACCAATAAGCGCCGATGCCCTCCAAACCTTTTTCCATCAATAATTTTTCAATTTTGAAATCGTGGCGAGCGTGGTAATCGTGGAGAAAGTAATAGGTCTCTTTCATTTTTACTCCAAAAACAAAAAACAAAAATGCTCAAACATTGACCAGAGATTTTATTCCCTGCGCTGAGAAGCGGTGTCAAGAGGTTTGAGCAAAATAAAAGCGACGGGAGATTATTTTCCCGTCGCTTTAATTGAAATTCCGATTCTCTTTCCGCTTCTCATGTTTTGAATGATATCAAAACATTTTTAAAAATCAAGTTTTTTTTATTTTATTTCAACGGATATTTCCTCCAATTTAACGTTCGGGCGCGACGGCACGATTTTGACGTTTTTGATAAAATTCTCCAATATCTCACGTTGGCTCATTCGCGATTCGTAGGCAATTTGTTTGAGTTTTTCTTTCGCGTCGACGGATATTTCGCCGGCGGATACTGTGTTTTCTCTGGTCATTTTAAACGCTCCTTTTTGGTTAATTTATTTTAAAAATAACCTTAACTACATTCCAGCCGGGGGACGTTGATCTCCCCGGCGGATATTTTGCCGCGCAACCAGTCCTGTGCGTGACCGATGATCAGGGATGCGTTAAGATTAGACATTAGCCACCTCAACTAATCTGCTATCTCGTTGTAAGAGCGCTAGCGCTATTGCATCATCAATCTTAGTGTAAGCATTATTGATTACACGTTGTGCTTGTGATCCTGTCTTAACGTTGACTGTGCGATATATACGCTCCCACCAATAAGATTGCCCCGTCTCATATTGCGGCAAGTTGATGTAGTGTATCAGTCCATGCGGACTATGGTCAGGTAACATCTGATCTAGCTTATTAAGATTGATACATATCCGCAACATTATGTCCGTTGGACTGCTAGTGATGTCGATTGTTACAATTGCCCCTCGTATGTCTTTTGAGATTTGTTTGTCCATTTTTTCCATTTTGGTCCTCCTGTTAAGCGCCGTGAGGCGCGGTTTAACTCCAGTTTTCCGATTCTCGAAACGAATAAATTTCCCCGTTTTCCTCGCCCGTCGGAATTATGACATGATCGAGGATTTTGATCTGCAAAATGTCCCCGGCCTCCCGCAGGCGCTTGGTGAACATCCGGTCATCGCTGCTGGGCCGGACATCGCCGGACGGATGGTTATGCACGGCAATCAACGCGGTGACGTCGCGCAAAATGGCCATCCGCATAATTTCCCGCACGATCGGTACCGCGAAATTGACCGTTCCCATCGCGTCGAGGTTGATGTAGATGATTCGGTTTTTGCTGTCGAGGCCGACGGTATAGACGAATTCGCGTCCCTGATCCTCCGGCAATCTGTCGCGGTAAATTATTGCCATGATGTCGGCTACGTCGCGCGATTTATTGATCTGTTGTTTTGTATTTTCCATGATTATCATTTCGTCCTCCTGTTATCCTCTGATTTTCGGTCAGCCAATTACGCGCGTGGCCGATCATCAGGGACGCGAATTGATGCATTGTTCACCGTTCACCTCCGACAGACCAGATAGTTTTATTGCCGTCAGGATCGCGCCCTATCAATTCACAAATTTTACAAATTTTATTTCCATGCGATTCAAATTCAGTTTCACAATTTTCACAGATTTCGTAGTTTATTTTTTCCTCAACACAGCGTTTTGGAATAATCCGCTGCGCGAAAAGATTTTCATTTAAAAATATTTGTTCACGCCGAATTTCAAAAATGCTATTTCTGCGATTTTTATAATTCCAGCCAAATTTGAACAAAATACACCCTGGAATTTCCAATTCGTCCCGTCTGCCGATTTCTGATTCAGTTTTTTTGTATGTGAATTTTCCGCCGCTAAAAATATCCGCCCAGCCGACGATCAAATCAAAACAAAATACGGTTCCGTCAACAACTATTTTTTTAGAAACAGAATCCGGCAAACATCCGGTAAAATCGGCCTCACAATTTGAAATTCTGCGTTCCAGCAGATCCCCAAACGGACACGGACGGTATGGGCCAAAATCGTGCCGTCCGTACGATACGTATCCGCCGCCGAATTTTTCGTTAACCGCATACACGTCCTGCGCGTTTATATCGTAATCCGGATTTTTGTGTTGTGAAATTTCAATCGGAAAAATTTGGCTCCACGTTCGCCCGTTAGGCGTTCCGAACCAACCGCCGATTCGTCCCGTCGAGGGTTTAATATTTCGTTCCGCAGTGCCGGTATACGCGGCGATTCCCCAGGGCGTTTCGCAGGTTTCCCCCGTCCACGGGAAATATTTTATCGCGTGGTAGGTTTTGTAACCGTCGTCAATTAATATAATTTTCATTTGGTCATCTCCTGTTATCAGCGACGTGATTGTCTCTGATCTGTTAATAATATATCATATTATATTACGTTGTCAATGATTATTATATAATATATTGCGTTATTGTGTGATATTGGACCCATACTTTACCCCTACCCGGCAATATTAGGGGCACTGTTGGGCATCCTGGGGCAATATTTTATCCGTGCATATGTGTGGATTATGAAGAAAATCTTAAGAAAGCGATTACAGCAAATAATAAGTGTTGACTTTTTTGGAATAGTGTATAAAAATATATACATTACAGCTAGGTTAATATGATATTACACGGTGAGCGGACATTTTTTTGATCGACGCTTAATAAATAATTAGAACTACATATTAGAGAAATATGGGACGATTAACATCGAGAGAGGTAGCACTCAGGGATGACGTTTTAAATTTAGCATGGCAAACGATACAACGGATGATGAGATCCAGAGATGTTCCCGAGGAGAAAAAACAAGAAATAAGTTTACGCCTTGTTGAAAGATCAATTCCTCAGGAAAAAAATCAAATTGTTGTTATTGGCGGAATATCACTCAATGACACAGATAAAATTGAATTGGAGAATATCAGAAGCAAAGTGTTAGCAATAGAGCAATCCAGCGAACCCCTTATATAGAGAAGAGAACCCCCCCATATATAGGGAAGAGTGAAGAAGGAAAGATAAAATTAACGTAGAATTATTGAGATAGTTGTATTGTATTGATTACATTATAGTTTGATATAATGGATTGACAGGGTTGTCTAAGGGTAACGGAGTTCACTATAGGGGATGGGTATGGTTATCTCCTCTCCATTCCACTAACTCTACAAAATTCTATGAAAAATAAAGTTTTAAGATTACTTAAAAAGTATCCATTAACAGATGACGAGTTACGAATGGGCGATGATTTTGTTAAAAATGAATATGGAGTTATTTCTCTTATAAAAAAATTACAGGAAATGAAAACTAAAGAACCATAAAGACAAGATTCTAAAAAATTTTATATAAAAAAAATGAAATTAAGTCGAGAAAAACTTGTTGAGTGAAACATAATGGAAAACGGTCGTCTTACAAAACAAGTCATAGGCTACGCTGACATTACTCATAGAAATGGCTCTGTAGAGCATTTAGAATACGTAGAATCCGGCCCCATAGCGATAGGCTGGGTTTTTAAGTGTGAAGATGATAGATTAGTAATCATTCATCCCTCTAGTGTGGCAAGGATTGAAATTAACAGGTATAAGATTGATGTTTGCGGGATAAAAGTATGAAAGATTTAGTTTGAATCTTTTTTAACCTCCGCCCCTAGCTGGCGACAGCCATGTTAAAAATTAGAGAATCAATCAATAAAAGAGTAAAGAGATTCAATGAAGCTATCCGTTCCGCCAGTAATGACCGGGTAGCTTTTCAATTACTTATTGACAAGAAACGCTGGCTTTGCCGTAATGATCTTTTTTACCTCTGCGCTTTAACTGGAAACCATAAAATTAAAGACCTTCCTTCGATCTTTGAACCTTTCTGTGATGAGGTCAGTCTCCAGAATTTTGAAATTGTCCGCTGTGGGATACATCCCGCCAGTGAAGGGATGCTTTCAATCAATGAGGCTGTCGATAGCCCTGATGAGTTAGCAAGGCAGAGAATCTATCTTTGTTACCGCGCTTTTTTCAAATCCACAATCGTCACAAAAGTTCATAGTCTTCAGCTTCTTCTTAACTTCCCGAATATTCGTATTTGCCTTTTACATAATAAACAAGACAATTCTTCGGACAACTTAATGACGATTAAAAACTATTTCAGAAGTACTGAAGTCGGAAGGCTCTTTCCTGAGTGCGTCCCACAGGGCAAGGAATGGGGAAATTTGAGCGGCTTTAGCCTTGCCAACAAGACTGACATTGCCAGAAGTGAAGAAAATATCGAAGCTATAGGGGTAGGGACTGAAATTACAGGTAAGCACTGGGATATCGCCAAAAAAGATGACATGGTGACTGAAGATTCAATCAATACCGAAGAGCAGATCAAAAAGACATCCGATTATGACGACAGGTTCAATGTGGGACACTTCGCGGATTCCAAATACAAGATTCAGGATTATTCAGGAACCAGATACAGCTTTGCCGATCTTTACCATAAAAAAATAAACGAACCCGGGATGAAGGTTATCAAGATTCCTTTGACGACTAACGGAGTTCCGACTCACCCCGAGAGATTTGATCTTTTAGATATTCAAAAAATTAAAGAGAGTATCCAGCCGTGGGTCTACAACTGCCAAATGGAGTTAAACCCTAATGACCCTTCCCGTATGCAGTTTAATCAAGGGATGATCCAATATTGGGATAAACTCGCCCTTGAGCTCAATTACTACATGCTTTGCGACCCGGCATCCGCCAAAAAGAAACACTCTGATTACACGGCAATTCTTATTATCGGTATCGTTAAGAATCAAAAAGGAGATACTTTAAAATTTATCGTAGATGGCATAAGAGACAGGCTCAACCCTAAACAAAGAGTTGATATGGCCATAGAACTGGCAAAGAAATGGAAAATCAAGGGTTGTGGATGGGAAGCCATAGGTTTTCAGGAAACCGACTGTGTTTATCTTGAGGAAAAAAGACGTCAAGAGAGGCTTTTCTTTGATCTTGTTGAGATCAAGAGCCATCAAAGCGCGAAAGAAGATCGCGTTCGCTCTCTAATGCCTCAATATGATAACCATGAGTGGTTCTGGCCTGCTAAAGGGAGAATCGTCAATCACGGCTTCTTTGACGGAAAAAACTATGATTTGACGGAAAATATGGAATATGAAATTCTTAAATTTCCTTTCGGTGAGCATGACGATTTGATAGATGCCATGACTTTTATAGAACGTATTGATACAATCAAGAAAAAACTCCCTTCTACTGAGCTGATAGAGAATAAAAAATTGACATATGGCGAGGTCATTGCCGATATGGAAAACCGAAGAAGATTATCAAGGAGAAATCCGTGGGAAAGATTATCTGTGCCATCTTCTGTTTAATATTATTTTCAGGATGTTCTGTAAAAGAAAAAATTTACTGTCCCAAGTGTCATAAGGCATACAGCGGAGATATAGAAATTTGCTCTAAAGATAACGCGCCGCTTAATGGATATCAGTATTGGTTTTGGTCGAGAGGACGGAATTTACCAAAGATGAATTATCCGGCGGAGACTTATCTTATTAAAATGGATGGAAAGTTTGTTTGGCATCCTTATGGACTTGATCTGAGCGATTTTGAAGAAAATTGATATTTATCTTGCAAATGTTTCTATTTAAGATATAGATAATAAAAACTTTACATAAGTTCAAAATTTTACCTGTTGGCCGACAGGTAAGTATCAATCGACAATTTAAAGACGTCCTCGCGCGCGAGCGGGGACGTCTTTTTTTGTCGTCTAAAAATATGAAATCATCTCAAGAAATTCAAAAATGGCTTAATCGAATCGATCGCTGTGAAGCTCTCCAGAGTGAGCACACCAAAGAGCGTCATCAGGCGATTTCGCTTTACACGTCATCTTTCCTTGGAAAACCTACAAACGATAATACTGAAATGTCTGACGTGAATTTTGTCTATGAATACGTCAAGATCATGGTCGGAGCCGTTTACGCTAAAGACCCTTATATTTTTACAAGGACTAAGGTCGCGACACGACAAGCTTTTTCTGAGACGATGGAACGCGCTTTAAACGTTTATTGGCGAAGACTTCAGATGAAGGCCAAGATTAAGAAGACTTTAATCGACGGCATTTTACAGCCTCCGGGATTCATTCATTTGGGTTATACGATTTTAACTGAAAAAAATGAACTGAAAAAATCTATTGAAGAAGAATTCCCTGAGCTTAAAAGCAATAAGCCTGAAAAACTTGAAGTCGAGCGAGGGATTTTAGATGAAACAATAAAAGAAGATGATATATTCGCTAACTTTTTATCGACGTGGAATGTCTTATGGCCTGACGGCTATCACGATATTCGAGAATGTCCTTATCTGATTATCAAACAGAAAATGTCTCTTGAAGATCTTCTGAATAATCCGATGTATGGAAATGCCAAGTATGAGATTTCTCCATCTTCTTCAATGAACAAAAACAAAGCCCGCTCCGCGGATTACAGGATGAATAAAAGTCATCCTCCGCGAGGAATGAATTTTAATGAAATAGACCCTGAGCTTGTCGATGTAACGCTCTATCATGTTTTTGACCGTCGTGGACAAGAAGTCTTTACGGTTGTCAAGAATTTTGTTAAAGAAACATTGATGGAAAAGGATTGGCCTTTTCTTTCTGACGGATTTCCAACATTCCCATTAATATTCAATGAAATTCCGCAAACAGACGAGAAGGCTAATTCTTATCCACTTTCTGACATAGTCCCCATGCTTCCGCAGTTGAAGGAACTTTCTTACATATCATCCGCTATGAATAAGCACCGCAAGCGCGCGGGGACTTTTATGGCGGTTAAAAAGGGAGTGATATCACCGACGGAAGTCACAAATATTCAAAACGCGCATGACTTGGATATTGTTGAACTTGAAAGTCTCTCTGAAGAATCACTTAAGTCTTTTACGCCTCCCGCGCTTCCTAATGATTTTTACAGCTTGAGAAATATTATCCTTGACGATTTGATGCGTGTCTCCGGTTATCAACAGCTTTTAGGAAGCGTTCGGGGAGTTGACACCGCGACTGAAAGCGAGAACATTCGCGCCGGAGCTTTGATTCGTCAAAGCGAGAGAATCGACATCATTGAAGATTTTGTCGTCAGTATCGCGCGTTTTATGGCCGGGATGCTTTGGCAGTTTAAGAGCAGAAATCAAATTTCAGAAATTTTGGGCGAAGAAGTTTCTCCTGAAATGTGGCCGGATTTTCCACAAGATAAAGCTGTTGCTAACAAGATCATCGACAATGATCTTTATTTTGAGATTGACGCGGGTTCTACTCAACCGCCTAAAGACTTGGCCGTTGAGCGTAAACAATGGACCGATTTGGTATCTGTCATCAAAGCGACATTTCCGAATAGGCTCAAAGATGACGTTATTTTAGTTCAACTTCTTAAAAAATATGACTTTAAGGATATCGATAACGCCATTATCAAATATGACGATGAAGAAATAGCGGCGGCTCAAAAGGAAAATGAATATCTTTTACAAGGCATTCCTCAAGTCGTTGGTCCTAATGAGAACGATATGCTTCATCTTCAAGTTCATTCACAGGCGTATTCAGTCCCGGGACTTGCTCTTACGCCTCAAATAGACGAGCACATTAACGCTCATATGGAAAGTATGCAACGCAAGAATCCAAAGGCTTTTCCGCAACAGGGAGACAGTAAAGTCCCGAAGCAATCAACCACGCCTGAAATCAACAGAGGCGGTGTTCCTGATATGTCAGATTTTTTAGGTCAAGTGACAAGTCAAAAAGGAACAGGACAAAATTCAGGAGGACGACGTGTCTAGAGGCAGAGGAAGACCAAGAAAAATTAATGTAGAAACTCAAGAAATCGTAAACAATGATTCAAAAGAGTTAAGCCGAAAAGATTTCCTTCGTGAAAGTTTGATTGAGCATATCAATGAAATTTCGCCGGAGATTGAACATAAATTCAATATGTCTAAAGTTTCTGAACCTAACCATACGCGGGGGAGTTTCAGGGACTTTATGGATGGCGATTTCAAACCTGAAGATAAAAAAATATTTAGAGAGATTTTGCGGGACTTGAAACAAGAAGGAATTTTACTTCATGTCGGAGGCTCCGCCTGGGCGAGACTTAAATGATTTATGAATATTTTTGTAAAGTTTGTAAAAAAGAATTTGAAGAACACAGGCCTTATGAAAGAAGAAATGAAGTTTTTTGCTGCGGGAAGAAGGCTGTAAAACTTCTTTGTAGTAATCCGCAAATAACGAATGAAACAAGAGATTATAACTTTACAACGAGAAATTTTGGCAAACCTGTTCATATTTATGGAAAAGCTCAATACAAAAGACTTCTTAAACAACATGGTTTCGCTGACGCGACCGTCAAAGAATGCCTTTCAGTAAAACCAAGCACGCGGGAAAGTTATAAAGTTACGAATAAAAGAAAAGAAATCGTCAATAAGATTCAAAAAAGATTGTATGAAGAAGGTATTAATCAACACCTTAAAGGGGCTATTCAAGCCATAACAAAAAAAAATAACAAGGAGAATTCAAATGGCAGGTAAAGACAAAGTGATGCATCCGACACAATCTAGCCGAAGCGGCGGATTAAAGCAGGTCGCGAGTTCCATCATCAAGGGGCCGACGCAAACTCTTGAGAACGTGACACCGTATAATCGAAAAAAGAAATAATTTTCTTTCGGTCTAGCTAACTGAAGGAAAGTTTCATCCAACATTTCAGAGGTCATCTGTGCACAGCAGGTGGCCTCTTTTTTGTTGGCTTTAAAAACAAGGTTGGTTTAAAGCCAAACTTACAACTAAAAAGGTCAGGTCACAAATGACAACCGGGAAAGATGATAAGTCAGGGGCTAAGTTAAACGCTTTAATCGCTGATATAGATTTCAGCGATGTTCCTGAAGCGATTCGCGATGAAGTTATCGCGAAAGTAACAGATAAGGTCAAGTTTTACGATGGTGGTTATCGGGCAAAGACAGAGATTCTTTCTGAAGAAAAAAAGAAAATAGAGACCGATAGAAAGGCTCTTTCAGCTCTTTTAGAAATTCAGAATGAACTCAAAGGCAATCCGGCGATGGAAAAGGCCGTGATCGCGGTTATTAACGATTTTCGCGCCGGGAAGACAAACTCTGGCGTTAATATCGATAAAAGTATGAAAAGGCTCGATAAGCTCATTGAAAACGCTACTGATTCCGATGTGCGTGAGCAGTTAAAGGAAATGCGTCAAATTGTGGCAGAGGAAACTGATACTCCGGCATTAAAAGGCAAGATCAGAGAATTGGAAGAAAAGATTAACAGGATTGAGAATTCTTCCAATTCAAATCATGCCAAAAATGTTGAAGTTGAACTTGATTCTCTTGAGAAGGAATTTGGAAAAGACTTGGTGGGTAAGTATAGAGAGGACATCAAGGTTTCAGCCCTTAAATTCCCGAATCAGAAAGTCAAGAAAATTCTCTATCACTTCGCTGAAGAAAATGAGATTGAAGACGCCATTTTGAAACGCGCGGAAGAAAAGAAAAAGAAAGAAATCGAATTCAAAAAAAACGGAAGCTTGCCAAACGGAAGTTCAATGACCACGAAAGTCGATGTTCCCAGAGATAATAAAGGTCGCGTCAACTGGCGTGGATTTATAGGAAACTTGAAATCCGCTGGCAGGTTCAATTAAGCGGAGGTTTTAAATGGCTGGAAATTTGTCACTCACAAGAGTGTATAATCGTATTTTTACGATCATGCGCGATGAGGCGATTGAGCCTTATTTGTTCGACAATATCTCCTCCAGAACAGCGCTTCTTTATTGTTTGAAGGAAAAAGGCGCGATCAAGAAAGTCGGGGGCAGTCCTCATTTAAGATTCAATATCTTGAAAGAGCTTCCCACGACTGAAGGTTATACCGATCTTGACGCAATTACGCCTGTTCGGGCTGACCCCGCAACCAGTGCGATTTATGACTGGAAGCAGTTGCAATGTCCGGTGCAAGTTTCTGGATTAGATATGATCAGGACAGGCGATGATGCCGCGCCTGATCTTTTGGAAATGTTCATCCAAGCGGCTGAAATCTCCATGAGAGATGCTATCGGTGGTTCATCTATCGGTATTTTCTCTGATGGAGCTGATACAGATACAGGAAAGATTACCGGGTTGCAGACGCATTTTTCAACATCTACAACCACAGGTTCAGTCGGACTTCTTAACCGCGCGACAACTACGGCATGGCGTCATCAATTAGCAAACGTATCAAGCGCGTTCGACACAAACGGCTTGATTCGCATGAGAACGCTCTATCGTCAATGTTCTCGCGCTGATGAGACTCCTGATATCTTTGTCGTCAATGGGTCAACATGGGACAACTTTAACCGTGAATTAACCACGACCTTCCAAACCAATATGCCTTTAGCGGATGTTGGCGCGGGAAGCAAAGCAATGTTGGACGCGGGATTTCCTAACATTCGCTGGTATGGGGCTAATTTATTCCATGATGACGGCGTTCCCGCTAATACAGGTTATTTGTTTAATTCAGATTATGTCCAGCTTTACGTCCGTGAAGGTCGGGACGCGGAAATCAGCGATTTCATCAAGTCTAACGACAAAGATGATTTGGTCGCGTTTATCTTCTGGGCTGGAAATTTGATTAACAAGAATCTGGCTCGCGGCGGTCTATTGCAAAACGCGGATACCTACTAATAATGGAGGGTAAAATGAAAAAGTTATTTTTGATTGCCGCTCTGTTGTTGGCAAGTGTCTTTGTTGGCAATGCGGCCTTCTCGATGGGAACAAGCGGAGGCGATGGAGGAAACTTCGCTATGAGTCAAGAAACCGCTGTGTTTTTTAACAACTCCGGTGAAACTATGTCTGCCGGACAGGTTGTTATCTTGGATACAGCCGGAACTGGCGTTGAAGCGGCATCCACGCTTGGTTCTTATGTCACTTTGACAAGCTCCGCTGACAGCGTTTTGGTTGTTGGTGTAGTTAAGTCATTGACTTCGTTAGATCAAACGCCTGTTGTTGTGGTTACTAAAGGCGCGATCGATACGCAATGCGCTGATTCCGGTGATGCTGTGTCGATTAATACGGCCGTTGGTTCTACGACTGTTGGCGCTGGCGGAGGAACTGTTAATGGAAAAGGTCTCTGCGGAGGCGGCACTAACTTAGGTGTTGCCCTTGAAGCAGGGGATGGAACAGATAGCGGTAAGTTGTATATCTGGGTTAATCCAACTGGTGCTGACTGATGAAAGCTAAAGGGAGAGGGTAAAACCTCTCCCCTTTTTTATGTTCATAATTTTAAACACATTTTTAGTTATTTCATCAGTCATATTTTGGCCTTTCGCGGCTAATGATTCTTTCTTGGCGATTAAAGAAGCTGTTTTTGTTTTGGGAGCGTTGTCGCTTTTTTCTTATAGTTTTTGTTGTCAGAGTTTTTTTTCACTTCGAAATCCATTTTTAGCAACAGGGCTTTTTTATATTGCTTTGGGTTTTGTATATTTTTTTTACAGCTCTTTCATAACGGCCAATGGAAAAGTTATTTGGAATTTTTGGAATTTCAGGCCGACAGTCAGTGTCTTATGTGGAATTTTGATTATAAAGTTACTCTATGAATGTGCCTCAACAAAAGATTGGGTTGATACAGGAAAAGTCATCGCGTGGCTTGGCGGGATTTTTGCCTTGTATTCGATATTTCAATATTTTTCAATCGATCAGATATTCAAAAATGAGAAGATTCTGTATGTAAATGGTCATTTTGACAGAAAACTTCAAATGGTGTCATTTTTTGGATCAGTTTTTTTAACATCCGGTTTTTTGGCTTTATGCGCTCCAATGTGTTTGATTTTTAAAGATTTAAGATACAAGTTTTTTTATGTCGCGATTTTAATCGCTTTGATTCTTTTGGACAAGACTATGGCGTTGGCATCTTTTGGGACTGGACTTGTTGTTTATCTTTTAATGAATCGAAGCTGGGTTAAATTGATTCTTTTAATTTTAATTTTTATCACGGGAGGAATATTTTATGCCTTCTATAATCCTGAATTTTTTTCTTTAACAGGACGTGTAGAGCTTTGGAAGATTACTTGGAACAAATTTTTAGAAGCTCCGTTTTTCGGTCATGGGTTAGGGTCTTTTGAGATGTTCCAGTTTAAGCCGGGAAATACAGTAACATTTTTTGCTCATAACGAATATTTGCAAATTCTTTTTGATATTGGAATTGTTGGATTTTCCATATTTGTGTTGTTTGTAGTGGATTTGTTTAAAAGAATTTTTGTTAGTGAAAATAATATTTTATTAATTGGATACATCGCGGGTCTTATCTCTTTTCTGGTTTTGTGTTTAGGGTCTTTTCCTTTGAGAATCGCGCCGCTGGCTTTGATCGCGGTTATCTATACAGCGGGGATTTTATCGCAAACAAAAGGAGCAATTCATGAGTGACCAAAGGGATGAAGAACATAAAAAAGAAGTTAAAGAAGTTAAGGAAGATATCACAATGCTAAAGGATGTAAGAAATAACATTAAAAAACAAATTGATGAATTAGTCATCAAGCGTTCAAATTTTGAAGTTCAAGCGCGTGAAGAAGATATTCGTAAAGAGGCTCAAAGGAAACTTGATGAGCTTAAAAATAAAAAAGTGGAAATTTTAGATGAAAGAAAGATTAATCGGAAGATGGATTCTTTAGTTTCAAGAGAATACGCCATTGAACAACGTGAAGTTGCTATTTCTGATCGTGAAAATATATTACATCGACGAGAACAGCAATTACTTGATTTGGAAGATCGTCGTAAAAAGATCAATGAAGAAAGAAATTCATTCAATAATTATAAAATTAATGTTCTTAAAGACCTCGACGAAGCTAAAAGAATCATTGAGGAATCAAAATTTGTGAAGGATGAATTGAAAGCTAAAGAAAATGAGATTTATGGAAGAGAAAAATCTTTGAAGAAAGCATTGATTGATCTTGACCAAGCGCGAGGGTCTTTGATTAAAGAAAAGAAAGATTGGGAAATATCTAAAAATGAATTAATTACAGCATAAGGAGAAAAAAATGTCTACGACCATTGATGATCTTTTGAAAGATTCTTTGAAAGAAGTTGAACGCCGCAAAGATGCTCTTCTTAAAGAGAATGAAGAATTGGAGAACACTTTAAAACAAAAAGAGATTGAAGCTGATAAGCGTATCGCGTTCAAAGAACAAGAATCTTTGGATAAAATTAATGCAGAATTTAAAATTCTTGAATCAAAGAGAAATGAAGTTATTGAGATTCAGAAAAGCATTCTTGGATATGAAGAAAGATTGAGTGCTATTAAAATATGTCTTGAAAATGTTGATTCTGAAAGAAAGAAACTTGTTGAAGAGCAAGAATTGTTTGAAGATTACAAAACTTTAACTCAACAAAAATTTTCAGAAATTGAAAAGAGTTTTGAATTAAGAGAAATTTCTTTAAAAGAAGCTGAGACTAAGTCAGCGGAAGAAGTTGAAAAGTTCCTTGAGTTCTTGAGTTCAAAAAAAGAATCTATTTTAGCTACTGAAAAAGAGCTTGAATCAGCGAGAGTTGCTTTGGACGCGAGAGAAGCATCTTTAAAAGATCGTGAAAAAGCATTAAACACGCCAATAGAGACGGTCAATGGCTAGACTTCAATTCTCAACAATTTTAACTCGTGTCGAAGCGATTTCTCTTGTAACAAGTCAAGACGCTTTGATTAAAGACGCTATTCAGATGGGTCTTGATCGTTTGACTGACAAAGACTTGCCTTATTTGATGACGGATGGATATATTACAACTGTCGCTCCTTATGAGACAGGGACAGTTACGGTTACAAACAACTCAAAGACTGTTATAGGAAGTTCGACGACTTTTACGGCCGCTATGGTCGGAAGAAAATTCAGAGCGGCAAGTCAGAATGCTTATTATCGAATAGCGGCTTATGTCAGCGCGACGGAAATAACTCTTGAAGCTGTGTTTCAAGGAACAACCGCTTCCGGCGCGACTTATTCTATTTTTAAAGATGAATACCGCCTTCCTGCTGATTTGGATGTTTATAAGGTTCTTCGACAGATAGAAAATAGTCAAGCAATCGTTGATCTTGAAAATTCAGCTTTTGACATGTATGAACCAACACCTAACGCGCAAGGAAGTCCAAAATTCAGCATATTGGTCGGAACGAAACTTGATACCTATTCAACAGGAACAGTCTCAGGAACAGTGAATCTTTCGGTCATTACAGGTTCCAGCACAGTATGGACCGGTGTTGAAGGGCTTACTAAAGGAAGTCGGATTACCGTAGGGACAGTGGTTTATACCGTCAAGACCGTTGATAGTGATACTCAGATTACGATTTATGAAAAGATATCAGCGACATTTTCAGCTTCAACTTATTCGATATCTTTAGATAACTATATAATTCAGTTATTTAACATTCCTGACGCGATAGAAAATATTTATTTTAAGTATCAAAGAGTTCCATTTCCTCTCATCAATGATGAAGACATTCCAGACCTTCCTGAAAAGTATCATCATATTCTTATTACCGCTGGTCTCATTTGGGCTTGGGCTACAAAAGATAAAGCTGAATCTTTGATTCAAGACGCTTTATTTGAGAAACAAAAAGAAAATATGTGGAAAAGAATCAGTAACCCTTCGACTAATAGGGTTTATCGAAGGATTTCTCAAGATGACGTTAATCGAGACGATTTAACAGCGTCTTTACCATCTAAATACGGGTTTCCTATATCACGATGAAAAATATTTTAAATTTAGCTTTGGCGTTCTTTCTAATAGCTCAACCTGCATTTGCTGAAATTCGATGGCTTAAACAGGATTTTTTCAATAATGTCGGAGGACTTAACGATTCATTCTCTCCGATTGCCATTGAAGATAATGAGGCCGCTGATCTTCAGAATGTCGTCTTTACGACTTCTGGAAATTGGAAAACAAGAGAAGGTTTCGCGAAACTTAATTCTTCAACTCTTGGGGCTTCGGTTGTAACGACAGGACTGAAGTATTATGCCCAAGCGGATGGGGATAAGTTCCTTGTCGGGGTCTTTGATGATGACAAGATAAGAAAGATGGATTACAGCGGAAGTGGCCCCGATGGGACTTGGGATGATATCACGGGCGCTCTTATTTTCTCTGCCGGACAGAATAATTTAGCGACTTTCGCGGTTGGTGAAGATGAATTACTCATTGAAGACGGGATTTCAACTACCGCTCCTTATAAATGGACAGGAACAGGAAACGCCGCCGCTTTGGGAGGTTCACCGCCTAGCGCCACCCTTGTAGCTTTTCATAAGAACATGGCTTTTGCGGCTGGAAGTTCTACCGCGCGATCTACCTTATATTTTTCTGATGTTGGAGATATTGATAACTGGACGACAGGCCTTAGTGGAAATGTAAGTATTGAGACAAATGACGGATCGATTATAAGGGCAATAGTCCCGGGATTTGACGCTCTTTACATTTTTAAAGACAATTCTATCTGGAGACTGACAGGGGACGATAAGGATACATTCCAGCTTCAAAGAATGATCTCAAATTATGGGGTAACGTCACCGAATGCTGTAAGTCTTTCAGGAAATGACTTCATTCTTACAACCTCTCAAGGTGATGTTTACCTTTATGACGGAGCGGTTAATTTAAAATTGATTTCAACAAAAGTTGAAGGAACGCTTGATAGCGCGAGTTCTTCAAGATTTCAATATTGTTCAAGTGTCGTTTTTGACAAAGATTACTACCTATCTTTTTCAAATACAGGTTCTAGCACACACGACAGAATTTTGCTCTTTGATACATTTCACTTAGCTTGGACTAAATTTGTCGGGATTACGGCTAATGCTATGGCTGTTGCGGATAACGGCACCGGCGAGGAAATGATCGTCTTTGGAGACTATTCGGGGTTTGTTTACAAATATCCTTCAGGAACAGATGATGCTGGGACTTCGATTTCGACAAATTATACAACTAAGTATTTCAGGTTTCCAGAAGCCTCTCCAACGAAAGATTGGAAACTTCTTCGGGTCTTTGCTAATCAAAAAGGGAATTATAATTTAACTGTTGAAACAAGAAAAGATTTTGAAGGAACGGGGACGATAGAAACTATAAATTTAGCGGGAGATAGTTCTTTATGGGGAACAGCAATTTATGGAACTGATTTTTACGGAGATCAGAATTTAATCACAGGACGCATTGAAGTTAATAAAGAAGGGGATTTCTTTCAGATTGAATTTAGTAACACAACACAGGCCATTGAAGTTAAGGGATTTCAAATTTTTATAGAAAATTCTGACCGTATATGAAACTAATATCAGGAATAATTTTAGGATTTGTTTTGACATTAAGTTTCGGCGTAATGGCTGATAATATTCCTTCACCGCCGCCCTTAAGTAATCAACCGCCGGAGTTACAGCATTATTTAAGAAGTATTTATGAAAATTTTCACAGGCTTCCTGTAACGACGACAAATCCTGACGGGTCTCGTCGAGGAAAAAAGGGAGATATGCTTCTTTTGCAGACAGGCGGAAATCATTACTTAGAGATAAACACAAACAGTTCCAATGTTTGGCATGGCGTCCAACTTACAAACACCCCTTGATTTTAGGAGACATATGAAAAGACTATTGCTTTTAGTATTTTTACTCATTCCAAGTTTAGCTTTTGCTGTTCCGTCGAGCACTTTATCAGTAAGTCCTGCCGCCGTTGATGGAACAGTCATTTCAGCATCCGATGAGAATACCCGTAATAATACGGTCACAACAACATTTAACAATCACGATCATAATGACATCGACCAGACATCAAATACATTAGCTGTGGGTGACGCGGCGGCTGGAAATAAAACAATTACTGCTAATAATGCAGACGCAAGTAAGCCTTTCATTCGATATAACGATACAAGTGATATTTGGGTTTTATCAACCGATGGTGTGGCATCTTCTGTATCTTTAAGTGGTCAAGGCATTCTCTTTGAAGGTTCTACTGATGATGCTTTTCAAACACAGTTTGTTGTTACTGACCCAACAGTTGATAGAATCGTTACTTTTCCAAATTCAGCAGGAGAGGTAAGCCTTTTGGGTCAAACTGTAAGCCTTTCTTCCGAAGTCACAGAAAATCTTCCTGTAACAAATCTTAATTCTGGGACTTCTGCTTCAGCGTCAACATTTTGGAGAGGAGATACAACTTGGGCTGACCCAACGAGCTATAAAGTTGGAACTTTAGATCGTGATATGACCGCGACAACTGCGGCGGTTGAATATACTGGAATAGGATTTACTCCAAAAGCGTTAGTATTTTTTGCAACCAAACAAGGCGCGGCAATTAATAGTTTTACAAGCTGGGGCATGGATGATGGAACGAACCATATGTGTATATTGTTAGAAACAACAACAAATATTTCTATGGCAATTTCTATTGCCGTTTATGAATCAGGAACACAGGCGCAAACGGCTGTTGTTTCAGCTACATCATCAAATAGCTTTACTTTAACTTGGACAAAATCTGGAACTCCAAGCGCAGGAACGGCAACAGTTATGTATATCGCGTATAAGTAAGGAGATAAATATGAAAAGACTAGTTTTGTTATTTATGTTGTTTTGTAGTCCAGCCTTTGCTGAAAACAAGATTTATTTTGATTCTGTTGAAAATAAAGAAATTGTTGACCTTAGTGGTGTTATGGATGTTGAAGAAATAAGAAAAGAATCTGGTCTTGGAAATCTTGTAGACATTACACAAGAACGCTTAGCCGTGAAAGAAAAAAATAAAGCATTAGCTCAAAAAGAATCTGAAAAAGAGAAATTGATTCAAGAAGAAATACGTGAAACAGCGGTTAAGAATTTAAAGATTAAGGGTAAATTTGATGCGGATGGGAATGTAAAGAAAGATAATTAATGCAAATCTTTGATGATGTTTTAGATAGTTTTTTTTTATATTCTAAAAATGCTTTAAATTTGGAATATAGCGATATCCCAACTCCGGCAGGAGTGTTTAAAAATATACATTTAATCGAAGATGCTAATAATCCGTTAGCCAGAATTTCGGAAGCGTTATGTCCGGGACATAAGGTTCTTCTTAACTTTATCAGAAAATCTCCGCTCAATCAGAAAGAACCAAATTACATTCATTCTGATATTGACATGGGAGATTATACAGTTTTGTTTTATCTCAATAATAAATATCCCGACAATGAAGGGACTATTTTTTACGAGAGAACAGCAACTAAAAAGCTAAAAGCTGAGGATATAGAGGATTGTTCAGATTCAAGCCAATTTAAAGAATCAGTTATTGTTCGTATGAGAAAAAATAGAATCATTGTCTTTCCTGCGGCGTTATATCATTCGAGAGCTTTGATAGAGAATTTTGAAATAGACGGAGAACCTAGACTTGTTCAAGTCTTGTTTTTGGTAAAAAAATGATAAGTGCATTGGAAGATAATAAAGTTACAAACATAAGAAATTTTGTTCTTGAAGATTTAGCACAAGTCAAAATTCTAATTGTTTCTTTTTATAATGAAAGTTTGAAGCATTACGGAATAACTTTAGATGACAAGACTTTGGAAGAAACTTTAATGACTTTTTTGAATCCAAATATTGGGATAGTAGCTGAATTGGATGAAAAAATTATTGGCTGTATCGGTGGGGTGGCATGCAGGTCAATATTTAACAAGAATCAGATTATTGCTCAAGAATCGATGTGGTATGTTAATAAAGAATTTCGTCATGGAACGATTGGAGTACGTTTAATAAAAGCATTTAAGGATGAATGCAAGGCAAGAGGAGCGAGTTTACTTTCTATGGTTTCAATGCGGAATTTAAACGCAAATAAAATGAATGATTTTTATACAAAAAGCGGATTTCGATCAATGGAAACCCATTTTATAAAAGGAATTTAATATGGCTATTACAACAGCTATTATTGCCGGAAGTGCGATCGCAGGCGGGGCGGCTTTGGCATCATCTTCTATGGGGGCTAAAGCGGCTAAGAAAGGACAACAAGCTGCGCTCTCTGCCGCTGAAGCGGAAGCCGCAAGAGCCAGAGAAGAGCAACTGCGAATTGAAGAAAAATTTGGGACATTGACTCCTGAAGAACAAGCTCGTGAAAAAGAGAATTATGAGCTTTCTAAGAGGCGTCAAGTTGAATATGAACGCAGAGCCGGATTAACCGGGGAAGAGTTAATCGGCGAAGAAAGCTCTCTTAACAAAGACCTCATTAATCAACTCAAAAGTCGTCAAGGGTTATCTGGAGAAGAATTATTTGCGAGTGAAGGTGAATTGAATCGCGAGATTGGTCAAGAGGCTCTAAGCGATGATCCTTATGCTATGCTCGCGCCGGAATTGGAACTTGCGAGGCAAGCGGTTAATGTAGAGGCCAATCGCAGAGGCGTATTTGGTGGTCAACCTGAAGGCGGTATACGCTTTGAACAACTTGGACGGGCTAATGTTGATCTGGCTGTTAAAGCGGCTCAACAGCGTATTGCTCAAAGAAATTCTTTGGCTAATGCGTATTTGACTTTAGGTGGTAATCAAAGAGCTGAATCAGGTACGTTTGCAGAGAGAACTTTATCAGAGAAAGAAAGAGCTAGAGCGGAGTTGCAGTCATTTTTATCAGGTGAGCAAAATAATGTAGCAGGAGCTAAAGGAAGAACAACAGGAGCCGCTCTTAGTGGTGCCGCCATAGGTGAAGCTGGCGCGGCAAGGGCGTTTGATACCACAACGGATGTATTTGGGCAAAGAGCTGGCGCAGGTGCGGCAATGCAAGCTCAAGGCTTAAAATCTTTAGGTCAAATTGGAGGAAATTTAATATCCGGTGGATTTAATCCTTCTGTGCCGTCAACAACTACTACTGATTTAACATCTCTGCGTGGGGAAGATTATAATTCTCTTTCAGGATTAAGAGATATATCAGGAGCTGAACTTCTCGATCAGTACGATAGCATAAGGAGACGATAATGGCTTATTTAAAAGGTTATAAATCAGGCTATGATACTACTGTTAATCCGTGGGCAACTGTTTTAAATCAGGTTAATGCGAGTTTTGAACGTCGTCGGGCAGAGGAGCAAAAACGCAAAGACGAAGAAATCCAATTAAAGAATTTGTTTAAAGAACTTTCAATGAGAAGCGATTTTGAATTAAAACAACAGAGTTCATTAGAAGATCTTAAAAATAAAAATCAAACAGAACAAGAACTTTTAAAAGGTCAGATTGAGGGTAAGATTCGGCCATTGCAAAATACTCCAGTAGGAGCTATAGGCGAAGCTATGTCTCCGGATACCATGACAGTTAGTCCAAAATCAGATCTTGGCAGGGGCATTGTTCAACAAGCCGGACTAACGCCCGCGCAGCCTAACAAGATAACGTCTTTCGGTAGAGATTATGAACAAATCTCTCAAGAACCAAAGATGACGGCTACGGAGAGAAACTATAAAAAGAAAAAGCAAATTGAATTTTCTGAAAGTTATTCCGTAAATAACGCGAATCTAAAATTTATTGAAGAAGCTATGCCTTTATTGAATAATTTACCCACTGGTTTAGGTGGTAAAATAAAGATCGAATGGATGAAAAATTTTGACCCGAATAATCAAATTCTAGGCGATTGGCAAAGAGTAAAGTCGATTTTAACCGACACTACACTTTTGCAATCCATGAAAACAAAAGGCGCGATTTCAGATAAAGAAATGGAGGAATTCAAGAAGTCAGCGGCTAACGATGATCTTATTTCAATCTCACGTATAAAGTCAGCATTTGACAGATATAAAAAGATTCTTGATGCTGAAAATGAAGGCAAGATAGATGGTTATTTCAAGAGCTTTGGGGAAGACCCTCGGGATGGCGGAATGGAGCAGTCTCAAGGGCAATCACAAGATGATGAATATAACGCCTATTTACAATCTATAGGACAATAATGCCTCTTACTAAAGAACAATTTCAAAAAGCTAGATCATCTGGTTTTACCACGGAACAGATCATAGGCTTTGAAAAAAGAAGAGAAACCGAACAGTCCCCTCAAAATCCTTTTTCTTCCCCTGAAGAAGCCTTTACCGCTTTAGACAAAGCAAAGCGTGAGCAAAGAATTACCGAGAGTGAGGCTAGTCCTTTAGGAGTTGTTTCTAAAGGTTTAGATATGGCCACAGAACCGATGGTTAATTCTTATTTATTTGGCTTGCCTGATTTGATTTCAAAAAAAGTTACAGGAAAATCTTATATTCCAGAAGATTCACAGATGACTGGATTATCAAGTGCCGCTGGAATGTTTGGCGGCGGCTCTACCGCAGTAGCTGGCAGAATAGGAAAAATGATTGCTGGAAAAACTTTAGGTAAAAGATTAATAAGGGGCGCGGCTGAAGGGGCGAGTTATGGAGCTACGCAGGTAATGAATTCAGATGCTAAAATTTCTGAACTTCCTCAAAAACAAGCGGGACAAGCGTTGGCTGGTGGTGTTTTAGGGGCTGGCGTTGGAGCAGTCGCGACGGGTGCTTCAAAAATTATGCGTGGGGTTAGAAAATTAAAGCAGAAATCAACAAGGCTTCAGCCTTTACAAGAATTGTCAAAACAAAAAAAGGATGTAAGAGAACTTTACGGAGAGCAGATTTCACAAGCAAAAACTGAATCTGATGAAATTTTGAATACAACTAAAGAAAGATTTAAAAATGATATAAAAATTCTTGATGAACAAATGAATGAGATTTCTGAAACGACTTCGGCGGATGTTCAGCCTAAGTTAATTAAATATTTTAAAGACAATTCTAAAAAATATGGGGAAATCAGAGATCAAGTTGCTGATGATTTGACAAAAAGTGGACAAGATATTACAAGAAGTGAGGCTGACGAGATTATCGGTCAAACATTAAATGAGCTTAATGAATCATTTATTACTGAAGGTCAACCAAGAGAGATTATAGAGTTACTAAAGAAAAAATATGCTTCTCAAATTATAGACGAAGCAGGAAATATTATTGATAAGTCTGATGAGGCGATTGACTTTAGGAAACTTCACGAAGATATAAAAGCTGTTCGCGCGTCTATGACCGCCGGAGCTAAATCTGGAAATCAAAGATTAACGCAAGAAGATATCGCGGCGGCCATTTTAGATAAAAATTTTGGAAATCTTATTGCTAAACGTGTTCCAAAATTTGCTGAATTACAAAAAAGTTATGCTCCTGTTATTCAGAATATGAAAAAAGCAAATCAAATTTTTAAACCTCGTAAGGGTGAATTTGATACCAAGATGGGAACCAATTTAGTAAAACGTTTTGGGCTTAAAAAGACTGAGGCTGGCGAGGAAAGGTTTATTTCAGAATTAGAAAAAGGCTCTGAGAGTTTCCCCGGTGTCGGAAATTTTACATCTAAAGCCAAAATTAAGGGAGAAGAATTAATCCGAACTAAAGAAAATGTTTCTCCGACATTGAAGTCTATCAGAGATACAGCCATCCAAAAAGAAGCGGCAATTAATAAAGAATTAACTGACCGTTTAAAACGTCTTGGCTTTCGAGAAAATAAAATTAGGTTGCTTTTGCAGGATAAAGAAAAGAAAAGAAAATTGGTAGAAAATATTGGAAGAACAGCTGGATATACAGCTTTAGGATTAGGAATATTACAAGGTATCAAATATCTTAAACGATAAGGTTTGCTATATCTTCAGAAAATAGCAAAAGAAATCCGCCAATCAGATAAAATATAGCATCCATGTCTAAAATATATCACATAATTTAAGTTTTTCAAGGAGAATCAATGCCATCTCGAACAATTCAATTTACAACCACAAAAACTAAAGCCTATGAAGATACGTCTTTCGTAACAGGTGATAGTCCACGCGTCCTTGAAGTTAGGGACGATTTGAGCAATAAGCCAGCTAATGCCGGATATTTTATAAATGATGGAAATGGGGACATTATTGTGCAAATTTACAATAACGATCAAAACGATTACGGAGATCAACATACTATTAAGGCTGGAGAAATGGTTCAACTTAATGGACTTAATATCCGAAGGATAAAACTCACATGGGTTACAAATTCCGCGTATCGTATTTTGGTTGGTTAATTTTATTTTTATCAGCCATTCCGTGTTTTGCGCAGCCTGTTTCAATCAGCAATGCTCCTTTAGCTGATAATGAAGGAACTCGACTTGGTAGATATCGTGTTCTTGATTGTGTTGGAGCTGGCGTTGACTGCACATTATCAAATGGAATTCTTACAGTTACAATTTCATCAAGCGATATTCTCGACTTCATCGACTTCGAAGACACTCTCGATTTAGACGCCGCTTTGATTCTCAACCAAACCACCAATACTTGGAGTCAATCATTCACCGGCACAACAGGAATCGGCCTGACATATACCGCTAACTCTCTCACAACCGGAGACGCGATCAATGTCGCTTCTTCAGCGACGGGATTAACAGGAGATTTAGCGCAGATCGAATTGACCGGAGCCAACACAGGCAACACAGGAAACGTCTTAAAAGTCGGAGCCACTGGAACCGCAGGCACAGGAACTGTTCTCAATGTCACTAATGCCGCTTCAGGATTCACCGCCAGATTCAATGATGACGGGACTTACACCGACACAACAGCAGTTGTGATTGATGCCAGCGGACAGATGGGGATTGGAACGAGCGCCCCAACCGGTCTGGTTGATGTAGCAGGAGCTATGACGATCAGTTCCTTGGG
>Ga0100403_1000754_pt1 | contig 31628 bp, 53 predicted proteins | sample CryGeymet201501t_FD_83663 | JGI IMG/M metagenome (GOLD analysis project Ga0100403, IMG submission 83663) | Groundwater microbial communities from Crystal Geyser aquifers in Utah, USA - Crystal Geyser metaG 2015-01t | ecosystem: Environmental > Aquatic > Deep subsurface > Groundwater | place... | reverse complement strand
AAGCTGGACAATTATATCAAGATTCGTATCAAGCAGCGGCGGTTAATCATCAAAGCAATGTGATATCAAATTTTATAGAAAAAAACTTTGGTAGGAAACTTGCAAGCGCATCTACTAAATTAGTTTTTCCAGCCGCAGCAGGCGGAGCAGCCTTAGTTCCTAAAAGTATGTTAGCTAGTGGAGCATTATATCCATTATATAAAACTGGACAAGTCATGTATCGGATCAATCAAAGTCCTCTGTTAAGAAGATATTATGCAGATGTAATGCGTCACTCACTTCAAGGAAATGCGGCAGCTATGTCAAAAAGTTTAAGTCAGTTAGACAAAGAATTAAAACGTACCGACGATAAACAACCCATGTCTTTAGAAGAATTTAAGAGCTCATTTAAAAATAATTAATTCACTTGGTTTTGTAAGATAATCTTGTTATCTCGGTGTAAGGGATAATATATTTTGACGTATTTTCTCCGACCCTAAACGCATTAATAGTCCCATTCTTTATAGACTCTCTCACAGTGTTAGGATGCAATCCTATTTTTCGTGCGAATTGCTTAACCGAATAGTATTCTTTGTCGTTGATAGCCATAAAGCTATGATATCAATTTGTTACAAAAAAGACTAATCCATTTCAATCCCTTAATCGTAATATTAAAAATTTGACTATTACCTCAAATAGGAGTAAAACATAGGAAAAAAGAGGTTGATATGGTTCAAGTATTAGGAGCAGTCGGAGGAATTGTTAACGTCGCTCTTCCCGCATTAAAAGTTAACGGAGTTCCCACGCAGACATTTGGGGTAGAATTTGGTCAATCAGCTTATGACATTACTACTTCGCCGCCCACCCTTTATACATATTTAACATCAGGTTGGGTTGTTGGTGATGGTTCGGGATCATTAGATCAGGTTGATACTGATTCTGGCACAGCGGTTCCGGCAGGAGGAACATTGAATGTAGTAGGTGGAACTAATATCGCTACTTCAGGCGCTGGAGCCACAGCTACGGTTGCACTTACGGGTCAAGTTGCCGTTGCAAATGGTGGAACAGGAGCTGCCACGTTAACAGATCATGGAGTATTGTTAGGACAAGGTACGAGCGCAGTAGTAGCTACAGCTGTTGCAGCCGATGGACAACTTTTAATTGGCGCTACAGGAGCCGATCCAGCCCCTGCGAGTGTAACCTCAACTGATGGTTCGGTAACCATTACAGAAGGACCAAACACTCTTGATTTAAGTGCTAACACAGCTATTTCTCAGGCATTACTCTTTAGAGAAGTCACATTGACTTCAACAGAAGTTAAAGCGCTTGCAACTACTCCAATTACTTTAGTATCAGCACCAGCTGCAGGATCAGTGGTACAATTTATGGGTGCTACCCTAAAACTTAATTATGGCGGTACTAACGTTTTTACAGAGGCTGGAGACAACTTAGGAATTAAGTATACGGATGCAGCAGGTGTTCAAGTGTGTACTACAATTGAAATGACTGGTTTTATCGATCAAGCCGCAGATACCTATACTAATGCCGTTCCTTCAGCTGATGCCATTGTTGCAGCAACAGGAGCTGAGGCTCAAGCGCTTGTTTTAGATAACTTAGGTAGTAACTTTGCCGGAAACGCTGCGGATGATAATACCTTAACAGTGCGTGTTTACTATACAGTTCAAGCCTTAGCATAGGAAAGAGATGAGTAGAGCCTTTTTTGAAGCGTACAGAACGCTAGCGTTTGGTTCCATTTCGGGCACTTATGCTCAGATTGGAACTCCATTTCCAAATCCTTTAAGAGTCTTTAGGATAATCAATAATACCGAAGGCGATATGATTTTTTCTGTTGATGCTATCAACGATCAATTCTTTATCCCTGCTGGTGGTTTTCTTCTTTATGATATAGAAGCAAATAAGAAAACGGCTAACCAGTTAGAAGTAGATGCTAATACGGTATTTTTTGTTAAACAGTCTACAGCGCCAGTAAGCGGAGCGGTATACGTAGAAGGGGTATCGGCGTTAAACTGATGGCTAAAGAGAAAGTTGCTAAAAATAAGACAATGTCTAAAAAAGAGCTGGCTAAGGTACGCAAGAAGCCCGGGTCAAGCAACGCTGGTAAGTATAAGAATGTATCTTCCAATGAATTTGCTGGCGCTTCGGGTGGAGCAAGTAAGTACTCATACCCTATAAATACTAAAGCAAGAGCTAAATCAGCGCTTAAACTTGCCCACAATGCGCCTAATCCTTCAGGGATCAAAAAAGCAGTTGAAAAGCGTTATCCTTCTCTAAAAAAAGGTAAATCATGAGTCAGGCTGGCATTTCCAGTACAAGATCTTCTCCGGTTCCACCTGAGGTAGCAACTTCCTATGTAACAGATTCGGGAACAGCTATCCCAGCAGCTAATATCTTAAATGTTCCTGGAAATACAACTACAGCCAATGTAAGTAATGGAATTCAAACCACTGGAAGTGGAAATAACTTAACTGTTCAGTTAACTAATCGTCTTATAGGAACTGCCACGAGCACGAATGGTTCAAATGCGGATATTATAACATTTGATCTTGGAGTCTCAGCTGCTGTGTATCGATTTGAATTCTAAGTCACAGGAAGAGAGACAACTTCAGGAGATGGTGATACTTATACTATTTACGGGGGAATTAAAACTAATGGAGCAGCAGCGACCATTATTGAAGATCCTTACATAGATACTGATGCTGATATGGCACTTGAGGATGCTACCTGTATTGTAGTAGCCAGTGGAAATAATATGATTATCAGAGCTAATGGAGTAGCAGCAACCACTGTGAATTATTTAGCTGTTGGAACTTACATAGTAGTATAAGGATAAAATGTCTGGATTTAAAAATGAAATCTTAAGAGCTAACGGAATCGTGCTTTCAGCAGCTGATGCTGCCGATCAACGTATTACTAATCTTCTACAAAACTTAGAAGCTGGTTCTACCATGATTACCAATTTTAATGGTAATCCCGAAGGTAGTTTACAAGGGAATGTGGGATCTTTATGTTTAGATCGAGCTAATGGCATACTATATATAAAAGTTACAGGAACTGGAAATACTGGATGGGAAGTTGTTACATCTAATCTAACAATTACAGGTGACACAGGAGGAGCTTTAAGCCCCACAGCTGGAAACTGGAATATATTAGGGGAAGTAGTAGCCAATGGAACCAATGCCAAGCCTGTATCAGTAGACGGAGCAGTTAGCACTGAAACGATTAATGTTCAGTTGGCAACAGCCTTAACCGCAGATGCCGGTGATACTAATGATGTTGGATTATCCAGTTATTATGATCAGTCTTTTGCAGTAAACTCTAATGGACTTGTTTATTCCAAAGCTAACCAAACAGTACCTGGAGTAGTAAACTTAGGTATTTCTTATTCAGCAGGAACATTTACCGTTCATGGACAAGATGGTACGGCATTGTCTGCAACTAATCCTGCATATGTAACTTTGCAATCCACAACACCAGGGCAGCTTGTAACAATACCAGTAACAGCTAATCAAAGCTTTGAAGATGCAGCTGGAACATCTAATATTATTGGTAACTTATTTGGGTTAACTAGTGGTGTAGCAGTAACTAATAATATTCCATTTTGGTTATATGCATGTTTAAATTCTGCTGAAGATACAATTACATTTGGAATTAGTAGAGTTCCGCATTTAAATATATCACCACTAGCTGCAAATATAGGAACTCCAGCTTCAGCTATTGCGGACGTTCAATTTGGATTATTTCTCTTTAATTCTGTAACAGTAGCCGATTATGCTTCTAATCCAGTTCTCAATATTGGTGGATTTACGATGAGAATGAGTGCATCTGATGATTGGACAGTACAAACACTTACTTCTTCGCATGGAATTGGAAAGTTACTAGATGGAGAATTTTATTCTATACCCCGAGGACAATATGGCGCTGCATCTGGAAAACTTTTTGCAAATAACGGTGGCACAGCTCCTGATGATGCTTCACAAAACATAGTTTATACAGTTTCAAGGGGAGGAATATGTACGGGATTTGTTTCTTTTCCATCAATAGATGTGGCTGGGGTGGGTGCGGTTACAGCTCAAATGGTTCTTCCTTATGTTTCAGGAGGTGGAGGCGATGGATTTTTTGGCGAATTTAATGCAGGAGCTAATCAAGCCTTAGTGATTGGAGCTGTAACGCCTTCAAGTTCTTTTGTGACGGCATTGAAATTTACTAGTAGTGTAGCTAATGGTACCCTTCAAAATGTTAATTTTGGGTTAGGGATAATTTTGGCAGGTCAATTTAATTTTACAATACAAAAAGCATAAAAATGGATAGAGAAGAATTTTCTAAAAAATTAGATCAATTGTTTTGTTGGTCATGTAAACATTCTACAATAGAACTGATGAATGCACTCTTAGCCAATGATACAGAAGCATTGGACGTTATTAGGCAAACAAAAGTTTCTTTAGATGCAAGAAAACAATCATACTTAGACTCATTTGATGCTGCTAATACAGAAGAAGATAAAATGGTGGTTGTAGGTTCTGTAACCATGGAAGAATTATGAAAAAATTAAGTCACGAAAAACGCGAAGAAAAGCTTCTTCATAAACATCTTGCTAAAGACAAAAAAGAAGCGCGTCAAAGTATTAAAGAAGATATAAAACTAGAAAAACAATTTGTAAGGGAACAACCCAAAATGAAAAAACAAGGGTACGACAGCAGAATGGATGAACGTCTTGGTATGAAAGACGGTAAAGCTTCTTCTAAAAAACAAAACTATAAAGATAGACGTGACGAGTCCAAGGCTATGAGAAAGAAGGAAGGCAAAACCCCAATGGGTCTTAAGGCTAAGATTGCCAAGAAAAAGTAATTTACGTCGTATTATGCCACTTGATACCGACCCAAGAAAGGTCTGCAAGTCTTGTGGCATAGTCAAAGTCTTGAGTTTTTTTCCTTCTCAGCACAAAAGCTTAGATAAAAAAGCATCCATTTGTAGATCATGTAAAACAGAAAAGCGGCGCCAACTAAGGTTATCTGATGGAAAAGTGGATTGATAGAGTTGTTAAAAATAAGCTTATTAGTTTTTTTCTTCTCATTACCTTATGTTCTGCCATTACCTATTGCAATTCTTGTAGTCGTATAAATAATCATTTAAACCTCGATGACGACCATCCTCTAGAGCAGGCGACAGAAGCTGCTATTGAAAGCCTTATAGAAGACGCTACGGGCATTAAGCCGGATATAGACCTTACTCCATGAGAGAGATTGAGACTAAGATTTGCAAAGGCTGCAAAGAGTCAAAGATCATTCATGAGTATTCGGTAAATAGGCGTAATTTTACTCAGTTGAGTAACTACTGTAAGTCTTGCATAAAGATTCGAAGAAAGCCTGATTTAAATAAAGAGCTTACCGATCGCATGGGGCGCAGCCCTTTTGCTTATTCTCCAGCGGTAGCTCAAAAAACCAGTAGTTAGGCGAGAATTCATCTTGGGACATCTCCCAAATTTTATAGATATATTTGCTAGCCGGAATAACGTATCCATTTACCCATAGACTAACAGTCCTAGGATTAACACGAAGCTCTTTAGCAAGCGATACCTGATTACCAAAATTCTCTTGAATCCAATGTTCGAATCTATTTTTTGGGTTTTTTCTCGCGTAATGTATCTTTTGCTTTTTCATTTACTTTAATATCAGTTGGTTGAATATTTTCACTTCTATGTCTATGGGGTTTACTTTTACGAAACCAAGGTAGGCAGCAGTTGCTTTCACAATTATTGCAGCAGTTGAAGCTTTTAGTCGCTCTACCCTCAGCTTTTATTGCTGGCTCTCCTCCGCAGCACCATGACATAATTCTTCCTTTTTTTCTCCGAAAGCCTTCCTAAGGCTACCAACGATAGCGATAGCTTCCTTATATTCTTTACGAAATTTTTCGGTAGCTAAAATATCGTATTCTAATTTTTTTTGTATGTTCTTAGCTAAAGATTCTATTCTATCAAGTTTTTTATTTATTTGGTCTACTTCAAATTCTATGTTGTCTAGTTTTTTACTGTTTCCAAACATGTTTAATCCTTTAAGTATTTACTAATTATCAATCCGAAAGCAATTCCTGATAGACAGCCAGAGAGCCAGAATCCTATTATCATTTGTTTCCTAATGCCAAGGGAAATAGTGTGATTTTCTTTTGCCCTTTGATTATATTTTGTTTATCCATTTAAAAATCTCCTTTTCCTTGAGACACATCAAAAACAAATACTCCACGTCGAATCCACATGTCGATCACCTTTTTTCTATCATCGAAAACCATTTCGATTTCTTTACCTTCAGCTAAAGCCTCGTCGAGCCATTTTTCTTTAAGCTGATCGTCGGGAGTATTGTCACCGATAGGGCGCATTTTTAAAATTCTATCGAGGGAAGGAGTACACTCAAATTCAAGAATGTTTTTCTCAAGCCACAATAATGTTTTTTCTCGAACTGACTCACAACGACCAGACCAAATAACTACATCTTTATTACTTGGTTCGTAAGATAAGCTTAAAAAAGTCTCAATAACTGGCTTTATAGGCGAATCTTGATCACAAGCTTCGTAGAAGGCTTTCCAGTCGGGTTTAAATGGATTTCCCCTCTTGTCGTAATAAAACAGTTTAGACAAACGCCCATCACCATGAAGGGTCTGTCTATACTCAGGGCATAGTCTAGGATCAACAAAGTGCCGTCTGTGCGAGCAGTCGGCAAGCGTGCCATCTAAATCCATGATTATCATAACTGAATCCTTGGCATCATTGAGCTGTTGAGTTGAATCCCTTGTTGAACACTATGGCTTCTAAAAGGCGAATCATTCACATTTCTAATAGGCTGAGGGTCTAGCTCATCTTTAGTAGGACGCATTGTTTCGTATTTAGGAGGCTCCATAGGCGCGCCGTACGGATCGACAGTATAAGTATCGTTTGGTCCTACAGTTACGCAGGATATGCTTAAAATAGCTGCTAGTGTGATTAATAGTTTATTCATGGTTGTTATCCTCTAATTTTTTAACTCGTTCATGTAAATCTCGAATGGTATTACAGAGAATATCCATAGTAATACGTGTTTCTGCATCTCTAGCGCATCGATGCAAGATGTCGTAAACGCCTTTTCTCGAGGATTCGGGTAAAGCTTCCCACTCTTTGCGCTTTTCCTCATCTAAAAAGACCATATGACCATAACTAGAATCATTCATTGATATAGTTTTCCACTTCAATAGGTTTTACTTCTGGATAGTGATAGTGCGCTTCTCCTATGATGCAGCAGCTTGAGAGTGTAAGTAGCATTAGGCTAGCTAGTAGTAGTTTCATCTTTTTCCTTAATTTTAGTAATTTCGTATTCATAGAATCCGACTGTGTCTATTCGATAGCCGTTTCTATTGAGATATTTATAGATTCTATTTTGAACTTTTGGGAACTCTCCATCAGATATGAACCCCTTTATCCTCAAAACATTTGCATATCGGATAAATTCTAAAATATTTTTTTTAAATATTTCTTCATCTTCAGTCATCTTTTTCCTCTAGTTCAAACGTAGTTATTTTTCCCGTAGGTATGTAATCCTCATCCATGTAGGCAACGTTCATAAAGCAGGTATCGCCGTTTTTGTAGACCTGATCTCCACAGGAATGGATATGTCCGAAGATATGATACATAGGCTTCGCCCTCTCTACAGCTTGTCTAAGCGCTCCGCACCCACAGTTCTTTTCTATGCCAAGGCGTTCATCCCATATCTGATCAAGTATAAACTTAGGAGGACCATGGCTTACTAGTATGTCGGTATCATCGGCAATTAATGCAGCTTTTTCGATTAGCTGAGAAGATGAGAGCATGAAGTGCCAGTCGCAGAATCTAGGCGTCCAAGGGAATCCATAGATTTTATATCCACGGAAGGTAGTGTAATTGTCGCATAGGTATTCAAAGTCTGTGCAGTCCGTAATCTCGGCTACGTAGTTGTCTAAGTCATTCCATCCTATTAGATTTCCATCATGGTTACCAGCTACTAGGATTTTCTTTTCATATTCTTGCTCTTTAAACCATTTAAAAAATTGTGCCCATTGAAAGACAGTATCGGTAGCCGTGCAGTCGCCTGCTATGATAAGTAGATTCCCGCCGGGTAGTTCGGGAGTTTCACCATGCAGGTCTGCAATTGAAGTTACTTTTATCATGGAAAACCTAACCATTGATAAAACAAAGTCAATCCCATAATTGAAAAAACAAAAAGTAAGATCATTCCTACAAAAGTTAATGTAGCTTTCCAATCCCACCCGATAGCCATAAGTAGTAGGAATAATCCTATAAATGTTAAGAATGCACAATCCGTAGCGTCCATTTATATCCACCTTCCATCACAGTGTGGGCAATATTGCCCTTCATTTCCACGCTCTTGGCATCTACCATCTTTCCATATACATGTGTCATATTGATAATGTTTTGTTGGACATGTAGGTATCTTCATCCAGTAAACTATTTTTTCTACAAAAGGAGGAAGATCCCATCCCGTTCCGGGGAACCAATATAAAATATCAACCATATGATTTTTTGAAGATGAACATTCAACATAAGAACCAGCTGCTAAGTACCGACCACCCTCTGTTGGTTCTCGTTCACTACATGGTATCCACTTAGGTCTAAAGAAAACTTTATTACCATCGGCAAATGTTTCGAAGTTATCTAATCCATGTAAATGGAGTTCGTTAGAAAGATGGACTACTCCAGCGTCTCATATAAAATCAGTCATCATTAAACCCATTTAAATTTTGTAAAAGGTTATCATCTTCAAGGTAAAATGAACCTCCCACATTTTCTATAAGCTGGCAAAGTCTCCAGTCTGGATTTCATACTTTCTTAATGGCATCTAAAACTTCAGGTATTCTTTTTGGGTCTCGCATGGTTATCCTTTACTAATTTAATACCTATTAAAAATCCGCCTAGGTACTGCCCCTAGCGCTAAACAGCATTTATCGACCAAGAAGAATGACCAGCGGTGACTTCACGCGGAAATATTTATTCAAATAGTTTTTCTATTTTCTCTTGAGCATTTCCAAGATCTTTCATTTTCTGGGAAAATTCCCATAGAAAATAAGAGATGGATAGAAGCACAAGGTTAACTACACCAAATACGTAAGCGCATAAAGCACCAACAATCCATATAGAAAGGGCGTATGCTATAAAAAACTTAGTAGAGGTTTTCACGGCTCAAGCTCCGACTTTTCGCAGAGATCGTCGATAAGCTGAAACACAATGCTAAACTCTTCGCTTTGCGTAGCCTCGATTTGCCTTAACGTTTGTCTAAGCATCTCCGATGCCATGTTAAACTGTCCTAGCTTATAGCTTAAATAAGTAGCGTCCATAGTCTATTTTCCGTTTTGTGTTTTCCAGATATTAAACTCTTTGTCAAAGGCTGCAAGATCATCAAGAGCATGGTTGACTGTCTCAATGATAGTCCACTGGTTATATTTAGCCTTACGTGTAAAAAACTCTTTAATGAGACCAAAGTCGCCGCCATTGTGCTCGATAAACTTTTTAATATAGTCATCATCGTTAACCTTGGGGCTGCTTTTCTTAATCGTATCTTGGATAGCATCCGCGTCATCATCTGCCACGATACCGAGCATAGCTTGAAGAGCGTAGCGTCTGTAGTAAGTAATAGAGGCACCAAAGAGCTTGATATTTTCCCCTTTAAACTCGATTAGAACGGGCGCAGAGAAGCATTGACCGGACTTATGGTGTAGCTCCGTCCTGAGGTAAGTATCGCCGTTAGAGGTCTCTAAATGCTGCATAAAGGCAAAGCCGTATTTAGCTAGGATAGGGCGTATAGTGGTAACTATTTCGTTAAGATCGGCATACTTAAATTTGTGGTTACCGGCTTGCCCCTGAGCTGCTTTAAAGACTACCGGCATTTCAGCTTGCATGGCCACAAAATCTTTAATAAATTCTTGGTGTTCTTTAGTCATTTAACTGATCCTTTGTTAACGGTTTAACTTTGCTTTTACGGGTTTTGTCCATCTCAAAAAACTTGTATAGCTCTAGGCATTGTTTAAAGATTTCGAAGTTTTCCTTCTGATTGTGGTAGCGGTATTCGTTGTAGGTCCCATCGGGCTTAAGGTGTACAAACGTCATTTGAGTAGCTCCGTATTCTTTTTCGATCAGATACTGGTAAGCAGCTCCTTGCAGTCGCCAAGATAGGGATTCTTTAGATGAGGTCTTCCAATCGAAAGCGTGGGTTTGACCAATAATTAAATCCATCTGCCCCGTAATGCCCAGCTCATCGCAGTAAAGGCGCTTCTCAATTATTTTATCGGCAGCAAGGAAGGGCAAACCCATAGAATCTACCCAAGCTCTCCATGCGTCTATGTATCCTTTTAAAGCTTCTGGAACGTCGACCTCAAATCCTTGGAGGATTCCCTCTATCATTAGATGGACAGAGGTGCCCCTTGCACAGGCCGGTTCTAGAACAAAGTCAGGGACGAACTCAATTCCTGTGTAAGGGGCTATGATGTTTGACACTCTATGATATGTTTTCATGACATTAGATTACATGAAATAGAGATTAATAGGAAGACTCTTTTTGTAAAAATTTAAAGAAATCACGGTACATTTTTGCAGCTATGAGAGGATCGAGGCCGTAGGTACCAAAACAACAACCATTGTTTACTTCAATTACAACTTGCCCTTGTTCTTTAGTGATTCCAACATCAATAATATACGGGTATTCTTTGTTAAATGTTTGCACAGCATTTTCTACAAACCACTTTTCAGGAATTAAGAATGGATCGCCAGAATAAGGACGCACGTCCTGAATAACTCCTTCATATACAAAGACTCTAAACTCTGACATAAAAGTAAGAGGGTCTTGCACCCAAACGTCTGCTCTTTCTGACACATGTAAATACCCATACATATCAAGATGAGAAACCAAAGGAAGATCAGATACAAAAGGAGTAAATACACCCTTTCGTTTTGGTTTAAAAAAATGTTTACCTGACTTAGCGTTTAAACATTCTTTCCAAGTTTTTAGGGTAATTGAACGTTTATAAAATTTTTGTAATTCAGGAGGAAAGTCTTCCATTTTATAAAGAGAGGGATAGAGCTTACCTACTTGGTTTGTATCCCCTACAAGCACGTCTTTTTCTTGAGCTTGGAAAGAAGAAGTCATAGGGGTACAGGTATAACCTATTTTATCAAATCCATATAGATAGGCTGCTAGATCATAGTCAAGGGTAGGCTTTGGGTAATAAAATGCTTTCATGGATAACCAATTTTTAACAGTTTCGTTAAGAATTAAACCTAACCAGCATACGATGTTCATCCTTACTATAACCTTTTAAAAGAGGCCATACATACTCACAAAAAATGCAGAAATAACTCTCTTGTAGCTCTTCTGGCCATTTAATCTTCTCAGCCTCATCAAGTGTCATATAGCTGTAGCTATGCCAGTCAGGAGTGTTATAAGGGTCCCCATCCCACTTTTCTTCCAGTTCTTTGTGCGCGTTATCTTCAGGCCATCCTCTGCTTACAAATAACCCCTCGTAATCATCGGTTCTGACACCAAATAGAAAACCCCACGTTTCATAATTACGTTCGTCAGGATAAAGCTGATCAGTCAAATCTTCATAAGGTTTCCAGTCTTCAGCAGGCTTTTTGATTTCTAAGAAAATGTCTATGTCACAGCCCATTATTTTACCTCTTGTTTGCATAAAACAACTCGTGTAGTTGCAATCCTCTGGATGCTTTCTCAATGCTTTCTATACAATATGAACCATCCCCCGAAACACCATCAAGCATACAAAGGATGGAGTGAGCTAATCCTTGCAGCTTCTCTTTATCTGTCTTAGTTGTATTTTTCCAGAAGTTAATATAGTTATGTATGTCTTCAATGAAGTCTTGTAGGACATGTTTAGGCATCATTCTTTTTCCTTTTCATTGAGGTAAGTTATTATCCAAGAAACTGCCATATGCAAGTCGTATTCCTGTATAGGTCCATCCAAAGAAGCTTCCACACATTTTTTAGCTTTCTCTAACGAATTACATTGCTCTTCGTAGAGTTCCCATCCTTTACCAAAAAACCAACCGCCTAACTGACGACCATCGCGATCTACAATTTTATCATCAATGACATGTAAAAATTCGCCATGCAAATCACTAGTATGGATTTTCTTACCTTCAGCTAGCCATCTCAAAGCTTGTTTTAGATCAGCCATTACCTGTTTCATCTCCATCGCCATAGCCATCGCCATAGCCATCGCCAGATCCAGTACCAGAACCATCGCCAGAGCCATATCCATATCCAGAGCCATAGCCAAAATCCATTTTTATATTAGGCATCTCAAGCACTCCAATTTTTCACTCCAGTAATGCTTTTTTTTGCTTTTTCTGTGACATTTAAAATTTCAATGACTTCAGTTAAAACAACTTCATCAACTTCGCAAGGAAATTTACACTCATCTGGTTTAGACGTTCCTTCTTGCGCGAGTTGCGATAGAGAAGCAGCTCCAGCCCAATACCAAATTCTTCGAGCATTGGTTAACACAGCTTCTTTACCTTCACGGCTTTTTAAGTAACCTGCAAACACTCCAGCGGAGTATGTCCTACAGATAACATAAGGCTTACATTGTGTTTCTTGTGTTTCTTGTTTTGGATTCGCTTGAACGTATTCAACGCCGTTAACAGTAATAGTATCAGTCATATCGATCCTTGATTTAGATTAAAAAACCCCCTCAATTAAGAGGGGTAACACTTATGATAAGGAAAATCACGTATATAGAATATCATGGAACTGGATTATTTGGAAGGGAAAAACCCCTACCCGAAAGGAAGCCGAGTAGGGGAAAACATAACTAGAAGGAGCAATCCTGAATGATTACTTAATTGGACTTTATCAGGGATAGGATTTTTCGACTACCTGACATTTTGATAGGGGTATGCACATTGGGGATTAAAAGCACGGGCACTATATATGGAAGTTTCGTGTTAACAAGATTATTTCAAAAGTTGTGGATGGGAAAGAAGCGATCTACTAGACTTAGCCGGAAAAAGAAAAGACCCCGTCAGGAAACGGGGCCTGAAAGTGTAAGATGCTCGTCTTATACTTATTATAGATGTTATGGGTAATAACGTTCAAGTAGTATAACACGGGCATACTTACACTTCAATTAGCAAACTTTAATTGAAGGAATCAAGATGCTAATCTGTCTCATCAGCAACACCTTAAGAATATCAGCAGAAAAACTCGATGAAAAAAAGTGGAGAGAAAAGACGTTGAAGTCTAATCTCTCCGTAAATGAGAAAACCAAGCTGGCCAGCTTGGTTTGTCTCTCGGGAACTGTTAGAAGAGAACAGAAACCGACATGTAAAGATTGAGGCCTATTAAGACACACCCTCAATCTAAACAAAGTTTGATTCTTTTAAGATAAGATGTCAACTAGTTTAGATGAGAAAGTCTTAAACCTCAATTAGTAAATATTATTTAACTAATTAAAAGGTTTTTTATGACTATTTTCCGCGCCGAACACAATCGTAATTACACAGTCGTTAACAATCACATCATCACAGACAAAAGTTTATCTTTTAAAGCTAAGGCAATATGGCTATACGCATTTAGTCGCCCAGATAACTGGATGTTTAGAGAAAGTGACATAATCAATCAAAGTACCGATGGAAAAACTGCTGTAAGAGCTGGGATAAAAGAACTGCAAGAGGCTGGCTATTTAGTTAAAGAAAAGCAGAAGCGAAAGGAAGACGGGACGTTTACAGAAGTCACATGGGTTTTTTACGAAACACCAGACATTTTCAATAAATTTATACCGCAGTCAGGTTTTCTGCCGTCGGATAACGAGCCACTACTAAGTACTGAAGAAATAAGTACTGAAAAATACAATGTATACGATGACTCGCCTGACGGCGGAGAAAGCTTCGCTCCCCGTTGTGAGGTCGCAAAGCAGTCTTATGATGAAATGCGAGAGGCGATGCCGACGATAAGCAGAGCCTCCGCTTCTGTAATAGCTCACCAAGTTCCTCTCGCACACATACGGCGAGCTATTAAGCAGCTTATGCAATCTGCGAATGTTAAAAATCCAGTAGGTCTCTTCAGGGCTAACCTTTTTTCCCTTCAGCAAGCCCAATCAGAGACACTATTACGCTCCTGCGGAGCTACTCACGGGTTGCGGGCGGACGGGCTGGAGCGGGGCGAGGAGCTGGCTGCCTACTGCGAAAACGAGGTTAAGCTACCTAATGGAGCTGAGTTTTCAGGGTATCAAATAATTCACATGGTCAAAGTTTATGGCTTTAACTTAACGCTTAAAGCGGTTAGAATGGTTACGAATACAGCTAAAGAGCTGATGGAAGAGAGATTAGATATTAAAAAACTATTGGAGATTAAGATAAATGAGCTGTTTCACATCTGAGAAGTTAATTCTCGCCTCATTCATTTACAAATTTAAAGAAAGCAACTTTCAAAAGGTTATCGCTTCTCATTTCGTTACCAGAGCCTCTCAGATGCTCTATAATGAGATTAAATACTTAAGAGATACCGGAAGTCCAGTAAGCTACAAAAGCGTCACAGAGGCGATTAGAGAGCGAATCTGCCAAAAAGATCTACCAGAGATCGCAGAGGTCATGCACTACATCAAAAACTTCTATGCTGATGTAGATTTTGATTATCATTATCAGGTTCTTGATAAAGAGCGCATACGCACTGAGGCAATCAGTTCATTAAGGAGCGCCTTGAAGGCTCTCTGCGAAGAAGAGCCGGAAACGGTTTTGGAAATATCAACGCACATGAATAAGCTAGCTAAGATTATGTCTGGTCAGTCGACAGAGTCTTATAAAATGGAAGAGCTAGTCCAGAACTTTGAGGATGGATTGGACTATATCCAGACTCTTAAGAAAAGGCGAGCAAACTATTGCGAGGGCATCTCGAATTTTAATGGACTACCCACTGGTTACAAGCAGCTAGATGCGACAGTTGGAGGTTTTGCTAAAGGCACTTACAATATAATTGCAGCTTCAACATCTGCAGGTAAGACAACTTACATGATGAATTGCATGATGAACATGATGAGGGTAAATCCCGATTCAAAAATTCTTTTCATAACATTAGAGATGACACCGCGGCAGATATTTGAAAAGCTAATCGGAGCCTACGCTCAAATTGATTCTAAGCGCCTTGTGGATGGAAACATTACTAAGACAGAGCAAGACCTTGTTGAAGAGGTTGTCAACGCTAAGCGCAATTGCAGCATTGTTTTTGACGGTTCAGTACCAGCGGATATAAATTATATTTTTTCTAAGACCTCAGAACTTATCCGAGAAACAGGATGTGACATTGTCTTTATTGATTACCTAACTTTAATTAAGCCAACGGGCAAGTTTCCTAATAAGCATTTGGAAATTGATTCGCTTTCTAAGGGGTTGCAGCATCTAGCTAAAAAATTAAACGTGCCAATTGTAGCGTTAGCGCAGCTTAACCGATCGTTGAATAATCGCTTAGATTCTGCTCCGCAACTCCAAGACATACGTGAGTCTGGATCTATTGCAGAGGATGCGGATTTAGTTATCATGATTGATAGACCCAACAGGGGTAAAGAAAATGATTTAACCAACGTATACATTCGAAAAAATCGTATTTATGGGACTCTGGGCTTTATTCAGATGGAGTTTGATAAGGGCAGATTAATAGAGATCGATCCAATCCAAAAGAAAATGCAGGAGATAAACAGTGGAACAGATGAGTTTTCTCAATTCTCAAGAGATTGAGCTTGGCAACTGGCTAAATGATGAGGATGAAGTTCTTTTTCCTGAAGGACTTTCCAAATCATTAAAAGAAATGTATGACGCAGCCAGCGGACATGAAGAGAAGTTTGTTGCAATTTTCAAAAAACTGGGAAAAGAAGCAGTCGCGGATGCAATGCGTATATCTAATGAAGCTAAAAAAAGGAGTTTATAATGAATAAGTTTATAAAATGTGGTAATAATATTTTTAATCTATCTTTGTTAAAATCCGCTTGTCTAAGCAAATGTTCAACCTTATATTTAGAATTTGAAGATTACCAACCATTTCTTTATAAAGATCCTACAGGTTTTATGTTGAATAAGTTAGAATATTTTATTAATTCAAATTGTAAAGATTTGTCAATGGGATGGCTTTTTGAATGTGATAAAGAAGTTAAGGCAGCTAAGAAAATCGAAGATGACATGTTTTCAGTTCAAGATTAAAAACTATAAAAATGATATTGAGGTAAAATAAAAATGGAAGTGACAAAGTATACTCCAGTTAACAAAGGAAACCTGTTGGGTTTCGCATCATGTAGATTTAATCTACCATCTTTAGGTATGTTTTATATCAACAGTATTGGTGTTTGTCAGAAGAACGGTCAACGCTGGGTTAACATGCCTAACAAGCCCTACGAGACACCAGATGGTATCAAAAAGTACCAAAACTTTTGTGGCTTTGAAGAAAGGGATTGCCACACCCGTCTTCAAGATGCTTTTTTTAAAGCATTTGACGAGTACATGGCACAAAACAAACGAGAGTTCGGAGCGGCTCAAGGGCAGTCTAAAGAGAGCTTTAAAGATGAGGGAGTGCCGTTTTAATGTGGATACGCATTGACGATACGCTCATAAACCTAGACAACGTTCAAAAGATTTTTATAAATGACGTATCACTAAAATTTATTAGTAACAATGATATTCTTTTTAGCAAGAAAATCGACGACAAAGAAACGCGATTTAAAGCGCTGAATGATATTTTTGAGGCTCTTACTTACAACATAGAAACTTTTAAACAAAATATATAAAGGATTTTTAAATGAACCGAGAAGAAGCAATTATAGCACTATACGACGGAAAAAAAGTCGGCAATATATATTGGAATAATAATGCTTACATGTTTGTAAATGATGATGACATTCTGTGCAATTACGGAACAGCTTGTTTCTACGAAAATGATGGTTACGAAATTTGGGAAGAGCCTAAACAAGAAAAAACCTGCTGCAAAGAAGAAGATCCCATTAATCGATTACTAAGTATAATGGAAGATCTCCGGTCTTTTCATAAAGAAATTTTTGCTGATTCCGATGATGCTCCGGCTTTGCCAGACTACGACAAACTTCATATTGATTCTATGTACCGTTGTGCAAAGTCCCGAGTAAAATATTTGCAGGGTGTAAAACCAATTGAATACATGTTTTATTTTAAACTTGTGAATACATACGAATCTCTTTTTGAAAATGAAGAAGATTAAACCATTCGTTAGACACAAATACGCAGCTAAGCGATGCGAATACCAGGGAATTAAGTTCCCCTCTACGCTCGAGCGTGATTGCTTTATTGCTTTAGAAGAGCTTAAGAAAGCCGGTAAAATCCTTTTTACTCTGCGTCAATGTCCGGTACATTTGCCAGGCAACGTCCGGCACGTGATAGACTTTTTCGTATTCACACCGGATAATGCGTATTTCGTAGAAGCTAAAGGGAGGGACTTAAAAATCGGCGCTGATAAAAGGAAGATGGTAGAAGATTTACTCAACGTCCAAGTGCATGTAGTAAAATCCAAATCAGATGTTTATAGACTTTTTAGTGAGTCTTGATCCTGATCTTGAATCCGTCGTAATGCTCAAAAGCTATCACTTTAAAAGAGACAAGCTCACCCTCTTTATTCCTAATAAAATCCTTGATCCTGTCTAGCAAGTCATTAAGATTGCCGCTGGTCGTAACGATAGAGATAGCAAGCTTCTCGCATGTAGCGCTATAGCCCTCTATCTCGTCTTCTATATCAAAAACATATTCCATCATTGACACTGTAAAACAATTTGACTATCTTAAGATAGAATTCATTTTCTTATCCTTTAGAAAGTGCGTTAATTTGCTTGGGCCCCCATACCTTAAAAAGTATAGGGGCTTTTTTATTAGTAGGGCGTAACCTTGAAGCTCTCACTACCAGGCTTGCGATAGTGTTCAAGATAGTTCTTATCTAATAGATTAACCTCCGGAATACGTGTCCACTCGATAGAGCCAACACGCTTTACAAGCATGATCTTAACGCCATGCTCCATACGCTCGCCACCAGCTAGCTTTAAAAGCTCTGCACGGGCTTTCTTTTCTTCAGCCTCTATTTCTTTGAGCAGCTGATGAGCAGCTTTCCAGCGCTCGCAAGCGTCTTTGTAATCTTCTCTTTCTGCTTTTTCAATGTGTTCTTGTAAGTTAATCACTCTCTTATCCTTTGTTGTGCGTTTTGCTTTATTTAATCTTCTAGTTCGTATGGCTTAGCTAATTCAAAAACACATGGAATCTGATCTGCGTCAATATCCTCTCCGTATGAGTAATCAATACTATCTAAATAGTTATCCAGCTCATCTGTAACTAAACTGATAACATCATCCTGATAGCATTCAATAAATGCAGATTCAAATTGCTCTGATACGAAAGTTTCTAAATTTCTTAAATCACTAAAATTATATGTGTTAGACATGTATACGCTCCTTTGTGTTGTGCGTTTTGCTTTATGATATAAGTATAACACGTGTTAAACACGTATGCAATACGAATAATTCTTTTATTCTTTTCTAAACTTTTTCTGCCATTTGTTGACTATTTCGTAGCTACCGTGGCAGCCCATTGGAGCTTTAATGTGTATCCAAGATACGTAAGTCGGAATCAGATAAATGTTATCGTCATCAGCTCTATTAACAGCTTCCCAAAGATCATTTGCGAAAATAGCAGTTAGAAATTGCCCTGGATTCCAACCCTTTTTAATATAGTTATTCATGGATTGTATTGCTTGTTCTGATATCTGTTCGTAATGAAATCTACTCATTTTTTCTCCTTTAAATATTAATCTTAGGGGAAGTGCAAATGACTTCCCAACCCATACTTTTGATAAGCTGTACTTGCTCACGTGTAAAAGACTTGCGTCCCATCAAAGCGAGCATTAGATCAGCTTGCTTGTCATTCTTGCTGTAAAACCGATCGCCGTTTATAGCCGGCCGGTATTCTAGTTCCATTTTCATCTTTTTCTCCTCTTAGGTTAAACAACTCATACAGCCGGAGCAGTTCCAGCACGGGTCTCTAAAATCTATTTCGTTGTAGCAGTATTCACACATTTTAAAATTATCATTAAACGGGTCTTCGTGAAACTCAACATCAACGTGTTTATAAAAGCACTCGCATGAGTGACAATATGAGCATGTGCCTAAATGATCTTCTGCGTAGTCTTCTGAGACGGGGGTAGCGTAGTCCATAATGTTATCCTTTGTTTTGCGTTTTGCTTTATAGCTGCCTGTTCGGCAGTGTATTTATTTTTATGCGTGTTCTTGTAAATATAATTGAAAATCCATTTCGTCAGCATCATCATCACTGAAGACAAAAAATCCAAGTTTCTCTGCTGCCCATGCAAATTCAGTATGATAATTGCCAGAAGTGGGACGGCTTTCGTACTCTTCCATTGAAATTTCAACGCAAGGGATATTGCGAAAACGCTCTAAGTTGTGACCGCTTGCCGCATAAATTCTAATCGTTTCATTTGCTGTTTTGTAATAGTGAAAACGTGTTAGCTTGCTAGAGTCAAATTTCCAGTGTCTTGTTATAAAACCAGCTGTTCCGTTTAAGTATGTTTCGTTTGTCATAATGTATCCTTTGTGTTGTGCGTTTTGCTTTGTTTTATGACACTAATATAACACACGTGTCATACGTATGCAATACGAAAAATTCTTTTAATTACAAAAAACTTGATTAAAATTATCTTTTCTATCAAATTAAAGTTATGTTTGAACTAATCGTGAAAATCAAAGACTCTAACAGAAAATATTCTAAAGAATTTCTTTTAGAATTCGAACTATCTGAATATATGCACTCGTGTATCAATAACGCTCTTAAAGAATTTAATGCAGAATCAAGACCCGATTCAGTTAAAATCGTTATTAAATCTGAGGAACTTTGATGCTGAAAGCTGATAAAAAACTCTCTACTGCTAAACAGCCTGTTAAAAAGAATCCCGTAGGTGCTCCACGTACTGTTTCTCCATCCCCAGAAGATACCGATAAACTGGGTCAAGAGATGGTAAAATGGTTTATTGACAATCCCGACGCTGTTCATTTTTCCGACTGGTATGGAATTGAAAAAAAGATATTACAAAAAGATTGGAAAGCTTTAGTACAATTAAAAGAATTCCTTGCACATTATGAAACTGTTAGACATATGTTAAAGAAAAGAATGACATCTGGAATTATTAAAGATAGTTTTGGACATCGTTATTTAACTATGTTAGATACAGAGCTCAGAGATCACGAAAGAGCTATTAAACAAGAAGATGCAGAGATCAAAGCTGCCGAGCAAAAAAGCTTTACTGCTGACGACGAAGCAAGACTTGCTACTCTCATGCTTCAAATTCAATCTCTACAAGCTAAAAAATCAAGCTCTTAGTAGAGCGTATATCACAAGCAAACTCTGAAATAGTTCGTATTTTGTAACAACTTTCTCAAGATGATGAGAAGGCATTTGATCGTATGTTTCGATATGCTGTTTAAGAGTCAGAAGCAGATCTTCTTTACTCATAGTATTAGTTTTCTCTAAATCTATACGCTGCTCATCGACAAATGTAGTTTTTATTTCATTTCCATTATCATCAACACGTAAGAAATTTTTGAAGTCTTTAGCGTAAGCGAGAAACTTTTGATCACCCCCGGATATTGCTATCTCTTCGCACTCACACATGACATAGTCATCTAGCGCAAATGATTCAATAATAGATTTACATAGAGCGCATTTAGCTTTGTTTCGCATTTTTACCTTTAAAATAATTTCTAATGTTATCTAGTACGCTATCAGTTTCTTTTTCTTTGAGCTTTTTTTCTGCTTCGAGCTGAGCTTTAGCAGCTTCTCGGCATTTAACTTTGCTATCTGTCACTTCTTTCTGTGAATCTTCTAACTCTTGATTCATTTCATCTAATGCGATTCGCATACTTCGCAATTCCTGACTTAATACGTATACTTGTGATCTTAAGCTACTAATAACTTCATTTTTTTGCTTAAGAAGTATGTTATATCTTTCTATTTCAATAGAATATGCATTTCCCTTAATTGTACTAAAATACGATCTAGAGGAGTTGTGAAAAACATTAGTTGTAAACTCTTGTGCGTCACTTTCATATTGTCTGTTAAGCTCTTTCATTAGCTTGTCAGAGCCAGACTTGTCTGGATGAAATACTTTCGACAGCTCTCTATATCGTTCTTTTCGAGACGCTTCGTCAACACAATCATAAAAAAAATCCATAATAATTCTCAGTTTGTTACAATCTAAAACAATGAACAAAGATGATATTAAAAATCAAGAAGTATTCGCACCCAAGCAGCTAGAATTTATTCTAAACTCTAACGCTCATTGGAATCTAGCTCACGGCTCTGTTAGATCAGGTAAGACGGTCGGCACGCTCTTTAGATTTATGCAAGCATGTCTTGAGTGTCCCGATTCACAGATATTTATGGTTGGACACAGTAGCGAAACTATCTATCAGAATGCGATACGTCTACTATTAGAGTCTGAAGAGTTGTCATACTTTCGACCGTTTTGTTCATGGGCACCGGGAAAGAGGCAGATAAACTTCAAAGACAAGCAGATACACACACTCGGCGCGAAAGACGAAGGCGCTATAGGAGGATTTCAAGGGAAAACGTTCTCTTTAGTCTACTGCGATGAAATTACACTCTATCCCGAGTCTATCATTGATATGATAGATACTAGACTCTCACGCCCATACTCGATGGGTTTCGCATCGATGAACCCGGCTCATCCAACCCACAAAGTTAAACAATGGATAGACAAAGCCGAGGCAGGCGACCCGAACTATTACTCCCTTCACTACACACTAGACGATAACCCCTACGTCGATGAAAACTATAAGCAACGCATAAGAGACAGCTTATCTGGACTATTTTACAAGCGAAACTATTTAGGTGAATGGTGTCTAGCTGAAGGCGCAATTTTCGACTTTTTTGACCGCAGCATACACGTTGTTGATGATCCTCCCCGAGCTGCGGAATACTGGATAGCTGGAATAGACTACGGCACAGTTAATCCATTCGCTTGTGTACTACTCGGAGTATCAACAGGGCGTTATGATCGGACAGGACCTATCATGTGGGTAGAAAAAGAATATTACTACGATCCGAAGAAAACGGGGAGACAGAAAACAAACAGTGAATTTGCTCAAGATGTTGAAGAATTCTTAGAGCCGTACAGCGTTCAAGCTATCTATATCGACCCGTCAGCGGATGCTTTCCAGCTTGAGCTTAAACGCAGAAACTTGAGAGTCGTACACGCTAACAACAGCGTACAAGATGGAATCCAAGACATGACATCTAAGATGAAAAAAGGTTCTCTCTTTGTCTGTAAAGAGTGTGTCAATCTCATAAGAGAGATAGAGACATACGTGTGGGATTCTAAACAAGCCGCTCAAGGCAAAGATGCTCCCCTGAAAAAGGACGATCATGCTTGCGTCGTTGGGGATACAGTTATTTTATTATCGGACGGATTAAATTATCCAATAAAAGATTTAGTTGGTGAAGAACTAATAGTACAAACGTATGACGAAGAAAAGAATGCGTTCGGCATTGCATTTGCTATAAATGTATCTATGACAGGCAAAGATAAACAAATATACTACTTAGAATTAGAAAATGGAAAATTTCTCCGAGCAACACCCGATCACAAAGTATATACTAAACGTGGATACACTAAGTTGCAAAATATTTTTATAGATGATGAAGTGTTGTGTTACAAAAAAAATGAAGTCATCTACTCAAGAGTAACGAAAATCCAAAAAGACGGAATTGAACACGTATTTTGTATGAGTGTTCCCACAACTTCTAATTTTATAACTAATGGAATTGTATCTCACAATTGCGACGCACTACGTTATGCCTGCTACACACACATAGTATCTACATACGATCCTTACAAACAAGAGCAATACGCACGTGAATATCGGGAAAATAGGTTCTCTTTTTCTCCACGTAATTTTCAGTGATTGAAAAATTGTGTACTATACTATATCTTTTGTTTAACAAGAGGTAAATTATTTCTTTATCACTATCTCCATGGGATTTAGCTACCGAGCCCACAGAGGGCTCAATCATACAATGGCTTGAGCATTGCTACTCTCAAGTATCTCCGATTGAGCAAGCGAGATGGAATCAGTCCAACATTGATACGCTTTTCTATGCAGGTTCTCAGAGCTACATAAACAGGCAGTTTAACTTTGCAAATTCTGGTCAGTTTAGCAACTACTATTTCAATTTAGTTCAACAGCCCGTAAACTTAGTAACTGGTTATCAAAGGCAACACAGGAAGAATCCTATTTTTGTGCCAGCCGACAACGCCGATCCTGATACTACAGATCAATATACGCGATTGACTAAAAACGCCTTCAAGCGTGGCAAGATTGATGAAAAATACTCTCGTTCTTGTGAGCTAGCAGCATCGGCAGGTATGAATCTGATGCAGCCATATCTTGATTTCACTGGAGACGATCCGGCACAAGGTGAGCTAAAACTTAAGATTTGGGAATACAATAGCTTTCTTGTAGATCCGTTTTTCAGAGAGCCGGACATGTCGGACGCTAATCTTGTATGGTGTCAAGAGTACATGAGACAAAATGATGCAGTAGAGCGTTTCGGAGAAAGAGTCTTAGAGATAAGCCCAATGGGTTCAAATTCAGGAAGACAGACAAAGTTTTACTTCTTGCCGGAAGCGCAGTCATTAGCCGCTAAAAATATGTATGTAGTCTCATATGTATGGTACAAGTCCCGTAAGATGAAAAAGAGGCTATACTCTAAGAAAAATGACCAGTTCTTTGATTTTTCTCTAAAGGCCGGAGTAATAGATCAAGTACTCTATGCAATCACAGACTTCGAAGTAGTCGAGGTTAATGTCCCCTGCTGGAAGCTTTGTACTGTAGTCAATAGTCAAGTAGTCTATAACGGGGGTAATCCTTTAGGAGTAGACACAAAGTGCCCATTCATCCCGAACTATTGGAACTACGATCCACAGATTAATGACTACAATTTACGCTCACGATCGATGATCTTCCCGATGCGGTCACCTCAGTTTCTTTTCAATCATAAGATTATTCAAAATAATGATATCGCATCGGCAACGATCAACTCAGGTTACATGCGTAAAGTGGGGGCAGTCGCAAACGAGGAGAATCTTCGTAAAGTTGGACAAGGCTATGACATTATTATAAATAATGGTTATGAGCTAACAGATGTTCAAAAGATCATCCCAACGGCTGTACCCGAATCAGACTTAATGCTTGCACAGCAGATGAGCGATCTAATCTTCCAAACGTCGGGCATTCAGTTAGAAAATTGGGCAGGTCAAGAAGATAAGCAGATATCAACGCTTACAGCGGTAATTAAACAAGCTGCTAATCTATTAGTATTTCAAAAATATTTTGATCAATGGGATCTTGCATATGAGTATCTATCGGACTTATGTCTAAACATTATGCTAGAGAACTGGAACGAAGCTAAAGTATCGCTCATTATTGGTGAAGAGCCGAGCCCGCATTTCTATTCTGGAATCTTTGCGAAGTATCAGGTGACAGCAGAAGAAGGACTGGATACACCGACTCAGAAGAACTACCAAGCTCAGCAGCTCTTAGAGATCAACGAACGATTCGGAAGAGAAATCTTCCCGCCATCATTCATTATTAAAGACATGAATCTGCAAGGTAAAGCCGAAGCGATGCAGTACTTGCAGCAGCAAGAACAGGCAATGCAAGAGGCGCAAGCTGAACAGCAAAATATTGCTCATGCGTTTGAAGAGGTAAAACTCAAAGAGCTAATGACAAGAGCAATGAATAATCTTGCCATGGCGAGAGAGAGAAGCTCAAGAGCTGATTCTAACGTAGGACTCTTTGAAGAGCGTTTAAGTGAAATATCACGCAATAACTCACTAGCAATCAAAGATAAAATAGAAGCAACTGAAAAGCTTGTTGATATTATCGCTAAGTATGGAGAGCTAGAAGCATCTCTAGGAATGGCTTCAATCCAACAAATCGGTAATCAAGAAGAAGCACTGCAAGATAAAGAAAAAAATCAGGCACAAAATACAGTTGTTGCCAATGATTTCAAAAATAGAATACTATCCGAACAACTAGACACTGGAATGTCACAACAAGGAGTACCAAATGTCACGCAGAATTGACGATAGATCATCACCCTTCGGTAAAAAAGTAGCAGGTCAGCCAGCACCAGCCGGTTGTTCAGTACACACTTATGATAGCGTTCGTGGAGATGGCGCAATGAATGATTACCTAGACACAAACGAAGGCATCCAAAAAATGCAACGAAAGTCTGTAGGTAAGGCTAAAGCTCAATCACAACCAAACGATAGAAGATATTAATGGTTAAATTAATTTCTACAGATTTACCGTATCAAATGCGTTCTGGGATTTTTCAATCTCAAGGATCAAATTATGGTACGGGTTTTAATCAACCGGTAGGGACATTTAAACAAAAAAATGAAACATCACGTATACCCAAGAGCCTAAATGAAAAAGTTAAAGGGAAATAAACCAATAGGTAAATCTCTTACACATAATTTCGGGACGGGGGTTCGAAACAAACTAGCCCGTCCAGTTTTTTCGTCTCTGAATCCAAGTTATCGTAAGCTTTCAAAAGGTCCGAAGTAGGATTTTTTTTGTTTTTCTTAGCTTCATGAGATAATTCTCGGTATATCTGATCAATTTTTTCATCACTCAAATCATTGGGATCTTTTCGATCAAGTTCAGCCCTGTGATGTTTAAAATTTTGGATAGAAATCCAAATAGTTTCATTATATCCAATCATTCGAGGTGCAAACTGATTCCACAGTCTATCATCAGGAAGAATCCAAATCACTTGCACTTCACCGGATTCGGGGAATAATTTAAATAACATTGTATTTGGGGCAGATTGAGGTTTTGATAATCTAGGTTGCCAAATAAGGCGTTTTTTAAAAACTCCATCTTCATGAGTCCGAGTATGTACAAATGCGTAAAAAGGATATTTACCAAACGGTTGTTGCTTTAGTAAACTATCAACACATTCATTAATATTAAAATCCTGTTTAATAAAATGTTCATTTCGATCGTGTGCATCTAAAACATCAATATCAATTTCCATTGCTCACTAACCCTTTCTGTGTTAAATAATATGTTATAAATAGTTTAAATTTTACTAAGAGGCTACTTGAATGACGGTACAGAATCAAGATGAAAATACCAATACTTCTCAAATGGACAAAGAGCTAAATTTTCGTAAGCTTGAGCAAAATCTCAAAGAAAAATATGAAAAAGAAATGTTAGCTAAAGAGCAAGAATATGAACGTAAAATGCAAGAAGCGATTGAAAAAACAAAATTAGAATCTGCTGCTAATTTGTCACAATCTGATGATGATGAAGACGATGAACCATATATTGATAAAAGAAAGTTAAAAAAAGTTTTAGGTAATTACGATTCTCAAAACAAGCAGCAAACAAAGTCAGAAATTCAAAAAGCTGTTCAGCAAGCTATTTATGAAGAGCGTAAAAGTGCTTGGCTTGATAAAAACAAAGATTTCTATGACGTTATGCAGCATGCAGGCAAGCTTCCCGAATACGATTCCGAGTTGGCTGATACTATTTTAGCAATGCCAGACACTTTCGAACGACAAAAGCTAGTATATAAAAATCTGAAAGCCTTAAAACTTCATGAAGATAAAAAAGAAGAATCCATACAAGACAAGCTGAACGCTAACAGGCGTACACCATACTACCAGCCGTCAAATGTCGGGGCATCACCCTATTCGTCAACCCACTCAGACTATAGTCTTGATGGGCAGAAAAAAGCTTATGACAAGCTTTTAGAGTTAAAATCACGTATTAAAATTTAATAGGTATTTGACAAATTAAAATTTAATATCTTATAAGTAGATTTCGTCATCCTACGTTACAGGAATTCAGCGTAAGGAGAGTCGCTACTCCATGGATATGTTGAGAACAGATGTAGTAGGTTCGTCTACCGATCGCATATCGTCTGTAAATTGTTTTTTTGGAAATATATGACAATTACAACGACTACAAATCTTGGTCCTATGATTTTACAATCATTGGCGCCAGCAATGCTATATGTTCCAACTCCTGAGGAAAATTACATTATCGTAGCTGATAAGGTAAATATGCCCGAGGGCGGTGGTACAACATGTAGATTTATGAGGCCTAAAAACCTTAGACCACCGACAACACAGTTGGGTAATAGTGGAATGGATCCACCGGCTCAAGTTCCACAAAGAGATATACTTGATGCCGATATGGCGTTTTACGGTACTGGGTGTATCCTTAACGAGCAAGTGCTACTTCAGGATCAAGAGGGTGTTTTGGCTTGGGTAGGAGAAAGACTGGCTGTTTCAATGAGACAGGCAGAGGATCTTTTACTTAGAGATTACGTGGTTTCCGCAGCATCGGTTATTATGGCTGGCGGTGGAGGCAATGGGGACAATCCAACAAATTTAGGACCGTCCGACTTTAGTTTAGTGGCAACTACTCTAAAGACTAACAATGCTCCTAAGTTCGTTTCAGGTATTCGTGGCGAAGATCGTATTGGCACAGGCCCAGTCCGTAGTGCGTATTTTATGCTATCTTCAACGGAGCTTGAAACAGATTTTGATGGATTAGTAGGACAAGGTTATAGATCCGCATGGGATTATCCAACACCTGCTAGCGCATTGCAATCAGAAGTGGGATCAATTTTTAATATTCGGATTTTGACTTCATCTGAAGCTCCTGTTGCAAGGGCAACATCAGCCATGGGTCAAGACGTTTATTACAATAGCACCTTTGCTAAACAGGGATTAACCCACATTGGACAAGATGGTTTCTCTATGAAACTTATTTATAGAGATCCTATGTACTCTGGAATGTTGGCTCAAAATGCTACACTAGGTATTAAATTCCCTCAGTCGCAGCTTTTGACTCAAGATACTGGCGTTAGAAACTTACTTTGCACTCGTCAAAGTGCGTTGGGGGTATAATGGCTGAATATTCTAGAATTGCAAAGGGAACTATCAGTTCTTTAGGTGGAGCTACTCCAGTAGTACTTCCATTTCAACCTGATGCTGTACAGTTGTTTAATTATACGGCTGCTACAACACCGACTAATGGTTTTATTCCCGAAGCGTATTGGGATGCAAATATGGGACAGGGAGCTGCACAATACCAAGTATTTGATGCAACGCCTGCTCTTATTACTGCAACTACTGCAACAGGTGGTATTACCACGTTTAATAGTGGTTTAGCGCTTCAATATGGTGCAGCTCAACAAGTGGTTAGCATTACAAAAGCAAGTCCGGCAGTTGTTACTGTAACAGCTCATGGCCTTGTAACAGGTGATGTTGTGGTTTTCTCAGGTCTATATCAGTCTGCAACGACAGGTATGCCTCAGATTTCCAATATTCCATTTGTTGTAACCGTTACTGGTGCTAACACCTTTACTATCCCTTGGAATACTAACCAATCAGGATATACAGCATTATCGGCTTCTCCAACAGGAGCTGTAATGATGAAGGTGTTAAACCCGTTCTTGTTTGCTCCAGGAGTAAGTTATATTACTTCAGTAACAACAGGGTCATCAACAACCATTGTAACGACAGCGCCGCATAATTTGGTGACAGGTCAAGAAGTAGCGTTTAGAATTCCAACTTTGTTTGGAACTACACAGCTCAATTCACTACCAAATACCAACATTCCAGGATCTCCGATCTATGGTGTTGTTACAGTAGTTAATAGCTCTACTTCAGTAACGGTGAATATCAATTCGTCGGCCTTTACTGCATTTACAACTAACATTCCGTTTGCATCAACAGTAGGCTTAACGCCTGCTCAGATGGTTGCGGTAGGAGATTACAATACTGGTGGATGGCCTATTACGGCTACATCTGGATTGTATCCTTCTCCACTTGTAAATGGAGTACGTACTATTGGTGGACCTGCAATTCAAGGTGCCTTTATGAACAACTCCTTCCAAGGTTTTGTTATTGAGGCAACAATTGCTGGTGCTTCATCAGATACCATTTACTATAGAGCGTATTTATCGGATTTTTCTAATCCATAAATAAACTTTTAAGTATCTATTTTTTTAGGTATGTTGGGGGTAAGGAATTTCTTTACCCCCATTATTATGACTGTAATTAGTTATCCAATACCCGAATATCAGAATCCACCGATACAGCCACAGTTTTTTGTACCGTCAAATTTTAATATTCAGGCAATAACATTGGGACAAACAACGACCGTTGAAACCACAGTAGAAAATAATTTTGTTGTAGGTCAACAGGTCCGGTTTATTATCCCTCCGAGTTTTGGGACAAGAGAATTAAACAATGTAAGTGGCATCGTGATTTCACTCACATCAACTACAATTTTTGTAGTTCAAATAAACAGTTACAATATGAATCCATTTGTATTATCGTCAGGATCGACACTAGCGCAAGTATTGGCTATTGGAAATATAAATTCAGGCGGAACAAATGCTTTGAGTAGTCAATCCTACTCAACAAACATTCCAGGGAGTTTTAAAAATATATCATGACAGAATTAAAAAGAGGACGCCCTCCTAAAGTAAGTGGTGAAGCAAATAAAGAAATACAAAAGATTGAAGAATCTTTTACTCAATCTAAAGAAGCTGTTTCTAAATTGACATTGGATACTATGAATAAAGCTCCGATTAGAGAAACAGAGCCTCAAACTAAATTATCAACTAAAGAGATCCAAAACGCTAAAGAGATTTACTTGAAGCCAGTTAGAGCTATAGGTTCTCAAGAAAAATTTAATGAAAAATGGCGTCAGCACTGGGAATATGCTAAACAAAACACATGTTTCATAGCTGAAAATAAAGAGCAAAAAGGCGAACCTATTGAACTGTGGACTAAGCCTTATCCGGGTGTTCCAGCACAGTTTTGGGTAGTTCCGGTGAATAAGCCTGTTTGGGGACCTAGGCATTTAGCCGAGCAAATTTCCACGAGACGTTATCATAAGATTGTGATGAATGAGCAAAAAGTATCTGAAGATAACTATGCTGGTAAACTGTATGGAGTTCCTGAGGTAGAAACAACGGAAAATCGTTTAGATGCTAAACAAGCTCCCACACACACATCAGTATTTATGGGAGATATGAAATTTGTTTCTGCTTAGTGATATTCTTACGTATATGCGTCGAATCATTAAGACGCCATCTAATGCTTCGGTTTCTGATACATTATTGATTGATTATATCAATCGCTTTGTAATTTGTGACATCGATGCAAGAATGCAATTATTTGATTATAAGACTAAATATACCTTTATCACGCAGCCAGGTGTAGACAAGTATAATATGCCTCTCTACACCTCTCAAAGCTCCCCTAGTGGGGGAGCTTCCAATATAGCTATGTATCCGGTATATCAAGGTTTTTTTGATCCAGCCTATGTGGATGGGGTACAAGCCGGATTTTATACCCGTAAAGAGAATTTCCAAGGTCTATACTATAACCAAGTTACAAGAAACAATAATGTAGCCGTAGGTGATGGAACAATAGGACCCTATACATTTACAGTGCCAAATGGAACACCGGTTACAGCACCTTTAAATCCTCCATTTCAAGGGATGCTTAGAGGTCATGTCGATATAACAGGAATAATGGCAACCAATGTCAATAATGATCCTATTCTTGTTAATACCTTAGATACAGATATTCCGGTAACAAGTGTGGATTCAAGGGTATATATCACCACTTTTGATGCTAATAACAACAATATGATTGTCCAGGATAGCGGACAATTTTTATCTAGTGATAGTAACTATGGATTGCTTATGGAGCCTGGAAAGGCGCCTTATGGAAATCAGCCATTATCTGGTGGGTATTCAACTACAAGCAATACGATAAACTATTTAACAGGTCAATGCACTGTAACATTTCCTAATCCCGTGCCAGCAGGCGTTAATATCAATGTTCAGTCAATATGGATAAGTTCAGGAAAACCTACTGCTATCCTATTTAACAATAATACGCTTACCTTAAGAGTTCCTCCAGCTTCTCAGTACCAAGTAGAATTACAAGCCTATCTGACTCCGGCAGCGTATTTAAGCACAGGACAAGCGCAGCCATTTGGTTACATGTGTGAGTATATTTCCCTTGGAGCTGCTAGAAAATATCTAACTGATACACGCAATGAAGCACAGTTTAACTTTTATGAACCTATATTTCGAGAACAAGAGTTATTAGTGTGGAAAAGAAGCGATAGAATAAATTCATCAACACGCCGACAGACTATATATAGCTCAGGAAATCCTCTATATGGATCGAACTATTTTTACGGAGATAACCAACAATGAGTATAGATACATCCATACCAAATGGACCTAATAATCCTGCTGATGATCAGAATTTAATACGTGGAAATTTTGTAAATATCAATTCTTATTTACAAGTTGATCATACCGATCCTGGTATTGGGGGTAATAGAGGATTTCATAAGAAAGTTACTTATAATGCTGTAACAACACCTACCGTGACTGATCCAGCGCAAATTGTAGACCATTCCTTAGTAGGCGTTGCTGATCCGACCAGTATTCAAAGGTT
>Ga0100403_1000752_pt1 | contig 31696 bp, 27 predicted proteins | sample CryGeymet201501t_FD_83663 | JGI IMG/M metagenome (GOLD analysis project Ga0100403, IMG submission 83663) | Groundwater microbial communities from Crystal Geyser aquifers in Utah, USA - Crystal Geyser metaG 2015-01t | ecosystem: Environmental > Aquatic > Deep subsurface > Groundwater | place... | reverse complement strand
TTCGGCTTCAAAAGCATTTTGGCTAAGGATCCAACACGGAACTTTGTTGTAGTCTCCGTCGTTCGGCTGTCTGCCTTCGCAATACCAGAGGGCGTAGCCTGATTCCGCTTTGTTCTTCACGATTCGAATAAACTCGTTTTGTTTATCCTCACTTTTTTGGATCAAAGTTCCCCATTCAGAGATGACTTCATTGTTGAGCTGGGGTGTTACCGGAACGCCGTCTGGGGCACAGCTCTCGGGGGCTCGGGTTGGTAGGACAATTGGCTGTACTTCTGTTTCCTCGGCGTCAGAGCTTTGAACTTCTTCTGAGGAGGGGCTTCGTTGTGCACAGGTTGAAAACAGAACAGTAAGGAGGAGAATTTGGCCAAATTTGCCAGATAATCTTTGCATGCCTAAATTTTAACGCTTCTGGGGGGAGTTCGCGCGGAAAATCTGAGCTGATTATCGCCAAAAATTTTTCGATTCGAGCGGGAAAGAGATGGCGGAGGGCATTGTTTCGTATTTATATGGTCAAATGAAACTTTTAAAAGAGCTATGCCAGGCCCCAGGAATACCAGGACGAGAACAAAGTGTGATTGATATCATGACAAGAGAGCTTAAAAAAACAGCCGATAGCGTGTTAGTTGATAGTTTCGGAAATGTTTTGGGGTTTAAAAAGTCCAATAAAAAGAATGCACCCAAGATCATGATCGCTGGTCATATGGATGAAATTGGCTTTGTTGTTTCTCATATCAATGAAAAGGGCTTTGTTTATTTCTCTGGTCGTGGTGGACATATTCCGAAAAATATCTGTGCGCAAAGAGTAAACATTTACGGCAAGAAGACTCTGTCTGGAGTGATTGAATCGGCTAGCAAGATTGGCCAACAATCAACTCGAAATGAATTGCCTTCGATCACTGATATGTATGTCGATACAGGTTACACCAAAAAAGAATTAGAAAAACTTATTGAAGTTGGTGACCCCATCGTCATGGATGGTCCTTTTGTAGAGCAGGGTCAGACCATGATGTCTAAAGCCTTCGACAATCGTGTCGGATGTTATATCGTTTTAGAGGTAATGAAGAATCTCAAAGGCAAAAAGTTAGCTTGTGATGTTTATGCTCTTGGTAGTGCGCAAGAAGAAGTAGGTGTTCGAGGTGCAAAAGGGGCGGCAAAATCGGTCAACCCAGATATTGGAATTGCCCTCGACATTACCGCGGCCTTTGATACTCCAGGTGTTGCGCCCCAAAATCAGGTGACTCGTTTGGGTGAGGGTGTCGCCATCAAAATCAATGATATGGGTGCTATTTCTAATCACGGGATCGTGAAGCACTTTCGCGCTCTTGCTAAAAAACACAAGATTTCTCATCAGAACGAGATTCTTCCTTTTGGCGGGACGGATGCGATGGGCATGCAGCTCTTTGGGAGCGGAGCCGTTGGTTGTCTATCGATCCCCACGAGAAATGCGCACAGTGCAAATGAAATGATTAACAAAAACGATCTCAAGGCCTCGATCGACTTGCTAACCAAGTTTTTAGAAACAGCACACCTGGTGAAGTTAGAGTTCTAAATGATGTCTGGTCGAATCAAGGGGCGTTCGAAAGCCTCTGATCTTCTTTAGTCATCTCGACCGGGGGCTTTTCGATTCTTCTTTTTGGAGCCAACCTGTTTCTTCTCTTCGACTCGGCGTCTTTGCGAGCCTTTGGTTGGTTTGGTTTTGATTCTTTTCTTTGGTGCCGTCCAGCAGGCAAGTATAAGTTCACGAAGTTTTTGGTAGCAGAGTTCTTCATTGCGAACGAGGCTTCGGGTTTCGTCACAAGTAACGATAAATTCACCTTCAGAATTGATTCGTGTCGCGTAAGATGTGGCCACTCTCGAACGGACTGCTGTGGGGATCCAGTCTGCACTCATCAGTTCGAATCGAAGCTCTATTTTGGTTTCGACTTTGTTAACATGCTGGCCTCCGGCTCCCGAAGATCTAGACCGTTTTGTTTGGATTCGATTCTTCGGGATCTGAAAGTCACTCTTGTTCATATCTGAACTCTAACCGCCGCCCACCAAAAAGCAAAGAGTGTCTTAGTTCTTGGCGTCGTGATTGTAAATGTGGACGTCACGCTGAGGGAACGGAATGCTGATCTTGGCTTCGTCTAACGCTTTTTTTACGCGTTCTTGAAAGTCAAAGAACACGCCCCAGTAGTCCGGTGTTTTCACCCAAGACCTAAAGGCAAAGTTGACTGAGCTGTCTGCCATGGCAGAAACCGCGATGAATGGAGCGGGATCTTTGAGGACTCGTGGGTCGCTTTCTGCAATCTTTTTCAAGATCTCTCGAACAGCATCAATGTTAGCTGAATAGCTGACGCCGACGGTGATGTCGACACGGCGAATGGCTTCCGCGGTTACGTTTACAATGGTTCCAGCCGCTAAAGCGCCATTGGGTAGGATAACCCTGCGGTTATCGAGCTTATTAAGCCAGGTGTGAAAAACATCGATCTTCTGAACCGTACCTTCTTCTCCTTGGGCAAGGATGTAATCACCCGTCTTAAAGGGCTTGAAGATCAATAGCACGACTCCGCCAGCGAAGTTTGAGAGACTGCCCTGGAGGGCGAGGCCCACTGCTAAACCTGCCGCACCTAGAATAGCGACAAAAGATGTTGTCTGAAATCCGACCATTTCTGCAACAGATACAAAAAGAGCCACTTTAAGCATGATGCTAACGAAACCTTCTAAGAAGCTTTCTAGGCTTGGGTCGAATTTCCTTTTCTCGAATTGGACGTGGATAAAGTGAACTAGTCTGCGGATAAACCAAAGACCGACAATGAGCGAGACAATCGCAAGCAACAAATCAGGCAGGAAATTCATAAACTGCGTGATAAATTGAGAGATTAATTTTTCGATGTTGAGATTTTGAATCTTTTCCATGGCCATTTAGTAGGTCATGGAAAAGTGTAAATCAACGAATTTTTAAAACTCTAGGTTTTATCTCTTGAGCTGTCCTAATTTTGCGAAGGGATTGTTTTTGAAGTCTTCTCTCGGAGCTGCTTTGCCTCCGCCGGAGCTTTGTCCTCGCTTTTGAGTCTGAGGACTGCCTTGTAGGCGCGAATTTGATGCAGAAGAAGTTTGTTCCTCAAGTCTCATACTTAGTGCAATCTGTTTTTTGGCTTGGTTAACTTCAATCACTCTGACTTTGACTGTTTGCCCTGTCTCAACAACTTCCCTTGGGTCTTTCACGAAGTTATGGCTCATTTGAGAGATGTGTACGAGCCCGTCTTGATGAACGCCAATATCCACAAAAGCTCCGAAATTGGTGACGTTCGTGACGATTCCAGGGCAAATCATTCCTAGCTCAAGGTCTTTGATCTCCGAAATATCATCGCGAAAACTCATCGCCTCAAAAGCGTCGCGAGGGTCGCGGCCTGGCTTCTCCAGTTCTTGAAGGACGTCATTGAACGTAAAATCTCCCCACTTGGCTTTAAGCTCTTTGGCTTTGCTGAGAATCTTTGCGCCCTCTTTGCCAAGAAGATCTGAAATCTTGATGCCACTTTGTTTGGCGTGAAGCTCAAGGTCTTCGTATCGCTCGGGATGAACTCCTGTTTTGTCGAGAGGATGATCAGAGTCCATCACACGAAGGAATCCTGCAGCTTGCTCGAAAACCTTGTCAGAAAAACGCGCAACTTTAAGAAGAGTTTTTTTGTTTTTAAAGAGGCCGTTGCTTTCTCGATGTTTCAAAATATTTTTTGCAAGTGTTGGCCCGATCCCTGAGACTCGTGCGAGCAAATATTCAGATGCGGTGTTGAGGTCTACGCCTACTTTGTTCACGCAGGTGTCGACAACCGATTCAAGTGCTTTCTTAAGGGCGGGTTGCGAGACATCATGTTGATATTGTCCAACGCCGATGCTTTTCGGGTCGATTTTGACAAGTTCTGCTAGCGGGTCCTGAAGCCTTCGGGCAATCGAGATCGCGCCACGAACCGTAAGGTCTAAATCTGGAAATTCTTTGCGAGCCACTTCGCTTGCACTGTAGATGCTCGCCCCCGATTCGTTCACTAGTATTACGGGAATCTTAGAGTGAGGACTTCCTTTGAGTGCCGATCTAAAAAAAACTTCCGTTTCGCGGCCCGCGGTTCCGTTTCCGACGGCAATGGCTTCAATCTTGAAATGATCGAGTAGCGAAGGCAAAGCAGCTTTTGCTTGTTCTTGCTGGGGCCCTGTTTGCAAGTGGAAGACTCCGTGATGAAGCATTTTTCCAGATTGGTCGACGATGGCAAGTTTGCAGCCTGTTCGAATACCGGGGTCTACTCCGAGAACACACTTTGATCCCAATGGCGGAGACAGTAAAACCTGGCTGACATTGTTTGAGAAAACCTGGATCGCTTCAGAGTCTGCAATGTCTTTGAGATGTTTGTGAAGTTCGTTGGTGATGCTCGGGCTTATGTAAACTTTGAATGCCATCTTGGCACATTTTTTAAGGGTCTCAGCGCAAGCTGAGTTTTTGTGGGCTCCGCATTCTTCTTCTAGGCGTTTGATGAGTTGTGCTTCAAAGGCCTCTTCTTGTCCAGGGGCTCCACTAATGCTGAGAGAAAGTTCTTCTTCCAGCCAGCCTCGGCGCATAGCTAGGTAACGGTGTGTGTTTTCTTTTTTTTGTAGCGTAGTTACGCCTTCACTAAACTCGAAATATTTATCAAACTTGCTTGGAGTTTGGGCCTTCGTGCCTTTCTTGCTGTGGACATAGGAGTTCTTAAAGAATTGATCCCTAATGTACTGCCTGTTCTCGACATTTTCGGAAAGCTTTTCAATGATAATGTCACAAGCACCTTTGAGGGCTGTTTCGACATCAGGAATTTTTTTGGTCTTGTCTATGAACTTAACTGCTTCAGTTTCGGGAGACACAGATCCGCCGGTGCTCCCTTGTTCCCAAATCCAGTTTGCGAGCGGCTCAAGACCAGCTTCACGGGCAATGACAGCTTTGGTTTTGCGTTTTAATTTGAAGGGAAGGTAGATGTCCTCGAGTTGGGCGAGAACAAAGGTGCTCATGATTTTGTTTTTGAGGGCGTCAGTAAGCTTTTCTTGCTTAAGGATTTCGCTACAAATGTATTCTTGTCTTTTTGTGATTTGTTCCCAGTTTTCTTTGGCGTCTAGAACCTGTTGAATTTGAACTTCGTCGAGATTTCCAGTCATTTCTTTTCGGTAGCGGGCCATGAAAGGAACCGTTGCGCCCTCAGCAGCTAGTTTGATAACTGATTCTGCAGATTTTAAAGAAATATTTTCGAGAGATGATTTAAACCAAGCTTCTAAATTCATAAGGTTGGCATGCTCTTATTTTGTGCTCTCGTTATCAAGAGGCTTGCGAGAATTTTACTGACGCGTTAGGAAATATCATGGATCATCAAATCAAAGATAAGTGCCCAATTTCCAAGGACCAGTCCAAAGTTCCGTCCAAAGTTCCGTCCAAAGTTCCGTCCAAAGTTCCGTGCGAAGGTGTGGGCGATAATTTTGAGATGAGCTCCCTCTTAAGGGCCCAGGAGAAAACATGGGAACTTGTCGAAGAGCTGAGAAAATTAATTAAAATTGGATTGAAAGAAAAAGAAGCCATCAAGTTATGTGATGAGCTATTTGCGGCGCATGGTATATCTAAGAAATGGCATAAAAATCGAATTCGATTTGGCACCAATACCCTTACCGCTTTTAAAGAAGATTCTGATTTTGAATATGTGCTTAAGGATGATGATATTTTCTTTGTGGACATCGGGCCTGTTATAGATGGTTATGAGGGAGATGCGGGACAGACCTTTGTTGTTGGGGATGATCCTGAAAAGCTAGCTTGCGCCAAAGCCTCTAGGGAATTGTTTTTGAAATGCGAAAAGCAGTGCTTTGAGGCCAAGATGTCCGGTCAGAAATTGTATGAGTGGGCCCAGGGACAAGCTCGAGATCTCGGCTGGGAGTTAAATATGAAAAGTTTGGGGCACCGGGTGGCTGATTTCCCGCATGCTCTCCATCACAAAGGTACATTGGCAGAGGCGCAGTTTGAGCCGAGCGAGGGGCTTTGGGTGCTGGAAATTCAGCTCCGTCACCCCCAAAAGGAGTATGGTTCCTTTTTTGAGGATATTTTGCGCAAAGATCGTCTGTCGACATGTTGATTTTGTTTCTTGCAAAGCCTAGTGTGGCCTCATGACAAATTCGACTTCTCATTCAGAATCCGAAGTAGGTGGAATCGCTGTTGCGACGGTGGTCTTCTTGGTTGGAATGGTGCTTTTAGGCTCATTGATTTACGGCTGGTCTAAGCCAATTGAGCGTCCAGAAACGAAAAGCTTTGCGAGCCGAGTGCTTGATCGCCAAGCGGGCCAGTCAGGAGCTGCTCTCGGTGTTGCCAATAGTGCTGTGAATAGTGCGGGTGATGCGGAAATGTCTGGAGCTTCAGACGCCGAGCCTGCTGCTGAAGCTGCTAATGAAGAAGAATCTTGGGATTGAACTTAAGAACCTTCAATCTCATCAATTTTCGCATTAACCGTTACCTTTAGTTTTTTGGGTTAAATTTTTTCGATTTAAAATCCTCAAAGTTAGCATCTTTCCTTGCGCCGATGGCATTGATCGCCTAGACAGCGCTTTATAGACTATGTGCCGCTTCTACAAAGTCATATTTGCGTTTATGTTTTTTCTAGCTCCGCAGTGGGGAAGGGCCAACTTTCCCGAGCGACCTATAGAGATTGTGGTCTATACGAACCCCGGTGGTGCGATTGATGTTTTTGCCCGCAAGTTTCAGAAAGTAGCATCCAAATATACCTCAGCTACATTTGTTGTTGTGAATAAGGTCGGTGCTGGTGGCTTGATCGCCATGAAGCATATCGCAAGAGCTCGGCATTCAGATTATATGATTGGTGCCATTACGAAATCTGTTTTGGGGAAGATTGCTAGTAGCTCTTCGGGCATTGATTTGAATCAATATCATTGGCTAGCCTCTATGGATTCCGATCCAGAGGCGATTATTGTTAATTCAGAAAGCTCCATTTCAACATGGGATGCGATGGTAAAAGATGCGAAAGATCGTCCCGGGGAGCAACTTTGGGTTGGGCCAGCCAGTGGAGGAAACGATCACATCATGGCCACAAAGCTTTGGAAAGAGTTAGGCATCAAAGCAAAGTGGATACCCTATACAAGTGGTGGCAAGGCGATGGCCGCTTTGATGGGGCAGCAGGGGGTCGTGTATGTTGGCAATCCTTCAGATGTCTTAGGTAAGGGCTTGCTCAAAATTGTAGCCATTTCCTCTCCGAAGAGATTGACGAAGAAGTTTAAGGATGTGCCAACGCTCAAGGAGCTTGGGGTGAGCGGATTGGATCAAGAAATTATTTGGAGAGGTTTCATTGCTTCCAAGAAAATGAAGCCTGAGGCGATAAAGTTTTATAACGATCTTTTAGAAAAGGTAAACAAAGACCCCGAATGGATTCGTGGCATTGAAGATGGTGGTGCCAGAGCAGATTTGATTCTAGGTCAGCCTTTTAAAGACCTCGCCGAAAAAGATCTTGCAGAGTTTAAAGAAGCTCTCAAAAATTTATCGCTATGAACCTAGGAACTAAGCGAAGAATGAAGGGCGAGGGATTGTTGCTTTGTTCTTTGTTTGTGGTGAGCTTCTCACTTTTGGGTTATTCTTTCTGGACGTCAATTGGAGCTAATGAGGCCATGTATTGGCCACGTTTTGTTTTGGCCCTAATGGTTTTCTTCGTGCTATTGCAGGGCTTTAGTCATCTAAGATTAGCTAAAGCTTTGGGAGCTGCTAAAGCTTTGAATGAAGATCGCAATGTGGCTGGTCTGCCTTTGCGCGTGTCGAAGCTTCTCGCCTTTGCTTTACTACTGCTTTGCTTTTACTTCTCAATTGGGTTTTTAGGTTTTTATGTTGCTTCAACCATGCTATTGGCCGGAGTTTTATTTCTTTTCGAGGTCAGACGACCCTTTCAATATATATTGTTACTTTCGTTTTGGCTTGGACTTCTAATTTTTGTTTTTGAGGGGGTGATGAGCTTGAGTTTTCCAGATTCAAGTTGGTCTGGTCTATCATGATTGAATCGCTAGTCGCTGGGTTTGTTGGGTTGGCAAGTATGCAAGGGTTGATCCTTGTAGTGGCTGGCGTTGTTCTGGGGATTGTATTTGGGGCGATGCCGGGACTATCTCCATCAACATCTGTGGCCTTGCTTGTTCCTTTTTCCTATACCTTGGATCCGACATTGGCATTGGCTTTTTTGACTTGCATCTATCTGGCGTCCAACTACGGGGGGTCGATCACGGCTGTGTTGATCAACACTCCGGGAACTCCTGCGAGTGCCGTAACGGCAATTGATGGTTACGCGCTTACTCAGCGAGGGCAAGCGGCTAAAGCGATGGGAATGTCTTTGTGGGCATCGACGATAGGCGGAGTTGTTGGGGTCGTGATGTTGATTCTCTTTTCAAGGTCATTGGCACAATTTGCTATACGATTTACGCCGGCCGATTATTTTGCTTTAGCTTTTTTTGGTCTTTCAACAATCGCGTCTCTGGGACGGGGCAATGTTCTTAAGGCTCTTGTGGCTACAAGCCTCGGCTTGGCGATGAACACGGTTGGAATGGACCCGATTTCTGGCGTCAGTCGATTTACCTTTGGTTTTGATGAGCTTTACGACGGATTTCAGCTGGTGCCTGTATTGATAGGGCTCTTTGCTGTAAGTGTCGTTTATGAACGCATGGCCGAGGGTTGGAGTGGGCGACAGTTCGATGAAAAAGGAACTTCAACCTTCTCGGGGCGATTAGAGGTGTGGAAAGCCAAACTAGTTTTGGCGATGTCTTCCGTGTTGGGCACTGTCGTTGGAGTTTTTCCAGGGGCTGGATCAACAATTGCTTCATTTTTGAGCTACGACTTTGCTAAGAAATTGAGTAAGACTCCCGAAAAATTTGGTAGTGGAAGTCTCGAAGGTATTGCGGCAAGTGAAAGTGCGAATAGTGCGTCGGTCGGGGGTGCTCTTGTCCCGCTACTGGCTTTGGGGATTCCTGGAAGTGCGACGGATGCGGTTTTGTTGGGCGCGTTTATGTTGCACAACTTGAATCCTGGACCTCAGCTTTTTTCAGAGAGGCCGGATTTGGTATACGGAATTTTCGCTGCGTTACTTTTGGCAAATCTTATGGTGTTCATTCTAGGTTCTTTGGCGATGCCTTTATTTCGGAAGGTTGTTTTGATCTCGGAATCTTTGATGACACCGATGATCCTCATGTTAGCAATTGTTGGGAGTTATGCCGTTAACGCTTCGATCTTTGATGTCGGTCTGTGCTTGAGTTTTGGTTTGCTGGGATGGGTGCTGAAACGTTTTTCCTACCCTATAGCACCTATTGTGCTGGGTCTTGTGCTGGGAAAAATGATGGAAGAAAATCTGAGAAGAGCTCTGTTAATGAATGGATTCGAAAGTTTTTGGTCGAGTCCTTTAAGTCTTGTTTTCATTGCTTTGTCTTTGACTTCATTTCTTTACCCTATTGGCCAACGCCTCAAGAATCGCAAGACTTCGATCTAGGGACAAAAAGTTTCATAAAAGGCTTGGGTTTTGGAGATTTGGAATGGGCTCCAGGCTAAATCCCATTTTTTCATGATTCGAGTAGCAGCAATTTCAGCCTCGCTAACATCGTCTGCATCAATAGACAATTCCCATAAGGGTTCTTCCCTGAGGCCTTGCCAATTTTCGATTGTGGCTTTGAGTCCTTCTGGGGTTGCCCATTCCCATCGCTGAGCCTGGGCGGGGCCTAAGGCGGCGAGTTGCATCGTGTCCGGGAATAAAATGGCTCTCAACTGGGCGAGTTCTAGTTGAAGTGAGTTGAAAAGATCAAACCATTTGCGCTTTTTGATGATGTCGCGAATGGTTTCAAGCTCCAACTTTAATTTTCTCTTGGCGGCGCAGCTTGGAGCCAAAGCTTCGTCTTTTCCTATCCAATCTGATTCACAATTGATTTTTGAATGGTCTTGTAGATGCTCAGGTAGATCGCTTTCAAACATAGGGCGCAGCTTTATGGTGCTATCTTTTTTGTCTTCACCGATTCGGAGTCTCGCCAAGACTCCTGAATCTTTTAGTTGCGTGCAGCGGATAGGGTGGTCCAGGAAATAGACGTCGAACACTTCTTTTTCGAGGTCTTCAAAGCGATCTGGGGAACTGTGTATGGCATGAAGCAAATCAACAGGCTCTTCGACGAGATACTTGAGTTCGCTGGAATAAGAACTAACGCTCACAGAGAGGGCAGCCATGGTGAATGCAAATTTAATAAATCTAACGGGCTTCATTCAATTCTCGCTATGCAGAGAGGATAGCAGCTAGGGTGCTTGTGTCTACGCAAAACTCAGGTCCTCGCGTATCAATAGCCAATCAGGCGAAATCTTAACCAAATTATAACAATATGGCTTCTTATAATCCATTACACTAAGGGGAGTATGAGGGCATCACTGCGTTTCTTTTCTTTGGTATTGCTTATGGGCTTACAGGTTTCCTGCTTGCCGGTGAGTGATCAAAATAGTGATTCAGCTGCTGCTTGTTCTGTGAATGGCAGAGAGCCCGAGCTCTACGGGAAGTGGAAAAAGCTTACTGGTTATGGCCCGGACCAGAGTTCAGATAATTTGAGGGACGACTTCGACGTTATGATCATTCCGCAAGGTACCCACATGTGTGAGGCGAAGTTTGTAAATAAGGCACAGACTTATACTCGCTATCATGCAACGTTTGGTCACCATGCAAGAAACAAAGAGCTTGATTATAGAATAACGGCCGTCGGTAAAAGTGATACGGGCCTGCAAAAAAATGCGACTTATGACGTGGACTACACCCTCGGCTGCAATGGAAGAATTCCGACTCTTCGTTTTGAGTATTCCAATGGCGACATTGAGACTTACGAAAGTTGGTCGACAAAGGTCCAAGTTACCGATTGTGGCCAGAACCCTGACACTTCTAAATCTAACTAATTCCAAAAAGGGCTTGTTCGCCTGTTGTTCTGTGGAGCAACCCTGGCTAAACTAGGCGCATGGGAAGCAATATTGCGAGCGAAGCGGCATTGTCGCGAATCAAAAAACTTCAGAAAAGCTTGGAACTTTCTTTAAAGGAAATCTCGAAACAGGTACGGACGGTGGATAAGCGCCTTCAGGGTTTTAAAACTTCTCTTGGAGGACTTTCCAAAAACAAGACTCAGGAAAAACTTATGGTCTTTCTCGGGAAAAGCCGCAAGGAATTGCTGTCCTTCCAATCGAAGGTTGAAAAGCAGGTTGAGACTTTGAAGGTTCAGGCTAAGGCGATCACCGAAGCGGAAAGAGCGAAGAGACGTGCCCGAAGTCGATCTAAATGAGCTTGAAAGGTATCTGCGAATTTATCAGCAGAATCCAGATTCGAGGGTGTTTGCGCCTTTGGCAGACATGTATCGAAGGCTAGCTAGATACAAAGAAGCAGAGCAGATATGTCGAGAGGGCTTGCAGCGTCATCCCTACTACGCAGGAGGGAAGGTCGCGCTTGCGTACATTTTATTAGACACCAGCCGTCTGGATGAGGCTCTTGGGGAGGTCAACGCCGTTGTCACCTACTATCCAGACAATCTTATGGCTCGAAAAATTTTGGTGCGTGTCCTTGCGGGGATGGGGGACTTGGCCAAGGCTCAACGTGAGTATCAAGCCCTTCTTCAGCTGGCACCACAAGTAAAGGGAGATCCTGAACTTGAAAGGGTCTTGAGTGCATCTTCTGCGGAAAAGCGGGATTCTCATCCTGAGTCGGACGACTGGGGGGCTGCGCCAAAAGCTATGTCGGGTAGCGTCAGAGTTCAGAGTTCTTATGAAAAAACGGAGGTAGATTCGAGCCTTTATGGACCCTCCTCAGCTACGCCTAAATTCAACATCCAGAGCCCTAGAAGGGCCGTTTTACTCAAAAAGAAACAAATACTTGAAAGATGGCTTCAGACCTTGGAAGCCTGACAACTTTAGTTTAGAACCTTCGGTCTATGCTTGAAGTAGGTAGTTTTAAACGCAATTCAAAACTGGAAATCGATGGTTTCCCTTACACTGTTGTTGATTTTCAACACGTCAAACCCGGGAAGGGTAGTGCCTTTACTCGATGCAAGCTTCGTAATTTGATTACGGGGCAGCAGCTAGAGAGAACTTTTAAATCTGGAGATCGTTTCCCAATTCCAGACATCTCAGCCAAAGATATGCAGTATCTTTATGCTGAGGGTGACTTGTTAACTTTTATGGATACAAGTGACTACGAGCAAATCACAATCGATGCTTCTACGTTGGGGGATTCGAGAAAATTTTTGGTCGACAATATGGAGTGCGCTGTTTTGTTTTACAACAATAAGCCGATCAACGTTGAACTCCAAAATTTCGTCGAACTCCCCATTGAATACTGTGAGCCCGGTTTCAAGGGGGACACTGCACAGGGGGGAACGAAGCCTGCGACTCTCGCCGGTGGGCATACTGTGACGGTTCCTCTTTATTTGAACCAAGGCGACATTCTAAAAATTGATACAAGGACTGGTGAATACGTTGAGAAAGTCAGTAAATAAAAAAACAACGGCCAAAAAAGCCGTTAAATCTAATAGTGCAAAAAAGAAGCCTGGAGTTGCCAAGAAAAAAACGGCTTCTAAAAAAGCTTCAGCTGCTAAGACGGTGGTTAGGAAATCATCCACCTCTAATGTGAACTTTGCTGTGATTGAAGAATACTTGGATTTTATGGAAGCTCGTGGGCTCAATGAGCTTGAGTATTCCGTGCCGTCTCTTGCAATCAAGCTTAAGCGAGGCGGTGGCGGCTCGCCAGGAGTAGTTTCTGCTCCTGCGATAGTCCCAGCTCCTGCGGTGTCCAACAATTCTCACGCGTCCAATTCTCACGCATCAGAAGAGAAATCTAATTCTCATGTGGTTAAGAGTCCTTTTGTTGGAACTTTTTACCGTTCTGCAGGCCCCAACCAAGAGCCTTTCATCGAAGAGGGTAAAACTGTTGGGTCTGGAGACGTTCTTTGTATCGTTGAAGCTATGAAGCTGATGAATGAAATTGAGTCTGATATCAAAGGTCGAATTAAGAAGATCCTTGTGAAAGATGCAACCCCAGTTGAGTTTGGCGAGCCTCTTTTTGAAGTGGATCCTCTTTAACTAATTTGTTCGAAAGAGTTTTCTCGAGTTTGCTCGAAAGAGTTTGCTCGAAAGTTTTCGAGGGATAATATGAAAAAGCTACTAATTGCTAATCGTGGTGAAATTGCCGTAAGAATCATTCGTACCGCTCGTGAAATGGGAATCCAGACTGTCGCTGTTCATAGCGAAGTTGATGCCGATTGTATGCACGTAGCTTTGGCCGATGAAAGTGTTTGCATCGGAGGGAATAGGGCTACTCAATCCTATTTGAATATCGTATCGCTATTGTCGGCTTGTGAAGTTACGGGCGCAGACGCGGTTCATCCGGGGTTTGGTTTCCTTAGTGAGCGCGCTGATTTTGCAGATGTTGTTGCCAAATGTGGACTAACTTTTGTTGGGCCTACGGCAGACTCCATGAGGAAGATGGGGTCTAAGGTAGAAGCTAGAAGAATTGCGGAAGATGCAGGTGTTCCTTTGCTAAAAGGGACGGGTGTTTTGGAGTCCGTGGAAGAGGCAAAAAAGGCAGCAGAAAAAATTGGCTATCCGGTATTGATCAAGGCCAGTCACGGTGGTGGCGGGCGAGGAATGCGTGTCGTCCAACAACCTTCTGAGATGGAACAAACTTTCCACTCTGCAAGGAGTGAGTCTCAAACAGCCTTTGGCTCGTCTGAAGTTTTCATAGAAAAGTTCGTCGAAAAACCAAGACATATTGAAATTCAGTTGATCGCGGATAAGCACGGTAACGTTGTTCACCTTGGTGAGCGAGAATGTAGTTTGCAGCGTCGTCACCAAAAAGTGATTGAGGAAGCTCTGTCTCCTGTTATGACGGCAAAAGTTCGTGAGAAAATGGGTAAAGCTGCCTGTGACCTAGCGAGGTCTGTTGATTACGTGGGCTTGGGGACGGTTGAGTTCTTGGTCGATGACGATCTCAACTTTTTCTTTATGGAGATGAACACAAGAATTCAGGTGGAGCATCCCGTGACAGAGGAAGTGACGGGGTTGGATCTCGTTCGAGAACAAATTAATGTCGCGTTAGGAAAAAAATTAAGCTTCAAGCAAGAAGATGTGAAGTTTGAAGGGCATGCCATTGAATGTCGTATCAATGCCGAAGACCCCACTTCCTTTATTCCGTGTCCTGGTTTGATTGAAACGTATCGTCCACCAGGAGGTCGTCGTGTTCGTTTGGATTCCTACGTATATGAAGGTTATAGGGTTCCTCCTTTCTATGATTCTATGATGGGTAAATTGATTGCCTGGGGGAAAACACGTGAAGAAGCACGTATTACTCTTCTTCGGGCTCTACGAGAATTTAAGATCACAGGGATCAAAACAAATATCCCTCTCCATATTAGAATTCTGAGCCATCCAGACTTTGTAAAAGCCAACTGCTATACGAAATGGATAGAACAAGATCTTCTAAGAAAGGGCTAGGGCCTACGTGTCTTCCCGGGAAGAATTTCTTCGAAAATTATCGCCAGATTTGCGAGCTGTTTTTGATCGTGCAGAAAAAATGCTGGAAGAGTCTTTGTTCCAACGTGCTCTGGCTCTGTTTCAAAAGTTAGAAACCTATCTTCCTAACGAAGAATTTCTTGTGGAGGAGATTGATGATTGTAGGCGCCGTGTCCTTCAAAGTAGCGGGCCTGCAGCGGGCCAAGTTGGAGCGACATCTCATGGTTCTGAATCTGCATCCGCACTTATGGAGGGCCTCGCCAGAGACTTGGGGATCCATGGCGACGCTATTGAACGGGCCGAAAAGATTCCCGAAATTTCGGAAATTTTGGATTCAATGAATACAGGCCATGAGATGAACGCCGCTTTAGATCTTTCAATTTTTGCTGGCGTGTCAGAAAATTGGCAAGTTGCCTTAGAGGCAACCAATAAAAGAATTGCAGCGGGTGAGTGCCCAGAAGATTTGTATGTTTGGAAATTATGTTGTCTTGTTCATTTGGAATCGTTTGCAGAGGCTGTTGCCCTATTTAGTTCCAGACATTGGAGCTCCAAAATACTCATACACGTTAACTTTTTGGCGGGTTTGGCGTATGAGGGCCTTGGAGTAAGAGATCAGGCTAAGTCTCGATTTACAGCGGTATTCAATCAAAATTCCAGATACCGAAAAGTGGCTCAGAAATTATTAAATTATTAGTTTTTTGAACTACTTAGGTGACAAATTGGCAACTCCTCTTGCCTTTGGTTTTTGGAAATAGACACATAAAATATAGAGAGATGAAATTCGCAAAGCAAAAGCTGCTGATTCTGGTAATGCTCTTTGCTTTGCCTCATGCTTTTGTTCTCGCGCTCATCGAAACACCGGAACTTTCATCATGGGTGCTAAATGTCGCACTTAAAGTTGCGCGTTTACGAACCGGACTCAAAATTGATGCTACTGGGTGGGATGTGAACCCCGTTACGTTTTCCGCAAAAATTGAGGGTGTTGTGCTTGAGCATGAAGATCTCAGACTTCAGGCTCCTAGGGTTCAGGTTTGGCTATCGCCTGTCGCACTGTTTTTAGGCAAGTTACATTTTAGCGTTTTAGAAATTGCAGATGCTCAAGTTCAGCTAGATTCTAAACTGCTTCCAGAAAAGAATTTGGCTGATAAAAAAGAATTAGATAGCCAAGAAAAATTTCTAGGAAAGTTCTCTCGATCCTATCCAGATTGGCTCGGAGAGAAGATAGAGGATGTGTTTGATCGCTTGGCCAAAAGAAACATTAGTTTTGATGATGCAGAGCTATCGCATTTAGAACTCAAAACTAGGGATCTTCACATTGGTGATTTTAATTTGGAGCTCAATAACCTTCAACAAGGACAGGCTCGTCTAGAGTGGGAAGTGAATGATATTCTTGTCAAAGAACGTCTCGCAAAGATTGAGCAATTCTCTGGAACTATTTCTCTGCTAAAAGCGGGTCAAAAGTCTTACCAAGTTTACATCGGTCAAGTGGCTTTGGATCTCACGAAGGGCGAGAAACAAGAAGCTACCATAAAACTAAGAGGAGCTTGGCCCGGTCAAATTGTTCTGGATTTGAAAGAGGATTGGAAGTCAATCAATGATTTCTTGAAGCAAAGTCCAGATCTCTCGAAAGATGCTTTCGGGGGTGAGAACCGAGGAAGCATCGATGTTCAGCTTTCAGCTAGACTGTTGGAACAGTCTCTCGACTGGGTTCAGGTGGATCTTCAGACAAATGGCTTGATACTGGATAGCGGCCATTACAATAACGTGAAGTCTTCTTTGAGGATCTCCCCAATGGAGAAATCTTGGGACTTTGCCGTGAAATCATTTTTGATGAAGCTAGATGGCGGTCCAGGGGTCGAGTCCAATTGGGTCAACTCCATCGAACTCGTAAGTATGAAACGTGAAGAGGGACAGGTTGATGCTGTTTTAAGTCTCACCGAAGCGTCTCTTTGTGGAATCATGTTGGCCGTCGCGGATCCTCTTTGCCAAGTAGGAGTCGCCTTTACAGGAAATGTTGGAATCAAAGGGAGCCTAGATCCAGTTCAGTTAAGAATAACGCCCGATTTTAAATTTACCGCAGGTCCTATCCTTAATGATCCTTACCTGAAGGATGGTGAGGTCATTGTGAACATCAAGCCTGGAGTTATGAAAGGGCAACTTTTGGCAAACGACAAGAGGCTGATATTTGAAGACTTTAGTTTGTCTTGGGAAGAGATGGATCCAATCGAATTTAGGGGTGACTTGGTTTATACGCCCACAAGAGTAAACCTTCGGGCGTCACTAGAGAGCGGGCGTTTTGATACGATGTTTAAGGATCTTGTAGATTTTAAATTCTCTGGTCATGCAAAAATTGATGCTGACATATTCTACGATCATTCCTTGCCGAGAGAAAAGCGAACAGAGGTCAACGCCATGGTGCGCTCAAAAAGCTTTAGATTTGAGGATCAAGACCTGGGAACACTTTCTGGCCCTCTCAAATATCTTGATAGAAAACTTTTGCTAGGTCCCTTTCAGTTAAGAAACGGTGGAGGTAGTGGAGTTGTTCATGGAAGTCTTGTCCCTACTGTTGATAGAGGTCCTTACTTGTCACTGGTAAATATTTTTAATCGATTTGAGTATGTAGCCTATTTGGATGAGAAGAGGGAAAACGAAGCGTTTCGAGGATTTGTTTCTGGTAGAGCTATTTTAGAAGGCCATGTTAATTCTGATCTCAACCCAGAGAATAAGCTCGTAGGAAATATTGCTATACAAGCTAAAAACTTAAAAGCTTTTGATATACCCTTCGAATCGGCAAATCTTGAGGCGACTTATGAGAACAATGATCTCATCATTAAAAATCTCGATGCCCTGAAGGACGGAGCTACTCTTAAAATGAAGGGCTTGCTCAGTGACAAAGGTGGCAGTGAGCTAAAATTTAATTCAGGAGCTATTCCACTTAAAGGAATAGAGATTGAACCCAAACTCTCTTTGTTTGAGCGAGGAACGGTGAAAATCGATGGATTTTGGAGGCCAAATGAAGGCTGGGGCGTTGATGGTGAAATTTCTGGGGCAAGGATCGCAGGTGCCAATCTAGATTCTGGAAACGCGAGACTTCGCGGTGATAACAAGGGCATCGCAATCAAGCTGGCGTGGCCGACTCTTGACTTCAACTACCTAGGAAAATATGTGGACGATAGCGTCTTGATAGATTCCATGGAGGTAAAGCTAAAGGACCAGGGTATCTATGCTGGTTTTGCTTATCTGGGTGATTGGGAGTCCCCGCGGCCCGTTGAGACGACCGGGGAACTTGCCTTCCAATGGCAGCCTTCAGCGGGATACTTTAGTACCAAACAGCTCAAGATCAACGCTCCACATAAGACGGATGTGCGACCAGAGACGGTTTTGGATGTCGAAGGTTCTCAATCCTTGGTTTGGAAAGATCGTAAAGTGGTAGAAAATACTATCGCTTGGCAAAATGTTAGCCGCCTTGATTTGCGAAGTGCAACTGGGGACTCTGAACTAGGAATTAACGCTATTCTTCCTCTGGGATTGATGAGGCTTTTTGTTCCTGAGCTTGATGCACGATTTGGAACTGTTGAGATTGATGGAAGTATTCCCCTGTCTCCTCATTTTGCGACGCTAAGACTTTCCGGAAAAGTAAGAAATGGAATTCTTAAGATTCCGGAGATTACTGGGGAGCTCGAAGGTCTGTCGGTAGACTTTGAAATGCAAAGATCTCAGGTGCAAATCTCTGAAGCTAATGCCCGAGCTGGATCAGGCGGAGTCGGTTTTCGAGGAGTTTATAAAATAGACTTTTTGAAGCCGGCTGCAGATATTTTGGTTGATCTCAGACAGGCTGAATTGGTGCTACTGGATGATGTGCCGGGCGTGTTTACTGGAGAGCTTCAGATTCGTGGAGACAAGATGCCTTATCTTATGTCAGGTAAGATCAACGTGGCTGAAGCTCTCTATACAAAAGAGTTTGATGGCGAGACAGAAGAAGTGATCGACCCAGGTGAGGAACCTGCGCTGAGATTTGACTTAGACGTCACCCTGATGAATGACTCCGCAATTAGGAATTCGATTGTCAGTTCGAACTTGTCGGGGGAAATGACTCTTGCTGGTAATTCAAATGAACCACTTATTCGTGGAGATCTCGTTCTCGCAAATGGGACCATTCACGCCAATCAGGTAGATTTTAAGATCATTCAGAGCCGCATTCAGTTTTATGGAGAGAAGGAGAACGTTCCCATTGTCAGCTTGAGGGCAGGGACGAATATTTCGTATTCAGGAACCGATTATAAAATTGAAATGAATGCGAGAGGCCCAGGAAGTAGTCTGGCTATGGACTTTAGCTCAGACCCTCCTTTGCCCAAAAAAGATATTGTGAGCTTGTTGGCTTTTGGTGTGATCAGACAGGATGATAATCTTGGCGAAGAAAATGATGATCTCGTCACTGCGGCTCAAGCCGAGGCCTTCCAGACAATTTTTGGTCAAGCTATTGGAAATAGTTTGAGCAAAAGTACAGGCTTTGATGTGAGGCTTAAGGCGTCCACAAGTCAGGCAGGTAGGGCTGACAACGTTCCTAAGGTTAGTGTCATGCGTAGACTTTCTGATCGGGTAACAGCTCGATTCGCTAGAAGCTTAGACGTAAATAATCCTGAAAAAGATTTGCAGGTCGATTATCAGTTGCTTAACAATGTAAACTTGTCAGGAGTTTGGGAAAGTCCAACTCCTGAAGATTCTTCTGTCGGTGTGGATTTGAGGTTCCGTTTTGAAATTGAATAGCGCAATGATCATGTTTGCTGTCTTGCTAGCGGGAGCAAGCGCTATAGACGCCCATGGTGGATCAAGAATTTCATCTATAGAGTTAGAATCCCAGGGGGCCCTCCCCGAGAGCCGTATTAGAGAGCTTTTGGGCGTCAAAGTTGGTGATGAGTTTTCTGAGGCTAGTCTTGATAAGGGATTGAAGAGACTTGCCAATACGGGAAGATACCAGGGGCTTCAACTGAGATATGACCCTGTGAAGGGTCGGCTAGTTTTAGATGTTAAGCTTTTTGATATCCTGCAAGACGTTCAAGTTAGCTTCTTTGAGAAAGAGATTGCTGAGAGTTTGAGGGAGCTTCTCAAGAAAGATATTCTAGAGATCAGTTCTTTGTCGGTTAGCGATCAAATCTCTGTTGATGCTTTGCCTGAAATTCGTGAATTAGTAGAGGCTCGATTGCGAGCTAGAGGCTTCTATAAAGCAAAAGTCGTCCTTGCCTTGCAAGAAGGTGAGAAAAGATATGACCGAGTTCTATTGATTGATGTGAGGCTGAATGAACAAGACAAAGTGCAAGCATTGCGCTTTTCTGGATTTAGATCGGCTGATTTGGATGAGCTAAGAAAGTTATTAGAGCGAGTGGTATATACAAAGCCATATTTAAGAAGTTTGGATACCCCAAACGATTTAATCAATAACCCCGAAGAATACTTACTCGAAAGAATTCGTCGATTGCGAAGTGCTGATCAGGGCAAGCCGGTTCAGTTTGATATTGAATTCCCTGCAGACCAAACTTTGCTGAATGGAACTTTGACGGCTTGGGGAAAAAAGATGCGCCAGGAGGGATATTTTGATTTTGATATTCAAAGTCAGATTGTCGAGCTCGAGGATAAACGCGTTTTGGAAATCATCCTTAGTCGTGGTCAAAAATATGATATTCAGTTCTTTGGAAATATAAACTTTTGGGAAAGAGAGCTAAGACAGGTCGTTTTGGATCGTCCTATTCGACTTGGAATTCCGTTTAATTTAAATGATGCGAAGAACGCCGTAAAATCAAAGTACCTATCTGAAGGATATATTGACATTAAGGTGGACTCCGAAATTTCGAGTAGTGAAGATCGAAGAATTGTATTGCTTCGTTTGACGGAAGGAAAACAATACTTTTTGGGTAACATTGTTTGGGAAGGTGTTTCCTTGCGGGAAAAGATGGCCTTATCCCAGATTGAAACACGCTGGAAGGATTCCATGAGTCATCCTTTCCACTACACCTATTTTGATGAAAAAGATATTCGGTCTCAGCTTCCATTTTTACTTTCAATGTTGAAGGCAGAGGGGTATCTGCAGTCCAGGTTCTTGGGTTTCAGCTATGTCAAACCAGGAGTTCAGGAAGGTAATCAGGTTACCATCAAGATCCCCCTTCAGCTAGGACCTCAGTTTAGGGTGCGTAGTGTTGCTTTGGAAAATTCTGAAGAAATAGAAAAAATCATGAAGCTGAAGAAGATTCCTTTCGCCATTGGAGAGATCGCATCTTCCGAAAAGATTCTCGAAGTTTCAGATTCTTTGAAGACAGAGGCTCGTGAAAGTGGGTTTTTGCTTGCCTCTACCCCGGCTTCGGTGGATGAAATTGTAAATTTTTCCGATACCACCGACGAGGTAGATCTCGTCTTTCGCTTGTCGCATGGGCCAAAAATTCGGATGGGGCAGATTGTTCCAGAGGGGCTACGTAAGACGAAAGAGAAAGTCGTCCTCCGGGAGTTTGAGCGTGAGGACATGACTACTGGTGATGTTTGGATTCCGTCAAAGCTTGAAAAAATTGATGAGAGACTCCTGGCTTATGGATTGTTTAACAATTTGAGAATGCAATCTTCGGATCCCCGAGCCTTATCAGAAGAATCGGGTGAAGGTGTCGAAGTACAAGAACGTGACTTGCGAATCGTTCTCAGTGAGAGATCGGGGGGGGCCGTTGAGTTTGGGCCAGGATACCGAACAGATTTGGGAATTGTGGCTTTTGGTGAGGTTAATTACAGAAACCTTGGAGGGATGAACCGAAGTGTCGTTTTAAGGGGACAAGTATCTAGGAAAATTGAGAACTACCTTTTCCCGGAGCAGAGGTATTCCTTGAGTCTCCTTGAGCCCTACACTCTAGGAGTGGCTATCGCTTCGAGATTGTCGCTTGTCTACGAAAAGAAAGATGATCGCCAATTCGATACATTTGGAAATCCAGAAGATGGTTTTAATATTGAAGAAGTTTCCTTGGCTTTAGGGCTGTCGAGAGAAATTGCCGATAAGTTCACTTTGAAGTTGAATGCTTATACGTTGTCGGTTCCCAGAATCTTCGACCTGACTGTGGCGGGTTCTACAGCTAGTAGACTCAGATATAGAATTGCTACCGTGGGACCTCAGTTGGAGTGGGATGATCGAGACAATATTTTCAACCCGACACGGGGCTTTTTGGTACAGACGTCGTTAGAATACTCTGGACCAAGTATCGGAAGTGGCGAGGATGTACACTTTCTATTGAACAGAAATGAAATTAGCTACTATAGAACTTTGAGACGTAATTTGGTCTTTGCTTCTTCGGCTTCATATGCTCACATGAGAGCTCTAGGAGGTGTTGAAGGTATTCCCGAGAACAGGCGATTGGTTCTCGGTGGTCGCACGACCGTTCGATCCTTAGGAGAGAGAAAGCTGCGGTTTGACCAGGCTGGGGTAGGGCTAATGAATAGTGGATTACTGAAGTTAGAGTTGAGGCAGGGAATCTTCGGGGAAGTCGGCGTCGCCTATTTCTTTGATGTAGGAAGAGTGGACGCTGCTAATTTTGAGGGCGAAGGTTGGCGAGAGGCGGCCGGAGTGGGACTAAGGTATCAAACGCCAGTGGGACCACTGGCGCTTGATTTTGCTTTTAATATGGATAAGAAATCCGGCGAAGATTTTCACCGGATTCTCTTTAGTGTAGGTGTCTTTTAGTTCTTCTTGAACGGAAGCGTTTCAGGAAGACCTTGGGGGGCACTGAGCGGACCAAGTTCTAAAGGCTTTATTCCAAAGAATCTGAAGGCAGCTGAAAGCTCTGAGCTAGCAGCATCTACAGCCGACATGTGACGTTGGCGTAAGATCTCAACACCTTTGGCACGAACCGCGTCGTACATTCCAGGAGCTGTTTCAGAAACGTTCATCTTAACTTCAGGTGTTACCCCGACGTTCTCGATGTACTCTCCGTTAGAGCGCACAATCAAAGACTCAACTTGTCTTACGTCCATGTTGGTGTTCGGAGCTTGCATGTAGTTAACGACGTTGCCACCTGCACCCATGGTTCTTTGTCCAACTAGAGTTGCCATTTTGTTGTCTTGAAGGACACCGGCAAAGATATCACAAGACGAAGCACACATTTCATTGACCAATAGAACAATGTTGAAGTCTTTAGTGAGTTCTTCATTGCCCTTCAACGTCCAAGGAGTCATTCTTTCAAGATTCACTGCAGTTGCCTTTGGAGTGATTCCGAGTCCTTGAGCTTCAGCTGACATCACTTCATCATATAGACGGCTGGCGATAACTTTCTCAACATCTGAAGCAGCGCCTTCTTTCCAATTATCCAAGCTATCGATCCAACCTTCGTTAGTTCCGATTTGAATGCTTGGTTGGATGATTTTGTTTTTGCTTAGACTTTGTGCAAGATCCATAAGCAAGAACAATGATCCACCGCCGTTGTTGATCGTATCGATAACAATGTCTTCAACTCCCATATTTTGGAAAGCGGCAAGCGTTGCTTTGAATTCTGGTACTGGGTCGCCATTAACAGAGAAAGAATGAAGCAGGATGTATCCCATCATGACTTTCTTTGTTTTTGATTCGCCATTTGCCAAGTAGTTAACGGCCTCGGGCCAAACGTACGCAGGGTAGGTGAGGGCAGAAGGAATTGCCAAAGCACCTGCAGGTACGGAGCGAACTTTTCCTAGTGCTGCAAGTGAACTCTGTGTTCCGTCAAACTTAACAAGTGATTCGGGGTTCATCGTCCAAGAAGCTACGTTGTTGTTGATAGAGAAGTTGTCGATTCTTTCTTTGAAAGAGCTCAACGTCTTCGGTTTGAAGGTATCGAGATTGATCTTCATTCCGTTAAAGTCCAAAAGTGCGAACGGAAGTTGCACGTTAGAACCTTCACTTCCAAGGAAAGACTCGGTCTCTTTAATTTTTCTAAGATCGCCAGACTGAATCGCTTTTCTCAAGGCAGCATCTGCCATATCTTTTCTATAAGTATAAAGATCCTTTTCAACCCATGGAACGGTAACGTCAGTTTCAACATCTCCGTTTTTGATTGTAAGAGTGACATCATCTTCTTTTGGAAGTGGGCTGCTCGTGCTTAACTTCGCGAAAAGACGACCGCTCATATGTACGGTAAGGTTGGACTCTTCTTGACCAAGGTCCTCAAATTTCACGGCATTTTTAAGCACGTACTCTTTAACGGGAATTCCGTTAACTTTTGAAATCATTGAACCAACAGTAATTGGAAGTGCACTGTTTGGAAGGTGGGAAGGTGCCATCTCGGTAATTTCAACAAGATCACCAACACGGCGACCCGTAAATCCAAGGTACTTCACAGTTTCACGGCCCTGACGACCAGAGGCAGTGATGCTTGCGCCCAAGTGAGCGTCTTTAAACTCTGCTACGAATTGGTGAATGAGAGCATAAAACTCATCATTGTCTTTCGTTTCAGCAGCAGCATTGAGATAGTCTTCTTTTAGTTTTTGGTAACTAAAGTTATGAAGGTCTTCTTTGTATTTCATTGGCGCATAGTTTTCGCCAAACTTGCTGTAAAGCCACATCATATCGGCTTGTTTTTCTTCTGCGTTTAATTGGCGGCGAGGAGCTGGATCACAGGCCCACATCAGCGATAGTCCAGAGAAGAGCAGCCCCTGTCCTAATATCTTCATTATCGATTTATTCACATCAACCTCCTAAGGCCCAAACGCACGATGTCGCCATTGAATGGGGCGGGTCGTAGAGTAAGGGGTGTGACGCGTAGCGTCAATTACAAACTTTGTCATGAAGAGAATTGAGGCTATAAATACTTAATTTTATTGAGATTTTATTTTGTTTTGAAGCCCAATTAACCCCACGACTCGCGATGGATGTCTAATGGGTATGAAAACGAAACTCAAAACAATGAGCTCCCTAATTGGAACGTTGATGCTGGCTTTGCTTCTATCGTCTTGCGGGTCACGGTCGAATCTTCAGTCTAAGATGATGGATCAATCAAGAGGGCCGGCGTTACATCAAGCTGTATCTATTGGTCGTTGATATTAGGTCTTATCTTTATATAGATGTGAATTATGATTCACTAAGTGTGAGATGAAACAGACAATGACCGCATAAGGAGCCGCTTGGACTCCAAACAATTCACAAGCCATGACGGCAGAGGTGATGGGGACTCTAGCCGCCCCTGCAAACACGGCGACCAATCCCATGGCAGCTAGAAAATCCATAGGAAGAGTCAGTATGGGAGAAAGTGCACTGCCCAAGCTAGATCCCATCATAAATAGTGGAGTGACCTCTCCGCCGAGAAACCCACCACCGGTGCTGATCGCCGTCAGGAATAGTTTTTGTATTGGAGTCATCCAAGACTGCAAGCTCGTAAACGAATTTTCAATCACCGGGAGGCTCAGACCCAACATGTCGTATGAATTTGTAAAATAAACATAGCTCGATACGACGAGTCCTGCACAGAAGATCTTTTTCGCTCTATGCTCGGGGAGAATACGCCCAATAAACTTTTTACTAAAAACGTAAAGTCTTGCGCAGATCCCAAAACAAATCCCTCCGCCAATCAAGCTTATCAATAAAGTGGGGCTCAGACTGGGCCATAGACTTACGACATAATGAGAGTGTGGAGCGCCTAGGTAAATGGCAAAAAGATGCGCGATCCATGCAGAGGTGATGCAGGCTGCAAAGACATAGCGATTTTTCAAGTACCTAGAAGATTCAAGTCCAAAAAGTACTCCCGCCCAGGGAGTGCCAAAAACACTAGCAAAGCCCGCACTAACACCGGCATGCAGGAAAAGTTTTCGGTGCTCACCCTTATGAAACCAGTCAGCAAAGGATGCTCCATATTGGATCGCGGTTCCTTCTCGTCCGACGGAAGCACCAAACAAGTGACTGAAGATCGTTCCCAAGAAAATCATAGGAGCTAGTCGATGCGGAAGAGGCATCTTGGGGTTGATCAATTCTTCATGTATGAGAATGTTTCCGCGGAATAAGTTGTTTCCCAGCCTTCGATACGTCAAAACGAGCAGCACCCCCGCGAAGGGAAGCAAAAAAATGATCCGAGGGTAGAGGGCTCTTGTTGTGGCCGCCCACTGCAACGATTTCAAGAATAATGTTGAACTTGCACCTGTAGCCAAGGCAATGGCTAGTAGGCTGACAATGTTTTTCAGGCTCCTCATTCTTATGGCCAGTCTATTTCCTAATGCCGCCAGTCACAATGTTTGCTGCGGAATCAAAGATAATTCCTGAAGTCATTTCGTGAACGTAACAAAGCTAGATTAGTTTGGGGGAAGCATGAAATACGAGAAGCGTCTCATCGCTCTATTGGCGGCCATTCAGTTTTCCCACATTTTAGATTTTTTCATCATAATGCCACTAGGACCCATGTTGATGAGGGTCTTCGGCGTGAATGCTCAAGAGTTTGCGATATTGGTTTCGAGCTATACTTTTGCTTCTGCAATTTGTGGTTTTACGAGTGCTTTTTTTGTGGATTTCTTTGATCGCAAGCGGGCACTTTTGTTTGGTTTTTCGGGTTTTATATTGGGAACTTTTTTATGTTCACAGGCGAACAGTTTTGAGATGCTCCTTGGGGCAAGAATTTTTGCAGGATGCTTCGGCGGCATTGTTAACGGGGCTGTCTTCACGATCATCGGAGATGTGATTCCCGAAGAGCGAAGGGGAAAGGCGACGGGCACTGTCATGGCAGCCTTTTCAATTGCATCCGTTGTTGGGGTTCCTATTGGTCTCTACTTTGCTGAAATGTTGGGGTGGCATGCGCCGTTTATGTTGTTGGTGTTGTTTTCTCTGGCCGTTGCATTTGGTATTGGAAAATATGTTGAGCCCATGAGGGCTCATTTGAGGGATACAACTCATAAAATAGACTTGCGAACCGAACTAACGGATTTTGCGAACGTCCTTCGAGACATCAATCACTTAAAGGCTTTTGCTTTTTCAGTTTGCATCAATATGGCTGCTTTTTCGATCATTCCGTTTATAAGTCCATATCTTGTCTATAATGTAGGGCTTCCAGAATCGCGGCTACCGTTGATTTATCTGTGTGGTGGGTCGTTCACATTCTTTACCTCTAGATGGATAGGCAGGTTGTCGGATCGTTACGGTAGGTATCCGGTATATTTGACCGTTGCCCTGGCTTCTCTGGTTCCGATTTTGCTTCTCACAAATCTACCTCCGGTTCCTCTTGTTGCTATGCTCGCTGTGACGACACTTTTCATGGTCTTGGTTTCAGGCCGCTTCGTCCCGGCTATGGCATTGATTACTTCAAGCGCCAATCCAGCTAGGCGAGGAGCATTTATGGGGGTTTTTAATGCCGTCCACCACATGGCCACCGGGATGGCGTCTATTGTAGGTGGCTATTTGATTGTCACTGAAGCTTCGGGATTGCTATCTGGCTATCAAAAGAATGGATACCTGGCGGCAATTCTTACTTTATTTAGTCTTTACCTGGCAAAAAATATCAAGATTCGAAAGACTTAGGTCGATGATTTCTGTCTATAGCAGGTGTCGCATTATCGAGAAGCTTGTGGGCAGGTGTCAAAATATTGTACAGTTTCGCCATTTTTTGCGCTTATAAGTGTTTGATAACAGGGTTTCTACTTTGGCCCGGGCTTTGCTACTATTAACCCTAAGGGGCTAATCAGTAATGATAGCTATAAGCGAATTTTAACAAACGCTTTTGGAGGGGAACTATGAAACTTAAAGGATTACACAAAAGAATATTATCGCTCTTTACGATGGTAACTTTCACGCTAGGAATGTTGGCTCCGGATGTTATGCAGGCAGCGCAATCTGGTGATCAAGACATGAAGATGGTTGCATCCATTCTCAACAACTCGAAGAAAGCTTACGGAGACCAAGAGAAGGGAATTGATCTTTTCTCTGAAACCGTTCTCTCTGCTCTTCCGAAATCAGACATTAAATTTGTTAAAGGTGTGCTTTCAAATGTTGGCGCTCTACCAAGTGCTGAATTCAAAAATGGTGCGATTCATCTCACTTCTGGCGACAAACAACTCACAGTGAAACTTGTTAACCGTGCGACTGGTGAAACACTAGTAAATGGTAAACGCTTTACTTATCACGCTAACCAAAGCCTTAAGTCTAACTACGACCGTCTTTTTAAGACTGTAAATGGTTCAGAAATTTCATGGGTTGATGCCTTGATGAACATTGTGATTCCTCAAGCTCACGCAGCAGACGAAGAAAGTGATAGCGGTAAAAAAGGTATTGATTGGAAAACAATCGCCTTGGTAGTTGGTGGAATCATTGCCGTAGGACTCGTTGTTTGGTGGGGAATGACTGCCAGCAAAGAGAAAACAAAAAGACAAGAAAGTGACAACGCTGCGAGTGTAGACATCGCAAAGATCAACGCTAGTGTTGCAAAGCATGCTGAAACTCAGAAGACAACCCGTGAACTTGGCTACCCAGGTGAAGGTGGAAGTGGCTCTGAAAGCTCTGGCGGCGACTCACACGAACTATAAGATATATTAGTTAACTTGAACGCCCTGTCTTGCAGAAGCAAGACAGGGCTTTTTTTAAAACCAAACTCTTACTTTCTGGACGTAGATGGCACGTTTCTCAAAAGGAGTTTGTGGGGAAAATATGAAAAACTTAAACCTAGCCATCATCTCATCAATCGTTTTAGCTCTTAGCCTCTCATCATGCGGCGGTACCACTATCGAAGCAGCGGAGGGACCCAACGTTCGCCCAGTAAGTAGCGGCAATACGGGGTTGAGCACACTTAGCCTTTCATCAAGTGTGGGTGAGTTCGGGTCGATGGAAGTTTCTACGACAGTCGAGCTTATTCCTTCGGGTGGTCAGTCTCCTTATACTCTTGCTCTTCTTAGTGGCGAGGGAAGCTTAAATTCAAACTCTCTAACCTTCACGGCAGCTAGCTCTGAAAGCACGGTTGGCGTGAGAGTTACAGATGCTGCAGGACAAACTGCGGAACACTACTTTTATGTTGTTGCGTATGATGTTGACGCGACGTCGGACACTTGCGTAGCTATGGGAGACGCAACTAGAGCTCAAGGTGGAACTGGCTTGGAGCAAGCCGTTAACTTGGCAGATGATTCTCGCACGAGCGCAGCTCACGTCATGACCGGTATTGGTCTTAGAGCCAAGGCAGACAAGCTCTATGCTCTTTATGTGAAATCTGAAGTTCTAAATGCGAATGGTTCTGTTACTGAATCACCAGCTTTCGCAACTACTAAATATACTGACGATGGTAATGGCGCCGCCGTTGAGGTTTTTGTTGAGGCTCCATCTGGTTACTACATCTACGGTGTCGGCGCGGCCACGGACGCAACAGGTGAAAATTTTGATCTTGTTAAGATCTATGTCGCCAGGCCAAACACGGAATATTCTGACTATGATCAGCAAGAGTGTGTCCTTGTTAGGGGCGGAAGCTTGGAGTGTGGAAGCTCAGTTAGCGTTCCTTCTAGCATCGTCAACTACATGGAGTTTGCTGGCAGGTTCAATAAGCCAATGACAGCCTTCGGAGCTGCGGTAAACGGTGGACAAATCGACCGTATGGCAGCTTGGTCGAGAGATCTTTCATTCGTTGATTGCGAGTAAGATCTAGCTAATCTCTAAAGTTGCCGAATTGTAGCGGAACACCAATTTTTACTTCGTGCTCTTTTAGGAGGGCCATGGCATCTTGAAGGTCGTCACGCTGCTTGCCGATCACACGAACTTGCTCGTCCTGAATCTGTGAATTGATCTTCTTCATATTCTCTTTGAGAATCTTTCCAATCTCTTTGCCCTTTTCTTTTGAAATGCCGGCGGCGATGATGGCAGTAACTCGTGCTCCTGATCCGCTAGCACTTTCTTGCCCTTGGTAATCTAACGAGAGGATTGAGATCCCACGCTTAGTGAGCTTCTGATGGAAGACTTCTTTTACAGCGTCTAATTTATAAGCTTCGCTACATTCTAGTTTTACGGTTTTGGCTTTCTGATCCATTACGATCTCAGTTTTGATGCCCTTAAAATCGAAGCGGTTCTTTACTTCTTTGAGGGTTTGGTTGATGGCATCGTCCATGTTCTGCCAATTGATTTCTGAGCTGACGTCGAATGAAGGCATAGATTTTCTCCTATAAATACTTGTTAAGGTTTTTGCCTTTTCTGGCGTTTTCGTCAACCCAGGCCCAGAAAGTTTTGTTGAGGTCGGGGATGTTGCAGAAGGTCTTGATGTAATCTTCCATATTGCTGCGTAGGGATAGGTTGAGGAGTTCCCTGAAGCTGGGGCATCTTTTTTCGAGCATCTTGATGACGGCAAAAGATGCAGCATAGTGGACATCTGCTCGCTGGAAATTTCCTACTTCATAGGGATGGCGTAGTTTGGTGACATCGATTCTGGGTTTCTGTTGTGCGAGCCAGCTGAATTTGACGGATTTGAATCCAGCAACGCTAGTGCTAAGACCTTCGTTGAGCCATGCGGGGATGGCCGATTTGTATTTCTGGAAGATGATCACGTGCGCTAGCTCATGCCCAAAGATTTGATCGAAATTGGCTCGCGTAACCTTCGGGCCAATGTGTATGGAGTTATCACTTCTTTTGGTGAATGCCATAATTTCTTTGGCAGCTTTTCCGTTGAAGTTCTTAAGCAGTTGGGCTTGAGAGCTGTAGAAAGTGACCGGCACACGCCGAGTGCTCCATTCCAGTTTCCTCTCGATTTCGTCTACAACATTCTGAACTCTACTGTTTGTGAGCCAAGCCGGAGGATTGTTTATAACGGCGGAATTGGTCATGATTTGCTTTGGGCTTGAGGCTTCAGCTACGTTTGGCTGGATGGCGGCAATGGTTGAAAAGACTAAAGTGAAAAAGAAGAAGAATCTTGGCATGGTCGAGATCATAGCAGGCTAAGAAAATAGAAAAAGGTGATTCAATCGTAAAGTAAAAATTCTTTTCGTTTCTTTTTGAAGGCTTGAGTTTCCTTCTCCCACATGGCTAAAATTTTAGAGTAGGAAGTCCCAGTGCGAATCGCGTCAATGGTGCTTTTGTGTAGCGTTAAAATATTAAACTTTTCGAGATCGTATTTTCTTGGATATAGGGAGTAAGTAGCGTGAGCCAGGGCAAGTCCAAATGCTGTAGGGCGGAAACTGTCTTCATCAGTAACCTTAAAGCTAATCCCTTCGCAGGCTTCGTTTTCGAAAACACTTTTTGTAGGCGTAAAATCGTAAGCTGAAAAACTAACTCCCTTCAGGCCATAAGTATTTAATTTTTTCTCGAGCTTTCGTCCATTGATGTAGGGGGCTCCTAGCATCTCGAAGGGTAGGTCTGTTCCACGGCCTACGCTCACAGAAAATTCATGCAGTCCAACTCCCGGGTATAGCGTGGCCGTGAGCGGACCGTTCATAATTGGAGATGGGTTGATCCATTTTATTCCGGTGTCGCGAAACTGCATCGATCGCTTCCAGCCTCGAAGTTTGATGATCTCAAGCTCAAGATCAAGCTTGAGGTCATGTTTAAAAAGTTGGGCTAGCTCGCCAACTGTCATCCCGTGTCTGACGGGGACTGAGTGAATGCCAACGAAAACTTCGCGATCGACGTTGACCGGACCTTCGACAATGACTCCGCCGATGGGGTTGATCCGGTCTAAAACAATAAACTTTTTCCCTGCCTTGCTAGCCGCTTGCATGCTCAGTTTCATGGTTGAGATGTAGGTGAAGAATCTGGTGCCGATATCTTGTATATCGAAGACGAGAGCATCAATGTCATCTAGATGTTTGGGGAGTGGGGCTTTGTTGGGGCCAAAGAGGCTGATGATGGGAAGTTTTGTTTTGTCATCAAGGCTGTCTGAGATGTTGGGTTGGTCAAGGTTGCCTCTGATCCCGTGCTCGGGGCTGAACAGCTTCACAAGCTTTAATGATCTCGCCTCATTGAGAATATCAATTGTTGAGCGATGAGAGCGGTTTACCCCAGACGGATTTGTGATCAGTCCTACTCTAAGATTCTTGAGGGGCTTAAAGTTTTCAAGTTCGAGAACGTCAATACCGTTCAAGACTTCGCCGGCGTTGCTTGCGTTAACGTGCAGCGAGAATAATGCGAGTAAGAAAAAAGATGTAGATCTGAACCAATGAAGCATGGACTTATTCTAAGGTAATTTTTACTAGCTCTCCACTCGAAACTTGTATGAGAGTCTGCACTCTGGCTTGCGT
>Ga0100403_1000749_pt1 | contig 31755 bp, 28 predicted proteins | sample CryGeymet201501t_FD_83663 | JGI IMG/M metagenome (GOLD analysis project Ga0100403, IMG submission 83663) | Groundwater microbial communities from Crystal Geyser aquifers in Utah, USA - Crystal Geyser metaG 2015-01t | ecosystem: Environmental > Aquatic > Deep subsurface > Groundwater | place... | reverse complement strand
CCCCTCAATTCGCAATGGACTTATTCAAGTCCGAATGGATTTATCGGTTAAACTTCTAAGATGAAATCTAGCAAATGTGAATTTTGTTTGAAAAATTTTACTCCGCGACCACAAGTCAAGACACCTAGGGCATGTTCAAATTGCCAGCGACTCCGTCAGCGTTCCAATGAGCGTGATTGGCACAGGCGAAACCAAGGGCTTTATGATGCGAAATACCATCAAAGTCAAAGAATACAGCGGCATCAATACCTAAAAAAATGCGTAGAAAAAATTATCCGATTCTGTCAGGCGGGAAGTCGTTTGTTTGAAGAGCCTGTGTCAATATCAAGCCTTAAACAAATAATGCTCCCTTTTTTTATACAGCTTGGTGTACGAGCTGCAAACAAGCTCTGGCTAAGCGAAAAAACCATTGTTTACGACAACCTTTGCTAAGGCCATAGTCGAAATTACTTGCAAACAAGCCGAAAGACTACCGTTCATCACTTCATTAGCTCTCTTATGAAAACTAGAGAGGATTTATGAAGGTCAATCATGTTAAAGCTAATTTCTCAGGGCACACCTGCAACTCAAAAGATACAACCAAATAGTAAATCGCTACAGGACCATTTTAATTTGATCGAAGCCTATTTTAAATCCCAAAGAATTAGAAACCATTCGCCACGAGGACAGCTAAGGCAGCGCCGGTTTTTGACAAGCTGGTTCGAGGAACATGGCCCCGAGGAAGGTCGCCCTCTTTATACCTGGGAAGCGATGAAACCAATTGAAGGACGTAGGCGTATAATTGATTATGGTCAAACTTTGTTAGATACCGGTATAAAAATCGACACTGTTCGTTCTTACATTGGAATCCTTAAACTTTATTTTTCGTTCATAATTGATTTTCCTCATGTTGAGAATTCTGAGAACCGTTTCGAGCGAATTCAAGATCGTTACGGAGCGATTGAGCAACCTGTTACGGAATTTGACTTGCCACCCAATAATCATGATGGGCGCCGCTTAGGCATTCCCTTTGATCCGGAAAAATTATATGAATTATTTTCCGTTTTGAGGGAGCACTATGTGAACGTCCCGGGGGGACAATCATCAATTCGTGCTCGCAACTATACAATGGCCGTTCTTGCAGGGGAAAGCGGACTTCGCATTGATGAGCTAACTCATCTTGAAATCAGCCGCGATCTTTTCTTTGAAAGTGCAAAAATACAAACACGTTTTGCTAAAGCCAAACGTGGGTCCGGGAAGAGAAGTAGAGTAACTCTGTTTACTCCATTAGCTCGCGATACTGTAAGTTACTATCTAAAAATAATTCGACCCAAAATTGTAACCGAAGATGCAAGCGACTTTCTATTTGCCTCTCGAAAAGGGTTGCAGCTTCCTTATTCAAGCTGTCATTACGCTCTGAAACAAATGGTCGATGTAGCTTGCCAAGCAGGTTTTCCAATAGCTTCCCATATGGGTTGGCATTGGTTTCGTAGAATTTTTGCAACACGCTTTATAGAACGTTTTCCTAATCATCTTTCTTCTCTGGTGAACCTTCTAGGACATTCGAGTGCGCATACAGTGCATTGTTACATTCGACACTCAGATGCTTGGATGGACAACAAAATAAAAACTGTAATGGAGGGATCTGCAACATGGCCGTCCATTGGAGATTGAGATCATTTTTAGCAAAGAAAGGAATCTTTACGGCTACAGCGTTCCAGAAGCGAATTCTAAAAAAGACTGGGACACTGATTTCTCTTCAAAATCTTTGCAATTACATGAATAGGCGCCCATCTCTCTTGCGTCTAAAGACCATTGAAATTATCTGTACTTCATTGGACTGCAGCCTTGAAGACTTATGCACGGTGAAGCCATTTAAGATCAATGACAAATCTGAGAAAAAACTCTCTTTTAAAAATACTCCCCATGCGAAAAGATCACTTAAGAAGTTTCCCAATCCTAATAATTATGAATAGGCAATGTTGTGAAGCGAATTATTAAATGTCAGGGATGCTCCAAGATGAAGCCTATTCATGCAAAGCTAAAATGCCATAGATGTTATCAATGTGACCTTTGTATTCGACTGATAAATGAACTTGAGAAAAATGTCCAACCCGCATCTGAATACAATCGGTATTTGTTCTTACTTTATTTGCAGTACGTACGAAGGCTTAAAACACAGAAAACGGTGCTGTCTAAACAGGCAAGACAGTTTGCTGCAATTCTCGAAAAGGAATGCATTCCAGAGCTTCATAGTTGGGCTGCGGTTCGTTCGCTCTCAAAAAGAGATCGCTTGGGAACATCTTTGCACCCAACTAGTGGGAATAGAAACTGTTGTCCTTGGCTCAGAGTGGGATACATGTTGCAAGAAATAGGAGTTCTTTCGGCATCGCAAGACGAGCGCGGAATTCCCATTAGAAACTATCTGGCCTCATTTGATCAAAAGACGGTGACTGTCCTTGAGAATTATATTGCCATGCTAAAAAAACGAGGATCATTGAATTCTAGTTTAGTATTGCGCCTATCTAATTTACGCCTTGCTCAAAGATTTCTGGAAAAAAAGTTTCAGAGTGGACATCTGTTACTAATGACTCCAAAACTCTTTGATGAATTTGTTGAACAAGAGCGAAGCAGATTGAAAAATCCTCTTTCTTTACGTCCCAAAATCTATCATTTATTGCATTTCTACAGATGGGCTAAACTTGAGAGGTTGATTTTGAAAGTCCCTTGTGACGATGTTGCGTTGGCTCGTAGACCTGCCAAGATCACAGTTTGTTCTGAAGCGCAGTTAAGGCAACTACGATCTTGGATTAAGAATCCAAGTTCTGAACCCAGATACGCGATGGTCATTGCATTAACACTTTTCTTTGGGCTTACGGCGAGAGATATTCTCACATCTCAGATTGAAATCAAGGACGATCAAATGGTTCTCCGGATCAAGCAATCTATTGCAGGACAACCTCGTCGAGTTTTTCGAACTGAAGCCATGTTAGTTTTGCCCAGAGAGCCTAAGTGGTTTTTTTCTTTGCAGAAGCGTTTCTATAAATCGTGGCAGAATCAGTATAGGCAACTTCGAGTAACTAACGCTTTGCCTTGGCTTGTTTTATCGGTCAATATGCGTACCAACAATCCCGCAACGATTAGAACTATACACAGATGGATGCACAAAGCCACCCTCGAAGCCACTGGTAAGAACATTCCGATTCGCTACATCAGACAAAGCTGCGGACATATCTACTCCACGAACTCAGATGCTGCCATTTTAAGTCGCTTCGGCTGGGCTCCGAGCACAGCTTTTTCATATGTCTGGACTCCTCGCGTCCTATATACATAATAAAAAATCCATTCACACTTGAGCAAATCAACTTGCACTTGAATGAATTCAGAATCTACTGAAAATCATTTTTTACTGTAATTCTCGAGTTTTACTCTTGAATTTTTGCACGTGATTTTTTTTGATTTAGAAAATTGACGAGAACACAAGCCCACCTGACCCCATTCAATCTTGAGGAGGCTGCGCCTGATTTGAGTGGCTTTAACGGGATCAAAAGGCTTGCCGCTGGCTGAATCGAGCCAGTCCATGCCCATATGCCAGCCAGTGAATGCGATTGTGGATGCGAGGATGATTTTGAATAATGAAGTGTTCATATGCGATTTCTCCTTGCTTGTTTTTGATTTAGAGCCCACCGAGAGACATGATGACGAGTCTTGCCGAAGAGAGCTTTTGGTCGTCCAGCTTCTCAAGCAAGTATGAGCATTCTGAAATCAGTTCATCTCTCAGGACCTCGCTTTTCATGAGTTCCTTAAAGTCGAGCATTGTAAATCCTAGGCAATGGACGATGTGCTGAATCCTATCCATGGGCAACTCTATGCGGCCATTTTCAATTTGGCCGAATATTGAATTGGCATAGCCGCATAGTTCTGAGGCTTGGTATTGGGAAAATGAGGTCTTTTTTCGTAAAATTCGCAGAACTCGCGATTCTTTGGTGATTCGCTTATAGAAATTGCGCCGAGGCTTTGTTTTTAGGGTAGCCACAAATTTATTGGAGTCGCGGGCAAGGGCCAAGGCGTGCTCGGGGTTCGATTCAAGAGCCTTGAAGTCTTCTTGGCCGTAGCCAATGGCTTTAAGGATCTTGTTGACCCGCTCCCTTGAGACATAGGAACGGCCATTTTCAATCTGCTCGAAGACCTTTGGGGTCCAGCCGCACCTCATTGCGGCTTCCTTTCGGGAAAGACCCCGCAGAATTCGTGCTGCCTTAAGGGCCTTAACCGTGGGGCTCATCAATTTAATCGAGTGTCTTGATATCTTTTTTCTCATTTCAATTCTCCTTTTTCTCGATCGCAAAGTCGAAAATGGGGAGCCCCATGAAATGAAATTCGGAGTGGTTATTTGATCAGGATCTCGGGCCATCGATAGCACTTTTGCAAAGCATTCGATTATGAATAAGATCATGAACTTCGACCAATTTTGCTATCGAATGAGTAGCAAAATTTTATGCTCTCAGTCGGTAGCCAAACCGTAGCCACAAAATAGCCAATGGGAGGCTATTGAGGGCAGGTTGAAGTAGAAGCCACCGTGTATCTTCTTTAAGTTTTCTCGCTAACTGGTTGAATCTAAGCGCCTGTTAAAATTAGCCTTAAATAAAAAAAGCCGTTTCAGAACTTTCTGAAACGGCTTTGGTCTTTTGGTTCATCCCGGTTAGTGGTGGACCTGACAAGGATCGAACTTGCGACCTCCTGAATGCAAATCAGGCGCTCTCCCAACTGAGCTACAGGCCCCACCTTTGGACAGCGAACAGAGATAGGCTGAGTGACGATGCCTGTCAACGGCTAAGCCGTGAAAATTGCATTAGTTTTAAAATGGTGCGATGCACATGAGCTTAAGGTCTCAAACGTTCAGAATTAAAGCCTTTTTAAGGGAGAATTCTCTATCAGCTAGGTGTTTCTGTTGCTATCCCATAGGGCAGGTAAAGCTTTGGGCAATGCCGCCCAAAGGAATCATAAAAAGCAGGAGAACTTTTATGAAGCACCTCAATCCAAAACTTTTCATTCTTTCATTTTTTGCGATGTCCTTGTCGGTGCAAGCAATGGATCTTCAATTCAGCCAAGCTACCGCTGAAGGCGGAACCGTCAAAGTGTTTAAGATGAGTGAATTCGAATTACGTCTGCATCTGAAGGACGAGAATTTAAACGCGTCTCCAGAGATAGGTGACATACCGGGGGCAGTGTCAACTGCAATTACAGCCGGACAGGTTTGGGTCATTGGCAAAAAAATCTACGATATCGTGAAGGAGAATGAGGCCGTCTTGAACGTCAATACGGATCATTGGAGTGTTCTTCCTGAAGGCGTAGAGTTGGCATCCAAACTTGAAGGATGGTCAAAGCCAGAATACTCAGGCTGGGTCGTGAACTATGAAAACCTTTTTGGAATGAACGTGGCTAGAGTTTCGTTTCTAACAGCCTACAACTACGGAGGGAGCTTTGAAGGAAGGGGGAAGTATCTTGCAAATGTGACGATCATTCCTCGCGATGTTCACACCTTGTGGGGTTATACAATGGATATGGATGCGGAGGCTTTTGGCGCTGTTAACGAGGCCACTAGAGAAGATCCAGTCGTAGGGCTTAGTTATCATGTTCGGGTTCGCGTTGGCACTATCATGAAGAAGAGTGTGCTGGACTTTCAGTATTATCTCAGTGGTAACGGAGAGCTTCAGGTTGTTCCAGTAGACTAACCATTATTCAATGGGTGGATTGAAAAGGAGGCTGGTAACGTTGCCAACAACTTCTTTGGTGAATTCACGCATTCCTGATTCTTTTACTTTTCCAAACGTAGAGGTCATATTAAAGGTTGTCAGGTTTTTCTTTTCCCACTCAGGGTCTGTTTTTATACGACCTTTTATTTTGCCATCAATTGGAAAGTTTTTAGCATCAAGCTTAAGGCCTGCGGAGGAGAAGGTTGCCCACATTGGTGTTACATCAACAACTCCAAGTTGAAGCTCTTCCACGACGACATTGCCGCTGGTGAATTCTCCGCTAGTCTGGAGGCGATCATGGACCATTGCGGGAAGGCTTAGGAGATCGCTGCGAAGGGCAGGTGTTGCGAAGCCTGTTCCGTTGACGTCCCAGGCAAAGCTTGCACTCTGCATTCCTTGAGTAATTCCAGTGATGCTCACATCACCGTTCAATTTTCCCATCCAGCCTTTGGCCTTGAACATCTTTGCAAGGTGGTCCAAGCGAATGTCTTCTAGTTCGATATTGAGTTCGGCATCGTTGAATGACCAAACTGGAGTCTTGACGGAAGCCAGGATTGTTGAAGGGCCGCCTTTTTCAATCTGACATTGAATGGACACATGAAGTTTAAGTGTAAAAAGAGCTAAAAGGTTCGGGGTCAGAATGAAATTGTTACAATCAATCTGCATCGATTCACGAGGCATGAAGATCTCAACTCTTTCTGCTTTAAGGGCAATGAGCCCTCCAGAGAAAAGGCCAAGCCCTAGCCCAGTTCCTAGTTTTGGGTTGATGACCCTTACGTCCTGGCGTGTTTGCTGTGAGAGTTGCGAATTCAATTGGGTTTCTAGGCTTTGGATAGGAAAGAAATAAATGCAGCCGAAGATAAAAAAAACAATAGCCAATAGCGGGGCTAGTAACTTACCACTGCGTTTGCCGAAGTTTTGAAGGCTATTTAGGATCGTCATCTCTAAAAATCCTCATCATCCATTGGAGGTGGCGGAAGGGAATCATCCGAAGATTCGAACTCTATGGGGGCATCATCTTCAAATCTGTCGATGCCGTTGTCCGAAGAAGTTTCGTCTCTTGATTCTTGCTCGTTAAATACGGCTTCGTAGTCTTCTGGCGGAGGTGTGATGATGTTACTTGGTTCTGATCTTTGGTATTGGTTTGCGGCTGGAGGAGGTGGTGATGATGGAGGAGGTGTGTAGCTTGATCGATTTGGTCTATTGGACCCAGAGCTTGTCCCGCTACTAGAACCTGAATTTGCTGAGAAGGGAGCTCCACTTTCATGCCTAATAGTCATTGCAAGTTTAAGCTGCTGTTTGTCTTCCGGATGGACTTTTACGTTGAGAACTTGGCTCACTAGTTTTGGGTACCAACCATCAACTTGATAGATGAGAGCCTGAGCTTGTCTGAGATTTAGTTGTGGAACTTCAAGTTGAAGATGTCCGTTGGAGCTAGAGAGCATGCTGTAAGATCCGTCAGGAAGGCCTATGGATTCTAAAAACCCTTTGACGGAAGACATGGCCGCATCAGAAGTGTCTGCAGGTAGTACTTGCCAGTCGGGTGGCTGTGGAGCAGGTCTTGGTTGGGTCTCGAGCTGTTCGTTGAAAGTTTTCATTTCAGCGAGCAAACTTCGTTGTTCGGATAGTACAGATTTTTGGTGCCAGACCGTAAGGAACGGAGAAATAACAAAATAAGCAAAGAGGCCAAGCGCAGCAATGCGGCTGCCGGATGCAATCCAGTGTTGATGTTTGGGGTCGAGTTCTTCGTACTTGCCTAGGATGTTTTCGTAGACTTGCGAATTCTCAAGTTTCACAAGGCTTTCACTAAAGAAAGTTTTTGTTTTTTGAACGATCTCAAGCCCTTCGATGGTATCTAGAATCTGGCTCATCTCGCAGCTCCTTCAGCTTGTGGTGCTTTCCACGTGGCCTCCAAAGTCGAGGAACTTCCAGGGGTCACGGGAGTTAACTTTACATTTGTGTACCCAAGGCTTTCGAGTTGCCTCACAAAAGAAGTGCTGCCTTGTGCGAAATCAGATGAAGTTTCCTTCGGGGATATGGTTAGTTTGATCTGCCACAAATCATTTTGTCCTATGACTTCGTATTCGTCCACTTTAAGCTCGGGAGCTGCGGCATCTGAAAACTGATCTAGTAGAGCGACTTGAGGAATGGGGCCTGTATCAAACTCTTCCAAACTCTTAGGCTGTTTACCACGTTTGCTTTTGATGTAGATTTCTCTGGCTCTCTCAGGATCGCCTACAAAGTTTTTTGCTTTGGCACCAGTGACTTTATCCAGTTTTCTAAATTCACCACTAAGGTCGAGCTCGACAGCTTCCTGCTCAATGCTGAGAAGTTGTTGTCCAGCTATGCTTATTCCCCAGGAGAAAACGAGCAGAAAAGCTGCAAAGAATAAAGCTGGCTTGAGGTCTGGACTCGTAAAGAGTTTGAGTGAATCCGATAGAATGTAGCGATTGGGACTTGTGCTCTTTTTGAAATTCAACCAAGGTGTTTTAACTTGGCTGGCGTATGAGTAAGCAAGGCTAAGCGCCGTCGCAAAACTTTTTTGATTCTCAATGCTAGTGAGGGCACCGTGTGCTTTGAATCCAAGAAATAACGGCCACTCGTCGACTTCGACACGAAGTTCTTTTTCTAGAAACGGTTTGAGGCCCACGATCCCGCACATACTACCGGTAATGTAGAGGCCTTGGACTTCATAACCTGACTGGACCCTTGCATGCTGGAGGGTTTGATAGAGTTCAACGAGAATAGGACGAAGAGCAGACTTAATGTCATCGCTTAGGTCTTCACGTATTGATGCTTCTTCGCCGTCACTTGCGTCCGATTGAATTTCGGCTCTGTGCATGAGCCAGCCAAGAGCTTCTTCTACGGAAACCTTGCGTTTCTGGGCAATCCATTCAATCCACTCTTTGCTGCCTTTGTCGAGATGTCTAAGCTCGATGATCTCGGGTGTAATTCCAATTTGCTTCTTCTCGAGAACAGCTCCTCGCACAATGGCGATTTTTGTAATCTCATATCCAAAATCGACTACGGCATAAGCCTGGCGATCATGTGCTTTGGGAAGGCTTTGTTCGAGGGCAAGGCTGGCAATGGCTTCGGCATCGATGAGCACGTTGTTGGGCTGGATCCACGCGTTTTCACATTCAGCATTCAATTCGGCAATGCTAGATTTTGGGCAGATGCCACTGATGAAGCTGTGGATCTTTCCGTGTTTACTAATGTGGCGGGTTTCTATATAGAAGTCATCGAGTTCAAACGGAACCGAGTCCATCCATTCGCCGATGATGGCAAGATTCATCTTTTTGCGATCGCGAAATGGAAGATCGAATTTTCGCATCATGACGTCAGCATTATTGATGCCGATCGAAACACGCTCAGCCTTAATACTGTTGTTGGCGAAAAACTCTCGAAGAGCTTCTGATTTTGTTTGGTTTTCTTTGGGTTTGACTTCGTAAAGACCTATGATCTGTCTCTGTCTTGAGGAGAACTCAAGTTCGGCTATTTTGATCGAGTGATTTCCAAAATCTATACCTAGAGCGCGTGTCATAAAAATTCCTCAACAAAGACCACTTGGGGTAGGGTTAGTTTACCTTGCTTTTCTTCTTTTTGGGGGTCTTCTCCCGGTTTAGGTTTGGGTTTTTTGCTTGGTTCGGGCAAAATTATGACCCCTAATCTCAGGTTTCTTCGTATGTCACCTACGACGCCTGTCGCCTCGACTACGAAAACCGTTTCTGTATCGGTTGATTTTTTCTTGAGGTCCTCTGGCACGACGAAACTATCGCCACCGCGAATGTCAGGATCGTTTTTGATGTAGGTTTCTAGGGCCTCTAGGCTTTCAAATGGGGATAGAAGGCGCTTTTGCTGGATGAGAAGTAGTTCTTCGGGGGCTAGCTCTGGTCCCCAGACTTTAAGTCTGTTGAGCGAAACGTAGTTTGGGTTGACCTCAACTCCGATGTTCAAAGTGCTCAAATCAGGAGAAATTCGTTTGATCAAGTCATCTGTCCATCCTTGGATCATATGGAGCTCGCTAAGGTTGGGAATGCGGCCGTTGCGGGCTTTGTAGGGGGGGGTGAGTTTCTCATAATCTCTATCCTCATCCCCGCCTGAAACACGTTCATTGTTGTCGTCAATCCAGTCGATGAGAGGTTCCACTAAGTCATTGGGATCCAGACCGCGGTAGAGCTCATCAAATTCTTCTTGTTCAAGCATGCCTTTGATGAGTTCTTCCAATTGCCTTTTTACTTCTTTGGCGATGTCTTCGCTGCTTCCTTTGTGGACATTGCCATCCAGTAAGTTGATGGGAATCTTTGACCCCTCACTCGAAATCTTACCCACGAAAGTGCCAGGCCAAACCGTTGCCTCGGAACTTTCCTCCTTGGCCGGTCCAGTTGGAGATGCTGCGGCAGCGGATGCAGGAGATCCATCTTCCCCTTCGATACTTGCGTCTAGTGATTCGATCGTCGGTAGGGGAAATGTTGGTAGTGGTGAAGTCCAGATTCGGTCAATCATTTGTTTTGGAAGAGGTAGATTTTTTTGATCGCGCGTGAGGTTTTTCACATACTGAAACATGTGAAGTCTTAGAATCTGTAAGTTGGCAGCTGAGTTAGCGAGGTATTGAGCCTGCAGGCGATTCCTGGCGTTGGCAGCAATCCTAAGATCGACTCGGCTGACAGAACTAATTTCCATGATGACGACAGTCATAAACGCAAGTGCAACCATCACAATGATGAGGGCCATTCCTGATTGAGATTTTCTTTGAGACGGGTCAATCATGGATATTTAATCGCCTTTTCTTTGAAGAATTTTTGCGTGAGCCTAATGGCACTTTCGTATTCAACTTCCTTGGTGGCGCCTTCACCTTCCTCCATTTTTTCCGGAGTGTATTTGAGCTTAACTTTTACGGCGTCGGGAAGTTCGTCGAGATTGTCGGAAGAGTTGGTATCCCATCTGTCATCCCAGCGCTCAGCTTTCTGATTCCAGAATGAGAATTCAATTGAGCTTAAGTTTTCAAGAAGAACAAAGGATCGGAATTGCCGGTCGTCGGTGACGTCGTCTTTATTGATAGCTCGAAAAGATTCTTCACGAATCAATTGATTGCCTTCCACCCGATATCGCACAAAGTGTTCATTATTTTCAGGAACATCTGCATTCATACGCTGGTGAGATCTTGTAGAAAACAGCAGCTCATTCGCCGTGCCTTGGAATATGGTGACGGGAACTGGTTTTGGAGGAGGAGGAGGAATGTATCCTTCTTCGCCTTCGATGGGAATTCTCTCTGGGTCGGTCTCGCCCTCGGCTAGGCGTTCTTCTTCAGATTTTGGTTGTTTGGGATTCCAGCCGAGGTCGTTGGCGTCAACGAAGAAGCTAGCTCGCAAGTCACGAGAGAAGAGTTCCATAACTGACCTGCCACTTTGTAGAAGTTCGGTTCTGGAATCCACCCCGCGTTTTACAGCCATCGTAGAACGAGTCGACATAAACGTGGCGTAGGCAAGCATAAAAAGTAATAGGCTCACCATGAGTAGCTCGATCAAGGTAAAACCAGACTGATTGCTACGGTGATTCATCTGTCTATCGCTCCACCGTGGTTGTAAGTTCAATTTTTGGTTTTTTAGGAATCAAATGAGTGAGCAAAGGAATGGAATAGATATTTCCAAAATATTCCCAGCTCACATTGACGGTGAGCTCCCCATAGTTTTCTTTGATGAGTTTGTTGACGTTGGTCAGGACAAGGGCTTGCTCTTCCATTTGGACGCGTGCTTCTTCGGGCTCTATTCCCATGCTGATCATGTATTTTTCCATAACTGCGGGAGAGAGCGATACGGAGCTTTCTTTGAACTGAGCCGTCCATTTGAACTGGTCCCATGGGGCATCAAAGCTGCCGTTCTCCTTACCAAAGGAGCTTTCCAGACCATTGGCATCGAGTAATTTTTGAAATTTGAGTTCCATTTCTGTCATTTTGCTTTGAGCAAGTAGGGTGGCATAAAACATGCGCTCACTTTGGGCGACACTGCGTTGACTGGAGTTTTGACTGTCGACAATAGCAAAGATAGCAAGAACAAATAGCAAAGTCGCAGCTAGGACTTCAACGAGAGTGAATCCTGCTTTTGAATTTCGCAATTTGTTCGTGTGTTTCATTGTATGGGTTTGTTCTCCGTTTTAACTTTTACTCTGCCTGTTAGGCTTTTTGTGGTGACGATGAACTGCTGCAACTTCTCTTTGCCTTCTTCAACGATGACGACAGTGGCTTCATCGATCAAACCGTTGGGATAGGCGTAGATAAAAAACTCCCCTTTATCGACAACGTTACCCTCACCCAGTCTCCAGCTTGAAGCTTCCATAATCTTTACTCCAGCTGGAATATTTTCTACGAGTCTGGCTCCAACCAATGTAAAAGCTGGATCTTCTATGACTCGGTCATCTTCTCGAAGGCTGTCAGGAAGTAGGCCCATTCGATCTTTGTCCGTTGGAAGTTGTCCAGGGTTTGCGGCCTCAACTCTCCAAGTTTGTTTGTCGAGGTCCAACACGATCCGGTGAATTCTACCAGTGAGAATAGAATTATCGTAGGTGTATTTGACGACAGCAGAAAACCGACGAACGCTTGATTTTAATCCTACCCGGAAAACCCCGCTAATATTTGGGACGAGTGCACTCGCAAGCAGGCCTACGAGTGCAACGACCAATAAGATCTCAATAAGTGTGAAGCCGGCCTTATGATTCGTCCGACGAAGAAATGTCGGCATTGTCACCCTCACCACCTTCAATGCCATCAGCACCTAGGGACTTGATTTCGTAGTTGAGGCCATCATCGCAAGTGTATTGCATCTCAAATCCCCAAGGATCTTTAGGCACAGAATCGATGTAACCACTTGGGTCGTAGTTAGGGCACTGGCGTCCTGACGACGGGGCCGTTTTAAGTGCGGCAAGTCCTTGAGCTGTATAGGGGTAGAAGTTGCAGTCTAGGCGGAAACGGTCGAGATCACCTTCAAGTTTTTTGACGAGAATTCTTGCTGATTGGCGTTGCCCTCTTCCGAAACTCGAGAAGATCTTTCCACCAAAGAAAGAGGCGACCAGCCCTAGGAGTGTGATGACGAGTAGGATCTCAATGAGTGTGAAGCCTTTTTTTGATTTGAACGACGGGTTAAGAACTTTGATGTTATTTTTCATATTTCCTCCAACTAACTTTTGATTCAATTGATTGCTCTCTCCGGCTTAGGTGCCAAAAGAGTTCATCTCCATAATGGGGCCAAGTACGGCCATCATAATAAATCCAACAAAAACTACCATCACGCCCACCATGAGCGGAGAGAGTAGACCTGTGACTGTGTTGATTGCCGTGTCAATTTGCAGCTCATATGATTCTGCAACGTTGAGTAGCATGGGTTCTAACTCGCCCGTTTTTTCACCCACTCCAATCATGTGAACCACAATGGGGGGGAAAACTTTCGTGGCAAAGAGAGCCTGGCCAAGACCGCGACCTTCTTGCACCTGTATGCGTGCATCCGCAATGGCGACTTCAAAAACGTAGTTGTTCACTACGTTTTTTGAGATCTCTAAGGCTTCTAGCATGGGGACACCACTGCTTAGGAGTGTGGCGAGGGTTCTCGAAAATCGAGCGATGGCCAAAGATCGAAACAGGCTTTTGATGGCCGGCAATTTTAAGAGGAGTTGGTCTTTTTTTGCTCGTCCCCTTGAAGTGGCCAGATAGCGTTCAAGCAAATAGAGTGATCCAAGAACTCCGAATAATAAAGGCCAAAGATAGGCATTTAGAAATTCTGAGGTATCGATGAGGAGCTGAGTGGACCAAGGCAAAGTTTGGTTTTGGCCCGTGAAGATACTCTTCAAGGTAGGAATGACTTTGATGAAGATCAAGGCGAGGGCGCCGACACCTGCAAGCATGATGAAGGCGGGGTAGGATAAGGCTCCAATCACTTTACCTTTTTGCTTTTCTTGATTTTCATAGAAATCCGCAAGTCGCATTAACACCACATCAAGTCTGCCCGATGATTCACCGGCTCTGACCATGTTGATGTAAATACGATTGAAGTAGTTTGGAAAAAGAGCGAAGCCTTCTGCGAGACCTTTACCTTCCTTGACATACTGTCTGATTGCCATCAGAACTTTTTTCATACGCCGTTTCTCAATCTGTTCGACGAGAGCGTTAAAGCTTTCGACTACAGGAACGTGTGCTTTAAGTAAAACAGCAAGCTGCCTTGTCATTTCTGCGATGTCACGACCTTTGAGGCCACCGATAAAACTTTTTTTGACGATGATGTCGCCGTCCGCATTTTTAGTCGGTTTAGCGGGGGCGCCCGAACTGTCGCTTCCGGAAGCCACAGTTAGCGGAATGAGCCCTTGTTGTTTGGCTTTGCTCCTGGCACCACGCACAGAATCCGCATCCACCAAGACTTTGATGGTGCGTCCTTGAACGTTTGTACCTGTGACTTCGTATTGTGGCATAAATAATTACCTTCACTCAGTTTTCTAGCTGAGTGGTTCTTATGATTTCCTCTAATGTCGTTTGTCCTGTGGCTAGTTTTTCAATGGCGGAGTGACGTAAAGTTTTTAGACCCTCTTTGGTGGCAGCCTTTCGGATCTTAGCAGCGTCAGCTCCTTCCAAGATTAACTCTTGTAATTTTTCAGTGACGATCATGAGTTCTGCGATGGAAGTTCGACCTGAATAACCGGTTTGTCTACACTGCGAACAACCTTGTGCTTTTTTGAAGACGAGTTTTTCAACTCCACCGAGCTCAAACAATTCTTCACGTGTGATTGAGGCACCGGCTAGCATTTCATCGGTTGGTTCATAGGTTGTTGCGCAGTCGTCACAGACCACACGAAGGAGTCGTTGTGCAAGTACACCAACAACAGAAGAAGAAACTAGGAAGGGCTCAATGCCCATGTCGATCAGACGTGTGATCGCCCCTGGAGCATCGTTTGTGTGAAGTGTTGAAAGTACCAAGTGACCTGTTTGAGAGGCGTTGATCGCAATCTCTGCAGTTTCGACGTCCCGGATCTCCCCGACCATGACCACATCTGGATCCTGACGAAGTATAGCCCGTAGTCCACTGGCAAACGTAAGTCCGACTTTGGCATTAACGGCAATTTGTCCAACGCCTGGCAAGTTGTACTCGACAGGATCTTCCACCGTGATCACGTTTTTGTCTGGCGACAGAATGGCTTTCAAGGCCGCTGATAATGTCGTTGATTTACCAGAACCCGTAGGTCCTGTGACGAGGAAGATGCCATATTTTCTATTTGTAAGATCTGCAATGTCTTCTCTGATAGTGCCCGTAAATCCAAGGGTCTCGAGGTCTAAGACAACGCTGGCTTTGTCGAGGAGACGCATAACAAGTCTCTCGCCGTGAACTGTGGGGACGACGTTCAAACGAATGTCGATCTCGCGGTTGGCAAGTCTGACTTTTACTCTTCCATCTTGTGGAATACGTTTCTCGGCGATGTTCAACTCTGCCATGACCTTGATACGAGAGGAGATGGCAGCGTGTAATCTCTTCGGGGCAGTCGCTTGATCGTAAAGCATGCCGTCGACGCGAAAGCGGACCACGACAATTTTTTCAAAAGGTTCAATGTGAATGTCGGAAGCCTTTTCTTTCACGGCGCGGAAGAGAAGGCTGTTTACGAAACGAATGACCGGGGCGTCGTCATCTGACGCTTCCAAGAGGTCGATCGTCTCAGATAGCGACATATCCAAATCATCATCTTCTTCTTCGAGGCCTTTGATAAGGTTTTCATTTCTCTCGAAGACTTTGTTGACCGAATCTTCCAGGTGATTCGGAGTCGAAAGGACGGGATCAATGCTTTTTCCGAAATGAAGTCTCAGTGAATCGAGTGTTTCGTAGTCGAGCGGATCTACGATCGCGACCCTGACTCGTGTTTCGGTCATCGATAGAGGTAGGGCTTGGCGTTCTCTGCAGTAGTGAATGCTAAGCCCAGCTACCATGGCGGGATCAATCTCCTCCGACTTCAGGTCAGCCACAAAAGGTATTCCCATTTGCAGTGAAACGGCTTGAGCGATGTCTTCTGCCTTGACCCATTTCTTCTCCACCAAAATATCGCCAAGCCTCTGCTTGGTGGAATGATGGAGCCTTAAGGCTTCTTCAAGGTTCTCTGCTTTAAGCGTCGTCTTCTGGAGAAGGATTTCTCCGAGTCGATCTTCGAGTGTTTGGAATGGCATTAGAAGCTTCCGCCTCCATCTGATGGTGGGGCAAATTCGCTATTGCCAGACTCTAGTGCTGGTGGCGGCTCGTAGCCTTGATCGATGGCATCAGCGCCTGGTTCTGCGATGGGTGCGAAGGAGTCGTAAGCTGGTGGGGCGACTTCAAAACTGTCGTTAGAATTAGAATTGCTCTTCACTCCACGGGCGTCAGGGCTGAGGTAAGCGCTTGTCGACTCTTCCTTGATAGCTTCATCTTCCTCTTCAGCCGCATCTTCCAAGGCTTTTATGGTGGAGGGATCCCATGAAGGGTTGCTTCTTCTATAGGCGCTTGTTTTAGGGCGCTCGTTTAGTTCTTTCTTTCCTGCAGCTTTAAGTTTCTTGACCTCATGCCTGAGTCTGTCTTCTGGATCTTTCGCCATTTTTCCAATTTCGAGGCGTTCCGCAAACTTGGCTTGAGTGATCTGAAGTAAGTCTTCATTCGAATCCACAATTGTTGGCGTCAACAGAATCATCATTGTTGAGCGAGTCTTCTCGGAGAAAGTACCACCGAAGAGTTTACCTAGAACAGGCAAGTCTCCTAGGATCGGAATCCTAGAGCGGTTGTCAGAAACAGCATTTTTCTGTAAGCCGCCAATGGCGACAGTGCTTCCATCTCGAACAACGACAGAGGTCTTCGTGGAGCGGTTTGTGGTGTCGATTTGTCCACCGGCCAAAATGGATTCTGAAAAGTCGTCTAACGTTTGCTCGACTTTCATACGAATGAGGTCGGAGTTTTCACTGAGCTGCGGTGTGATCTTGAGTGAAATGGTAACTGGGTTTTTTTCAACGGTATTCGCTGTGACAGCGCCATCGCCTGAACCAGTTTGGCTTTGTGTGATCGTGGAAATTCTTTGTGTGACTTTCACTTCGGCTTCTTCATTGTCTGAAGTTAAGATTTGAGGTTCATGTAAAATCTGGGCTTGACCAAAATCCACAAGAGCTCGAATGAGGCCAGTCGCGGTCCGAATCTCTGCACCGTTTGCGCCTTTTAGGAAGGCACCCGCCTGGAAACCAGCTAATAAGCCTGTCGTCGCAGCAGGGGAAGTGGCTAGTTTGGTGAGGTTGATCTTGGACCCTGTTGGGATGAAACCACCCACTTGAGCCACGCCTGGATTGGCAATGTTAATACCAAGCTCAAGTTGATTGGTTGTGCCGATTCTCATTTCCAGAACTTTCGCCTCGACATAAACTTGCTTCCTGGGAATATCGAGTTTCTCTAAGATTTTTTTAAGCGCCGCAAAGTCAGATCCTGATCCAACGATGACGAGGGAGTTGGTTGGTTTGTCAGCGGTGACTCGAACATTGCCATCGAAGCTCACTCCACTAGAGTCAGAAAGGGAGGAGTTGTCTGTGCCTCTACGGGTGCCGCGAGGCAGGATGCTTGTTCTAGGCGCGCCCGGAGCCCCCGTAGTTTTGTTGTTGTTCGCGCTATTTGAAATCAGTGAGCTGATTGTTGTCGCGAGCTCTTCTGCGACCGCATTTTTGCAATAGTAGAGGTGGATGTTTCCGCCGCCAGCAGCATTTGGAGTGTCTAATGCGTCGACGAGGTTTTGCAGTTCTTCGATTCCGCGTCCGTTCGCAAGCACGACCAAGGAGTTGGTTCGTTCATCAGGAACGATCTTTGTGATCACACCGCCGCCTCGAGTCTTCTTTTCAGATTTAGCTCGAGCGCTGCTTCTTCGACTTGAGCCACCACTTTGAGCTTCAAGGATTTCATCGATGAGTTTCGCGATTTCCTTTGCGTTAGCGTAACGAATGGGAATATTTTCTAGTTGGTCTTCGTGCCCAGGAACGTCAATGGTCTTGACGATCTCAATGATGCGTCTCAAGTTGAAGCCCGTGTCTGTCATCACCAAAGTGTTGGTGTTAGGGTAGGCGGCAATTCTTCCTGTTCTAGGCACGAGGTCAGTAAGGTATCGCTGAATGTCGTCGGCGTTCAAATTTTTCAAAGGATATAAAACTGTGATGACTTCAGCCGTGTTGGGCGCGTAGTCACCCATGAAAACACGCACATTACTTTGAAGCGCGGCTTTGGTGTCGATAACCTTGAGGAACTTGCCCTCAGCAACAATGGTCAAATCATTCATGTAGAGGGCAGATAAAAAGGCATTGTAAGCTTCTTGCTTGGTCACCGCTTCAGGGGAAAGAATAGTGATGCGGCGGTTCTCAATCTTACGGTCAAGAATGAAGTTCTTCTTTGCAAGCTTTGAAATCGCTTTGATGATGTCTTTGAGCTCGGCATTGGGGAAGTCGATCGTGCCATACATCTCATTCTTCATGGAGGCATCGAGTTCGACATAATCACCCAGAGCTGAGGTGTCGAAAGAGGTCGGGGTGTCGGCTCCACTAGCGGCCCCGAGGTTGCTTCCAGGAGTGGGGCGGGAGCTCTGCGCGTAGCTGCTGATGTTCATCATGATTGCTGACATGATGAATCCTGCGCTAGCACCAAATCTTATTAGCTTTGGAAATCGAATTTTGTAGTTGATCATTTTTTGCATAATTTTCCCCGTTTTGTCACTTAATGGAATAACTGTTTTCCACTTTTTGCCCGTTTCGTTTCATGCCGATGCTGACATCTGATGCTGTACGTATATTGTTGTAGAATTCCTGGACCTTGGCGATGTTGGTAAGAGGTTCTCCATTGAGAGAATCAATGCAATCCCCAACCTTTACTCCTAAGCTCTCATAGACGGAGCCCGGCTGCATGCTAAGAATCTTGAAGCATTCGATCGCCCCATCTTTGCCTCTTTGCGGGACCGCATGCGCCTGAAAGAGTAAGTTGGGGTCACTTAATTTTTGAAGAAGCACATTTCTAGAAATGTTAAACTCAGTTTCACTGATGGCCTCGATTCCGGCAACACTTGTTTTGGCGGGGGCCGCTCTGCTGTAACTTGGATCATTAGCAATGGGCTGTCCGAACTTGATGTCTTCGACTGGAAGATCAATAAACACCAAATCATCTGTCGGCGTCAGAATACAAACTCTGTTCTGCCTAATTTCGAAAACAGTTCCATTGCCAGGGACTTCATCATCTTTCTGGACGGCGATGTTTTCAGAACCTGCGCCTGATAGCGTGGCGACGGAATATTGAGGATCACTTAAAACAATGGTGCCAATGAGTTTGAGTCCGCCTCTTGCAGGCTCTGCCGTGTTGCAATCTTTAGGTTTTTCAATTTTTTTAATTTCAAGTTCTGGAATGGGACATCCAGGGCAAAATATATTCTTTGTGAGAGTGGTGTTGTAATTACTTTTGCCCTCTAGCCGAGGCTCAAGCATGACGACTCTGCGGTTGCGGCCGGCTTTAGGTGGGTCCTTGGGGGTGAGGAAGGCACCGAGTCCGATCATGGCAACTTCCGCGACTAAAAAACCGCCTAGAGCCCAGGCTAACCAACGAAAGCGGTTGAGTTTCTTGAGGGCCACGTGAATAGGGGGGATTTTTTCAAAGTGACCACGAAGTTTTGGCCCCAAGACTTGCGAACGGACCAAGATCTGAGAACGAGTCTTTGTTACCCATGCCTTCATCTGGTCTTTGTTGATCTTTTTTTTCATCTATTCCCCATTGAACACTTTGACTTCGAAATCATTGTCACCGCTAACATTCTCAGTGACCTCTTATTGAGCAAGAAGAGTGCCACGCCCCTAACTATATTGTAGGGGCTAGTCGCGAGTGATTGGAGCCGCGATGGCAGTTTTTGAAATAAAAGCCCAAAGGAATAATGCGCCGCATCTGACAATGTGTCAGTTCATACAAAAGCTGAAAGCGTCAAAATAGGCTCTGTTCCCTCGAGCAAGAATCGCACATAATCATAAGGGTGAGCTTCAAAAGATATTTTCTATATTCAGCGCTAGTCATGACTAGCACGGTTAGTTTTGCAGCACGGCCAGTGCCTGTTAGCTCAAAAATTTTTGTTTCAAAAGATACCAAGCTCTGGTCTGAGCCCAACAAGTTTGGCGTAGCAACGGCGCTGTTGAAAACAGGCTTGCCTTTGAAAGTTGTAGAATACTCAAGTGAAAACTCTTGGGTCCGGGTGGAGACGCCTAGTGGGCGAACGGGCTGGATGCCTGTAACGTTCACAACTCAGTCCAGTCGCAGGTCACTTCCAGCAAACACAAAGTGGGCAGACGAAGAGGCGGGACGTAATCCTGCTAGTGAGGGTGAACCCGTTGGTAATTCATTAACGGCTGATCAGGGGCAGGGTGATTCTTCCAAGACGTGGGAGCTTTCACTTTCGCCCGAATACATGAATCAAATCACGAGAGAAAATGCAAATGGCTTCGGTTTTCATCTATTGGCCCTTCAGCGATTGACTTCCAATGGGGGTATTGGTCCCGCGATTAGCTGGCATCGTTTTGCAAAAGGAGCAACAGCATCGGGTAACTCGACGAATCGCACGAGCCATAGGTTGTCGATAGAAGCTTTGTATCGCTATCGATTTAGCGATTTTAGAATGGATCTTGGAATTGGATATGCGCTTGATCGGTCTTCGGTTCGAACTGTCGACTCCTCAGGTGCACTTGTTCCTGATAGTGGCGGATTTACTTTTAATGGTTCAGGAAGTGAATCTTCGCTTAGCATTCGAATGACCCCTCGCTACATTTTTCCGGTCAGCCGCGGGCTTAAGATTGGAATTCACGCGAGCTATATTCTCGATTGGGGATTAGGTTCGGGTGAGGGTAATTTTGCGGGCCAAGATTCCGCTGTCTCGCCGCCGTATCACTTTCTGGGTGGTGGCATGAGTCTTTCCATGGACCTTTAATTTTAAGGAGTTAAAATTTTTCTACAGCCTTGACCACCTAAATGTCTTCGGAGTAAGGATTCATGATAATGAGAATCATTATCATTTTTGCCTTCCTGTTTAGCGTGTTGTCCTTACGAGCTGATAAACTACCTCTATACCATCTTTCTATGCTCTTTCCGTTGCCCGAGGAGGATCGAGCAGAGCTCCCTGGATTGAAATTAGGGGGATGCTCCCAAAGTATTTTCGATAAACAAATGTATCTTGAGATGCCTCGATTGCTGCTGACCCCGCAGACTCATGAAGATGAGTATGAATCGCAAAGACTCGTAGGTATGCGGTGGGACTTGGATGAGAACGAAGTACGGTTGATATTTCAGCCCTTGAGAGAGGGGGATTCTCGCAGGACTCATGCGCCATGGATTGCTGAAGATGCGGCTTTACATTTGTTCTTCAAGGCTCCGAATTTGTTGCGAGATCATGCGATCAAAAGGGAGCTTCGTCGCTTGAATGATCTGTCTTCCAATCTTTCATATTCAAAGCTGGGCTTGCACCCCGCCTTTGAATCATCACTTGATGTGAAAGAGAAACTCAGCTCTTTGCTTTGCCGTATTGCTGGATGGGGCCTTTATAAGGCGACATTTATGACAGAAAGGCGGGGAAGGGTGATGTGGCATTTTGGGGGCTTCAAGATCGAAGGTGCCCCAGCCAATAGGAAGCTGGGGCCGGAATTGGCCCTCGTCAATTTGAACCAACGCTTTCAAGATGACAACAACGAAGTGAGCACTTCTATTCAAAGAATGGTAAGGGGGCCAAACCGTTTGAGGGCGGCTGTTTTCCCTCAGGCTCAGCAGGGTGATCATTTAAACGAGTTGTTCAATGAAGGGAAAACGGCATTTCAGACCGAAGGTGTTGCCAAGATGCGAAAACGCATCGACCGCATCGAGAATCCGAAACTCAACAACCCTTCAACCGTAGATTGTGTGAGCTGCCATGCCGTAGAGTCTGCGAGAAGGGTGAGTACTAGAGAATACGGCGCTGTAGCTAGTGAAGACGCCATGGTCTTGCCGCTTGAATATGAGCTCGATCGAAGCATTCCAGATTTTGCTATGGATAACACGATCAACCTTCGCTCTTTCGGCTATTACGATTCCGACCCCGTGATTAGTCGCCGTGTGTTGTTGGAAAGTTATTTGTTCCAGCAGGCGTTTTGACGATAGCTCTCAATTTTCTCAGGAAAAGCACTGAAATTGTACTCAGAATCTCTTAGACTGAATTTTAGTGATGAGTTCCAATTCTTCTATCAATACTACGCTTATTGTTTGCGGCCTTTTGGGGGTTGCGGGTTTTTGCAGGTCGGCGTTTTCTGCTGAAAAGATCTGTGAAGGACAACATGTGGTCCTAACTTTTGATGATGGTCCTCACAACAACAATACACCCCCAATCCTTCGGGCCCTACATGATGCGGGGGAAGATGGGGAAAGTATTCCCGCAACCTTTTATATCGTTGGAAAGGCCATTGGAACGGCGACCTATCGCAAAAACAATTTAAATCTTGGCGGGCAGTCGGGCGAAGAAATTATATCTGCGATTGAGAAAAATCCGAACTGGTTGATTGCCAACCATACGAAGACGCACCCGGATCTTGCAAAATTATCCAGAAGTGACCTCGAGAAAGAGATTGAATATTTTATTAACGAGCCCAAAGTTTCCAAAGCCAAAGAGAGCCAGAATCACTTCGCAACATTCCGAGCTCCGTTTGGGTCAAAGAACCAAATGGTTTTGGATCGATTGGCGGCCCATGGATACGATCATGAGATGAGTTGGGATTTGGACTCACTAGATTGGGCGATTGACAGTGGTTCTGCGGGATACACGGAATTGAAGGGGGCTTCGCCAGAAAAGAAAAAAGAGGTCCTGCTTCAAAGGATCAAAGATCGTTTGAAGGATTTGTGCGAGCAACGCAAAGGTGCACGTGATGAGCCTATTGTGGTTTTATTTCATGACATCAAGGCCACGACTGGAGCGGCATTACCTGAGATTCTTGACTACATGAAATCAGTGGGTGTTGAGTTCAAAGGGTTAAATGAGGTTGAAAAGTACAGCCAGGCTTGGGTGCCGACACATGCGGGATCACCCGCAAGACCACCTATAACTGTGAAACCAAAGTTTAGAATTGAAACTAAAAATGGCCGTACTACGATCGAGCCTGCCAACCAAGAACATTGAGGATTTTAGTAATTATGAAAAGCCGAAAAAAGATAGATGTGAGAGTAGTTTGTGTGATTGCATTTTTTGCAGTGGTTTTGTCTTCAAGCCATTTAGTAGCTTCTTCGTCAAAGTCTATCAAAGCTTCAGAAACAACATATAGTGCCATAACTTTAGCCGCAGGGGCTGACGCTAAATCAGCGACTGATGAAGTTTTTATTGGACGTCTAGACTACTATGAGAGCCAAGAGAACCGTTCCTTTCTTTTTTACTACAATCTAAAAACGGGAAAGAAGAAAAGTATTGATTTGCCTGTTGATCTTCAATCTCGAAGTTTGTTGTCACTATTTCCGCATCAGGAGAGCCCACATAAAGTCTACGTTCTTAGTCAGATCCATAAAGCTGGTGCAGACTTTCCGAGAGTCGACTTGTATGATCTCGATAAAGACAATTGGTTAACGATTTCTGAGGAAATTGATTGTGTAAACTTTTCGGGCCTTAGTGTTGTCAAAGCTAAGCTTAGCATGACATGTGGGGAAGATTATTTGCATCCTCCTAAGAAACCTACGGTTGTTGTTTCGCTACCTAACGCTTTGCCATCTATCATGGAGAACACTGCTTACAAGCTCGAGTTCCTTGAAAAGAGTCGAGACATAAACGTAAAACTACTTAAGTCTGGAAAAAGCCTAAGGCTAGCTCCAAGACTCAAGTAGCTTTCTTTGCAACTAGTTAAACGCCCAAGTCAGTATCGACGCCGCCACCGTTTGCATTGTTGATGACATCTTGAATGTGGTCACTCTCACAAGGGTTCATGTATTCATCTCTAGGAATTCTAAACACATGAGCTGGAACAACTTCCCAACCGCGATCTATTAGCCCACGGTATTCCGCCTGTGGCTCCGATGGCATTACGTTTGAATCAAAGAACAATCCATTGCCTGACTTTCCACAGGAAGGATCTAGTCCTCCATCTTCTTCACCAGTAGCTTTGCGCCACATAAGTGAGAGGGCAATGTGTTTTTTGGGGCCTTGAAAATATTGAATATTTACAGGTAGGCTTTCACCTTGCTCCAAGTATATGGCGCGATTTCCGCACAGCATTTTTGTTGGAGTTTTTTCAGGATGGCTAATGTATTGCTCCCCGGTTTCTTCTATGGTCATGCGAGCTCCATCATCAGAAAGCATCGCAAATTCATACCATCCGCTTTCATTCACTTCTCCAAGTTTGAGTGAAGTCCTGAATTCAATCGAAAAATATTCGTGAAGGTCAACCCCGTCATTGGTTTGAAGGATAGACCCATCTAATCTCGGAAAACCTGTATCGAAGGCTCTTGTGGGAACGTCGAGTTTGGTCAGGTAGAGTTTGCCGGGGACTTCAATGGCTTCCGGGCTTTGATAGTCATCGAGATTGTTCCAACTTCCTTGCTCGTTTCGACATACTTGAGGTTGATATTTAATCACGCCGGACAATCCACGAAAATAATCGGTGCTACCAATTTGATCGAGATAGTCGACGAGATCCCTCAGGGATTCGCAGCTGACATTGGAATAGTTCTCTAGAATTTCTGCATTGCTCAAATACATGGCGGGGTCGCTGTATTTGGGATCATGGCCACTAAGATCGTTTGAGTTCTGGGAAAGTTCCTGGCAGGAGGTTAGGGTTAGGGATAAAACGGCGATACTGGACGTAAGTCTTAGTTGATTTAGCATAAATGCTCCAAATTGTTATGGGTTTGATGGGGGACCTGGGGAAGCTACATACCGCATCTATAAGACTATCAAAGAATCATCAGGCTCTGGGTTAATCTTTAACTAAGTCGATAAACTCAGTATGCCTTAGGAAGTAACAGATCAGGGGAATTTTGTAATTTTCTCAATGATATTGGTAGTTAATCCTGGCATCCAAAATGCCTTTCAGGTATTAAGTGGCATGCCATCTTTTCCCCAAAATTCTCGATCAAAAGCCATTCGCCGCATCGTGCTTTTTACGAGCTTTCTGATTACTTCTTTTTCAGTGAATGTTTTGGCTTACTCTTCTCCAGAGCCGATGCCTCAGGGCGTCCGTGCTTTGGCCTACGTTTGGGGATTTGGCTCGGGGATTGATTCCAGGTTGAATTCCGATGGCGATCTCGAACTTCTCGCAAGACCACTCAATCGATCAGTCAATTTGACTGAAATGGCTGAAAGCGAGCCGGACCTCTTAAGACTGCAGGATTTTCTATCTGGTCTGGATCCAGTTTGGGCTGACAACCTTCTCATGGCCAATCTCTACGCTGACATCGATGTTTTTGAGAGCCGCAAAGTTAGTGGTTTTCTTTGGGGGATCACGGATCGATGGGCGGCGGGCTTCATCCTGCCGTGGGTTCGTCGTGAAATGACTTATTCCTTTCGAGCTGATGTCACTAACAATGCCGCAGCCATCGCAGCAAGCGTAGGCAAGAACGAGGAATTGCAGAAGGGCTTGGACGAATTGGCCAAGTATCCTTTGAACACTCAATCTTTTGAAAAAGCTATTTTCCTTGATAGGGGTTATCAAGCGCCTTCAAGCCAGATCTATCAAGCCTGGGGCGACTTGGAGATTGAAAATCGCTACACCTACCTCGTATCAAAACGTTGGAGTCTCGGGCTTCGTGGCGGGCTTGTGATCCCCACATCAAACCATGAAGTTGATATTACAAATCCATTAGATCAGGATCTCGCTGAGAAAGCTTGGGCCGTGCGAATGATGCATCTAAGCGAGTTTCAAATCATCCCTAAGACTTTGTATTGGTCCTTTACCGTTGGCGGAAAATATCGCTTCGCTAAAGAGCAAACGAGGGCCTACGCTTTAAATTCAGAAGAGCTTCTTCCCAACCTCAATGATCCCTACCAAATTGAAACAGTTTCTAAAACTATTGGCGCGGAGTTTAATGTTGATACGGGTCTTCAGCTAAGTATGTTCCATGGACTCGTGAATGTGATGGGAGGCTATTTTTACTCAGCCAAAGCTTCCGATAGAATCAATGGCACGCGCGGGCTCGATTACGCGAGAGAAACTTCTGGAACGGATGCTATTCTTCAGGGTTTTGAAGCTGCGGTTGAAGTCAGCACTTTCAATGCTTTCCTTCGAAATAAGTTTATTGCTCCTGTTAAGGTTAGCCTTGCTTACGTTCACCCTACCTTTGGTAGAAATACCATCTACGCCCCATATTGGAGATTAGACAGTGTTTTACTTTTCTAAAATTAAAAAAACTTTTTCGACTAAATTTTGTCTTATAGCAATCGGTTTGGGTTTGACTTCATGTGGAGACATTCCAAGAGTCGATCCTCTTCCAAGAGAATACATTCAGACAATCGAACCCGAAGAATTCTGGGGCGGCGCTGAAGAAGAAAAAGAAAAATATGTAGATTATGCTGACAAGTCGTTAAGTGCTTGTGAATGGCACAAAAACCTCGAGCGCAAGTACTCCTCCCAAACGGGCAGGTATCGTTTGCTAGGAGGAGTTGGAGTAAGGGTTCCTGTGGCTCCTCCGTCACAAGGAGGTCCCTTCTTCCTGATCAAAGCGCTCGTGTCTTTGGTTGATTTCTTTATGCCCTGGAATTGGTTCAGAGGTATTGAGAACCCTCCTATGACCAAGGTGCCTTGGGGCAGGGTAGACATGATTGGCAACACTTTGCAATCTGCTGCCTTGATTGAAAATGCCAAAGGGCAACTCCCAAACCGAGAGGAATTTATTGTAAAGGCTCGAGAGGCCATCGGCATCTGTAAGCGCGACAATTCGAATAAGGATAATTGCGGAAATCTTGTAAAAATGCTCGCTTTTGAGCTGGGACTTGCGACCGGAATGATCGATGTTATGAAAATGCGCGATGAGGCTGTTGTGGAGGAGATTGAAAAGTCTTTTCCTGGTCTTTTTTCTCAGAATGGTTCTGGCGACATGCTCAATAGTGTCGCATGGCTACTGATTAAGAATGGGATAAACTTTCGAGCGGGAGATAACTTGCGGGTCGAAGACCTCCGAACTTTCACAAAACCGCTACCTGTATTTCGTAAGGGTGGCTGGGAAGCTCTCTCGGAAGATATGCAGCGCGGCTTGAGTGCAGCCGTGCAAGGATTGAGTTCTCGTAGTTCGAGTGAACGTGCGTGTGCCTCTAACATTGTGATGAGGTCTGTAGACCAGCTGATTCATTTGATGGGTGGGGTTAGAACTTTGCCCGTATATCAGTCTAATAACCAAAGCTTTGTGCCAGCGATTCACGATATCGTAAAAGGACAAGATCGTCCGGTTTTGAAGGACTGCCGTGCCGCGGGATCTCTCGTTCGCAAAAATATGAGAGTCGTTGTCACAGAGAAGACTCTTTCAAATATTGCATCGGTTAAGGAAAACTATTCTTGGGCGCCTGAGCCGAAGGCTATGATTGCTTGCCGTCCCGATGGAGATGGATGGTCTAGTGGCTATCCCTCAAAAAGTTCCACGTCTCTCAATGATATGCTCGGTCGCTTGGAGGCTTTTTCTCATTTCCTATTTGCGTTCAGTCCCAATGCCTCTTGGTGGGTGAATTCGGGCTACTATCCAATTAATGACTTTGGTGGTGTTGCTGAAATTCAAAGAGATAGAGCTCTTGTTCCTGGAGACGCTCACCTTCTAGCGTTAGGTCTCATGCGCCTAGACTTCGAGCATTTTATGGACCGGTTTTTGATCTACTTGGATGAGTCTGGAAAGAGAACATTGGATGAGAGTAAAGCTGTTGGGATCCGCATTTCAACTCAATCGCTCAATTCCAATTCTACTAGTGCCACAACTGAGCTTAAGGAAGTCTTAAGACTTCTGAATCTTGTTAAGAAGCTCGATCGCTACTTGGCTCATTTAGAGTATTGGAAGACCTCTCCTCGATTTTCTACTTGGAGAATGAAGCAACTCTTCGGTAATTTGGATAATCTCAACACTTTGTTGGGTGTGGGCCAAGAAAGCACTACTCGCGAGACCATCCAAAAAGTCTATCTTGGAGCGTCGCTATTGATGTTGAAATATATCGATCTAGACGAGAAGGGTAAGTGTTACTCGACTGTAAGAACGAGCCTGGCTGACGACACTGAGATCATTTCAGGTGATTGTGGTGAAGACCGTAAGGCCTTTGGTGGAATGCTGAGCTTCTTAGCTGGCAAACTCGATTCAGCCGTTTTGCTCAGACACTCTGAAAATATTTGGCCGACCGAAGATTGATGCTAGGCAGACTGATGCTAGGCTGATTCCGCCGGACCAGATTGGAATTTTAGTGGAGCATCAGGTCTTCGAACGCTGAGAGTCCCGCTTTAGCGCCTTCACCAAGAGCTACAACAATTTGCTTGTACGGAACAGTTGTCACGTCTCCCGCAGCATAAATGCCTTTTTGATCACTTCGGCATTTGACGTCAATCTCAATCTCACCAAATTTATTGGTCTTCACGATGTCTTTGACGAAGGCACTATTGGGTACGAGTCCGATTTGGACGAAAATACCATCAAGCTCTAGCTGTTTGAGTTCTTTACTCTCGCGATTCTCGTATTCAAGAGCCGTGACTTTTTCGCCATTACCCACAACTTTGTTCGTTCGCGCATTTTTGATAATGGTGGTATTTGGCAATGAGTTGAGTTTGTCGATTAAGACTTTGTCTGCCTTTAGCTCGGGCATAAACTCAAAAACGGTAACGTGTTTGACAATACCCGCAAGGTCAATCGCTGCCTCCACGCCAGAATTTCCTCCCCCGACGACGGCGACATTTTTACCTTTGTAGTAGGGGCCATCGCAATGTGGACAATACGCTACGCCACGTCCTAGGTAGTCTTTCTCACCTTCAACACCAAGTTCTCTCCATTTGGCGCCTGTAGCTACGATCAGGGCTTTGGTGTTGAGCTTCTCGCCGCTGTTCAGGACAAGGTGCTTGAGTTCACCATTTTCAACTTTCTCAACTCTGCGGTGCTCCAGTACTTGAATGTCATACTCAGCAATGTGTTTGGCCAGGTGTGCGCTAAGTTCTGGTCCTTCGGTGTAAGGAATCGAGATCATATTTTCGATGCCTTTGGTGTCCTGCAGCTGTCCGCCCATGCGGTCGGTAATGATGGCTGTTTTAAGACCTTTTCGAGCTGTGTAAATGGCTGACGAAACTCCGGCTGGTCCAGCGCCTACGACGACGACATCGTAGTCTCCTAGATCTTTTGAAACTGTGGAGCTAGACGATTCTTCACTGCCAAATTGCTTTTCTAAGGCTTCGAGCAATCCCATAAGATTATTCTTACCGCTACTGAGTAATGTCTTATCGAATATCACACTCGGCACGCCTTGAATTTTTAAGGATTCGATCTCGTCCTGTGCAAATTCTCCGTCGATCATCTCGTGTTCAAATTTAGGGTTGAGAATAGCCATTAGGTTGAGAGCCTGAACGACTTCCGGACAGTTTTCGCAAGAGAGCGAAATAAAAGTTTTGAGTTTGATGGGGCCTTTGAGCGACTTGATTCGGTTCTGAATCATCTCGTCTGGTAGTTTTCCTTGGAGGTCCGAGTTTAAGATTGCAAGGATCAGAGAAGTAAATTCGTGTCCCCCGGGAATTCCGCTAAAGGTGATTCCATTGTACTGCCCATCTTTTTGAATTGAAAATCTAGGGTGGGGCGAGATTTGCCCAGAGGTCTTGAGCTCAAGTAGATTAGAGGTGCTGCTCACATCGTTGAGCATCTCCAAGAGCTCAGATTGTTTCGGATGATCGGATTGATCCACGAGTAAAGTAATAGGGTGGCTGAGTTTTTGAAAAACGCCTTTGAGCTGGTCTAACATCGCTTGGTCAAGAGACATAAATTCCTCGAATTCTTAGTGATATAAGTGTGGTCAGTGTAAGCCGAAGTGGCGGGTTGGTAGGTGGTGGGAGAATGAGGCAGCTAGGAAAGTCTAGCTGCCTCTGAAATACTAACTTAGATTTTACCTACAAGGTCTAATCCTGGCTTCAAAGTGGCAGCACCTGGCTTCCATTTCGCAGGACAAACTTCATTTGGGTGTTCTGCGATAAACTGAGCGGCTTGAACTTTGCGAACGAGCTCTTCAGCGTTACGGCCAATGCCATTGTCTTGAACTTCAGAAAGTTTGATCTTTCCTTCTGGACTCACAAGGAAAGTTCCGCGGTAAGCAAGACCTTCTTCTTCAATGTAAACTCCGAAGTCTCTAGAAAGTTTGCCAGTTGGATCGGCAAGCATTGGGTATTTGATTTTCCCGATGGTCTCAGAAGTGTCATGCCATGCTTTGTGTGTGAAGTGAGTGTCAGTGCTGACAGAATAAACTTCAACACCCATCTCCTGGAGTTGGCTGTATTTATCGGCTAAATCGCCAAGCTCAGTTGGGCAAACAAATGTAAAGTCTGCTGGGTAGAAGAAAAAGATCGACCATTTTCCAACTAGGTCTTTCTGAGTTACCTCACGGAACTCACCGTTGTGGTAGGCCTGGGCTTTAAAGTCTTGAAGGTTGGTATTGATTAACGTCTGCATGATAACTCCTTAATTAGTTTTGTTCTGTGCCCCTAGAGGCAAAATTTTTGGGATATCCCCATTTAGACTTAACTATCGGCTTATTTTGTGGTCAATACCAATACAAAGACGCTATCTTTCGATAGTTTTAAACTATCGCGTTAAAATTTGTGCTAGGATTAAGCTATTATGCTTCCTAGTATCACACAGCTCCAATACATCCTTTCGGTTCACCGCCATAAGCATTTTGGCAGGGCGGCTACGGAATGTGCCGTTTCTCAGCCGTCCTTAAGCGCTCAAGTGCAGAAGGTCGAGGAAGCTCTAGGGATTGTGATTTTTGATCGCTCGAAGAAGCCGATCATCACCACGGCTAAAGGGCTTGAGGTTATAAAACAGGCGAAACAGGTGCTGCTAGAGCACCGAAAAATTCAAGACATCGCAGCTGATCATGGAGAGCTGAGCGGTGAATTCAGGCTTGGGATTATTCCCACGCTTGCTTCCTACGTTTTGCCACTTTTCATTGAAAGTTTCTCAAAACGATTTCCTGATGTGAGTTTGATCGTGAGTGAGAATAAGACGGAAGATATTCTACGCCTCCTTCAGGACGATGAGCTGGATGCTGGGCTACTTGTTACTCCGCTCTACAATAGTAGCTTTATTGAAAGAGTTTTGTTTTATGAAGATTTCTTTTTGTTTGTGGCCAAGGGGCACGAGCTAGCGAGCCGTAAGGTGATTCAGGAAAATGATTTAGAACATCATTCCGTTTGGCTGTTAGAGGAGGGGCATTGCTTCAGGGACCAAGTCCTAAAGGTATGTGCACTCAACGAAGATCGGCCTGTCCTTGCAAATTTAAGTTTTGCAAGCGGGCATTTAGAGACGTTGATCAACCTGATTCGTAGAGGTCAAGGGTGTACTTTGCTCCCTTATCTCGCGACCCTGGATCTTCATGAGAGAGAAAAAAAACATCTATTAAAACCTTTTTTAAATCCAGTTCCCACTAGGGAAGTAAGTCTAGTAAGTAGTCGTAGCTTCTTGAAGCTAGATATTATTGAAGCTCTTGAGTCTTCGATTGTGGAGCATCTCCCCAAAGAAGTTAGGTCACATAAGCGCAAGGCGAAGGCGATCATAGATATCTAACGTGTGCGAAGCAATTCGTAAACATCTAACCTCTTGGCAAGACGTGAGCTTCCTTCGAGTGATGGAGTGACTCTTCCAGTGTTAACAACCCGGTCTCGAACTTGTGTTGGGTTTAGGTTGGGAAATTGACTAAGAGCCAGAGCTACGGCCCCTGTTACGTGCGGCGCGGCCATTGATGTTCCATACAGAGAGCGATAACTGTTCCCTGGATTAAGTGAGAAAATGTCTACGCCTGGAGCCGCGAGATCAACGACGCTATCGCT
>Ga0100403_1000746_pt1 | contig 31794 bp, 33 predicted proteins | sample CryGeymet201501t_FD_83663 | JGI IMG/M metagenome (GOLD analysis project Ga0100403, IMG submission 83663) | Groundwater microbial communities from Crystal Geyser aquifers in Utah, USA - Crystal Geyser metaG 2015-01t | ecosystem: Environmental > Aquatic > Deep subsurface > Groundwater | place... | reverse complement strand
TGCTAATTTAGTAACTCTAAATCCCGAAGGACCGATAATAATGGCCGCCTCACTAAACGAATCAGATAATGGTACTAATATTATTTTCTTTAATTCACGAGAACCATCTGAGTCGGATACTCAACGAATTAAGAAAGCAACTGAATTTACCTTCCGGCAGATTAATAGATTATCAAACATAATTCCGAGATAAATGAAACCTGATTTTTACGAAACACTTGGAGTCAAAAAAGGTGCCTCAAAAGAGGAGATCAAGTCGGCCTATCGTAAACAAGCCATGCAGTGGCATCCCGATCGAAACAAATCTGCCGATGCTGAGGAAAAGTTCAAAGAAATCAACGAAGCCTACGAAGTTCTCAGTAACGACCAGAAAAAAACTGCTTACGACCAATACGGTCACACCGCCTTTGATCCTAATGCTGGCGGCAATTTTGGCGGTCATACCTACACTCAACAAAACGGTCCCTTCGACTTTACTTGGCAATCTTCCAATGGTGGCCAGCAAGGTGCTGATTTTGATTTTGGCGGTTTTAGCAACCCTTTCGACATCTTTGAACAATTTTTCGGTGGTGCCGGTGGCGTTAACTTTGGTGGCCAGTCACGTCGCCAGGTCCCAACCTACAAGATTCAAATTTCATTTTTAGATGCTGCTCTTGGCTGTGAAAAAGAAGTCAATATTGACGGTTCAGAGAAGAAAATAAAAATTCCCGCCGGGGTTGACGACGGCCAACGTATCAAATTTACCAACTTTAATTTATACATTGATGTCTTGCCCGATAAAGTCTTCAAACGCGATGGTAATGACGTTTACGTTAGTCAAAATATAACAATATCACAGGCAATTTTAGGTGATGTTATCGAAGTACCTACTCTTACCGATAAATTAAAAATCCGTGTTAAATCTGGCACTCAACCCAATACTTTGGTTCGTCTCCGAGGCCAGGGGATTAAAGATGTCAGTGGCTATGGTGTTGGTGATCTTTATATTCGTCTTAACATTGTCATCCCTTCTCGTCTTTCCGCCAAACAAAAAGAACTTATTAGGGAATTGGGAATTTAAGAATTTTCTGCTCGAAGCATAATTCCTGGTCCTACCTCCACTCTCTCTCCCTTTCTGTACCACAACATTTTTCCTCTTGGAAAAATAGAAGTCACCATGAAACCCTCATATGTAGGCTCAATTTCTGTGATTCCATCATTTGATACAACCAGGGCCCCTCTTTGGCAATTATTTCTGTCAATCACCTTTAGTGGACACTTGCGAATTGTGTATATTGTTCCTTCGTGCATCACTATATCGGCATCTCTCTCTTCTCTTCCACCAATTTTTACCTGCAACGGAAACATACCTGTTTGATGGTTTACGTAAACTTCTCCGGCTACAGATGGAAAAGATCTACTCTCTCCCGGTTTAATCACGACCCTCTTATTATATTTAATTATTTCTGCTGTCATCTCCACTCTCCTCTAGTTGCTTTAATATTAACTCCACCTGAAGTAACAATACTTTCTCCAGCATGATATTCATTTCTTAGCTTTCCCCTTTCTCCATCAACCGTAAATCCATCTTCAGTTCCAACGAATCTTCGAAATAATCTGTCATCAAGAATTTCGACAGCTATCTCCCCATTTCTAATTGTAATTACGTCCCCTTTTTCTGCCGAAATGACAACTCCTCCACTTATTACCGCTTCTGTTAAATTTGTATCTAATGGATTTTTGTCTATCGACCACCCTCGTATTTTATTCAAATATAGTCTCTTCCTAAAGGCATACTCTACAAAAAAAGTAGTCTCCGGTCTTTCCAGTTCAACTTTTCCTCCTTTTTTTGTTACGTCATTAATAAATAGCATTCTTTGTCCTCTTATTTCTGCTGTCATATGCGAAATATATCACAGTGTTACAAATTCTGCTAGCTTTGGCACCCTCGCCTCATTTTTTTGGCTTTTTAGTGTTATAATAATCAAGTTAAATCTGTGGTATTTCGGAATGGGGGCCGTCGTGTCCCCATTTTTGTTTTACCAAAAGGAGAAATATGGATATTAGAAGACTACCAAAAACTGAATTCGCCGCCGCCGTCGCTCAAATCGCCGGTGAACGCAACATCGATCCTCAAGAGATTATCGACGCCATTGAACAAGGTTTAATTTCCGCCTATAAGCGTGATCAAAAAGAGCATGGTGTTATTATCTCCGAAGAATCTATCTTCGAAGTTGATCTTTCTCCTGAATCTGGTTCCTTTGCCATTTTTGAAGTTGAAGGTGAAGATAGAAAAGACGTTACTCCTCCCGGTTTCGGTCGCATTGCTGCCATGACCGCCAAACAGGTCATCGACCAAAAAATTCGTGAAGTTGAACGGGACACCGTTGTTGGTGAATATCATCAAAAGATTGGCACCCTTACTCTTGGTGTTGTTCTCCGAGTTGATCCTTATAAAAAGACCATCGGTATCGGTAAAACAGAAGGTGTTCTTCCCAAAGACGAACAAATCAAGAATGAAATACTTGATATTAGTTCTAAAAAACTATTTCTAATAAAAGAAATTCAAGAAGACGCTGTTACTGGTCGAAAAGACATTATTCTTTCTCGACGTGATCCTGAATTTGTCAAACAACTTTTTGCTCGCGAAGTTCCCGAAGTCAACAATCACACCGTGGTTATCGAAAAAATTGCCCGCGAGGCCGGTCAACGCACCAAGGTTGCCGTCTCTTCATCTCAAAATGGAATTGATCCTGTCGGTTCCTGTATTGGTCAAAAAGGTTCTCGAATTCAGTCAGTGTTGACCGAGCTACCTCCAGACGAAAAAGTCGACGTTGTCGCCTATGCCAAAAACCTTTCTCAGTTCATTGTCAACGCTCTTTCTCCTGCTAGTGATGTCAAAGTAATTTCTGTCGACGACACCACTGCTCAGGTTGAAATTCCCGAAGATCAACTTGCTCTGGCCATTGGTGCCGGTGGTGAGAATGTCCGTTTGGCAGGAATGCTTTGTGGACTAGAAATCAAGGTATCTGCCAACAAAAGTTAATTATCCTTCTTTAAAATTTATGACTACAAATTCGGCCACCAAATATCGTCCGCCTATCGTTGCCGTTATGGGTCACATTGACCATGGAAAAACGACTCTTTTAGACAAGATTAGAAGCGCCAGTGTTGCTCGTAAGGAGTCTGGTGGAATTACTCAGCATATTTCTTCATATCAATATGAGGTCAAACTAAAGAACGGTAAAATCAAACCGGTAACCTTTATTGATACTCCTGGCCATGCCGCCTTTTGTGCCATGCGTGCTCGTGGAGCTGATATCACCGATTTAGTTGTCTTGGTTATTTCCGCCGTTGATGGTGTTATGGCTCAAACAAAGGAGTGTATTGCTCAGATAAAAAAAGCCAATCTTCCCGTCATTGTTGCCATGACCAAATTTGATCTTGACACTCGTCAACCCGAAATGGTCAAGGGTCAGCTAGTTGAAATGGATCTTACCCCCGAAGAATATGGTGGCCAGATTTCAGTTGTCCCTGTTTCTGCCAAAACCGGTGAGGGGATTGATGCGCTTTTAGATCTAATTTTTTTGAATGCCGAAATTATGGAGCTCAAAGATGAGCCTGATGCCCCCTTTGAAGCTGTTGTTATCGAATCAAAACTCGACAAACTTCGTGGCCCCCTGGCTGCCGTAATTGTCAAAAAAGGCACCCTCCGTCTCGGTGATACAGTTTATGCTGAAAATGTCGCCGGAAAAGTCAAAGCTCTTTTAGACTTAGATGGTAAAAATATTTCAGAGGCCCTACCCAGTGCTCCAGTGGAGATTCTAGGTTTCGAAAAAGTGCCCTCAGTTGGCTCTCTTGTTACCGACCACCTAATTGAACCTGAAACTGTCAAAATTTCCTCTCCCGACGTTTCCACTACTCAAGATCCCGATGCTGAAGAAGTTCCTCATCTAAATATTGTTGTCAAAACTGATGTTGAAGGCACCCTCGAAGCTTTAAAAGGCAGTCTCAGCGATGACGTCAACATTGTTTTTGCCGGTGTTGGTCCAGTTAATGATAACGATGTCATCGCCGCCAAAACCAGTCATTCTCAACTTTTTGCTTTCAATGTTCCCGTCAGTAAAACTATCAAAAATCTTGCCGACAATGAAAAAGTAGCTATCTTTCAATCAAAAATTATATACGAAATAATCGAAGACATCCAATCCCAGGTCTTAAAGATGCTTGACCCAACCATTGAAGAAACTATTTTAGGTGAAGGAACCATTATTGCCGAGTTTAAAATCGACAAAGTTCGTATTGCCGGTATAAAAATTAGCAAAGGTGAAATGGTAAAAGGAAATACGGTCCATCTCATGCGCGATGGCAAAATCATTAAAAACACCACTATCGAAGGTATTCGTCAAGGCAAAGATATTGTTGAAAAAATCAAAGTCGGTCACGAGTGTGGCATGACTTTTCGTCCCTATGTTGACTTTAAGCTAAAGGATGTTATAATAGCCTATAAGAATTAAAAATGAACAGGTTAAATACCTCTGTTTTTGAATCAAATTCTAAAAATAATAATTTATTTGTAAGCAGGACAAATATGAAAAATTATAATGTCACTGAAATAAAAAATCTCGTTGATACCGCCAAAAGCGCGCTTATTGTCGTTCCCACTCTTTCTGTCGATAGCGTTGGTGCGGCTCTTGCCTTGGCCATCTCTTTAAAGAAACAAGGAAAGGAAGCTCGTGTCTTTTGTCCTCAAAAGACCGATCAAAATTATTCAAAACTTAGTGGCTTAGAACTATTGACCGATACCTATTCCAGTTCCGACTTGGTTGTTACCCTAGATTATCCAATTGACCAAATTGAAGCTGTTTCCTACAACGACGATGGTGGTCACCTAAATCTAGTTGTTAAGACCAAATCTGGAGCCGCCAAGGTTGAAACTAAGCAAATTATGATCAACAACAACGGTTCTTCCGCTGATGTTTGTTTCATGCTTGGTGATGAATCACCTTTAGGTGCTGCTCTATCTATGACTGAGAAGGGTAATTGGATTCTAATTACTCCTCAACAAGTCAATAAGTCTTGGGCCAAAGCTACTCTCTTAGACCCCGATGCTCCTTTTTCCGAGATTTTCACCTTTCTTATACCCATGCTAGGTTTAACTCTTGATTTAGATTCGGGAAAAGATTTATTAATCGGCCTTCGTGTCGCAACTCAATCTTTTTCTGTCAACGTTTCTCCGGAAACTTTCGAAGCTGGTGCTATCTGTCTTCGTGCTACTCAGCCCGATGACTCCGTACCTCAAAATCCTGAACCTACCCCGATCGAAAACGTTGAAAAAAGTGCTGGCCTTGCCCCTGGGACTAATAAACCTAATCCCACCCCCATGGCCTAATTTAACCATTAACTTTATATAGATGTATCTCCATAAAACTGAAGCATTAAAGGAAAAGTATCCCAACCTTCACCTAATTCATGTCGAAGGTGTTGGAATTAGAACAGTTTGTTCCAATGAAAAACATAAATTTTATAGATCTACGGGCTGTGCTAGTTTAGGTAGTCCTGTTTTTTGTATGAGACAGGAACTTGAAGCCACTGCCTCCACTGTTACTGGCATTGAGGGAATGAGTGTCAGATCTTGTCAAGAATGCCAAGTTTATATGCAAATGGAGGAAGAAACTAAGCAGGCAAAAGCCGTATTCGATAATTTTTTTAATAAAATTTTATAAAAAAATATTATGGCATCAACCAGAGAAAGTGTCCATCTTAGAGTACAGTATTCTGTAGCAGAAAAATATCCCGCTTTTACAGTCCTTTTGTCTCCTGACGCTACTATTAGTACAGAATGCTCCTGGCATTCCCTTGATTATATTAATCCCACCGGCTGTATCTACGATAAAAAGGCGAGAATAATCCTTTCCTCTTTTCCTGAGGGCAAACTTGTTGTTACTGGAATTGAAGGCATCCCAGTTAAGAGATGTGAAGACTGCCAGGTACACAAAGAATTAATTAAGAGAATATCGGCAACCAACTAACTAATTAACTAAAAATAGACACAAAATGTGAACATTCTGTTGGTTCTTCTCAGTTTGATCTAAATTCTTCTATCTCCGTATAAATTTATTCCTCATCAACAAGTCTTTTATGTTATAATCCTACCTGACTATTAAATCGGTTTTTTGGGAGCCATTCCAAAATATTATTTTTTTACCGACAAATAGCCAAATAATTATATGGCATTAACCACCGAAGAAAAAAGCGAAATCATTACCAAATTTGCCCAAGCTAAGGGTGATACTGGTTCTCCTGAAATTCAGGTTGCAATTCTAAGTAAAGAAATCGAAAAGCTCCAAGGTCATTTAAACGAGAATAAGCACGACTCTCCCGCCAAAAGGGGACTCTTAAGTAAACTAGCCAAAAGACGACGTCTGCTTCGCTACCTCTCTATCCACAATGAAGATCGATATACAAAAATCATCAAATCTTTGAGTCTGAAGAAATAATCTTCTCGGGATCGGTCTATAATTAATTAATATTTTTTAAAATCTCTATCTATGGAAAAAAACACTTGTGATATCACTGTCGCTGACAAAACTATTACTTTATCAACTGGCCTTCTAGCTCCTCAAGCCAATGGTGCCGTCATGGCAACTATGGGCAAAACTGTTGTTTTGGCCACCGCTGTTTTGGGTGCAGTCGACAAAAACAAGGACTATTTTCCTCTTTCTGTTGAATTTTCCGATAAGCTTTATGCTGGCGGCTTTGTTAAAGGCAGTAAATGGATCAAGCGCGAAGGTGGTCCTTCCGATACCGCTATTCTTAATGGCCGTATTATCGATCGCTCTATTCGTCCTTTATTTCCCGTCGGATTCAAAAACGAAGTTCAAGTTATAATCTCCGTTTTGAGTAACGACAAAGAAAACGACGTTGTTATTCCTGCGTTTACCGCTGTGTCTGCCGCTTTGATGCTTTCCGATATTCCCTTTAACGGTCCTGTCTCTGCTGTCCGTCTTGGTTTTGAAAACGACTCTGTCACTGTTTTTCCAACTCATTCTCAACTCCAAAAATCTTCTCTCGACCTCCTAATCTGCAAAGATGCTGAAGGTATCAATATGATCGAGGCCGATGCCAACATTTTGGACAACGATTCTGTTCTTAAAGCCTTAAAGGTTGGTTTTGAAACTGGTGATCTTATCAACACCCAGTTAGTAGATTTTGCCAAAAAATACGGTAAAAAGAAAATCGAATTTGAACCTGTTACTCCTTCAAAGGAACTAATTTCTGAGATTGAGACACTTATCAAAGACGATCTTGCCCAATTCCTTTCCGAAGGTAAGGATGGTACTCATATGGCTGGCGAAGAAAAAATTAAAGAAAAAGTCAAAGCCGCCTACGAGTCCAAAGTCAAATCCGAGGAAGTTGAAGCTAGCCAAGTTATGGAAGCTGTCGACACCCTGGTCCGTCAATATCTACGTGAGTCCACTCTTGCCGGCATCCGCTACGACAAACGTCCCTTTGATCAGGTTCGTCCTCTCGAAATTGAAACTGGCGTCTTACCTACCACCCATGGTTCTGCCCTTTTCCAAAGAGGTCTAACCCAGGCTCTAACCATTACTACTCTCGGCTCTATTGCCGAACAGCAATATCTCCAAGACAGTAGCGGCGAAACCACCAAACATTATCTTCATTATTACTCTGCCGCCCCTTTTTCCACTGGCCAAACTGGTCGTTTCGGCCGTCCCGGTCGTCGCGAAGTTGGTCATGGTGCCCTAGCAGAAAAAGCCCTAGTTCCGGTTATTCCTTCAGTTGAGGAGTTTCCTTATACTATCGTCTTAACTTCCGAAGTTATGTCCCAAAATGGATCCTCTTCCATGGCTTCCACCTGTGGCTCTACCCTCTCCCTTATGGACGCTGGAGTTCCTATCAAAGATAAAGTTGCCGGTATTTCCATTGGTATGATGTCTGATGATTCGGGTAAATATGTCCTTTTGACTGACATTGCCGGTATCGAAGATCACTGTGGTGATATGGATTTCAAAATTACTGGTACTCGTACCGGTATCACCGCTATCCAACTCGATATTAAAAGAATGGGCCTTTCTCTCCAAATGATTACTGACACCTTTGTAGCTTCTACCAAGGCACGTCTCACCATTTTGGACAAAATCGATTCTGTTTTGGCCGAACCCCGCAAAGAATTATCCGTCTATGCTCCCAAAATTAAACTAGTTACTCTTCCCGAAGATAAAATCGGTGAAGTAATCGGCTCTGGTGGCAAAACCATCAAAGCTCTGATGGAAAAATTTTCCGTCCAAATTGACATTGACGATGATGGCCGAGCTTCAATTTCTTCCACAGATCAAGCAAAAATTGATGAATGTGCTTTCCAAATCGAATCCATGATCAAAGATGTCCAAATTGGTGAAGTCTATGATGGAGTTGTTACCCGCGTCGAAGCCTATGGTGCCTTTGTTGAATTTTTACCCGGTCGTGAAGCCTTGCTTCATGTCTCTGAATTAAGTGGGGGATTTATTTCTGATCCTTCCTCTATCATTAAAATTGGTGACAAACTAAAAATTACCACCTCTGGATTTAACGACAATCATCAGATAAAGTTAAGCGCTCCAGAATTCAAAGCTGCCCATCCAGGTAATGCCGATTCTATGCCTCAGCGTGATGGTCCGGCCGCTTCCGGTCGTCCTCCTTTCCGCAATTTCAGCAGTCCACCTCGTCGCTCATCATCTGATGACCGAAATCGAAACCGTAGGTAAGCTTTTGCTACAATTTAATCAACTTTATGCTGCGATTAAAACTCGGGCCCCTCATGCAACTGAGCAAGAAGTAATAAAAGAGGCCGAAAAAATTATAACTGCCGTCGCCCAGTCACTAAGGAAAAACAAGGCTATTTTTTCTGTAAAAGAGTCCGGACCCGGTAAAATAAAACTCGCGTGTTTGAAAATAGTTCAAGAAGAAAAAGAGATATAATCTTCATTTTTCCTGTATACTTTTCTTGTGGAGTCAACGCTAACAATTGCTGATGCAATCAAAAAACTAAGATCAAAAGCCGAAGGAGTTGAACTGCCATCAGGTCTTCAAGACAAATTAAACGAAAACTTTGCCCAATTAGAGGTCAATTCTCGGTCCGAAGACACCTTTTGGTCCTATTACCAGACTACTTCTAAGTATCTTGACTGGATTATTTCCTTGCCCTGGAACACTCGTTCCCAAGACATTCTTGAGCTTCGTTACGCCAAAGAAAAACTTGATGAAAACCATTATGGTCTTGATACTGTTAAGGAGAGAATCCTTGAATATATTTCCGTTCTCTCTCTTCAAAAAACTCGTTCTCCTGACATTGTCCCTCGAGCTCCAATTCTCCTTTTTGTTGGTTTGGTCGGTACTGGAAAAACCACTATGGCCAAATCTATTTCCGAAGTCATGGATCGCCAACTAATTCGTATCCCCTTTGGTGGTTTGGGAGACCCTCTTTATCTTCGCGGTCAATCACGTCTTCATCCTGAAGCCGAGCCTGGAGCTATTATTCGCGGTTTATCCCAATGCAAAACTAAAAATCCTGTTATTCTTCTTGACGAAATTGATCGTGTTGCCGACGATGCCCTAAACACCATTATGGGTGTTTTGGTTGAGCTTCTCGATCCTGAGCAAAATGCCCGTTTTACCGATCATTATCTTGATTATCCCTTTGATCTTTCCGAAGCTTTTTTTGTTGCCACTTGCAATAACACCAATCGTATTGCTGCCGCTGTTATGGACCGTTTAGAGGTCATCCAAATGCCCTCCTATACCGACGAGGAAAAGATTGCCATCGGTCGCGACTACATCCTCCCCAAGGCCATAAAAGAGGCCGGTCTTACCTCCAATGAGCTTAAAATCGACGATAATATTTGGTTAAATATTGTTCGTCCTCTCGGTTTTGATGCCGGTGTTCGCACCCTCAAAAGGAATATCGAAGGTCTTTGTCGAAAAACCGCTGCTCTTGTTCTTACTGGAACCCGTCAAGTTGTCGTCGACGAGTCCAATGTTAAAAATTATTTGCCTCAATGGTAATCACTGACTAGTCTTTATGAATAAAAAAGAAATATATCTATCCTTTATCCTTTTGGCTTGTGCTTTTGTTGTTTTGTTAACCACCCTTTCTCCTCACCAAAAACAGACTTCTCCTGTCATTCCTCCAGCTCCAACTCCAGACATATCTTCAAAAAATCAAGCCCCGGTTGAAAATAAACAAGTTGCATATATAAAAAAAGTCTATTCCAAAAATCAGAACAATTTTATCGACATTGATTTTATTGAGTGGGTTGACGACAGATCAGCCCCCAACGGTTTTAGCATTATCAATAATTCTTCAGACATTCGTTCTCTCCAGATCAGTGACACGGCCTCTATTTTTCTTATCGACCCCGATACTGATGATTTCTCTCTTTCAGAAGTTTCTTTTAACGAATTTTCTAAAGTTTCAAAATACTCAAACCCTTTTTGGATTCTCCGAGATAATAGTGGCCAAGTTACTGAAATTAAAGAACAATATACCCCATAGATGCCCCTCAGTAAGTCTCAACAATTAGAATATATTTCCCATTTGGTGGGGGAATGTAAAAAATGCGATCTCTATAAAACTGCCACCAATCCTGTTCCCGGTGCCGGTAATCCAGATGCCGAGATTCTTTTTATTGGTGAGGCCCCTGGGGCCCACGAAGACCAGCAGGGTTTGCCTTTTGTTGGCAACTCTGGTAAACTTCTAGACAAGCTTCTGAATACGATTCGTGTGCCTCGCTCCGACGTTTTTATCTGTAACATTCTAAAACATCGTCCGCCAGAAAACCGAGATCCTCAGGAAAGTGAAATCAAAGTCTGTACTCCTTATTTAAAAGCTCAATTAAAAATTATTAAACCAAAAATTGTTATTACTCTCGGCCGCTTTTCAATGAACTATTTTTTTCCGCAAGAAAAGATCAGCCGAATTCATGGTCAAATCAGGAACATTACCTGGCAGGATCTACCGTTAACCATTATTCCTGTTTACCACCCCTCAGCGGGTCTACGAAATGGCGCCATGCTCGAAAGTCTTAAAAAAGACTTTATTACTATCGGAAAATACTTAACAGCCAAGGGCTAAAAAAATAACCCAGGCTATATAAATTATAATTATGATTAAACAAAAAACATATCAAAAACCAGCTTATAATCCAGCTGCTCAAAAGGATTTTACTCGTCCAGTTACTCAAAACAAAGTCTCTCCTTCCACCAATCAAGATGCGGTTCGCATCTCTTCTTTGGGTGGTTTCGGTGACGTGACCCAGAACATGTTCGTCTACGAATTTGCTCCTCGTGGTGATTTTTCCAAATCACAAATTATTATTGTCGATTGTGGAGTTGGCTTTCCCGAAGAAGATGCCTTTGGTGTTGATCTTCAGATTCCTGACACTGCCTACCTAGAGGATAAAAAAGATCGCATTTTAGGTATCTTTATTACCCATGGTCATGAAGACCATATTGGCGCCGTCCGTTTTATCTTGCCAATAATTGGTAATCGCATCCCAATTTATGCTCCGAAATTAGCCTCTGCCTTTATTGAATCCCGTTTGGCTGAAAGTCAAATTAGAGCCTCGATTAACGTCTATCAATCTGGTGACGTTTTTACCAAAGGTCCTTTTACCATTGAACCTATCCGGGTTACTCATTCAATCCCCGACACCTTCCACTTCGCCATCACTACTCCTATCGGAGTTCTTTATCACGGATCTGACTTTAAATTCGACGTTTTTCCTCTCGACAATAAACCCGCCGAGCTTAAAAAAATTGCCAATGTTGGCAATCGCAAAGTTATCGCTTTAATGTCCGACTGTTTGGGTGCCGACCACGAAGGTTATTCCCCCTCCGAACGTGACATTGCCGAAAATTTTAAACATCAAATCGTTAATGCCAAGGGTCGCGTTTTCGTTACTTCTATTAGTAGTAACATCGTCCGCTGGTCACAGGCCATTGAATATGGCAAATCAACCGGACGAAAAATTTGCATCGCCGGTTATTCTGTTGATAAAGCTATAAGTATTGCCAAAGAATTAGGATATATTAAACTTACCGATTCAGACATTATTCCTCCAGAGCGATCCAAGAATTTTCCCGACAATAAACTCCTTTTCTTAGTTGCTGGTTTTGCCGGTCAACCCGACTCAGCTCTAAGTAAAATGGTCATGGGTAAACATCGCGTCAAAATTAAATCAGGTGACAAAGTTATCTTTTCTGCTCCAGATTACATTCCTGGCACTACCGGGAATATTTATGAAATGATCGATATCTTATCGAAGATGGGGGCCGACGTTGCCTATGGCGACAAAGAAGAGCTTCATGTTTCTGGCCATGGTTATCAAAAAGAACACGCTCTCTTAATGACTCTGACTAATCCTCGCTATCTTTTGCCAATTGGTGGAAACTATCGTCACGTTAAAAGCTATTTCTCTATGGCCAAAACCATGGGCTTTCAGGATGATCAATTTATTACTCCCGACGTTGATTCTTCAGTAACCTTTTACGCTAACGGTAAAGTTGATACTGGTTTCCATATTCCTCTTCATAAAATTCTTATCGATGGTCTTGGTATTGGTGATGTCGGTACCTCTGTACTTCGAGATCGAAAAAATTTAGCTGAAGATGGCATGTTCAGCGTTGTTATCTTGGTAAATAAGGAATTAGGCACCATCTTCAAAGAGCCTGTCATTCTTTCCCGAGGCTTTGTCTTTGTCAAAGAAAATACCGATCTCATTAACTACCTAAAAGAGGAAACCGCTAGAAAATTCGCTCAAGTTACCAGTAAACCGGCCAACTTTGACTATATTCGCACCGAGCTTCAGGCCTATCTTGAAGGTCTGATCAAAGAAAAAACTGGTCGTGAACCCATGGTTCTACCTCTTGTTATCGAGATCTAACAAACTAGATCAAAATATGTTATAATATATACATTATTAACATATTATCTATCAAAATATGGGTGCAAAAGTAATTTTCGAAACAGGTGCAAATACATTTTTAAATCATCCTAGACCTCAAGGTGAATATCCTATTTATCTTGACGGGGTAAGGCATGGAATTATGCCAATAAAAGATGGTTTTATTCATCTCACCTATAAAGGTGATACTCCCCAGCCTACCGAGACTGTTACTGGAAAAGGCAGTATAAATATCGGTGGAATAGAAGTTCGTGCCTATCAGAACACAAATGCTCGCATGGGTAGAAGGGGTTAATCCGCACGCTGATAAGGGAAAATATTTCTCAAAACTAGCACCCTCCTCTTTCAATTTTTTTGCTAAAATCAAATTGCTCGCCTTTGTTCGCGATTTATCCCGGACAGGACGAGCATTTATTTTAACTCAAATCTAGGCAAACGTAGGGTAAAGTCGTTATGGTGGTGGCAACCCCTTTTGCGTCCTAATTCATGAATTTCCTTTTCTTTCATATTTAATCTCTGAATAATTTCCAAATTTTCATCACTGTCAGCAACTTCTGGAACTCTTGACTGCAATGTCTGCATTCTTTCTTCAATTAGACACTTGTTGCGCTCTTCTTCAACACATTTCAGACATAATTTCTCACCCATTTTGCGATTATATATCAAAATAGTCACTTATTCGCTAAAATAGGCCATGAGATATTCACAATTATTTGGCAAAACCAGCAAAACAGTTTCCAAGGATGCCACCGTTGCTAGTCACCGCCTTCTTCTTCAAGCCGGCTACATCCGTCAACTATCTGCTGGTCGCTATACCTTTTTACCCTTGGGTCTAAGGGTATGTAAAAAGATTGAATCAATCATCAGAACTGAGGTTGAGAAGACTGGGGCCCAGGAGCTAATCGTTCCCACCCTCCATCCTCTTGAACTTTGGCAACAAGCCAACCGCGACAAAAAATTTGGTGCCGCCATGATGCGGGTTACCGATCGTAATGGTGCCGAGTTCACCCTTGGTGCCACTGCCGAAGTCATCATGCTAGATCTGGTCAAACAGTTTGCACCGAGCTATAAAGATTTACCTATCAATATCTACCAATTTTCCCAGAAATTCCGCGATGAAGCTCGCCCCTCTGGTGGTCTCCTTCGTGTCCGCGAGTTTGTCATGAAAGATGGCTACTCTTTTCATGTCGACGAAGCTGATCTAAAAATTACTTACCAAAAATATTGGGATGCCTATTTGGAAATTGCCAAAAGAATGGACTTAAATGTCACTATCGTCGAATCCGACAATGGTGCTATTGGTGGTTCTGTTTCTCACGAGTTTATGGTCGAATCCACTGTTGGTGAAGACACTATCGTTACCTGTCCCTGCGGCTATGCCGCTAACCTTGAAAAAGCTACCTTTGTTAAAGAAGATAAAAATTCTTCAGAAGCCGAAGCCGATCTCTCTGAAGTTAAAGCTCCTCGTGGTAACACCATGGAAGACGGAGTAGCTCTACACCAAAAACCTCTTTGGCAACAAATTAAAGATGTTGTTTTTGTTGATGATTCCGGCCGTTTTATTTTGGCCATTATTCGAGGTGACTTCATGGTCAACGAAACTAAACTAAAAAACTTGATCCAAGCCAATGAGCTTCGTCATGCCACCGATGAAGAAATCCGAAACAAACTTCATTCCGAACCTGGATTTATTTCTCCTGTTGGTATCAAAGATGTTCTCATTGTTGCCGATGACTCTCTAAAAAATCTAAAAAATGCTTACGGTGGCTCCAACAAAAAAAATATTGATTTAATAAATATAAATTTCGGTCGAGACTACCAAACTGATATCGTCGGCGACATTGCCGAAACTCAAGCCGACTATCTCTGCCCTCAATGTAAGAAAGAAAAATTAAAATTAGTTAAGGCAGTTGAATTCGGCAATATCTTTAATATTGGTTTTGCCTATAGTGACCCTATGGACGGAAACTTTATCGCTCAAGACGGCACTCCTCAAAAAATGTACATGGGCTCTTATGGTATCGGTATTGGCCGGGCCCTAGCCATCGATGTCGAAACTCACCACGATGAAAAGGGGATTGTTTGGCCCAAAGAAATTGCCCCCTACCAGGTTCATTTAATTGCTCTTGACGGTTTAGGCGAGGATCTTTATCAAGAATTACTTTCCCAAAATATTGAAGTTCTTTTCGATGATCGCAGTTCTGTTTCCGCTGGTGCCAAATTTGCTGATGCCGATCTAATTGGTATCCCAATTCGTTTAGTTATTAGTAAACGAAGCCAGGAGAGTGGAGGTATAGAGTTTAAACTAAGATCTGGCAAAGAATCGAAAATTGTTGATTCAAAAAATCTTGTTTCTGAAATTACTTCTTTCTATACTTAAGACTAATCAATAATATATACTGTTACTATGCCCCGTGGACGCAAGAAAAATAGAATCCTTCCAACTCTTAAGCTAAAGCCTTCAACTGTCAAATCGATATTTTTCATTTTTTTTCTAATTTTAGCCATAATTTCCGTATTTTCCTTCCTCCAGCAAGGGGGAATTATTACCGAATATAATTTACTTTTAAATCATTTTTTTGGTTTCGGCTCGGTTATGGTGCCTTTTTTATTGCTTCTAATTTCCTTTTTATTTACCAAGGTAAAATCTCCTCTCAAAGAAGCCAACGTTTTTTTTGGTTTCTTCATCATGTTCTTTTCTCTCTTGGGTCTTTTTAAACAAGGAGTTTTTGGATCCTTTTTTTGGGAGCAATTTTTAGCTCTTTTTTCCGAAATCCCCACCTTTATAATTTTCTTTTTTACCTTGATTGTTGGTTTTGTTGTTCTCTTCGATACCAATGTTGTCCAGATTTTTAAATTTTTTGGGAAGGTTATTGCTGTTGTTAGAAAATACTCCATTGGTCAAGCCTCAAAAATTAAAAGCAAAAAAGAAAAATCAAACTCAAAAAATCCTCTTTATCAGTCTGAAATGCATAGCCCCACACCTTTGGAAAATTCTGCCAACAGCAAGGATGTCTCCAAATCCTCATCCAAAGAAAATATGGCTGTAGCCAATGTTCCTCCTGTCTTTAAACCAGAAGGTCCTCTAACCTCCTCGGGAAACCAAAGTTGGGTCTACCCCCCCATGTCTATCTTTGACGATACTCCTGGTGCCAAGGCTGATCGAGGAGATGTTCGTAAAAACGCCCAAATCATCGAACAAACTCTTGACTCATTTGGCATTACCGCTCGTGTTGCCGAAGTAAACAATAGCCCCTCCGTTACTCAATATGCTCTCGAAGTTGCTCTGGGAACAAAGCTCGCCAAAATATTATCCCTGGGAAATGATTTGGCCATGGCTTTGGCCGCTCCCGGTGGTCAAATCAGAGTCGAAGCTCCGATTCCCGGTCGATCCTTAGTTGGCATCGAAATGCCAAATCGCTCTCTCGAAGTTGTCCCTATTCGCACAATTTTTGAATCTGAAGTCATGAAGACCGCCAAAAGTAAGATTACTGTCCCCCTGGGTCTTGATGTGGCTGGTTTGCCAAAAGTAGCCGACATTTCCAAAATGCCCCACGTTTTAATTGCTGGCCAAACTGGTTCTGGTAAATCAGTCTGTATCAACTCTTGGATTTCCACTCTCCTTTTTCGAGCTTCTCCTGACGAAGTTCGTATGATTATGGTTGATCCAAAGCGGGTTGAACTTTCACAATACAACGGTATTCCCCATCTTTTAACTCCCGTTATCGTCGACCCTGAAAAAGTTGTTTCCGCTCTCAAGTGGGCTGTTGGTGAAATGGAACGTCGCTACAAACTCTTTACCGAAGTAAATGCTAAAAATATTGAAAGCTACAACAATATGTCCGGTTTTCAAGCTATTCCCTACATTGTTATTGTCATTGACGAATTGGCCGAAATTATGCTTTTTTCTCCCGCAGAAGTTGAGGATAACATCTGCCGTATTGCCCAAATGGCTCGGGCCACTGGTATTCATCTGGTCCTCGCCACTCAAAGACCCTCGGTCAACATTATTACTGGTCTAATTAAAGCCAACATTCCTACCCGTATTGCCTTCGCTGTCGCTTCTATGACCGATTCCCGAGTTGTTCTCGATTCTCCTGGTGCCGAAAAACTTCTTGGTCGTGGCGATATGCTTTATATTCCTCCAGAGTTGGCCAAACCTGTTCGTGTTCAAGGTTGTTTTATTTCCGACAAAGAAGTTGGTCGACTCATCGAATTCCTCAAAAACCAACGCGGCGGTGAATACAACGACGAAATTGTTAAACAACCTGTAAATAGTCCCGGTTCTTCAAGTAAAAACATTATGGTCTCTGACGGTGAAGAACGTGATGCCATGTTTGACGATGCTATTAAGCTAATCCAAGAAACTGGCAAAGCTTCCGCTTCTCTCATGCAACGCCGACTTAAACTCGGCTATGCTCGGGCTGCCCGAATTTTAGATGAGCTTGAGCAGGCTGGAATTGTTGGTCCCGTTAACGGTGCCAAAGCTCGAGACATTTTAATTGATCACAAGTCTCCTTCCGACAATAGTTAAATATTTTCATGAAACGCGCTTCAACCACTCTCGAATCTGCTCGCCTCGACCGAGAGCTTGAATTTCAAGAGGTTTGTAAAAAAACAAAGATACCACTTCGTTACCTCATCGCCTTCGAAAATGAAAAAGTCGAAGATTTTCCCCAAGAGCCATATTGCTCTTTAATGGTCAAAGACTATGCCGATTTCCTCGGATTAAACGGTGAAGAAGTCCTCTGTCTCTTCCGTCGAGATTATGATCGTCGAAACCAGATTCCCGCAAATCGTCGTTTTTGGTTTTCTTTGACTCCGCAACTTGCTTTTACTCTTTTTGTTTCAATTTTGGCCATCATCTTTGCCTCTTATTTAATTTCCGAGTATTTAAAGTTCAACCGACCTCCACGTCTTCAGGTAAATTGGCCTCAAGAGTATTCTCAGCAAACAGTCGAAATTTCTGGTATCACTGATCCGGAATCAACCGTAAAGATCAACGAATCTCTTGTCATTGTTGATCGTGAGGGCAATTTTAAGAAAAATATCCAAATATCCACCCCCGAAGCATCAATCGTTGTCGAAGCCAAATCTCCCGCCGGTGTTACCACCAAAGATGAAAAAGTTTTAAAATAGTTTATACTCTTTATATGGATATAACTCAGATTGTCGTCGTCATTAGTTTGTTAGCCATTTCCACCGTCATTGTCGTTGTTGGTGTCTACCTCACTAAACTTATCAAAGACCTTCGGGTCACAATTAATGAAACAAACCAAATAATTAGTTCTGTTTCCCGACCGGTCTCTTCTTTTTCCGAGTTTTTGATGGGTTTTAAAAATGGTTTTACAATTTTTAATTCCTTTTTCAAAAAAGACAAAAAAGAAAAAGACGAATCATAAACTATGTCAAGTCATTGTCAACATTGTGACGACCACGAAAATAGCTCTTTTATTTTCGGCCTATTATTCGGATTAGTTATCGGTGCCATCATTGCTATTGTTATTTACCGTCAGAATAAGGGCAAGGTTTTTGATGATTTAAAAAAACAACTCGCTAAATTTTTCGACATTTTTCAAAATCCACCCTCTCCCAAAAATTCTAAAACAAAACCGCCTTTTATCCCGACTGCTCCCAAACCACAATCAGTCAAAAAAGAAGTGGTCATCCCCAGTAAATTAATTGCTTCTGTTTCAACTCCAAAAACTGTCACCTCCAAGCCAAAGAAAATGTTCAAAAAATAGCTTAATGCTATATAATTCCCCTATGAATGCTCGCGAATTAAAAAATGTTTTTGTGGATTTTTTCAAATCTAAAAACCACGCCGAAATTCCTTCCTCCTCGTTAACTCCTGAAAACGATTCCACCACCCTTTTCATTTCTGCAGGCATGCACCCTCTGGTTCCTTATCTCTTGGGTCAACCTCATTCTCTAGGCAAACGTCTCACAAACGTCCAAAAATGTCTTAGAACGGGGGATATAGACGAGGTGGGTGACACATTTCATCATACTTTTTTTGAAATGCTTGGTAATTGGTCTTTGGGTGAATATTTTAAAAAAGAAGCTATTGAATTTAGTTATGAGTTCTTAACCAAAAAATTAAATATTAAGATAAATAATCTTTTTGTAACATGTTTTGCTGGCGACAAAAATGCCCCTCGAGACGACTTTTCAGCCTCTGTGTGGGAGTCTCTTGGCGTGTCGAAAGACAGAATAGTTTATCTTCCCGATAATTGGTGGGGACCTGCAGGGACATCTGGTCCTTGTGGTCCAGATTCTGAAATGTTTGTCGACACCCAACCCACCCTTCCCCTCGTTGATTTTAAAACTGGTGATAAGCAAGGTCGTTATCTCGAGATTTGGAATGACGTTTTCATGGAATACAACAAGAACTTGGATGGAACCTTTACTAAACTAGCTCAACAAAACGTCGACACAGGTATGGGTGTTGAAAGGACCGTTGCTGTCCTTAACGGCTTTTCAGACAATTACCTGACCGACATCTGGCAACCAATTATTAGAAAAATTGAAGAAATTTCTGGTAAAAAATATAGCCTCCCTTGTCAAGGGGAGGTGTCAGCCTTGGCTGACGGAGGGGTTAAATCCATGCGCATTATTGCCGACCATCTTCGCTCCGCTGTTTTTATTATTGCCGATGGACTCGAGCCCTCAAACAAGGAAGCTGGCTACGTTCTTCGCCGTCTTATTCGACGATCGATCCGTCAGGGCAAAATTATCGGCATTGAAAACAACTTCTGTTCTATCATCGCTCAGGCAGTCCTAGACAATCAAAATAATTACGCTGGTGTCTACCCTGAACTAGACCAAAACAAAGAAAAAATTCTCAAAATTCTTGAATCCGAAGAAATTAAATTTCGCCGAACTCTAAACAAAGGTCTCAGTAAAATTACCAAACTAATCGAAGCCAAGCACCAAGTTTCCGGCAGGGAAGCCTTTGATCTTTACCAATCTTTTGGTTTTCCCGTCGAAATGATTAGCGAGGAATTAAAGAAAAACAATTTGGACCTAGACATCGACGAATTCAATCGACTCAAAGAGGAGCATCAGAAACAATCCCAAACTCTTTCCGCTGGCAAGTTTAAATCAGGTCTGGCTGATAATTCTGAAACTATCACTAAATACCACACTGCTACCCACTTACTTCATGCTACTCTTCGAAAAGTCTTAGGTGATCACGTTCAGCAATCTGGTTCCAACATTACTAGCGAGCGCCTTCGTTTCGATTTTTCTCATTCTCAAAAAGTTACCGAAGATCAACTCAAAGAAATCGAACAAATAATTAACGATCAAATCAGCGCTGCTCTCCCAGTTTCTATCGAATCAATGAAATTTACCGAGGCTCAAAAATTAGGCGCCCTGGCTTTTTTTGGAGCAAAATATCCAGAAATTGTCACTGTCTACACAGTGGGGGATCCAAAGAAATGTTTTTCCAAGGAGGTTTGTACCGGACCTCACGTAAAAAATACCAAAGAACTCGGAGTTTTCGAGATCATCAAGGAAGAGTCCGCCGGCTCTGGAAAGCGTCGGATTTATGCTATTCTTAAGTAATGGAAGCGTCCTATTATTGGCTTATTTCGATCACCACTGAAACAGTTTCTGTTGCTCTGGCAAAATCGGGTGATCCAGATTCAATCGCCTCCCTTGGTCCTGCCACCGAATGGATTCCTGGCGACCTTGACTCTTTTCTTCATTCTGTCGATATTTCCCTGTCAGCTGCGGCTGAAAAAGTTTCCCTAGAACCAAGTCAAGAGCCCGAATCTAGCGCTTTTATCCTACCTCCTCGATGGATCGGCAATGATGGGAAAATATTTCCCGAACATTTAAAACTCTTGGAAAATCTCTGTCGTTCTTTAAAATTAAAACCTCTTGGTTTTATTAGTAACGATGAGGCCTTTATTGAATCTTTAGATAAAAAAGATTCCTTCCCTCCCTCTTTTATTCTTTTAAATCTTGGTCAAAAGGAATTCTCTCTTTCCCTTGTATATCTTGGTGAGGTAAAAAAACGTTTTCACCAACAATTAAATTCTGAATTTACTCCCCAAGATCTTGAATCAGCCTTGGTTACTGTTCGCCTTGATTCTGCTCTCCCCCCACGGATTTTAGTTGTCGGTCACCTGAGTCCAAGTATTGTTGACGACATAAAAAATTACCCATGGATAGGTAAAAAAAATATTGAGACCTTCCTTCATTTACCCGATGTTGATGCTTTTCAACCCGAGGAACTCTTCACCTTATATAGTCACACCGTTTCATCTCAACTAAAAAATAGTAGTTCCGAAACTCCCTCAAGTTCCGACCAAGATCAAACTTTGGAATCATCAGAAACTATTCCTCAGAACATTGACACTGACAAAACAGAAGAAGAATTACCCCCAGAAGAAGATGCATCCTTCCCGTCAGAGCTCGAGTCAGAAAGCAAACTAGAAGAAATAGCCGCAGAAGAGCTAGGTTTCTCCGAAATCACTGAATCAGATTCTATTGTTTTATCTCCTCCACCTCTCAAGGCCAATCCTCCAAAAAAGCTTAATTTTCCCAAATTATCCCTTCCCAAATTTTCTTTTCCAAAACTAAACCTTAATCCTTGGTTATTGCTTCCCTTGGCTCTTTCACCCCTCCTTCTCCTTATTCCCTATTTTTTGATCAAGGCCGAAGTAACAATTAACTACAACGCTACGGAAATAACTCGAGATTTCAACTTAACTCTCGATTCCACTTCAGCCGAAGTCACCAAATCTTCAATTCCTGTCGAAAAAAAGACCTTCGACCTCGATTTTAGCGAGTCTCTTTCCACTACTGGTCAAAAAGAAACCGGCGATAAGTCAAAAGGGGAAGTTACTATCTTTAACAAATTAGATAAAATTCAAAACGTACCTAAATCCACAGTATTGTCAGATCTTTCCGGAAAAAAGTATGAGCTTCTTACCTCAATTCAGGTCCCAGCTAGTAGTTTCAATCTTGCTACCGGTACAATCACCATGGGTCAGACCAAAGCCAACATCATTGCTCTCGATATTGGTCCCGAGTTTGATCAAAATAAAGACGCTGTTCTTAATTTTAGCGAAAATTCAAACTTATTAGCCAAAGTTAACGAGTCTATAAACGGTGGCAGTCGCCGGCAAATTCAAGTCGTTTCTGCTGCTGACAGAACTAAGCTCAACCAACTTATAACCGACTCTCTTGATTCCCGTGTTTCTGAAAAAATAAAATCAGAGTCATCTTTGGCTGGTCTCATGCCTGGAACCTTGTTTATCGATAAAAAAACCCTTGAATTTAGTCGAGAAGTTGGTGAGGAAACAGATACTCTTCAGGTAGATGTTTCCCTTACTCTTTCTCTTTTTCAGATTGATCCACAGCAAAAAGAGACCATTCTTCAAACCCTGCTTGCCAATGATCAAGATTTCTTAAATTCCATCGCCTCTCCTTCCGATTTTTTATTTACTTTCACCTCAACTGAAAACTCTTCTCAAAAATCTGTTGGCAAGTTGACTGTAACAGGTAAGACTTTACCCAAAATTGATATCACCAAGCTTCGCCAGCAACTTTCTGGCAAGGATTTCTCCGCCGCCCAAAAGATTATCGATTCCCAGCCCCAAGTATACGATCGAGATATAATCATTTACCCTAGCATTTTTTCTTTTCTAAAACGTCTTCCTCCCTCAGAAGAAAAAATTACTATTGTTCAAAAATTTTAGCCATGAGTTATTTATATGTTAAATCAGAGCCCAGATCTGTTGTGCCCAGAAAACGCCTGTCTCTACGTAAAAAAAAGATCTTTGCTTTATCATTTTTAACCTTAGGCCTAATTCTATTTTTATCTGTCATTGTCCCGATTATCCAGTTCCAGCTCGAATATTCCGATAAATTTAGCAAAGTTCTTAATCCGCTTTCTCCCCAATTCTACAACCATTCCAGTTCTGTTCTCGGTGACCTAGACACTGATTACACTCAGCTTTCAAATTGGTTTGTTAGTGGCGCCGGTACTACCGTTACCTCCTCCTTGATTTCCCCAAGCTCGTCTAATTACTACATCTCCATTCCCAAACTCAAAGTTGACCAAGCTCTTGTCATTGTTGGTAGTTCTGATTTAAAGAAAAGTTTAATTCAATATCCCCAAACGGCTCTTCCTGGGCAATTTGGTAGTCCTGTCATCTTTGGCCATTCTGTTTTGCCTCAATTCTTTAACCCCAAGTCATACCACACTATTTTTTCTACTCTATATAAATTGAAACAAGGTGACGCCATCTATGTTGATTTTGATCACATTCGTTACAAATATCTTGTCGAGGAAATGTACGAAGTTCAACCTACCGATCTTTCTGTTCTCGAACAGCGCTTTGACGGTCGTTATCTAACCCTGGTTACCTGCTCTCCTCCGGGAACCTATCTTCGCCGCTTAATTATTAAGGCTCAACTTACCGACAACACATGAACTATCTTGCTATTGACTTTGGCACCAAAAGAATTGGCTTGGCTTATTCAATAAATGACATAATTTTTACCCTACCTATGGTGGAAAACAATGAAAAGTTTTTTGAAAAACTTCCAAATATTATCTCAGAAAACCGTATCGAAAAAATCTATGTTGGCCTCTGCGAAGGCAAAATCGCCGACCTGACCAAAGCATTTGTTTCTCATCTTTCTACCATGGTAAAATTACCAATCGAAACAGTCGAGGAGTCGGTTAGTACAATCGAGGCCAACAGTATTTTTCAGAAAAATAAAAAAAATACCAAGGCTTACAAAAAAGAAATCGACTCTATCGCCGCCGCCGTTATTCTTAACCGAGTTATTGGTTAAATAAAAAATATGTTTAAAAGTCTAATTTCTCCTATCCAGGCATGGTTATTATCTCAAGGTCGTTGTGTTGGCTGTGGCGAAGAACTCTCAAAGGGTTCTCGAAAAATAGTTCGCGGCCAAACAACTGTTACCTGTCGTTGTGGTCGTATCTTTATCCAGGATTCTAAGTCCCACACCTATCGTCGGGCTTTGTTTAACGAAATTTGATGAAAAAGTATTTCCTTATTATTCCTCTTTTTCTCATAACTATTTTTATTGCCTTATTTGTCATTTCTTTGCGGCCACCCTCAACAGATACCACTAAAAAAGTTTTTGTTATTAATCAGGGTGAAGAACTTCTTACTATCGGCAATCGTCTCCAAAAATATAATTTTATCAACAACAAATACTCCTTTTACCTATATTCTTATTTGTTGGGACTAAATAACAAACTTCAGGCCGGTACATTTTATCTAACTACTTCTCAAAAATTACCCGATCTTATCAAAAAACTTGCCACTGGCGGTAGTACTGATTATTGGTTCAAAATTATTCCCGGTCAACGTCTCGAACAGTTTTCCCCCGACGACGATTTTTCTGTTGCCGCCAAAGATCTAGAGGGGCAGCTTTTTCCTGACAGCTATCTTATTCCTGAAAATTATTCCACCTCCCAAATTATTGACATAGTTTTGACAAATTATGAAACAAAATTGGCCCAAGCCAAGGAAAACTCAACTAGTCGTCTAAGTGATCCTCAAAATTTAATTCTTGCCTCTCTCCTCGAACGTGAGGCCAGAACCTTGTCAGACAAAAAAATAATTGCCGGCATAATCCTAAATCGTTTAAACAATAAAATGCCTCTTCAGCTAGACGCCTCCGTCCAGTATGCCAAAGACACTCTTCATGAACCAGAAATCTATTGGCAACCAATTACCAAATCAGATTTGTCTATTAATTCTTCCTACAACACCTATAAAAATAGTGGCCTTCCACCCTCTCCAATTTGTAACCCAGGTTTCGATTCCCTTTTTGCCTCGTACCACCCCTCTTCTAGTAACTATCTTTACTACCTAAACGACAGCAGTGGTCAAATTCACTACGCTACCAATCTTTCTGAACACAACGCCAACGTTGCCAAATATCTCAGATAAAACACTGGGCACCTATCTTTCAAAAAGGACATTTTTTATAAACATGTTATAATTCATACATGTCTGGAAATACAGAATTACCCCAAAAAATAACTGATATCTTAACTCAAGAAGCTCCATTGCCCAAAGACAGGGTTAATAATGTTTATATTTGTCGTCCCCGTGGAGACATAAACCCTGTCGAGATTAAGGTCCAAAAAGCACAAGTACTCCTTTTTGAAAATTCCTCCATTCAAATAGGTACTATTGCCGCCATTTATTGTCCCGAAAATCGTGGTGGGGTTCCTCCCATATGTGATATTTTGAGTCGGCCTTGTCCAAATGCAAAGAAATAAATAGAATTTTCTCTTTATTTTTTGTTCACTAATTCGTTAAGCACATTCCACCTTCTCTTCTTTTCCTTCATTGGTATTTCATCTTGATACAATTTTGCCGACACAGTCCCACGTCTGGGTGAATATTTATTGATATAAGCAATTTCAAAACCAACTTCTTTGCAAACATCAACTGTCTTTTCAAACGCCGTCTCATCTTCTCCTGGAAAGCCAATAATAATATCTGTCGAAAATCGAACTTCTGGCACTTTTTTTCTAATTCTTTTTACCAAATTCAAATATTCTTGTCTGGTATAACCTCTGTTCATTTTCTTTAAAATTTCATTATCTCCGGCCTGAAAAGGGAGGTGTAATAACCGATCAATATTCGGATATTTAGCTATCGTTTCAATCAATTCTTCAGAAAAATCCCAAGGATTGCTACTCAGGAATGACACCTTTTTAAGTCCTTTTTTCGCTACTTCTTCTAACAGTACAGGGAAAGCACTTTTAATTCTATTTTTCCCCATTGAAACATTTGTATTAACTATTTTTTCTTTATTTCGTAACTCGTAACTATTAACTGATAACTGATTTAAATCAGCTCCATATGAGTTCACATTTTGTCCAATTAAGACTATCTCCTCAAACCCTTTTTCTATGGCTCTATCAACTTCTTTCAAAATTTTTTCCATTTTTCGAGACACTTCTTTTCCCCTAGAATAGGGGACAATGCAATAAGAACAATAGTTGTTACATCCCGAACTAATAGTTATCAAAGCTGCTCTAGTTTTATCTCTTAGCGGTTCCAATTCAAAGCTAATTTCTTTTATTGGAAGCATTTTATCTACTCCCTTGATCTTGTTTTTGGAGATTGGTACCAAGCATCCTGTCAAAATTATTTCTATCTTTGGGTCAAATTTCTTTATGTTGTCAATTAACCCATAGACCCTATTTTCTGCCGATTCTCTAATTACACAACTATTGATAATTACTATATCAGCTTCTTTCCAGCTATCAACAAAAACATCTCCCTTTTCCGCATAAAATGCCTTAACCCTCTCCGAATCAGATTCGTTTTGAGCACAACCAAAAGTTTTGATATATATATTCTTCACTTGCGAATAAATATAACATAGTTGCACCTTATCCCGAAAAATGAGAATATTATTTCATGCCAGATACAACTCCGGAACCAAATTACCAAGACATCTTGGATAAATATGCCGCTAGTTTAGCTTCAACTGAGGCTCCCATAGATCCCGAACCCCAAACCAACCCTATTCCGGTAGAAAAAACAGATGATTTCCCAAAAGAACCCTTACCAACAAATCCAGAACCAACAATTCCCGCGCCCGAAGCTATCGAAACACCTACGCTACCCGAAACCCCTCCTGTTATGCTTCAAGATGTCGACCCTGAGCTAAAAATTGAGGCCAATTCAGAAACGTTAAGCAATTCAGACACTCAGCCGCTTCCAGATCTTCCCCCTGTTTCTTCTCCAAATTATGAAGTCAAGTTCGACGTCCCCCTAGATGATGAAACACCTTCTCTAACTTCGGTTCCCAAAAACAACAATTTTTTCAAGTATCTCTTCTTTTTTTCACTTTTAATTTTTGTCGGAGTTCTTGTTTCCATCGTTTTATCTCTTGTAAATTCCCAAAAATCTCTTCCCTTGTCCGATTCCAACACGCCAGTAGTTGATGTTTCACCCTCCCTCCCTCCATCCTATGCTTTTTGTGAGATTAACGACCAAAAATATGCCGTTAACCAAAGCTTTACCGCTACCGATGGTTGCAATACCTGTACCTGTAATTCCGACCTAACCATTTCTTGTACCGAAATGGCCTGTGATGCCTCTAATTCTGCTTCTATGTCAAGCTGGAAAACCTACAGTAACGATGATTATGAGTTTTCTCTTAATTATCCCGAGACATGGGAAGACATTACTGATTCTCAGTCAATATCCAATGGAAACCGTGAATTTAGATTAAAAACAGACAAGATGGAATACATCAATGGTTCAGTTTTTGACACCGATGACACTACAACTGCAGATCAACCATGGATGAAGCGATTTAAATTAGCCAATGGCGCCTCACTATTAATCACCTACACCGATAATATTGGGCCTGGTTCAAATGGGGGAACTAAGGATCTTTCAGTTTTCAACCAAATTCTCTCCACCTTTAAACTCCAATAACCCATGAAAAAATCAACTCTTGTCCTAATCATTCTCTTGTCTATATTTTTCACTTCTACCCTCGTCCTCATCTATTTAAACTATCTAAAGCCATCTGTTACCATTCCGGTCTCAGACACTGTCTCGGCCTCTACTTCTACTCCAACGGCTATTCCCGCCCTTGACCCTACTGCCGATTGGAAAACCTATACTGACCCAACTTATGGATTTTCTTTTAAATATCCAGAAAATAAATACACTCTCGACAATCCACCAAAGTTTGACTGTCCCCAGCCTATCGATGACACCACTACCAGTAGATGTGTCTTATCGGTTATAAAATCTTGTTCATCCTTTGAGTGTCTCGATCTAATGAGTCTCATTCTCTACTTAGATAAAAACGATAATAACTATCTCTCAAGCTTGACAGACTTTACCGGTTCTTTTGATACTTCACAAATAGTTGAGACCACTCTTGGAGGTATCCCTGCTAAAAAAAGAATCTATATAGATGATTCGCAGATGTTATCAGGTCCAATATATTATTTTGACGATACAAAACATGGCTTTATCATTTATGGCAATCCAAACGATCTTCAATTTAATCAGTTAATTTCCACTTTTGAATTCACTTCACTTGGCGGCTTACCTTTTGATCTTGTTAATCTTGTCAAATCAAAAGCTTCCTCCGGGCATATTAATGGATCTGCCGATGTCATCATTGGTCAGTCAAAAATAGTTGGGAATTTTGCCTCTGTCGCCTTTAATTACGCTACCGGTGGTGGTGGGATCTTTTGGGCCGTTAAAGTCAACGGAACCTGGGAAATTGTTACCGGTGGTCAAGAACCCCCAAAATGTTCCCTCCTGTTAAAATACAGTTTTCCAAAAGAATTTAGCTGCACTGAATAAATCCAAAAAAACTTACCCCTTGTCATGCGTAAGCTATGAGTATATAATTCCCACATTCGGCGAGCGGTTGGTACATAACTCGTCTTAGATCCTTATAATTTTAAATTTATCGATGCCTTCCGCAAAAAGAACAAACTGGGGTAAAAAATACCCTCAAATTCCTGCTTTAAATTTACTAAACGTCCAAAAAGAATCCTGGGAAAAATTTCTCAAATCTGATCTCGAAGAAACTATTCGCGCTATCTCTCCCGTCTCTGACTACACCGGTAACAACTGGCTTTTAGAGCTCGGTGAACTTTATTTTGACAAAATTGCCCTGACTCCAGATGTTGCTAAGCATAAGGGTGTAAATTACACCATTCCTGTCTATACCAAAGCCAAATTAACCAACAAAAGAACCGGTTTAGTCCGTGAAGAAGATGTTTTCCTTCTAAATCTTCCCACCATGACTCCCGAGGCCACCTTTATTATCAATGGTATTGAAAGGGGAGTAATCAACCAGTTAGTTCGTTCTCCTGGTGTTTATTTCACTGGTGAAGTTGATCCTTCTACTGGCAAAATGCTTTGCAATGCGGAGATTCGTCCTATTCGTGGTTCTTGGCTCGAATTTTTCGTTGGAAAAAAAGATGTAATTTTTGCCCGTATCGACCGTAAAAAGAAAGTACCTGCCACCGTCGTTCTTCGTGCCGCCTGTGGCCTAACTGACAAACAATTGGTTGGAGAGTTCGGAGATTATATCAATGCTACTATCACTGCCGACCCTACCAAAACTCAAGAAGAAGCCTACATGGAATTTTATCGAAAACTTCGACCCGGCGAACCGGTTGTTTTGGAAAATTCTCAAAAATTCTTCAACGACCGCTTTTTCGATCTTCATACCTACGAATTAGGTCAAGTTGGTCGCTACAAAATCAACAAAAAGTTCTCCTTCAAATTTTCCGATGAAGACAAAGAAAATTGGGTCATAAAAAAAGAAGATCTAATTTCTACTATTCGTCAATTAATAAAACTTCAAAAGGGTGAAGAAAAACATTTTGATGATATTGACTCACTTGCCAATCGCCGTCTTCGACGTTGCGGTGAAATCGTCGCCCAAGTCGCTCTTCGTCCCGCCATGGCCCGTTTCGAAAGAATGGTCAAGGAAAGAATGAGCTTGATTTCCACCAAGGAAAAACCAACTCCTTCCCAAATGATCAATCCCCAGCCTCTTATTTCATCTTTAAATACCTTTTTCCGAAGCAATCAGCTTTCCGCAATTTTAGACCAAACTAATCCTTTGGCAGAAATTGATCTTCTTCGACGTGTTACCGTTGTCGGTGTTGGTGGTCTAACCCGAGAAAGAGCCGCCTTCTCTATTCGTGACGTTCACTCTTCACAATACGGTCGTATCTGTACTGTTAGATCTCCCGAAGGTCCAAACATTGGTTTGGTGACCTATTTGGCTCTTTACGCTCAGGTAAATAAATATGGTTTCATCGAAGCCCCTTTTAGAAAAATAAGTAAAAAAGGCAAAGACTATATTTTCTCTGATGATGTTGTTTATATGGATGCTGACGATGAATATGGTCAACGTATCACCCATCTTGGTGTAAAAATCGATGGTAATGTCATTAAGCAAGAATGGGTTCCAATTCGATATCAAGGTGAGTTTTCCGAAGGTCCCATCGATCAAGTATCTTTTATCGACATGATTCCCAACGAAATAGTTGGTGCCTCTGCGGCTCTAATTCCCTTTGTTGATCATGATGATGCTACTCGTGCCCTCATGGGATCTCACATGCAGACCCAGGCCGTGCCACTTGTTTCCCCCGAAACCCCCATTGTTGGTACTGGCATGGAAGTTCCTGTTGCTACCGCCATGCATCGTTGTATTTTATCCGAAAATTCAGGAATAGTTACCAACGTTGATGCTGATTCAGTTACTGTCGGCGACAAAACTTATTCTGTTACAAAATTTGAACGAACCTCTCCTTACGGTACTTGTTACAACCAACGAGTTCTAGTTGGTCTTGGTGACAAAGTTAAAAAAGGTGACGTCATTATTGACGGTCCTTCAACTGCCGAAGGCGAACTCTCAATTGGTCGTAATCTTTTAGTTGCCTATGCCTCTATTGATGGTCTTGGTTACGAAGATTCATTTTTAATTTCTGATCGTTTAGTAAAACAAGACGTTCTTACCAATATCCAGATTTTTCAATACAAAGCTGATGTTGTTGAAACCAAGCTCGGTACTGAAGAATTAACCAAGGATATTCCTAACGTTTCCGAAGCCGAACTAGCCAAACTTACCGATGACGGTATCGTTATGATCGGCGCCACTGTTGGTCCAAACGACATCCTGGTTGGAAAAGTTGAACCCCGTGGAGAAAAAGAATTAACCGCTGAAGAAAGACTTTTACGCGCCATTTTCGGTGAAAAAGCTCGAGAGGTCAAAGACACCTCTCTCCGTGTTCCCAATGGTGAAGGTGGTGTTGTCATCAAAGTCGAAGTCCTAGGTAAGGATGAAGGCGATGATCTCGATCCCGGTGTTAACAAAATTGTTAAAGTTTACGTTGCTCAGCTTCGCCGAATTCAAGAGGGCGACAAAATTGCTGGACGTCACGGAAACAAAGGAGTTATTTGCCGTATTATGCCAGAGTATGACATGCCTCATTTGGCCGATGGTACTCCTGTCGACCTAGTTATGTCTCCTCTTTCCGTTGTTGCTCGTATGAATTTGGGTCAAATTCTTGAGGTTACCCTGGCAGCCGCTGGTCTCAAGCTCAACAAGAAATATGCTGTTCCTGTTTTTGAGAAATACAGTGAAGATCAAATCGCCAAAGAACTTGCCGAAGCTGGTCTAAACCCAGCAGGTAAGGCCAAACTTTACGATGGTCGTACGGGTGATGCCTTTGATCAGGAAGTTGTTGTTGGTGTCGGCTATATTCTAAAACTAGTTCATATGGTTGATGACAAGGTCCATGCTCGTTCTACTGGCCCTTACTCTCTCGTCACTCAACAGCCTCTTGGTGGAAAAGCTCGTATGGGTGGTCAAAGACTTGGTGAAATGGAAGTCTGGGCCCTCGAAGCCCACAAAGCTGCTCATACTCTCCAAGAAATGCTTACCATCAAATCTGACGATGTTGTCGGCCGCTCCCGCGCTTTCGAAGCTATCGTCAAGGGTACTGACATTCCCGAAGCCACTCTCCCTGAATCTTTCAAAGTTTTGGTCAAAGAGCTCAACAGCCTTGGTCTTAATGTTATTCCCACCAATCCTATCTCCAAGCCAAGTTCTGACGATGAGGTAGACGGAGATTCCGCAGACAATAGTGACGACCTCCCTAGCCACGTTTCTAAGAACGTCACTTCAGACGACGAAGAAACCGAAGAGGTCTCAAAAGAATCTACTCCCGAAAAAAACAACTCCGAAGAATCTTCTAAAGAAGAAAAATAATTTAGAAATTAACCTAATCACTTACCACTCATGACCAACAACCTAAAAAACCTAATGGACTTCC